>ERZ761602.7972-NODE-7972-length-10899-cov-10.034858_pt1 | contig 10899 bp, 8 predicted proteins | sample MGYA00512165_ERZ761602 | MGnify/ENA primary metagenome ERZ761602 (study PRJEB28899, sample SAMN02445085) | bioreactor sludge metagenome | biome: EBPR sludge; isolation source: Thorneside wastewater treatment plant | place: Australia: Brisbane, Thorneside... | reverse complement strand
GCGGCGGCCTGCTCGGCGGCGGCCTGCTCGGCGGCGGCCTGCTCGGCGGCGGCCTTCTCGGCAGCAGCCTTCTCGGCAGCGGCCTGCTCGGCGGCGAGCTTCTCGGCGGCGAGCTTCTCGGCAGCGGCCTTCTCGGCAGCGGCCTTTTCGGCAGCAGCCTTCTCGGCAGCGGCCTTCTCGGCAGCAGCCTTCTCGGCCGCAGCCTTCTCGGCCGCAGCCTGTTCGGCGGCGAGCTTCTCGGCGTCGGGGTCGACAGCGGGGGCTTCATCATCCCAGAAGGCCCCGGACTCGCCGTCGGCAAACCAGTCGTCGAATTCACCCAGGCCGGCTTCGCCGCCCTCGTTCTTCTTCTTCGTGGCCATTTCGAGCAGGGCTCCATTCGGGGTTCAGGTCGGGGCGCGGGCCGTCAAGCTGCCCGCTTACCCCACCAAGGGCGTACGCCTTGTCGGCAATCCCGCAGCGATGCCATTCATAGCACCGGGGCCCGACCTCCATCAAGCGAAGCTCAGAAAGGAATGCGCCAAGTGTTGATCCCGCGCTTGATCCTGCGGAGCATGCGGGCCCCCTCGCCGACCCGGAGAGGCCGATTGCCTTGGCCTCTCCCCAAGGCTACGACATTGCCCCCTGGAGCAACCGTGAAGATCCTTGTCACCGGCGGTGCCGGATTTGTGCCCTCCCACCTGTGCGAGCGGCTGCTCAACGACGGTCACGAGGTCGTGGCCGTGGACAACTTCGTCACCGGCCATCGTCGGAACCTGGCGGTGCTCGAGGCGTTTGGCCCTGGACGCTTCCAATTCGTCGAGGCGGACGTCTCTCGGGCCATCCCCGACGGCCTGGGCACCTTCGACCGGGTCTACCACATGGCCAGCCCGGCCAGCCCGATCGACTACGTCGAGCTGCCCTTCGAGACGCTCTATGTGGGCAGCGACGGGACGCGAAACGCCCTGGAGCTGGCCTGGAAGCAGGGGGCTCGCCTGCTGCTGGCCAGCACCAGCGAGGTCTACGGCGACCCCGCCGTCCATCCCCAGGTCGAGTCCTACTGGGGCAACGTCAACCCCATCGGGCCGCGGAGCGTCTACGACGAGGCCAAGCGCTACGCCGAGGCGTTGACGATGGCCTTCCATCGCTACCGGGGCGTGCAGACCCGCATCGTGCGGATCTTCAACACCTACGGCCCGCGGATGCGCGCCAACGACGGTCGGGTGATGCCGACCTTCATCAACCAGGCCTTGCAGGGCGAGCCCCTCACGATCTTCGGCGACGGCTCCCAGACCCGCAGCTTCTGCTACGTGACCGACCTCGTCGACGGCATCATCCGCCTGATGGAGTCCGACCTCAGCGAGCCCTGCAACATCGGCAACCCGCAAGAGATGACCATGTCGGAGCTTGCCGGCTACATCAACCGCTTCACCGGGAGCGCCGGCGGGGTTGTGACCCGCCCGCTGCCGAAGGACGACCCCACCCGGCGCAAGCCGGACATCTCCCGCGCCCGCCAGCACCTCGACTGGCAGCCCGTCGTCAGCTTCGAGGACGGGGTCCGGGCCACCGTCGACTACTTCCGCGACCTGAAGGACTGAGCCTCAGCGCAGGTGGAAGCCCACCCCCGCCGAGATCACCAGCAGCTGCCCGACCCCGCGGAACTGAGCGGGAGTCTGCTGCAGCAGGCCGTCATCGACGACCTTGGGGCCGGTCGGTGAGACCACCCAGGTCCACGGCAGCTCGATAAAGCCGTAGGTCCCACGGGGGGCGTCGAAGGCCAGCCCCCCGCCGATGGTCGGGCCCAGGCCGACGCCACCGCTGGCCTCCGGGTAGTCGACGAAGTCCAGGTCGGGGACCTCGAAGCCGTCGTAGAACCGCAGGTTCAGGCCGGCCAGCGCGTAGGGCTTGAGGATGCCCGTCGCGCGCGGGTACAGGCGCACCCGCGGCTCGAGGTAGCCCAGGACCGCCGAGACCGGGTCGTAGGCGACCGAGTCCTCGTCCAGGAACAGGTCGCTCCCGTCGGGGTTCCCGCCGGCCTCCCAGGTCTCCCAGCCCGTCGTCAGCTCCTTCTGGCCCAGCTGCACGCCCGCCAGGGCCGAGATGTCCACCCACCAGGCGGGCTGGTAGCCCAGGGCGATCCCGCCCGCGAAGCCGCTGCTGTTGAGGAAGCTCTGGTAGGTGTACAGGTTGCGCTCGGACCAGGCGTTTCCCGACTCGTCGTAGAGCCCGACCCGGGTGTCGAAGCGGCGATCCAGGTCGCCAAAGACGGCTCCGCCCCGCAGCTCGACCACTACGGCGGGGCTGCGCACCCGGGCCTGGGCCGACCACTCCTCCGCCTCCAGCCCGCTCTCCTCGAGCTGGCGGAGGGCGTAGCGGGGGAGGTCGAGCCGCTCCAGCTCTTCGGTCGTGGGGCCATCCAGGGGCGCGCTCGAGGTCGCGCGGCGCCCCGAGGACGACCGCTCGGAGGCGTCGACCCCTCGGGAAGAGCCCTCGTTCAGCCGCCCATAGCGCTCCTCTACGACCCCCACAGAGGGCCGCTCCACCTGCGGCGGCGGGGCGACGGCCGGCGCCAGCTCATCGGCCAGGAGCAGCAGCAGCTCTCCTGCCTGGGCGGGCGCGACCCGCTCGTCGAGCACCCGCGTCGCCCGGGAGCTTCGGTCCGCGTAGACCAGCACGCGCACATGGATCAGCGAGCCGTCGCGCCCGACCCGCCCGACCACCGCCGTGCGGGCCTCCACCAGCGCCCAGAGCGAGACCGGGCAGGCCACGTCGTCGGCGCAGGAGTCCGCCGCCTCGCCGACCCGGTCGGAGAGCTCCTCGCCCGAGAGGACCCGCAGGCCGCGATCCTCCAGCGCCATGCGGGCGAGGTTGGTGAGGTCGTCGGCCAGGGCGAAGTCCCCCAAGGTCGCCGGCGTGAAGTCCGGGAGGACGATCTCCTGCGCCCCGGCCGGCCGGGACCCGACCAGGAGGAGCGCGATCAGGGCGGGGAGGGCAGGAATTGAGCGGCAGACGCGATGCATCGTGCAGAGATCCGTTGACAGGTGAGCATGGTATCCATAAGCGAGGCGGCGTCGCCGAGATAGCTCAGTTGGTAGAGCAGCTGATTCGTAATCAGCAGGTCGTCGGTTCAAGTCCGATTCTCGGCTCCAGTCTTCTCCTGCCCATCCGCCTTGTCGACGTGTGGCAGCCGCCGCCGGGCCAGGCGGCCCAGCCCGCTCCACAGCCCGCGCAGCAGCCAGCGGGGACTCAGCCGGCCCAGGCTGATCCCCACCCAGGCCCAGAATCCGGGCACGCAGAGCGCCCGGTCGCGGTCCAGCGCGGCGAGCGCAGCGCGAGCGCAGGCCTCGGCCTGCAGCTCGATGAAGCCGGGCACCGACTGGCCGGTGGGGTTTCCGGCGACCGACTCGAATTCGGTCCTCACCGGGCCGGGGCAGACCTGGGTCAGGCAAACCGCGGTGCCGGCCAGCTCACAGCGCAGGGACTCGGACCAGGCCGTCATGTAGTGCTTGGTGCCCGCGTAGGCTGCCGCGGCGGGCATCCAGGTGAGCCCGAAGCCGCTGGAGATGTTGAGGATGGCGCCCCTGTCGCGCCGAAGCATCTCCGGCAACAGGGCACGGGTGAGCACGGTCGGAGCGAGGATGTTGACCTGGACCATCTCCACGTTCTTCTGTGGGTCGGAGACCTCGAAGAGCCCGATGTCGCCGAGGCCGGCGTTGTTGACCAGCAGGTCCACCGCACCATGACGGGAGCGCATCGCCTCGGCAAGCCGCTCGACGGCACCAAGGTCGCACAGGTCGCAGCCCTCGACCTCAACCCGCAAGCCGGGATGGCTCGCCTGGAGCGAGGCCGCGAGCTGAGTGAGGCGATCGACCCGTCGGGCGACCAGGACCAGGGCGCCGCAGCGCGGTGCCAGGAGCAGCGCCAAGGCCTGGCCAATGCCCGAAGACGCGCCGGTGATCAGGGCGACCGCGAAGTCGGGAGGGGCAGACATCCCAGGGGTGTATCTAGAAACCCCGGGGGGGGCTGGGGCGGCGGGTGGCAGCCGCCGGGCGCACTCGGGTAGGAAGTACGCCCCAATCCGGAGCTTCCCCATGACCTCGCCCCTCTCCCCTCCCCCCGTCGAGCTCGACGCCGAAGCCGGTCGGGCCATCGCCGAGGCGATGCGCCAGGTGGCTGCCCTCGAGGGCAACCATCCCCGCGAGCTGGCCCTGATCGCCGAGTTCGAGCGGGAGCTCCCTGGCGAGGCGGTCTCCGAGATCCGCTTCGACGCCCTTCACAGCCCCGAGCTGCGGGCCACCTTCGTCCACAGCGTCGTGCTGGTGGCCTTCGCCGACGGCAGCTTCAGCCAGGCCGAGGGCGACCTGATCCGAAGCTGGCTGCCCATGCTCGGCATGAGCGACGCCGACCTCGCCGACGCCACCCGCCAGGTCGCCAGCGTCCTGCTGTCCAGCTTCGCTGGCGTGCGTCAGTACCGCGACCAGATCGTCAGCGTCGGTCGAGACCTGGGCTTGGAAGACCAGGCCATCGACTCGATCCTGGGCTAGGCGCTACTCGTCCCAGTCGTCCCAGTCGCGGCGCTTGCCCCGCGCCCCACGGTCCCGATCGAAGTCCTCGCGGACCGCCGGAGCCTCGCGCTTGGGCGTGGCCTCCCACTTCCGAGAGCGTTTGGTCTTGCGCCCGTCGTCTTCGACCCAGCCGGCACCGGCCGCGTCGTCGGCTGGCGGTGCGCCACCCCAGCCACCGGGTCCGCCGCCGTCACGGCCGCCACCGGGCCGGCCGCCCGGCCGCGCGCCGCGATCGCCCATCGGAGGACGGGAACCGAAGCCGCCGCCACCGCCGCCATCGCGGCCGCCGCCATAGCCGCCGCCGCCATAGCCGCCGCCACCGCCGCCCCCCGGTCCACCGAAGCCACCGGGCCGATCCCGGCGAGGGGCACCGCGAGGAGGGCCACCGGGACCGCTGCGGAACCCGCCGCCGCCGCCGCCGCCGGCACGCTCTTCGGCCACATTCACCCGGATGGTGCGACCATCGAGTGAGGAACCATCCATCTTGGAGACGGCCGTCTTGGCCAGGTCTTCGTCCGCCATGGTCACGAATCCAAAGCCACGGGAGCGCCCCGTCTCTCGGTCCATGATGACCACGGCGTCCACCACCTCGCCCACAGGCTCAAAGGCGGCTCGAAGGCCATTGTTGTCCGTTCCCCATGCCAGCCCGCCGACGAAGAGCTTGGTGCCCATCTATCTGCCGCTCTCTCTTCTCAGGTCTAAACCGACGTCCGGTCGGGGCAGGATGCCGCCGATTCGGGTGCGCCGGAGCACTCACGTGGCGGACGAACCGGGTCCGCTGCCAGTGGCGGTCAATCAACCGCCCTCACGCACTCTATTCCATGGGCGCATGGAATTGCACGTAAAATGTGACGCCCGACGGAAGCCGGGCGTCACGACTCGATTCGACTACTTACGCTCGAGCGTACGACCGCCGCCGGGGGCCGCCCCGCCGCCGCCGCCGCCAGTCGGACCGCCGCCGCCCCGCAGGCTGCGCGGGCCATCGCCGCTGCCGGCCGCGGTCCCCCGGGTGCCGCCCGGCCGGGTCGTGCGGGTCAGCCGCTTGCCGGAGCTCTGGGTCTTGGCCTGCACGACCGTGGACTCTTCGGCCGGGATGAGGCTGAGGTCCTCGAGGTAGACGAGCACGGCCGGCGCGTCCGCACCGATGGCCCAGCCCAGCTGCTTGCCGTCCTTGTTCCAGATCACCGCCTCGAAGTTGGTGTCCGTGAAGGTGTCCTCGACCTTCCAGCCCGCCTTGCCCAGGGAGTCCTTCCATCGCGAGTTCAGCGCGCCGAAGTCGCCCGTCTCGTAGACCATCAGCGCCATGGTCTCGTCCGAGACCAGCACCGCCACGTCGCTGACGGGCAGGCCCACGCCGTTCCAGCGCGCGTTGAGCTGCGCGTTGCTGTCGCCGACCTGCGCCGTGGGGGGAGGAGGAGGGGGAGGAGGCTGGGCCGTGGTCCCGCCTTCCGTGCCGGAGCTGGTGGAGTCGCTGTCGCCGCAAGCCAGGGCCAGGGCGGAGATGACGGCGAGCGTCGAGATCATGCGCTTCATTGGGTCTTCCTCAGGGGGTGATGCGCCACGACTCCCGGGGCGCGACGGGTGGTTCCGGCCAGGGCCGGACCCGAGACCAGCCGAGTCTATACCAGGAGCGGCGCCGGGGCCTCAATCGCCCACGGGAACCGGGGCCGGCTCCGCAGGGATTGTGGCCTGTTCGAGCGGCACGTCCGCAGGTTCGGCCAGCGTCGTGAGCCTGGCCAGCACAGCCTCGAGCTCGGCGAGGGCCTGACCGTAGGCGGCCCAGTCTCCCTGACGCTGCAGCGTGGTCGCCCGCAGGAACGTCTCCTGCGCCTGCCGAGCGAGCTCGCTCCAGGGCTCTTGCCCGGTCCCGTCCTCGACGGGCCCCCTCGGCGATTCGGGGCCCCGAGGCGCCGAGGCGGTGGCCTCCGGTGGAGAGCCGAAGATCGCCTCCAGCGCCAAGGGGAGGGTCTCCTCCATCACGATCCTGTTCCCGTAGCTGACGATCACTCGTTTCAGCTCGGGCAGCTGGCTGGTCTCGGACTGCAGGTAGAGCGGCTCGACGTAGAGCAGGGTGTCGGCGATCGGGACCACCAGCAGGTTGCCCCGCACCACCCGACTCCCCGACTGGCTCCACAAGCTGATCTGCTGGGAGATCACGGGGTCCTGGTCGATCCGGGACTCCACCTGGCGCGGCCCGTAGAGCAGCTTCTGCTTGGGGAACTGGTACAGGATCAGGCTCCCGTACTGGTCCCCGTCGCTGCGCGCGGCCAGCCAGGCGATCATGTTGTCCCGGTTTGTCGGGACGAAGGGGATCAGGAGGATGAACTCCTCGGTCGGCTCATCCGGCAGGCGCATGGTCAGGTAGTAGGATTCCATGACCTGCTCCTGCCCCCCGTAGAGCTCGCGGGGCACCTCCCACATGTCCTCCTTGTTGTAGAAGACCGTCGGCTCGTTCATGTGGTACGCACGGTAAAGGTGAGACTGGACGTCGAAGAAGTCCGTGGGGTAGCGCAGGTGGGCCGAGAGCCCCTCGGGAAGCTGGCCGATGTCCTTGAAGACGCCGGGCAGGGCGCGCTGCCAGGCCGTGATGATCGGGTCGCTCGGATCCGAGACGTACAGGTCGATGCTGCCGTTATAGGCGTCGACCACCACCTTGACCGAGTTGCGGATGTAGTTGAACGACGACGACCGGCCCAGCTTGAACGGCTCGCTGTACGGCCAGGCCGACGAGGTGGTGTACCCGTCGAGGATCCAGACGAGTCGGCCGTCGTGGATGACGATGTAGGGATCGCGGTCGAGCTGGAGGAAGGGGACCAGCGAGGCCACCCGCCCGGCGATCTGGCGGCGGAACAGAATCTCGCTCTCCTCGGTGAGGTACCGCGTGAGCAGGATGTCCATGCTGCGCAGGTGAGCGGCGAATAGCACCCGGCGCCAGATGCTGCCGATCGCGACCCCTCCCGTTCCTGCGTAGCGGGTGTAGGCGTTCTGATCCCCGGCCGGGTAGTCGAACTCTTCGGCCCCGGTCTTCACCAGGGCGTATCGGTCCGTGAGCTCCCCGAAGTAGATCTCAGGCCGATCGATGGTGATGCCCGATTCAACCAGCAGGGGGTCGATCGCGGGCGGGATGTCGCGGATCAGCAGCTCGGGGAGGCCCTCGGGGGTCACCACGTTGACCGGGCTGATGGTCAGGCCGTAGCCGTGCGTGTAGTGCAGGTGTTCGTTCACCCAGTTCCGGGCCTGGCTGGGCAGGTTGCTGGCGTTGAGCTCTCGTGCCGCGAGCATCACCTGGCGGTGCTCCCCGTCGATCGTGTATCGATCGATGTCGACATCCACGAAGTCGTAGTACAGCCGGATCTCCTGAAGCTGACCGTAGGTGGTCAGCAGGGGCCGGTCGTCCCAGATCCGGATGTTCTCCACCGTCAGGGCGTTCTTCGCCATCTCTTCGAGCGTCAGCTCGGAGCCCGCCTCGAACGGCCGGACCTCGATACGATCCAGCGCGTAGGCGGTGCGCGTCGCCTCGATGCTCCGGGCCAGGTACTCGCGCTCCAGGTCCAGCTCGTTGGGACGAACCACCCAGTCCTGGACGGCGTTGGGGATCACCCCGACCAGCAGCGTCCGCAGCACCACCGAGGCGATCACGAGCCCCGCGGGCAAGGAGAGGCCCGGTCGGCGCGTCAGCGCGAGGAGGGCGACCGCGACGGCGACGCTGAGCACCGCCGCCGCGGTCAGGCCCGGGATCCGCGCGACCACATCGGCGTGCCCGGCCCCCCAGACGAAGCCGTTCTGCTGGGTGAGGACCGCGTACCGATCGAGCCAGGTCCCCATCGCGCTGCTCAGCATCATCAGGGCCAGCAACACCAGGCCGTGTCGGCGCGCGGTCTCGGAGATCGCCGGCCCTCGACTGGAGGAGAGCACGAAGTCGCGCAGGACGTACCAGCCGCCGACCAGCATCGCGGTCAGCGTCAGCGTCGCCGAGAGCTGCTGATGCAGGACCTCCAGCCACGGCAGGACGAAGAGGTGGACGCCCATGTCCAGGCCGAAGACGGGGTCATGCTGGCCCACCGGCTGGTAGCTCATCGCCAGGAGGAGCTGCTTCCAGGCCGGAGCGAGCCGGACGCCGAGGAGCACGGCGGGGAGGACCACCGCAGCGGCCAGGACCAGCCGGACCAGCGACTGCAAGCGCTCCGTTCCCGGCCGCAGGTCCACCAGCAGCTCGTCGATCCGCGCCAGGTTCAGCGGCGCCCGACGCGCCGCCCAGCGGAGGTTGAGGGCGATGAACACGGCGGCCACCGTCCCCGCGCCCAGCACGAGGCCGACGCGCCCGCCGACCATCCGGGCGAAGGCGTCGAAGTAGCCCAGCGACTCGAACCACAGACCGTCCACGACCAGGTCCACGGAGACGCGCCCGAGGAACCAGACGAGGAGCACCACGACAAGAAGGGGCCGAAGCCAGGCCGGCTGACGCACCGAGAACTCTCCGGGAGGGGATCCACGGAGAGCTATACGGCTATCGTCCTGCTGGCGAACAATCGTGAGGAGATCGCCCGGCGCTCAGGACGAGCGCTGGCCCTCAGAAGGAGGAGGTGGCGCTGCCCCCGCAGTCCGAGCTCACGCTGGCGGTGGAGGGGCGCCAGGAGATCGTGCCCTTCCTCTGGTAGTAGTCGCCCGACGACTTGTAGGTCATCGAGCCAGCGCTGACGCCGTCGATGCTGAGGGAGAGAGAGGCGCCCGGCTCATCCACCGTGGCCCGCACCTCGAATCGCCCACGGCTGTAGCTGGTGCGGGTGATCGAGACGACGCAGGCCTCGACGGCCCCTCCGTCGCCGGCCCCTCCGTCGGTGGCTCCCCCGTCGGTGGCCCCCCCGTCGGAGGCTCCCCCGTCGGAGGCTCCCCCGTCGGTGGCCCCACCATCCGCGCCGCCGCCGCCGCCGCCAGCGTCCAGGAAGGCCGCCAGCGCTGCGCCGGGCTGGATCAGCCCGTAGCCGTAGCTGGTGTCGAAGCCGCTGGTACCCAGGTCGGTCGCCGTGCTCTTCAGGTAGCTCTCGGCTTCGGCCGCGGTTGCGCCGCGGGCCATCAGCAGGGCCGCCGCCGCCGCGACATGGGGCGAGGCCATCGAGGTGCCCTGGAAGAAGTAGTAGCTCCAGGTCGAGCCGCTGAAGGTCTCCTGCAGGATGCCATCCGCATAACCGTCGCCGTTGTCGTCCCGGCTGGTGTCTCCGCCGGGCGCCACCAGGTCGAGGGCGGTGCCCCGGTTGCTGTAGCTGGGCCGGGTGTTGCCGACCCGGGTGGCGCCTACCGCGACCGCGCCGCTGTACGCGCCCGGGTAGGCGACCGAGGTCGAGCCCGAGTTGCCTGAAGCCGCCGCCACGAAGACCCCCGCGCTGTAGGCGTTGGCCACGGCGGTCGCCTCGGTGGAGCTGTAGGTGGAGCTCCCCAGGCTGAGGTTGATGACCTGCGCGCCGTTGCTCACTGCGTAGTTGATGCCGCTGACGATCGTGCTGGTGTACCCGCTGCCGGCGCTGTTCAGCACCTTGACCGGCATGATCGACGCGCCGTAGGCGAGGCCTGCGACCCCGCTGGCGTTGTCCGTCGCCTGGGCGATGGTCCCGGCGACATGGGTGCCGTGGCCGTTGTCGTCCCGGGGATCGCTGTCCGAGTTGACGAAGTCGTAGCCCGACACCACCGAGCCGAGCCCGTCCAGCGTGCCGGCGCTGACGCCCGTATCGATCACGGCCACCACCACGCCGCTGCCGGTGCTGTAGGACCAGGCGCCTTCCGCGTCGATCGCGTCCAGGTTCCACTGGAAGCTGCGGTAGGGGTCGTTCACCAGGGCCTCGCGGACGTAGTCCGGCTCCACCCACCCGAAGCGGCCGCTCTGCCGAAGGGCCTCGACCTCTTCGACGACGTCTGCCCCGGCGGGCAGCTCGAAGGCGGCCGCGCCGATGGCCTCGAACTGAAGGACGCGCTGAGCCTTCTGACCTGCGAACCGCCGGCCCTCGAGCTCGATCGCGCCAGGCAGGTTGGCACCACCGACCAGGATCCGGGTCGGGTGGAACTCCGCGTCGCTGGGGATCGGGGCGGCGTACTCGATGTCGAAGCCTGAAGCGTCGAAAGACGAGTCCAGATCGCCCTCGTCGACGGGAGCGCAGGAAGCCAGGAGGAGGAGGAGGCTGGCCGGGAGCAACTTCATTCGAGACCTCGGGGTAGTGGGAGGACGCTACCATGCCTGCTGGATCGTCGACATGCCTGCAGGGGGGCTTTCAATCCTTTGACATGATGGGCCCGCTGCTTCGGTAGGCTTGCCGACCGGAGTTCCATACCCCGGACCCACCGCTGCCCCGTCGCCCCCCCCAGG
>ERZ761602.7971-NODE-7971-length-10900-cov-6.899862_pt1 | contig 10900 bp, 5 predicted proteins | sample MGYA00512165_ERZ761602 | MGnify/ENA primary metagenome ERZ761602 (study PRJEB28899, sample SAMN02445085) | bioreactor sludge metagenome | biome: EBPR sludge; isolation source: Thorneside wastewater treatment plant | place: Australia: Brisbane, Thorneside... | reverse complement strand
TCAGCTGGTTAGAGCACACGCCTGATAAGCGTGAGGTCGGCGGTTCGAGTCCGCCCCGGCGCACCATCTCTCCGGGGCTAGACTTGGATCGTGGTCCAGGCCGAGCTTGGGAAGCGTGGGACCTTCGGGGTCTGCCTTGGCAGGCACGGGCCTGTAGCTCAGTGGTAGAGCATCGGCTTTGCAAGCCGAGGGTCAGGGGTTCGAATCCCCTCAGGTCCACCAGACCTGCATGGCGTCAGCCCGCGAGAGTTTCGGAACGGGCATCCGGCAACAGGCGCGCGTTTACGCGCGTGAGGTGCGACAGGGTGCTTGACCCGGTGCTCTTGCGGCAGTTTCCGCCTCGGCGGAAGCTGTCGAGAGTACTCGTTCTTTGACAACAGCATACTGTGAATTTCGTATTAGAGGCACAACGGCTTCTACCCGGCTGCAGAGCCGGTTGGAAGTTAGTAGTCGTATTCACTCGTTCAGGGGCTTCGCCGCTCCTGGATGATTGAGTTCGGCGAGTCTGAGAAATGAACCAGCAGCTGCTTCTGGCGTGAGCCAAAGACAGCTGCATCGCTACGGATCGTGTCTTCACTGCATGACCCCAGTCGGCATACTGCCCGCGGATGAGTGATTCTTGCTCGCGGGTGGAAGAGGCAGGGGACATCCCGTCCTATCCAGGCGGGGTGGCACGACAGGTCGGCGGACCTGGAGATTATTGTGGTCAAGATACAAAGGGCGTATGGGGAATGACTTGGCACTGAGAGGCGATGAAGGACGTGGTAGCCTGCGATAAGCTTCGGGCAGCCGGCAACAGGCGTTACGACCCGGAGATTTCCGAATGGGGAAACCCGGCGGGTTTGAATACCCGCCAGGCATGGCTGAATGCATAGGCCATTGCCAGCGAAATGCAGAGAACTGAACCATCTTAGTACCTGCAAGAAAAGAAATCGAATGAGATTTCCTGAGTAGCGGCGAGCGAAAAGGAAAATAGCCCAAACCGGCAGCAGCAATGCTGCCGGGGTCGTGGGAGCCTCAGCCGCAAGGCAACGGAGTTACAAAATCACACCTAGTTGAACGGCATGGGAAGGCCGACCATAGAAGGTGACAGTCCTGTAGGCGAAAGGTGATGATCTCCGGAGGATTTCCCAAGTACTGTCAGCTAAGAGAAAACTGGCAGGAATTTAGGGGGCCCACCCTCTAAGGCTAAATACTACTCAGTGACCGACAGTGAACCAGTACCGTGAGGGAAAGTTGGAAAGATCCCCGGGAGGGGAGGAATTGAACCTGAAACCATATGCCTACAAGCGGTCGGAGCACTATACCCGTATGGGCAAGTGTGACGGCGTGCCTGTTGGATAATGATCCAGTGAGTTACGCTGCGTCGCAAGCTTAAGCGTCTATGACGCGAAGGCGAAGCGAAAGCGAGTGCGAAATGTGCGTCTTTAGTGACGTGGCGTAGGCCCGAAACCGGAAGATCTACCCATGGCCAGGGTGAAATGGGCTTAACCGCTCATGGAGGCCCCAATCTTTCAGCGTTGAAAAGCTGTTGAATGAGCTGTGGGTAGGAGTGAAAAGCTAATCGATTTCGGAGATAGCTGGTTCTCCGCGAAAAAACTTTAGGGTTTGCCTCAAGTCATAGTGTGTGGGGGTAGAGCTACTGAAAAGATCGGAGGGGCCTTCGGGCTACCCCATCTTCTCAAACTCCGAATACCACACGCCGTATCTTGGGAGTAAGACGGTGGGGGATAAGCTTCATCGTCAAGAGGGAGATAACCCAGACCGCCAGCTAAGGCCCCTAAACTGACGCTAAGTGGACAAAGGAAGTGGAAGTGCTAAGACAGCCGGGATGTTGGCTTAGAAGCAGCCACCATTTAAAAAGTGCGTAATAGCTTACCGGTCGAGCATTTCCGCGCCGACAATGATCGGGACTAAGCGTCATGCCGAAGCTGCGGGTGTGGAATGGACGGAGGTCCATCCACGCGGTAGCGGAGTGTTCCCAGGGCAGTGAAGCCTTACCGTAAGGAGAGGTGGAGCGCTGGGAAGCAATGATACTGGATTGAGTAGCGATAAAACGGGTGAGAATCCCCGTTCGTCGAAAGCCTGAGGTTTCCGGGGCAAGGTAATTCCGCCTCGGGTTAGCCGGCCCCTAAGCCAAGGCCGAAAGGCGTAGGTGATGGGAATCACGTTAACATTCGTGAGCCGCATTTGGTGCGATGGGAAGACCCAAGAAGAAAAGTCTAAGGTCTGTTGGATGATCTGTCGGGTGTTGGGGTGGCCGCGTGGCAAATCCATCGGCGTAATCTCCGGCACTTGAGACGGCGCGGCTTCGGCCAAACCGTACTGACCGGATGTCTTGGCAAGAAAATCCCCTAAGCTTCAGCCAGGTGCGACCGTACCACAAACCGACACAGGTGGGCGAGGAGAAGATCCTCAGACGCGCGTGAGAACTCTGCGGAAGGAACTCGGCAAATTGGCCCCGTAAGTTCGCGATAAGGGGCGCCTAACCGCCGTAAGGCGGAAGGTCACAGAGAAGAGGTTCTGACGACTGTTTATCAAAAACACAGCTCTCTGCTAACTCCGAAGAGGAGGTATAGGGAGCGACGCTTGCCCAATGCTGGAAGGTCACGGGGATCGGTTAGCCGTAAGGCGAAGCTGAGAACCTAAGCCCCAGTGAATGGCGGCCGTAACTATGACGGTCCTAAGGTAGCGAAATACCTTGGCTGGTAAGTTCAGTCGCGCATGAAGAGCGGAACGGTTGGAACACTGTCTCCCGCAGGGACACGGCGAAATAGGAGTCGTTGTGAAGATACAACGTTCCCGCAGCTAGGCGGAAAGACCCTATGCAGCTTTACTGTAATCTGGCAATGGGCCTTGACATTCAATGCGTAGGATAGGTGGGAGGCTATGAGGACTCGGTTCTGGCTGAGTCTGAGCCGTCGGTGAAATACCACCCTTTGTGTGTTAAGGTTCTAACCCCGTTCCGTGAATCCGGGCGGGGGACACTGCCTGATGGACAGTTTGACTGGGGCGGTTTCCTCCCAAAAAGTAACGGAGGAGTTCAAAGGTACCCTCAGGGCGGTCGGCTATCGCCCGTTGAGCGTAAAGGTAGAAGGGTGCTTGACTGTGAGACCAATGCGTCGAACAGACTGGAAACAGGGACTTAGTGATCCTGTGGATCCGTGTGGAAGGGACATAGCTTATCAGATAAAAGCTACGCTAGGGATAACAGGCTGATCTTACCTAAGAGTTCCTATCGACGGTAAGGTTTGGCACCTCGATGTCGGCTCATCGCATCCTGGGACTGAAGGAGGCCCCAAGGGTTCGGCTGTTCGCCGATTAAAGCGGTACGTGAGCTGGGTTCAGACCGGCGCGAGCCAGGTTGGTCCCTACCTACTGTGGGCGGAGGAGTTTTGAGCGAGTTTAACTCTAGTACGAGAGGATTGGGTTGGACGTACCTCTGGTGTTCCTGTTGGGCCGCCAGGCCCAGCGCAGGGTAGCTATGTACGGAAAGGATAAGCGCTGAAAGCATATAAGCGCGAAGCCCTTCGCAAGATTAGAACTCCCTACCAGACTCGTGGCAGACTACCACGTTGATAGGCCGGAAGTGTAATGGGTGAAAGCCCTTGAGCTGACCGGTACTAATCAGTCGATTGGCTTGACCACAATTATCTTCATGCCCGCCACCGAACGGCGCTTTTTTGCGCTGCTTCTTCGGCGACATGGGGTAATCGTCAAGACACGATTCCGAGCGATTCATAGTCAGACATGTGCCCGTGATACGCAAGTATCCGTACGAAACTCACAGTGCTGTTTGTCAGGAACCTTTGACATCTTCAGGCGGCCTTGCCGCTTGGCAGTTTTCTCGGTGCCCATACCCAAAGGGACACACCCGATCCCATCTCGAACTCGGAAGTTAAGCCTTTGGGGCCGATGATAGTCGAAAGGCGAAAGTAGGTCGGTGCCGGGGTATAACACGGGCCGCGGAGCAATCCGCGGCCCGTGTCCGTTTTTCCGCCCTTCACCACTTCACCGCGCCGAACATGTCCAGCATCGTCATCAGCTGCGCTTCCTGCCCCTCCTCCAGGTTCAGCAGCGGCGGGCGCGCGGCATAGGCGCCAAAACCCTTGCGCCTCAAAATGGCCTTCACTGCGGGCCCCAGGCCGAACTTCTCCAGCAGGCCTCGCACGCTGTTGAGCTTCCCCTGCTGTCCCGGGTGGGCCTTGATGCTTGCCACCAGGTCCGGCACTACGCTGGCGGCCGCCGTGATGCTGCCGCGTCCCCCTGCCTCCAGGGCCTTGGCAATCAGCTTGTCGCTTCCCACCAAGTAAGCGGTGTCCCTGAAGCGAGGCGCAAGCCGCGCCAGTTCGCCTTCATCGCCCGTGCTGTCCTTGATGCCGGCGAGGTTGGCGTGAGGGCCGATGGCATCGAGCAACTCATCGCCCAGCGCGATGCCCGTGAGCTGGGGGATGTGGTAGAGCAGCACGGGCACGCGGCTGGAATCGAGCACCCGCCGGAAGAAGGCCGCCAGGCCCGCCACGCTCGCATTGCGGTAGTACCAGGGAGGGGGGCAAAGCACGCTGTCAAAGGCGAACTCCTTGGCCAGTGCCAACAGCTCCAGGGTTTCCGGCAGGGCGCAGGAGCCCACACAGAGCATGAGCTGCAGCTTCGGGCGTCCCCCGCGCGCGGCGGTGTAGGCGACGGCGCGCTTTTCGGCGAAGGAAAGGGAGGGGAACTCTCCGTTCGTGCCCAGAATGAGCGCGCCGGACAGCCCCTCCCGTTCCAGCCAGGCCAGGTGGGCGCGCAGGGCGGGCGCGTCCACGTTGCCCTCCGGCGTGAAGGGCGTGGGAACGGGTGCAAAGGCGCCAGTTGGCAGGTACATTGTGACCTCGGTGATCGGACTGGCCGACAAGATAGCACGGCCCCAGGGGCTCACATGTCAACGAAGCGAATTCAGCGCAACCTGACCATCATGTTCACGGACATCTCCGGCTTCACGCGCCACACGGAGAAGATCTCGCGCGACCAGCTCATGAACCGGCTGGAGACCCACAACAAGCTGCTGATGCCCATCGTGGCCCATTTCGAGGGCAAGGTCATCAAGACCATCGGCGACAGCTTCCTGATCACCTTTGAAAGCCCGACCAACGCCGTGCAGTGCGGCACCTACATGCAGTACACGCTGCGCAAATACAACCAGGGCCTTTCCGAGCAGGACCAGATCCACATCAAGGTTTCCATCAACTCAGGGGACGTGACCCTGACTGACACTGACGTCTTCGGCGACGCCGTGAACGTGGCCGCCAAGATTGAGAAGGCCACCAACCCCGACGAAATTTACTTCACCGAGACGGTGTTTCTGGCCATGAACAAGGCCGAGGTACCCAACGCCTTCGTCAAGACATTCCGGCCGCGCGGCGAGAACAGCCAGGAGATCAAGCTTTACAAGGTGGTGCAGGACCCCGCTGATGAGGTCTACAAGCGCATCGTCGAGGAAACGCGCATCGACCCAGACAAAATGAAGACGCGCATCATCGAGCTGAGCGCCACGGCTGAGAAGGAATACACCCGCTACCACGAAGCCCTGGAAGCCTTGATGGAGGCGCAGGGCAAGTCATCCAAGACCACGATGATCGTGCTGGCGGCGGGCGTGGTGCTGCTGTGCGCGGTGCTGCTGATCGGTTTCTTCATCCTGCGCGACAGCGGGCCCACGCCGGAGCAGGTGGTTCTGGCCGACGCCCGAACCCTGATGGCCAACGGCAAGCCGGGTGAGGCCAGGCGCACGCTTGAGGTCTACATCAAGGAGCACGGCGAAAGCGCCGACCTCAAGGACGCCCTGGAACTGGCAACGCTGAGGGAGAAGCAGGACGCCGGGGCGCTGGCCGCGCGCGAGTTTGACGATCTCGAGAAGGAAATTGTCCGTCTCGTGGCGCAGGGCAAGCCCGACGTTGCCCGCGACCGGCTCAAGGCCGCTGTCGTCGGGGCCGAGTTCACCAAACGCGCCGACGCGCTCAAGGAGCAGGTGGAGCACTACCTGGCCGCGCGCAAGGCCATCGAGGAGGGTGACGCGCAGCGGGCGCTCAATGAGGTCAGGGCTGCCTTCGGCGAGACGGACCCCAGCGACGAAATCAAGGGCATCCGCGAAAAGGCCAATGCCGTCATCCGCGCGCGCAAGCTGCTCAGCGGCGAAGATGCCCGCGATAACGGCGCGGCTGTCGTGGGCATTCTGGTCAAGGCCTTTGGCGACAACATGACAGGGCCGGTGCTGGAACTGCTGTCCACGGCCATCGAATACGACTTGTGCGTGCTGGCGCGCAAGGACGGCAAGGACGCGACACTGAAGGTGCTGGATGCCTATCGCACGCGCTTTGCGCTGCCCGGGGCGACCGCCAAGCAGATTACGCGCGAGGTGAGGCTCAACGCCCTGTGGTACTTCACGACGACCTACCAGTTGAAGCAGCAGGTCATGCGCACGGACTTCGGTGAGTTCGGGCAGGAAATCTGGCGTCTGACGTACCAGGATTATCCGGATCAGCCTGATTTTCTCTGGAGGCTGGGCGATACGCTCTATGCCATTTCGGACGCGTGCTATCGCACGCCGTTGGGCTTTGTTCAGTGGGCCCGGGCCTATTGGAAAGAGCCGGCCATCATCGATAAGCACCCGGAGTTCTATGACCGCCTGATGGAGGAGCTGCACGACGTGCAGAGCGCCGGCATCTCGAACTCCATGCAAGAAGAGGGCATCACGGAGCCCATTTACGACGCGCGCTTCTTTCTCAAGAAGTTCTATTTCAAGAAGGCGCGTCCGGCCCTGATTGCCGGTCTTACGGCCCTTCGCAAGAAGAGCAAGCCCGAAGACAAGGACGTGCGCGACACGACGTTCAACGCCAACTGCTTTTCCATTCTGGCGGACAAGGGCGAGGCCGGGGTGCTGGAGAACCGCTTCGAGTTCTTCCGCGACGTGCTGGTGGACGCCTGCCTGCGCGACAACGTCCTGCAGATTGAGCACATCAAGGCGCTCTTTGCCGAGCCCATGACTTTCGAGGAGTACAAGCAGTACCGAGAGCTGATTGATGACTGCCGCCGTGAAACCATCGACGGCCGTTACCAGAGCTACTCGCTGGCCAAGGACATGATTGAGGCCTGGCAGGCTGCCATCCGCGAGGCCCAGCCCCAGCACACCGAGGCCTATCGCTAGGCGGCCACGCTCAGGTGCCGGGCCTGGTGGGATGCGCCAGACTCACGATGCGCAGGCCGAAATGCTCGTTGACCTTGACGGCCGTGCCGCTGGCTATCACGTGTTCGTTGGCCATGAGTTCAAGGGGTGAATCGTAGGGCCGCTCGAACTGAATCACGGCCCCGGGCGCCAGCTCGATCACGTCGCCAATGAACATGCGTCTCTCGGCCAGCTTGACCTGGACCGGTACTTCGATCTTCAGAATGCGGTTGATGTTCCCCATGGCCAAAGCTCCTGCCCGGGCCTCATTTTATAGTTTTTATTGTTTACGTCAAGTCGCCGCTCAACCGCAGGGCCGGTAGGGGCCGCCGGGCAATTCGTTGAGGCTCAGCCAGTAGTGGGCGATGCTGCGAATGACCTCCACAAACTCGTCAAACTCCACGGGCTTGCGTACATAGCTGTTGGCGCCTAGGGCGTAGCACTGCTTGAGGTCACTGTCTTCCACCGAAGAGGTCAGGATCACTACGGGCATCAGGCGCGTACGCAGATCCGCCCGGGTGCGCTTGAGCACATCCAGGCCGCTGAGTTTGGGCAGCTTCAGATCCAGCAGCATCACGCGCGGCACCTGTGTTGTGTCGCGCCCGGCAAAGGCGTTGAGGCCAAAGAGGTAATCCAGTGCCTCGGGGCCGTCACGGGCCACCTGGACGGGCTGGTTCACGCCGCCCTTGCGCAGCGCGCGCAGGGTCAGTTCCTCGTCGTCGGGGTTATCTTCGACCAGCAGAATGGTGCGCGAGTCGCTCAAGTGCCGGCCTTGCCCAGAGTGAAATAAAAGGTGGCGCCCTCGCCCAGTCGGCCCTCGGCCCAGACGCGCCCGCCGTGGCGGTTAACGATACGCTGCACCGTGGCGAGCCCGATGCCGGTGCCTTCGAATTCCTTCATCGAATGCAGGCGCTGGAAGGGCCCGAACATCTTGCCGGCATACTGCATCTCAAAGCCTGCGCCGTTGTCTCGAACGAAGAAAACGGTCTCGCTTTCAGCGCTCTGCCGCCCGAACTCGATGCGCGCCGAGTCCTTGCGCGACGTAAACTTGAAGGCGTTGTCCAGCAGGTTCTGCAGAAGTACGCGCAGCAGGTGCGCGTCGCCCTCGGCCCAGACGTCCGGAGCCACAATGGCGTCCACGCGCCGGGCGGGCGCTGCCTTGCGCAACTCGGCCACAATCTCGCCGCACAGCGCCGAAAGATCGACCCGCTCGGGTTTCATTTCGGCGCGGGTGACGCGCGACAGCCCGAGCATGTCGTCAATCAGCCGCGCCATGCGCTGGCTGGCGGCCTTGATGCGCTCCAGCAGGGCGCGGCCGGCGTCGTCGAGCCTGTCTCCGAAGTCTTCCTGCAGGGCCTGGGAGAAGCCGAAGATGCCGCGCAGGGGCGCGCGCAGGTCGTGGCTGACGGAGTAGCTGAAGCTCTCCAGTTCACGGTTGATGGCTTCGAGCTCAATGGCGCGGCGCGAGAGTTCGCGGTTGGCGTTCTCAAGCTGGGCCGTGCGGTCAGCCACGCGGTTTTCGAGCACGTCGTTGATGCGTTTGCGCTCGATCACGCGGCCGATCTGAGTGCCGATGTTGGCCATGAGTTCGAGCATGTTGGGGTCGGGTTCAACCGGCTGGTCCGTGTAGAACTCGAGCACGGCGGCCACCTCGCGGCCTACCATCACGGGCAGGGCAAAACCCGCCCGGATGCCCACCTGTGTGGTGGCGCGGGCGCGCACAAAGCCGGGATCCGCCAGCACGTCGCGCACCCACACGGGTCGCGAGTTCTTGAGCACGCGGCCCGGCAGGTCCACGCCGGGAGCAAAGCGCGAAGCCTCGGTGATGCGGCGAAACGCGGCCAGATCAGCGTCCCCGGACTCGTGCCACACGCCCGATGGCACCAGCTCGTTGCTCGGCTTGTCGAGCAAGAACGCGTGGCCCACGCCCCACCCCGTGTAGTCGCACACCGCCTCGATGGCTTCACGCAGCGCCGTCTGGGTATCGGCGGTCTCGTTGGCCGCGGTCGCCACGCGCTGCAGCAGGCGGATCGTGGCAGCCTCGTGTCGCAGGGCCTCTTCAGCGCGTTTGCGTTCGGTGATGTCCCGCACGGCCACGACGCGCACGAGCTTGCCGCCCAGTTGCAGGTTGCGCGGAGTGATCTCGCCGGGGAAGGTCGAGCCGTCCTTGCGCAGACCCACGGCCTCGTAGGGCACCTCCACGCCCGCTTTGACGGCGTTGATGACCGTGGCGCGCGAATCTGGCTCCGCCAGCGTGAAGGCGCTGAGCCCCAGGAGCTCGGTGGGGGAGTAGCCGAACATGTCGGCCGCGCGCTGGTTGGCGTCAAGGATGCGCCCCTGGTCATGGATCAGGATGGCTTCGGCCGTGGCGCCCGAGAGGCGGCGGTAGCGCTCTTCACTTTCGCGCAGAGCTTCGGCGGCCTTCTTCTGGGCCGTGATATCGCGTTGCGTGCCCCACAGCCGCCTCAGCGTGCCGCCTTCGAAAATCGGGATGACGTTGTTCAAGAAGTAGTGGTGGCCGCCGTCACGCCCGATTTCGTGGCTCTCCATGTTCTCGATGCGGAAGCGGCTTTGCGCCAGCGCGCGGAACTGCTCGAGATTGGTCGGGTCGGACATGTCCAGCAAGTCCACGATGCGCGTGCCCAGTATGTCGTGGGCGCGCTCATAGCCGTACATGCGCGCCATGACGTCGTTGCACTCCGCCAGCACTCCCTGGTGGATGATGGCCCGGGTGACCTGCTCGATGTCGTCCAACAGGGTGACGGGCGGGCTGAACTCAAAGCGCCACACGCCTTCGGCGCTCTGCGCGATGAAGGCTTTGTAGCGCTCGTCGCTCTCGGCCAGGGCGCGCTCGGCTTCGCGCTGCTCGTGAACGTCCGCGATGAAGCCCTCCAGCGCCTCCAGCCGCCCCTCGGGGTCGTAGACGCCCTGCCCCTGCTCTGAGACCCAGCGCAGGCGCCCGTCAGCGCGCTTGATCTGGTAGGTCAGCGAAAACGAGCGGCGCTCCGCCAGGGCCATGTGCACCTCGTTCCAGACCCGCTCGCGGTCTTCCTCGGCGATCAGCGATGCGAAGCTGAGCTTGCCGTCCATGAAGTCCGACGGCGCGAGGCCCGTGACCAGGCGCGTGCCGTCACTGACAAACACCATGGTCCAGTTGCGATCGTTGAGGCAGCGGTAGGCCATGCCCGGCAGGTTGGAAAGCAGGGTGGCCAGGCGGCGCTGGCTCTCTCGCAGGGCCTGTTCGGCGCGCCGGCGCTCCGTCACGTCGCGGATGATGCCCAGGTAGCGGCCGGGACTGATGCGCCGGGCCGTGATCTCCGCGGGCATGGCTGAGCCGTCCTTGCGCAGCAGGTCGCGCTCGATGCGCAGGATGCCTCCGGAGTCGAGTTCCGCGTAACGCGCCGGCACTATTGTGTGGGCATCCTGCGGCAGCATGACCGTGGCCGAAAGCGTCAGCAGCTCCGCCTTGTCAAACCCCATGAGCTCGCAGAACCGGGTGTTGACATCCAGGAAGCGGCGGTTGGCGTCAAACACCGCAATGCCGTCTGAGGCCTGCTCCATCAGCAGCCGGTAGTTCCGCTCGCTTTCCTGCAGGGCCTGCTCGGCCCGCTTGCGCTCGGTGATATCCAGGCAGGAGCCGATGTAGCCGGAGAACTCGCCGCGCTCGGTGAAGCGCACCACGCCGTGATCCAGCACCCAGCG
>ERZ761602.7970-NODE-7970-length-10901-cov-3.533561_pt1 | contig 10901 bp, 9 predicted proteins | sample MGYA00512165_ERZ761602 | MGnify/ENA primary metagenome ERZ761602 (study PRJEB28899, sample SAMN02445085) | bioreactor sludge metagenome | biome: EBPR sludge; isolation source: Thorneside wastewater treatment plant | place: Australia: Brisbane, Thorneside... | reverse complement strand
ACTGATGAGTATAATATTAGTCAAGGCTGATGAATTGCGCCGTGCCGCGTTGCGGGCAGATATTGAATATACTGGACAGTAGAATTTTGTTGTGCCAGCATCCGAAAAAAGGACGGAGGGTGACATGGCTGGAACGACAATGGGTTTCACGTCGACCGAGCGCGTGGTCATCGGCCGGCCCGCTGCGGAGGCGATCGCGGAACAGGCCGCGCTTTTCGGCGCGGAGCGCGTGTTCATCCTTGCCGGAACGACGCTGGCGAATGCAACGAACGCGGTGCGCAAGGTGGAGGCCGCCCTCGGCTCGCGCCATGCGGCGACGTGTACGGGAATCCAGCCGCACGCGCCGCGATCGGGCGTGCTCGCCGGCGCGAACGCGGCGCGCGCTGCCGATGCCGACCTCATCGTCACGATCGGCGGCGGATCGGTCACCGACGCGGGCAAGATCATCGCGCTGCTGCTGAAGCACGATGTGCGGACGGTGGAAGCGTTCGAGCCGCTCAGGACCTATGTCACCGACGACGGCCAGGTCATCAACCCGATCACCGTGGGCCCCGACGTTCGCGTGATCTGCGTGCCGACGACGCTTTCGGGCGGCGAGTTCAACGCCCTGTCGGGCGCGACCGACGAAGCGGTGATGCACAAGCAGGGCTACGAGCACCGCAACATGGCGCCCATCGCCGTCGTGCTCGACCCCGAACTGACGCGGCACACGCCGGAATGGCTGTGGTTCTCGACGGGCGTGCGTGCGGTCGACCACGCGATCGAGACGCTGGCCTCCTACGAGTCCAACGATTTCGCGGACGGGCTCGCGGACAGCGCGCTGCGCCTTCTGGTGGAGGGTCTGAGCCGCGTGAAGCGGGATGCCGGGGATGTCGAGGGGCGGCTGAAGTGTCAGGTCGGCGCCTGGCAATCGATGATCTCGATCATCGGCGGCGTGCCGATGGGCGCGAGCCACGCGATAGGCCATATCCTCGGCGGCACCTGCGACGTGCCGCACGGCTACACGTCCTGCGTCATGTCCCCCTATGTTCTCGCGTGGAACGCCGAACATGACGCCAGCCGCCAGACGCGCATCAGCGCCTGCCTCGGCGAGCCCGGCAGCACGGCCTCCGAGGCGCTCGACCGGTTCATCCGGATGCTGGGTATGCCGCGCACGCTCTCCGAGGTCGGTGTCGGTGAAGACCGCTTCCAACAGGTTGCCGAATATACGATGCTTGATATCTGGGGGCGGACCAATCCACGTCCGGTGCGGACGCCCGCCGACATACTGGAGATCCTGAGAAGGGCTGCATGAAGAGAGCAACGCGCAGCAAATCGATCAAAGCCGCGCCGGCGGCGGTATCGCGTCAGCCGCGGCCGCGCGGCCGCCGCATGTCGAAGCCCGATGTCGTCGCGCTGAAGCGGCAGGGCATCCTGGAGGTCGCGAGCCGCCTGTTCCACGAGAAGGGCTATGAAACCGCGACGCTCGACATGGTGGCGGACGAGCTCAACGTCACCAAGCCGTATCTCTACACCTACTACAAGAACAAGGCGGAGATCCTGGCCTCGGTCTGCGCCGTCGGCGTCAGTGAATCGCTGGAGGCGCTCGACCGGGCGGCGGCGACGCCGGGCAACTCGATCGATCAGCTGCGGGTCGCGCTGCGGGAAGTGGCGGCGATCATCATCGACCGCATGGAATATATCGTCGTCTACCAGCGCGAGATGAAGAACCTCACGAATGTCGATGCCCAGCAGATCCTGCGCCTGCGGCACGAGTTCGACCTGAGGATCGCGCGCCTCGTGGAGCAGTGCCGCGCCGACGGCCTCGTGACACTGCAGGACGCCGCGGCGATGTCGGTGTGGATGGGCGGCCTGCTGTCGTGGATTCCCAACTGCTACTGGCGCGGGAGCCGCCGCAGGCGGGACGATGTCATCGAACAGGTGGTCCATGCCTGCATGCGGTTGATCGGCCTCGACTGAGGCCAGGGTTCGCGCATCGAATGCGTGCACATCGGCTGGTCCCGCCAGCCGCAACGACGAACAGTGTACGAGGGGAGTTTTGCGATGGCTGACGGCAAGGATGCCGCGCGCGATTTTCACGATCCGCGCATTCCCGACAGGAACCAGTGCGTCCTGCGCTATCTGGTCGATCGGTGGGCGACGGAGCGCCCCGGGAAGACCCATGTGATCTTCGAGGACGGCGAGGAATGGAGCTTTCTCGACCTCCGCAGGCGCGTGATCGAGAAAGCCGCCGGCCTTCAGAAGCTCGGCATCCGGCAGGGCGATCATGTCGCGGTGTGGCTGCCCAACGGACCGGACGCCCTGCTCGCGTTCTATGCGATCAACTATATCGGCGCGGTGTTCGTGCCGTTCAACACGGCCTACCGGGGCGGGCTGCTGGCGCATGTCGTCGCGAACTCGGGCGCCCGCGTCATCGTCGTTCACCCGGAGCTGGCGCCGAGGCTTGCCGAGATCGACGCCGGCGGTCTTGCCCACGCGGTGCTGACGACGCGGCTCGAATCCGCCGACTTCGGCCTGCCGACATCCCGCTTCGACGATCTCTCGGGCACCGAAGCGGCGCTGCTGCCGCTCGAACGGCCGATCGATCCGTGGGATATCCAGTCGATCATCTACACATCGGGCACCACCGGCCCCTCGAAGGGCGTGCTGTCCTCCTATCTGCACATGTTCTCCAACGCCGGCCCCGAAAGCTGGCCGATGGTGACGGAGGACGACCGCTACATGACGGTCGCGCCGATCTTCCACATCGGCGGCATGGGGCCGCCTTTCGTGATGCTCGCGCGCGGCGCCTCGGTCGCGGTCGTGAACAGCTACTCGACGGACACGTTCTGGGATGTCGTGCGGAAGACCGAAACGACCGTGGTCTTCCTGCTGGGGGTGATGGCGACCTTCCTCATCAAGCAGCCGCCTTCGGACCGCGACCGCGACCACAAGGTGAAGCTGGCCTTCATGGTGCCGTTCACCGACGACGCGCCGGCTTTCAAGGCGCGCTTCGGGATCGACATCTACACGATCTTCAACATGACGGAGATTTCGTCGCCGATCGTCTCCGAAGCGAACCCGGCGAAGCGGGGAACCTGCGGCCGGCCGCGTGCCGGCGTCGAGGTCCGCCTCGTCGACCGCAACGACTGCGAGGTGCCCGTCGGCGAAGTCGGCGAGATGATCGTCCGCACCGATCGTCCGTGGGGAATGAACAGCGGCTACAACGCCAATCCGGTCGCCACGGCGGAGGCATGGCGGAACGGCTGGTTCCATACCGGCGATGCCTTCCGCATGGACGAGGACGGCTATTTCTATTTCGTCGACCGGATGAAGGATGCCATCCGCCGGCGCGGCGAGAACATCTCGTCGTTCGAGGTGGAGGCGGAGGTCTGCGCCTATCCGGCGGTGCGCGAGTGCGCGGCGATCGGCGTGCCGAGCGAATATTCCGAAGACGAGGTCATGGTGGTGGTGGCGCCCGTGCCCGGCGGCACCATCGACATGGTCGAGCTGACCGAATTCCTTGTCGCCCGCATGCCCTATTTCATGGTGCCGCGGTACATACGGGTGATGAGCGAGCTGCCGAAGACACCCTCCGCGAAGGTGCTGAAGGGCGATCTGCGGAAGGAGGGGGTGACGGCGGACAGCTGGGACCGCGAGAAGGCCGGCATGCGCGTGCGGCGCGAGTCTCTCGCGCAGTGACGGCGCAGCACAAGCATCCCGTCTATTCGGCGAACCGGCTCAAGCTTGGCGTGTTCTGCGCCAACACGATGCCGGCGCTGACGACGGTTCCGGAGCTTTTCTCCCCCAACTGGACCGAATGCCTGCGCATCGCGCAGATGGCGGACGATGCCGGCCTTGAAGCGATCGTGCCCATCGCGCGGTGGAAGGGTTATGTCGACGGCGATTTCCACCATGCCTCGCATGATGTGATCGAGCCGTTCACCTATGCCGCCGCGATCGCGCAGGCCACGCGCCGCATCGGCGTTTTCGCAACGACGCACGCGCCGACCATGCATCCGCTGATCGTCGCGAAGCAGGCGGCGACGATCGATGCCATTTCCGGCGGGCGCTTCGGCATGAACGTGGTCGGCGGCTGGAACCGCCGCGAGTTCGAGATGTTCGGGATCGAAATGCTCGGCCATGAGGAGCGCTACCAGTATCTCGCCGAATGGCTGACGCTGATCCGGCGCCTTTGGTCCGAAACGCGCGAGTTCGATTTCGACAGCCGCTGGTTCGCCATGAAGGGCGCGCTCTCGCGCCCGCAGCCGGTCCAGGGCGGCGCGGTGCCGATCATGAACGCCGGCTTCTCCGACACCGGCATGCGCTTCGCCGCCCACCATTCGAACATGGGCCTCATCGGCATCTTCGGTGAGAACCCGGATCAGTGGCGAGCCCAGGTCGCGAAGTACAAGGCGCTGGCGCGGGAGGAATTCGGGCGGGACATCCAGGTCTGGACCAACGCCCAGCTCGTGCTGAAGGACACGGACACCGAGGCCGCGGATTATCTGCGCCATTATTCCGAGGACCGCGCGGACCACGCCGCCATCGACGGCTTCATTTCCACGCTGGCGCGCGAGAACGCCGTGGCGGAGGATTCGGAGCAGATGCGCTTCATGCGGCGCACGGTGGCGCTGGGCTCGGGGATGCCCGTTGTCGGCGCCGCGGAGACCGTGGCCGCGAAACTCGCCGACATGGCCAACGCCGGCATCGACGGCGTGATCTTCAGCGCGATCGACTATGTCGACGCCCTGCACCGGCTCGCGCGCGATGTCCTGCCGCGCCTTGTTACATTAGGTGTCAGGGAAGGGGTGTAAATCCTCCCTTCTTTCCAACGAAGCGCGATCGTGGGGCAGTTCCAGGCGTTCTTTGGACTCGAACCATTGTTTGCATACATGGAATTATTGAATTTCTGCGTCTCTAGATAAGAAAGGTCGAGTCCGACCGGGTCTGTAGGCGTCCATTCTCGTCCGCCAAAATGACTGGCGTGGCGCGCGCCTCCACCCGTGCAAGTGATCTGAGTTTGAAATGGGCGGGAATTTTTTGCGCTGGTTTGCCCGGAAAGACGTTGGGCACTTGAAATGGACTAGTGAATAGTCTAAAAATCAACGTTTAATACTTAAATTCTAGGGCGTGCGCCATGCATATATCTGTCACGGAAGCAAAAGGGTTGCTTACGGATCTTCTAAAGCGCGCAGAAGCTGGCGACGAAGTCATTCTGACGCGTCATGGGCACGCCGTCGTACGATTGGTGCCGATCAGGCCAATTTCCACTGCAACGTCCCGCAAAGCGGTCCTCGATAGCATTCGAGCGTCTGCTGCGAAAAAGGCTGCTCCCGGTCCCCGCGCTGCGCAGAGTCAGGACTTCCTTTATGGTGAGGATGGCCTGCCCAAATGATCGCGGTAGACACATCAGCTTTGATGGCGATCGTGCTAAATGAGCCGGAGGCAGATGCATGTGCTGCCGTGCTCGAAGCTGAGGAGCATCTGCTGATTTCGGCAGGCACTGTCGCAGAGGCGTTGATTGTCGGCGCGCAGCACAATGTCGGTGAAGAGATTGCCCAGCTTATTGACGGCCTCGGATTCGAGATTGTCAGCCTGACGCCGGCTTCGGCCCGCCGCGTTGCCCAGGCCTATGAACAATGGGGGAAGGACCTTCATCCCGCCGCGCTAAATTTCGGTGACTGTTTCGCGTATGAGGTCGCCAAGGAACATGGATGTCGGCTGCTTCATGTCGGCGAGGATTTTAAGCAGACGGACATCGAAAGTGCCGTTGACTGTTCCTGAGCAGAGAGCCCAGGAATATGATTGGACAGGGCTGGTCGTTGCCGATCTTATACTGCGTGGAGCGTACTTGACCATATGTGCCGCGATCAGCTTTTATCGAGCATCAATGTCACGCCGGGAGTTGACATGGCAGCAATAAAAAAGAAGGCAAAACACAAAAGTGCTGCCGACGACGAACTGGATACTCATGCGCTCGCGATCGTCGGTTTTCTCTATAATCGCGTCATTGCCGGTGCGGCTCCGGCCTTGCGTAAGCGAACGGGACTGAGCGTAACCGAAGCCCGCATAGTCTTCCATTTGGGCGCGACATCGTGGACCACGGCAAACAAACTCGCCAAGAATCTAGGCATCGACAAGGCCGCCATCAGCCGCGCAACGAATCGCCTTGTCGAACTTGGTCTGGTAGCCTCGGAGCGAGATCCCAACCATGCTGCCCGTAACATATTGACATTGACCGACGCCGGTGAGGCGCATTGCAAGCTGATTGCTCACTTTACGTTCGCTCGTGAAAAGCATCTTCTCAACGTCCTGGATGAGGAAGAGCATCAACAATTTCTCAAGAGCCTGCGGAAAATCCTGACGAACGTCGAGAGTGTGAACAAGCTGGTCGCGCAAGGGCATTTTTGGGAATAGCGATCGACGTTGCCCCGGCTTCCCTTGGCGATAGTGCAGGTCGAGCGGCGCCTTCCCATTCATCGGTGCGCGCCTCGTGCGTTCGGGTCATTGCTGGCTTCCGATGTTATGGTATTTGTTGACATGTCAACATATGTCGTGGCATCGAGGGCGTCTTAGAACTGCTGATGCCCTCTCTCGGGAACGGGCTGATCGGCGATGGTGCAGCGGTGAACATGACGCAAGTAATTCTGGAAAATGCGCGGATCTTCGACGGTTTTTCCGCGGATTGTGCCGAAGGCATGTCGGTGCTGATCGAAAGCGGCACGATCCGCGAAGTCTCCGAGCGCCCGATCAGAGCGGATGGCGCTCGGCGGATCAATGTCGCCGGCAAGACGCTCATGCCCGGGCTGATCGATCTTCACATCCACGCCTATTTCTCCGATTTGAATGCCAAGGTGGTCGACAGCCGCGATGCACCCTACCGGACAGCCCATGCGGTCAAGAAGCTTGGCCATGCGCTCGACTGCGGCTTCACTAGCGTTCGTGACATCGGGGGGGGCGATTATCCCCTGGCGTCTGCGATCGAGGACGGCCTCATCCGGGGCCCGCGTTTCTTTTACGCTGGCAAGGTTCTGTCGATGACCGGCGGTCATGTCGATTACCGGACACCCAACGAGCAGCATCATACCCACGGCTATTGTTCCTGTGGATCGATGAACTGGGGCGGTGTCGTTGTCGACGGTGTCGACGCGTGTATCAAGGCTGCGCGCGAGGAGCTGCGTCGCGGTGCCCATTGCATCAAGATTACCGCGTCGGGCGGGGTGATGTCACCGAGCGATCCGATGTGGATGAATCAGTTTCGCGAAGACGAAATCCGCGCGATCGTCAACGAATGTGCCGAGCGTCGAACCTATGTGTCTGCGCATTGCCACCCCGTCAGTGCCATTCGCCGATCAGTCGAGTTCGGTGTCCGTTGCATCGAACATGCAACCCTGATTGATGCCGAGACCGCAAAATGGGTCGCCGAACGCGGTGCTTATGTCGTTCCCACCATGTCGGTGATTTTCGTCAACATGGAGGTCGGCGCGGAGCTCGGAATGGGGTCCGAGAACATGGCTAAGCTAAAGGTCGCCGCGGATTCGGCAATCGAAGGTCTCCAGCATATGCGCGATGCCGGTGTGAAGCTGGGCTACGGCACCGATCTGCTTGGTTCCACCTATGACCAGCAATGCCGCGAGTTCACGCTTCGGTCGGAAGTCTTTACGCCGCTCGAGATGCTGCGCCAGGCCACGTCGATGGGCGCTGAGATCCTGATGCAGGAAGGAAAGCTGGGCTGTATAAGTCCAGGGGCCCATGCAGACCTTATCGTGGTAGATGGTGATCCGTTGAAGGATATCGGACTGCTCACTGTCGATGGTCGCAAGCTCGATCTGATCATGCGCGCTGGCGAGATCGTAAAGAACAGGCTGACTTGAGAAGCGCCCCACCCCTTGGAGCAACCACAATGAACACTGTCGGAGAGATTTCGCCGCGCCCAGGATTGCCGGCCGCAGCGCGCGCTGCCCTCGATGACCGATTGGGCAAGCGCGTGAGCTATTCGGAGGCGATCCGTTCACAGCATGGCCATAGCGAAACGCACTTTCCATCATGCCTGCCGGATGCCGTCGTCTTCGTCGAAAACACCGACGAGGTCGTTTTCGTCGTCCGCTTATGTGCAGCACACGACATCAAGCTAACAGCCTATGGCGCTGGGACCTCGATCGAGGGCAGCGCGCTCCCGATCGCCGGCGGTATTTCGCTCGACATGAGCCGGATGAATCGTGTCCTCAGTGTCAATGCTGATGATTTCGATGTCACCGTCGAGGCCGGCGTAACCCGGATCGCACTTAACAATCATCTTCGCGATCAGGGACTGTTCTTCCCCGTCGATCCCGGTGCCGACGCGACGATCGGTGGCATGGCATCAACGCGGGCCTCGGGCACGAACGCCGTCCGCTACGGCACGATGCGTGAGGCGGTGCTGGGCCTGCGTGTCGTCACCGCCGATGGCCGCGAAATCCGTACCGCCCGTCGTGCGCGCAAGTCTGCTGCGGGCTATGACCTGACTCGATTGTTCATCGGTGCCGAAGGCACGCTCGGGATCATCACCGAGGTGACGCTTCGCCTTCACCCGATTCCCGAGGTGATCTCGTCGGCCGTCTGCAGCTTTGAAACGCTTGAAGGCGCCGCGACGACCGTGATCCAGGCGATTCAGCTTGGCGTGCCACTAGCGCGCGCGGAGATCCTTGATGACACTCAGATGCACGCAGTCAATCGCTGGTCCAAGCTGGACTATCCCGAAAAGACCACATTGTTCTTCGAATTCCACGGGTCGCAGGCGTCAGTTGACGAACAGGTTGCGACAGTCGGAGAACTCGCCAGCAGCAATGGTGGGGGTGCATTTGCCTGGTCGTCGCTTCCCGAGGAGCGATCGCGGCTCTGGAAGGCGCGGCATGAAGCCTATTATGCCACGCTCGGCCTGCGCCCAGGTTCGGTTGGCTGGGCGACCGATGTCTGCGTTCCGATCGGCCGCCTTGCAGAATGCATATCCGAGACGAAACGCGACCTCTCGGACTGCTCGGCGCCAGCGACGATTTGCGGGCATGTCGGCGATGGTAATTTCCACGTCTGCTTCGCTCTCGATCCGGACGCGCCCGATGAGTGGGCGGAAGTAGAGGCGTTCAACGCCCGCCTGGTTGCGCGCGCGCTGGCAATGGATGGAACCTGCACCGGCGAGCACGGCATCGGCCTCGGCAAGCAGGCCGCGCTCGTCGACGAGCTCGGTGATGGCGTCGATCTCATGCGTGCGATCAAACGTACGCTTGATCCTGCCGGCATCTTCAATCCTGGCAAAATCTTCGCGCCAAACTGATGGCAGACGCGCCCACGAGCAGCGATTCCGCGATCGCGCAGCCCTGGCTGCTATTTTCGCCCGCGCGGCGCTGGACGATGCTCGCCGTATTGTTCCTCGTCTCGACGGTCAGCAATATCGATCGTCAGATCATGAGCGTCGCGATCGAGCCGATCAAAGCCGAATTTCAGGCCACCGATACAGAGATGGGGTTGCTGACCGGCGTCGCGTTCGCCCTGTTCTACGCGACCTTGGGGTTACCGATCGCACGACTGGCTGATCGCGGCAATCGCAAGCTTATCATCGCGGTCTCGATCACATTCTGGAGTCTCATGACCGCGATCTGCGGCGCGGCCCAGAATTTTACGCAGATGTTCTTCGCGCGTCTCGCAGTCGGTGGCGGAGAGTCCGGGGCGTTGCCGACTTCGCAAAGCCTGATCGCCGACTATTTCCCGCCCGAGGTGCGGGGAAGGGCGCTTGGAATCTTCATCATGGCGGGCGTAGCCGGATATGCGGGGGCACTGATCGGCGGGACACAGATCGCCAGCCACTACGGCTGGCGTGCCATGTTCGTGACGTTCGGGCTCGCCAGCCTGCTCATCGTGGTTGTTGTCCACCTGATCCTGCGCGAGCCGCGCCAGATGCTGCCGCGAACGACAGATCGGCCGGAACGGGAGCGGCTCGGTCCATCACTCGCAGCGCTTGTTCGAAAGCCGAGTTTCTGTTGGCAGGTCGCAGGCGGCGTATTCTTCGGCATCGTGAGTTACGGTGCGCTGATCTTTATCCTGTCGCACCTAGTGCGCAGTTTTGATTTGCCGCTCGCGCGCGCTGGTGCCGTCTACGGTACTATCTCGACGGTGACCGCGATCGTTGGCGCATTGGTTGGCGGGTATCTCACCGATAGGCTGGGGCGCCGCAGTCCCGCGGCGGTGCCCTTGCTTACCGGCGGACTGATAATCGCGGCGCTGCCTTTTTATCTCGCGGCGTTGCTGACTCACGATCTCACGACTTTCGTGATTGGCGCGCTGATCGGCGGATGCGTGCTGTTCAGCGCCGGTCCATCGATGTTTGCGGGGATTCATATCATTTGTGGGTCGCGGCGTCGGGCCACGGCGATCGCGATGCTATACTTCATGATGAACTCGATCGGGCTTGGGGGCGGACCGGTGCTGACGGGTCTGCTCAGCGATGGCTTTGGCGCCTCCTATGGCTCGGCAATGGGCTTGCGCATAGCGATTGTGATCGCCTTTGCTTCGCTGCTGCCCGGAGGCATCTGCTTCATTCTAGCATCTCGCACGATGAAGACAGATGTCGAGCGCTAGACGAGGTTTCGGGCTGCATAGAATTGTGTTGACATCTCAACTATTCTATTGATAGCTATATCGTACAAGGAACAAGCGGATCTTCATCAAGATCCTCGTTCGGAAAGGCAACAACTGCTGGCTCGCATCGTCCGGCGCAGAGGGGGTCTGCGTTCTCGGGGCGGCTGCGGATGAAAGCTTCTGCGTGAGACGGCAGGAGAAGAGCGCCAGAAAAAAGATCAGGAGGGTGGGGAAGCGCTGTGATGGAAAGAAGAGAGTTTCTTGGTTCAGGTTTGACGGTAGCCGCGATGATAGCCGCATCCCATGTG
>ERZ761602.7969-NODE-7969-length-10906-cov-10.834025_pt1 | contig 10906 bp, 9 predicted proteins | sample MGYA00512165_ERZ761602 | MGnify/ENA primary metagenome ERZ761602 (study PRJEB28899, sample SAMN02445085) | bioreactor sludge metagenome | biome: EBPR sludge; isolation source: Thorneside wastewater treatment plant | place: Australia: Brisbane, Thorneside... | reverse complement strand
GTTTTTTGCTTAATTCAATTATATAACTGATTACTTGCGGTGATTCACTCCATCCATCCACATAATCACCTAAGAAAATTAATGTATCGTTTTTTGTGGCTTCACTTCTTTCGAGAACTTGATGCAAGGCACGAAGTCCTCCGTGAATGTCACCGATTACAAATGTTTTAGTCATTGTTTTTATCATATTTTACCTTTCTCAAAATCCGCATAGTTTCTTTGAAATTTACATAAACCATTTGGTTTTCTACTGTTTTTAGTAGCGGTTTGGCATCAATTAATTTTTGTTTGGCTTCTTCAAATCCGTTTAAATAACAAATCATTAATGTAGAAGGCAAATTTAGTAAATCCCGCTTTTCATTTTCGGATAAAGCGGTTCCTTTTTGTAATTTTTGCAACAAAGATAAGTTGGAATTATAAATATGAAACATCATTTTCCGATTGTATTGCGGTGGTTCAAACAGAAATTCGTTTTCAATTTTATAATAACCATTGTCAAAAAAAGTCAACGTTTGTTTTTCTAACGGATAATAACTCGTTTTGTCATTCAAACCCAAAGGAACATATTCTGTAATCGAAAAAGTTTTGTCGTCATATTCAATTGAAACTTCATCAAAAGCGGAATAAAACAGCTTGACTTGTTCGTTAATCAATTCAATATCAACTCTTGAATAAAACGTTTTGTCGCGTACCTTTTTCTTATTTCCTGCCCAACAAACCACAAATAATTCTTTAAAAACATGATATTTTGTGGCCATATCTTTGTGCCGATTATTCATAAAATCCAAAACACCTTCTAATGTATAAGAAATGCTGTTTCGCGAATTATTTTCAATCCCAATCACCGTTTCTGTATTCATTTTAGAAAACGGAATTTTGTCTTCGGTTGGAATGGAATTGCTTCCTCTTCGCACAAAAACTGTTCGGGCCGGAATGGTGTAAATTCCTTTTTTAAAGGATGAAATTTTACTATTCGGTTTTATCGTTACCAAACCCACTACTTTATCTTTTGGCAAATTTGGAAACGGTACATTTTCATATTGAATTTTAGGCGGATTTTCTAAAAATGCGTTCACTAAATTTTGAATCCTACTGTCGTCAAAAAAATCATTGCCGGTAATTTCATTATCTTGATCTTCAACCCCAACCACGATATAGGAATTATTAGTTGGGTTGGAATTCGACAAAGCACAAATGTGTTTCAAAAACTTCGCTTTTCCTTCTTTGGTATGTAAATTCAACTGTCGCTTTTTATCATAAAAACTACTCTCATCGTTGTGAGCTAGAAGATTTTTGATAAGAAGGCGTTTGTTGATCATTTTTTAAGTTGCGGGTTTTAAAGTTACGAGTTGCGGGTTACGAGTTGCGGGTTAACTCGCAACCTGTAACCCGCAACTATTTTTTGTCAAACTTACTTCCGTTATTGTCAGATTTTACTAAGTAAGCCATAAACGAACCTATTTTTTTGCTTTCAGTAATTGTTTTCTCTTTTAAAAATTCAAATTCTTCTTCGGTTATATGCTTTCTGTCAAATGCTCTGTATAATTGTGATCTTAACTCGCCACAAGAACCTTTAGAATAGCTCAAAAAATTTATAAATTCTCGTCGTCCATTCCTTTCAAAACCCTCAGCAATATTATCCATTATTGAACCGGATGATCGATTCATCTGATTTTTTAATTCAAAGTCTTTTCCTAATGAAGTGTTTTCAAAAGCATTCCAAACATCTTTACAAATTTCTCTACTTAATTGCCAAATTTCTAATTCTTCAAACGTGTTAATTGTTGCCATTTTTAAACTTTTTTTTATGGATTATATGATGAACAATCTTAATCATAAAAAATATAAAATCCAATCTTCCAACTCGTAACCCGTAACCCGCAATTTTCCAACCCGCAACCTACGGAACCTCATTCCCCATACTTTCCGTCCAAATTTCAAACCAATCTTCTTTGTCTAAAATTAAATCGGATGCTTTTTGCAATTGTTGAATTCGGGCAACATTTACTGTCCCGGCAACGGGAATAATTTTTGATGGATGCTGCATAATCCAAGCCAATAAAATAATATCGGACCCAAAGTGATATTTTTCGACCAATCGAGCTAATAATTTTTTTAATCTTCTAGTTTGTTCAGTATCTTCTCTAAAAATCGTTCCGAGCGGATTCCAAGCCATCGGACGAATGTTGTGAATTTGCATATGGCCTAAACTTCCATCTACCATAGGTTCAAAATGCGTTGCGGAAAACTGAATTTGGTTATATGAAACTTTTGTTTTTTGCTGAATCAAATCGGTTTGAGAAGCAGTGAAATTCGACAATCCAAAATCCAAAATTTTACCGTCTTTTTTCAATTTTTCAATCGCTTCGGCAATTTCATCAGCTTGCATTAACGGACTTGGTCGATGCAAAAGATACACATCCAAATAATCGGTTTTTAAATTTTTCAGCGAATTTTCTGCCGACCAAATTATGTATTCTTTAGAATAATCATAATGTTTGATTCTGTTTTGACGATTATCGGTAACTAATTGAATGCCACATTTAGAAATTAATTGAATTTTTGAACGATCAATTTTACTTTGTTTAAAACCTTCTCCAAAAGTGGCTTCGGTTGTATAACCGCCATAAATATCGGCGTGATCAAACGTCGTTATTTTATTTTCTAAACAAACAAGAATGAGATTGGCCATTTCGGCGACACTTAGATTTTTGTCCCAAACACCCCAATTCATAGTTCCTGCCATAACAGGAGATAATGTAGTTTTCATTTTTTTAAAATTTATGGTAATAGGTAAAGGGTAATAGTTAATAGGTGGTTTTAACTTGAAACCTTAAACCTTAAACTTTCAAACCCGCACTTTTTTCTTATCGGTCTTAAAATTATAAAAACTAAATCACAAATCACTCTTAAAACCTATGATTTTATTGAAGTTTTAACGCTATGTTAACATCTTAAAACGAATAAAATTTTCAATTTGCACTGTTAATTTAAACACACTAAATTCGAGCTCTTAAAATAGGAATTATGGAAGAAAATACAACTACGCTAGACATCCGAGCGATTAATGAAAAAATTGAAAGAGAAAGTGCTTTTATCGACCTTCTTACCTATGAAATGAACAAAGTTATCGTTGGTCAAAAACACATGATCGAGCGATTGTTGATTGGTCTTTTAGGTCAAGGTCACATTTTACTGGAAGGTGTTCCCGGTTTGGCAAAAACGTTGGCGATTAATACGTTGTCACAAGCTGTTCAGGGTTCATTTAGCCGAATTCAGTTTACACCGGATTTATTACCAGCCGACGTGGTTGGAACGATGATTTACAACATTAAACAAAATGAATTTTCGATAAAAAAAGGTCCTATTTTCGCCAATTTCGTTTTAGCAGATGAGATCAACCGTGCTCCTGCCAAAGTGCAATCGGCTTTGTTAGAAGCGATGCAGGAAAAACAAGTAACGATTGGTGACACGACTTTTAAATTAGACAAACCTTTCTTAGTTTTAGCTACTCAAAACCCGATTGAACAAGAAGGAACGTATCCGTTACCGGAAGCTCAAGTCGATCGTTTTATGCTAAAAACCGTGATTGATTATCCAAAAATGGAAGACGAACGATTGGTGATTCGTCAAAATTTAAAAGGAAGTTACGAAAAAGTGAATGCTGTGATTTCCATCGATCAAATTTTACGTGCTCAACAAGCTGTTCGTGAAGTGTATATGGACGAAAAAATTGAAAAATACATTTTAGATATCATTTTCGCTACACGTTTCCCTGAAAAATATAAATTAGAAAGTTTAAAACCGTTAATCAGTTTTGGATCTTCTCCTCGTGGAAGCATCAATTTAGCCACAGCCGCAAAATGTTACGCATTTATCAAACGTCGTGGTTATGTGATTCCCGAAGATGTGCGTGCCGTTGTTCACGATGTGTTGCGTCACCGTATTGGAATTACCTATGAAGCAGAAGCAGAAAACATCACTTCGGTTGAAATCATTAATAAAATTGTGAACGAGATTGAGGTACCTTAATAAGTTGCGAGTTGAAAAGTTGCGAGTTGAAAGTTTTAACCCGTAACCCGTAACCCGTAACCCGTAACTAAATTATGGAAACAAAAGACTTACTCAAAAAAGTACGAAAAATAGAAATCAAAACCCGAAGATTGAGCGATCATATATTTTCGGGAGAATATCATACGTCGTTCAAAGGTCGTGGGATGACTTTTTCAGAAGTTCGTCAATACCAATTTGGCGATGATGTTCGTGCGATCGATTGGAATGTGACTGCACGTTACAACGAACCTTACATCAAAGTTTTCGAAGAAGAAAGAGAGTTAACGATGATGTTGATGGTGGACATTTCAGGTTCTGAAAGTTTTGGCACAAAAAATCAATTGAAAAGTGAAATTGTGACTGAAATCGCTGCAACAATGGCATTTTCAGCAACTCAAAACAACGATAAAATTGGTTTGATTTTGTTTTCCGATGAAATTGAGCTTTACATTCCACCCAAAAAAGGAAAATCACATGTGTTGAGAATCATCCGTGAGTTGATAGAATTTAAACCAAAAAGCAATAAAACCAATATTACAAATGCGTTGAAATTTTTATCGAGTGTGATGAAAAAGAAAGCCATCGTATTTTTCATATCTGATTTTATTACGGATGATAATTACGAACACACCTTAAAAATCGCCGGAAAAAAACACGACATCACCGGAATTCGTGTGTTTGACATTCGAGAAGAAAAAATGCCAAACATCGGAATGGTCAATATGTTAGATGCGGAAACTGGCGAAACAATGTTGGTGAACACTAATTCAAAATCTATCAGAATGGAATATGAAAAATACTACCGCGAAAAAGTAACTTTTTTCAAAGAAACTTTTTCAAAATGTGGTTCAGGAACAGTAAATACAAGAGTTGACGAAAGTTATGTGACCAAATTACTAACTTATTTTAAATCAAGATAATCATAAGCAAATTTCAAAAAATTTTGTAAATCGCTGTGAAACAGACAATGAAAATTAAAATATATATCTTTTTTCTACTTATTTCAACCTTCGTTTTTGCTCAACAAAAAAGAGTAACAACTTCGGTTGACAGTACCAAGGTTAAGATTGGTGCACAAATCAATTTAACCTTCAAAACAACTGTGGATACACTTTCAAAAGTGGCTTTTCCGGAAGGAAAATTATTTGGAAGTTTAGAGGTTTTAGAAAGTTATCCCACCGATACCATCAAAGAAAACGACAAGTATCAGCTTATCAAAAAATATGGTTTAACGCAATTTGACAGTGGAAAATACACGATACCATCGTTGCAAGTCATCATCAATTCAAAACCATTTGCGACCGATAGTGTTTTAGTAGAAATTCTTCCGGTTGTGGTCGATACATTGAAGCAACACATGTATGATATCAAGGATATTTCAACCGTTCCAAATGATTATTCCAATTGGTGGATTTTCGTTTTGATTTTGATTGGAATTGTTGGAATTGCTAATTTGATTATTTATTGGAGAAAAAGAAATAAAAAACTAGTTGAAGAAGAAATTGTTTATGCTACCCCGATTGAAAAAGCAACAGCTCATTTAAAAACATTAGAGAAAAAGAGCTTGGTTGAACGTGGTGAAGTGAAAGAATATTATTCTGAATTGACTGATATTGCCCGAACATATATTGAAGAAGCCATTGAAATTCCTGCAATGGAAAGTACGACTGACGAATTAATTTCTGCTTTCAAAATTGCGATTGTTAAAAAGAAACTTTCGCTAACGGAAGAAACTATTAAAAACTTGGAAAAGGTTTTAAAACAAGCCGATTTAGTAAAGTTTGCCAAATCAAAACCATTAGAATTTGAAATTGCCGACGATAAAATTAAAATCGAAAAAACTATTTTCAAAATTCATCAATCCATTCCGGAAGAAATCGAAGAAGAAGAATTAGAGGACAACGAAGCCAATCAAGCGAAAATTTTAAAACGAAAAAAAGCGAAGAAAAGAACATTAATAATTGTTTCAGTTGTTGTTGTTTTGTTTGTTTCTTTAGGTATTTTGGTTGCCGTGAAAGGTTTCGACTTTTTAAAAGACAATATTCTTGGTCATCCAACTAAAGAATTATTAGAAGGCGAGTGGGTTTCGAGTCAATACGGAAATCCGGCCATTAAAATAGAAACACCTAAAGTACTTCAACGAATGGATGTTTCTAAAATGTTGGGCGGACAGCAGTCGGAAATGACAGATATGCAGCTATTTGGCTACGGAGCAATGATGGATCATTTTTATATAGCCATCATGACCACCAAATTAAAACAAGATATAAAAATTGAATTAGCCCAAGCATTGGAGGGTTCATTAAAAATGATGGAAGCCAACGGTGCTCAGAATATCTTAGTGAAACAAGAAAGTTTCAGTACTAAAGAAGGTATTGAAGGATTACGAGGCTACGGAACCATGAATATTTTAGATCCAATTACCAAAAAAAGCAGAAAAGCGTATTACGAAGTAATGTTTTTTGGTCAAGAAGGCGGATTGCAACAAGTTATTGTGCTACACGAAGAAGGCGATGAAATTGCCAATGAAATAACAGAGCGAATTATGAATTCGGTTGAAATTGCCATAATAAAATAACTATGGAAAACATCACTTTTTTACATCCACAGTTTTTCTGGTTGTTCACCCTTCTGCCGGTGGCAATCGCTTGGTATATTTGGAAAAGAAATAAACAAACGCCTACTTTAAAAGTAAGTTCGTTAAAAGGGTTTAAAGTAAAAAGTTCTATTTTGCCCAAACTGAAACCATTGCTGTTTGCGATGCGAATTTTGGCATTGAGCTTTATTATTGTAGCATTAGCTCGACCTAGAACGGTGGATATCAGTAATAAAACCAAAACCACACGAGGAATCGATATTGTGATTGCCACCGACGTTTCCGGAAGTATGCTCGCCAAAGATTTAAAACCAAATCGTTTAGAATCATTAAAAAAAGTGGCGGCAAACTTTGTAAAGGACAGACCGAATGACCGTTTCGGAATTGTGGTATATGCCGCAGAAAGTTATACTAAAACTCCTGTAACCAGTGATAAAGCCATCGTAGTTGAAGCCATCAAAAGCATTAATTACGACAATGTTCTCAAAGACGGAACCGGAATCGGAATGGGATTGGCCACAGCCGTTAACCGTTTAAAAGATAGTAAAGCCAAAAGCAGAATCGTTATTTTGTTAACCGATGGTGTAAATAATGCAGGATTTATTGAACCTGAAACTGCTGCCGATATCGCAAGAGAATACGGAATTAAAGTCTACACGATTGGTCTTGGTACAAATGGAATGGCAGAATTCCCTTATGCGTATGCACCAAATGGCGGATTTTTATTTCGAATGATGCCGGTTGAAATTGATGAAGCATTGATGAAAAGCATCGCCAAAAAAACCGATGGAAAATATTTTAGAGCCACAAGCAACAGTAAATTAGAAGAAATTTACAACGAAATCAATAAGTTAGAAACGACTGAAATTGAAGAACAACGTTTTTATAATTACGATGAAAAATTCCGACCATTAATTTGGATTGCAGGCTTATTATTGTTGATTGAAATTTTATTAAAACAAACCATTTTTAGAGGTTTTATATAATATGTATTCACAAATAGACGAAAAAATATATTTATACTTTTTAGCTGTTATCCCAATAATAGTAGTACTTTTTTTGATCAATTTATATTGGAAAAGAAAAAAGCAACGCGAATTTGGCGATGTTGAATTAGTTAAAAAACTCAGCCCTGAAAAGTCGGTTTTTAAGCCGGTTTTAAAAATTACGGTTCTACTTTTAGCTTTGGCGAGTTTAATCATCGGTTTAGCCAATCCAAAAATTGGCAGTAAAATGGAAACCGTGAAACGGGAGGGAATTGATGTGGTTTTTGCTATCGACGTTTCCAAAAGTATGCTAGCAGAAGACATGGCTCCCAACCGATTAGACAAAACAAAACAAATCGTTTCACAAATCATTAATCAATTGGGTAGCGACCGAATCGGAATGGTGGCTTATGCCGGAAGTGCGTTTCCTGTACTGCCCATTACAACTGATTACGGTGTGGCAAAAATGTATCTGCAAGGTATGAATACCGACATGGTTTCTTCGCAAGGAACTTCGTTGGAAGAGGCAATTAAGTTATCGGCTAATTATTTTGATAAAGGAAATGCTACGAATAAATTAATTATTCTGATTTCGGATGGTGAAGATCATTCCGACGGAGTAGAGGGTGCCATTGAAGAAGCTCTTAAAATAAAAGCAAAAGTAATCACCATTGGTGTGGGAACCGAAAAAGGCGGACCAATTCCAATCAAAAGAAATGGCGTTGTCGAAAATTTCAAACGCGACCAAAACGATGAGGTTGTGGTAACCAAAATGAATCAAGAAATCCTGAAACAAATAGGAAAAGGAACAAAAGGCGGTTATGTTTACGGCGGAAATACCAAAGAAGTACTGGATTATGTAAAGAATGCTTTAGATAACATCGAAAAAACCGAATTTGAAACCACTCAAGTAGCCGATTTCCAATCGCAGTTTCAATGGTTTTTAGGCATAGCTTTTGCACTGTTGTTTATCGATATTTTTCTGTTAGAAAGAAAAACAGGCTGGATAAGTAAGTTGAATTTATTTAATGAAAAGGAATCATGAAGCAAATAGTTTTTTTAATTAGTTTATTACTTTCTTTTTTTACGTTTGCTCAAGAGGAAGTGAAAAAAGAGAAAGATAAAATTTTGCCCAAAGCAAATGAAGCTTTCGCTGAAAAGAAATATACCGAAGCAGAAGCTCAATACCGTATTTCCAATTCCAAAGGATTATCTGGAGCAGCTCCTTCGTATAATTTAGGAAATTCAATTTACAGACAAAAGCAATTCAGTGAATCAAAATTTGCGTATTCACAAGCTTTTGAAAAAGCTACAACCAAAGAAGAAAAGCACAAAGCATTGCACAATTTGGGGAATGTTTACATGAAAGAAAAACAATATGGTAAAGCTGTTGAAACATATAAAAATGCGTTGCGAAATAATCCTTCCGATGAGCAAACCCGCTACAATTATGCCTTAGCCAAAGAATATCTAAAAAATAATCCCGAAGATCAAAACCAAGATAAAAAAGACGATAAAAAAGAGGATAAGAAGGACGATAAAAAAGACGACCAAAAACAAGACAAAGGCGACGGCGACAAAGACAAAAAAGACGATAAAAAAGAAGGCGACAAAGACAAAGGAAAAGGCGATAACAATGAAGACAAAAACGAAGGCGATCAAAAGAAAGACCAAAATCAAGGTGGTCAGCCAAAACCACAGCCTTCCGGAATTTCTAAAGAAAGCGTCCAAAATCTCTTAGATGCCGTTAATAATGAAGAAAAGAAAGTGCAGGAAAAAGTAAATCTTCAAAAAGTAAAATCAAAACCTGTTCAAACGGAAAAAGACTGGTAATTAAAAATGAAAAAATTAGTATTCATACTATTAGTAACTTGTCAGACAATTTTTGCTCAAGTTCAGTTTGAGGCCAAAGCGAGTAAAACTTCTTTGGGGCTCAACGAACGCTTGCGTATCGATTTTACTATGAATGTAGATGGCGATAATTTTGTTCCTCCAGCTTTTGAAGGTTTCAGAGTCATTGCCGGTCCAAGTCAGCAAGTAAGTCAATCGTGGGTAAACGGAAAAAGTTCGTTTAACAAAACGTATTCCTACTTTTTATTGCCTACTCAAAAAGGAACTATTTCCATCAAACAAGCTTCGATTGAATACAACGGACAAGTTTATAAAACTACGCCAATAAGTATTAAAGTTACCGATGCGGTGCAGCAACCACGTGATCCAAACGACAATTCCGTTTCGATTAATGATGCGTTGCATTTGGTGGCAGAAGTCAGCAAAACAAGTCCTTATTTGAACGAACCTATCACGGTAGTTTATAAATTATATTTTAGTCATAACATCGGTATTTCTAATTGGCGTGAATTAGACAAGCCAAAATACAATGATTTTTGGAGTCAAAATATCGACATTAAACAATTGGTTGCAGAAGAAGGAACGTATAACGGCGAACGTTTTCGTTTTGTAGTACTACGCAAAACCGTTTTATATCCACAAAAATCAGGGAAGTTAGAAATTGAACCACTTTCGTTAGATATTGATGTAGAATTGCCGACCAATCGTAGAAATATTTTTGGTCAAGTAATGCTCACCAAAGACCACAAACGGGTGTCTGCCGGAAGCAAAATCATCACTGTGAAACCACTTCCCGAAAACGGAAAACCAATTGATTTTTCAGGAGCAGTTGGCAAATTTGATTTCAAAGTAACACCTTCCAAAACCACTTTAAAAAATGGTGAAAGTATGGATTTGGAAGTAAGTGTTTCCGGTTCAGGAAATTTAAAATTATTTAGTTTGCCAAAACCTGTTGTTCCCACAGCTTTGGAAATGTATGATCCGGTTCACTCCGAAAACGTGAATACGCCTTTGAGTGGAATGAACGGTAAAATTTCAGATAAATACACCATTATTCCGCAATTTAAAGGAAATTATACCATCAAACCGATGCTGTTTTCGTATTTTGATTTAGGAACGAACAGTTATAAAACCATCACTTCCGATGAAATTACGATTAATGTGGCAGACGGACCATCTTCACCTAACGCAGGAATTGCTAATCAGGACAATGCTTCTGCGGAGAAAAAGACAGTTTCAGCACAAGATCAATTCAAATTTATTCATTTAAAAACTAAGTTATCCCAAATCAATAAAAAGGATTTTTTTGGTTCAACGACGTATTATGTTTTGTTGGGAATACCTTTTCTATTAATTCCTTTTATCATTTTATTTAAAAAGAAAAAAGAAGCAATTGATGGTGATGAGGTTGGAAATAAAT
>ERZ761602.7966-NODE-7966-length-10909-cov-5.262023_pt1 | contig 10909 bp, 14 predicted proteins | sample MGYA00512165_ERZ761602 | MGnify/ENA primary metagenome ERZ761602 (study PRJEB28899, sample SAMN02445085) | bioreactor sludge metagenome | biome: EBPR sludge; isolation source: Thorneside wastewater treatment plant | place: Australia: Brisbane, Thorneside... | reverse complement strand
CCCAAAACCCCTTTCTATTGAATGATTTCATATTTGCTCGTCTATTTAAAGAGGAAATTGTTCATCGTATTAATATAAATGATGTGAACTCATATCAAATTTATGTCTGCAATTTTCATTATTTTGAACCTTGCAATCATAAATGTTTAAGCTTAAGATGTGACTGGAATCTGACTGTTCAACTGACCAGTCAAATATCCGAACTTTGGTGGAATTTGGGGAGTCTCGATTGCTGGAGGAGCAGAGGCATAGCTTCTATCAATGGGACTTCATGAACATGCATAGTCGAATATTGTTATCCTTTGATGATAAGGAGTTGAGCCTTACATGATAAGTATTACTGAAGATAATGCTTTCAACTCCCCTGGAACGAAGAGTTAAGGAACCCTTTAGTTCACGATCCCTCCTCTTGGAAAGGTTTGGAAGGATTACCAATCATCAACTGAAGCCTGGTCCTTTGAAGTCTCTGTGATTGGTGAAGCGGGAACTGAACTAAGATGTAATCAAGGGTCTACTGCTTGTACTTTTACTTACAGACCTGAGGCAACACCTTCAATAGTAGAGCCATTTGGAACTGTATATCCTGGGCAGCTAACTGAGACGATCGCGACGAACACATGGTATACACCAGAGTCTGATAAGTATTATGTGAACTTCATGAAGTTGGGAGATTCTTCATTGTAGTTAAATACAGAACTTTACTCAGAGGGGGCATAGTTCCCTGGTGTTGGTTAAGATCAAACATTCATCCAAGCCTTTATTGGAGACGACATTCCTGCAGGAATTTATCCATTAAACATCTAAACAGACTTTGGAAGTCATTCATTCGCCTCTCAATCTTGCTAATTTGATGCTTCCTGCTTTGAAGCAAAAGTTGTTCCAGTTATTGAGGAAGTAATTCCCAATGAAGGATACCTGATTGGAGGAACATGATTAAGAATCTTTGGTAAAGGATTCAGTCTCACCAATAATGAGGTCATGATCGATGGAGTTTAATGTGAGATTGTTACTCAAAGCACAAATTACATTGAATGTATTACTGGTGAAAAAGCAAGTTTGAATCCTGATGTTGGAACACCAATGGTTGGTACTCATGGGTTGAGACAAATGCTTTGTTAAGGAAAGAATGATGTTGATACATTTGTCCCAGAAGAATGCGATCACTCAGTTTTAACGAGCTTTGCTGGAAGATTTGAACAAGGTGAAGAATACATCTCTCATATTTCTGGATATTTCAAAGCCCCTGTGGATGGAGATTACACTTTCTATGCCTATGGAGATGATGTGACGATACTCTTAGTTGATGATGTAGAGGTAAGTAATAGTGCCTATTGGGATTCATTTGGAAATGTCTTTGCAAATACTCCTGTTTCTGGACCAGTTTCATTGACTCAAGGAGACACAAAGAAGATTCTTCTCAAATTTAAGGAAGGCTCTGGAACTGACTTTTCATGAGTTGGAATTCAAATCTCACCAACGAATCCAATCGCTTCTCATCCAAACAAAAAGGTACCGACTGTTGTTTCTCTTTAAATCACTCAAACACCTCTTGTGAAATAAGTGGCTGAAATAATTTTGAATCCTATTGAGGGTCTCTCGGATCCTGCTTCAAATGGAGGTACTTTCAAGCTTGATATTGTAAGTCCAAAGTTTGACTATACTTAAAGAACTTCTCAATTGAATGCTAAAATGACAGCTTCATAGTTCAGGAATGCTTTCTTCCCAAATGATTGGGAGTCTTCAATCACTGTTGAAAGAATCTCTATTGATTCTGCTGGAGAGGACATTACAGTCTCTTCAAACCCTCAGACTGGATACCTATTTAAAGTGACTTTTGATAAGCAACTTTGAAACTAATCATACATAACCTTAATGAACTACGTTGAAGACACCCTTGGAACAACAGTTCTAACACTTAGAAAACCTTAAGAACTTAACACTGTTGACACTGGTGATCAGACTGCTTCCTATTATCTCGGAGGTAACTTTTAAGTTGTCTTCCCAGACCTCCCAGTTGACCCAGTTTAAATTCCATTCGATGCAACTCCAAATCAAATTAGAGCAAAATTCATTGAAAAATATCCTAATTTGAAAGCAACTCTTGGAGTATTTGATGTTAGTGCAAACTACAATAATGAAAGATCACTCCAATTCATATTCAGTGGTCAAGTTCCTAACTTTGAATTCCAAGACTTTGATCTTTGGGGTCAAAGCCCAGCAATTACAAATTCAACTGTTGGGTCTCCAGATGACCTTTGGTGGATGCCAATTCCTTATGAGTTTATTTACCAAGAAGTTGACACAACTTAAGTTATCTTGACTTCAAATGGTCAAGAGGGTCTTTGTTTGATTGATGCTTGTAACTTTGAATATGTTGATAACTCTTAAGCAACGATCACCTCATTTTCAAGAACAAATCTTGCAGTAACAATTATCGGAACAAATCTTCCAACAACAAACTTTGAAGTAAGATATGGAAAAGACATGTGTGATGTAACTTCAAGCTCAGCTACATAAATTGTTTGCAATTTACCCCATGATTTGATTGCAGGTGACTATCTTCCTTTGATTCTTACTGAACTTGGACAAGAAGGCTCAGTTGCTGGATTGACTCCTGAATCAATCAATGTTGTTATCAGTACAACAAATCCATCTGATAACCTGAAACAAGAAGGAGGTGAGACTCTCTAGATCACTGGAACAGGATTCCCAAGAAATACCTTTGAGATTGAACAACTTGGATCTGACTTCAGACTAACTATTGATAATGTTCCTTGTCAAATTACCTTTGTTTCTTAGACTTGAATTGATTGTTGAACTCCTTCTTTACCAACCTCAGCAAATCCAGTACTTTAGATCAATTTGAATGGAAAGCAAGCTTAAAAAGCAATGACTTAAATCACATCTGATCTTTAGATTACAGCTGTTGATATCTTAAGCTGGACTCCTGAAAGAAGCACTTACATTGAATTCACATACTCTAATTCAGGATCATCTATTGATCCAGCCAATCTTGATGTGTGGATGGTTTAAGTTGAAAATCCTGAAATCAAGTATAGAGTAAGAGTTTAACCTGATACTTTTACATTAACGACCTTTGAAATCTATTCGAATGGTGTTTAGAAAGGAACTTACAACTTTGAAATCGTTCACTCAACATGAGGAAGATTCAAATCAACATAACACTTTGTAGCAGAAGCTTATCAAACAGGTCTTTCATCAACATCAGGCTCAATCAATGGAGGTCAAATTCTTGAAATTCAAGGCCATAATTTCGGCACTGATAAGCTTGATATTGCAATCAAATTTGGTGAGATAATCATATATCCAATCTCAGTTTCTGAGACTTCAATCATGATCGAGACTCCTCCAATGGAAGACAAAGATGTTGTGAACATCAATATTTTCTATAAGAACTATGAAGTTGTCTCTTGTCAAGCAGATTGTGAATACACATATGATGCAGCTTTAACTCCTGAAATCACTTCTGTGACTTTTACTGGAAACTCATATGAAGTAGTTGGAAGTGGATTCACTTCCTCATCTTGTTTAGTTTTGATTGAAGATGTTGAGCAATAGCCTTGTACTATTAACTCTGCTACAAACATCACCGGAACAGTAGATAACTTAAAGAAACAAGCTGGAATTTATAAATTCGTTGTCAAGACAGACTCAGGAAATGCACTTTTTGCTCTTGAAAACTCATTCCAATTCACTTTTACAGCAATCAGTCTCTCAACAGGCTCGACTACTGGAAACATTGTTTCACTCACTGTTGAAGGAGCAGCATTTGATGATTTAGTAGTTTTGAAATCAGGATCAACAATTGTTTCATCTAAGATTATCAGTTCTGACTGGACAGAAATCGTTCTCGAAACCGCAAGTTTCTCTTCAGATCAATCTTGGAGTTCTCTCACTCTTTAAATTGGCTCAGTTTCAGCAACTTGTGCATCATGTGTATTCTAACTTTCTTCTGCTTAAACACCAATTGTGAGTGCTTACTCTGTATCAAATAAGCAAATTTCAATCACTGGATCTGGATTCACAGCAACTGATAATCAAGTCAAACTTCAACTTGGAGATCTTGAACTTGAGGCAAACAATATCATTCAATCCACTTCAAGTATAGTTGCTTCATTTAATGAGTATCCAAAACCTGGATCACCACCACTGTAGATTCTCCTTAAGGATGGAACTAGTTTTTGAAAAGCGAAGGTAACTGCTTCAACTGTGGCAATTCCTCTTGCAGCAACCCTTGTCAGTCCTGTAACAACAGGTTTTGAAGGAAAAGCAAGAATTCAACTCATTGGAAACGGATTAGTAGAATTAGCTTAGGATGAAAGCTTGAATGTATTGATCTGTGGAGCTTTCAAATGTGAGCCTGATCTTGATGTTTCAAGTGGCAACACTGTTGAATGTGTTCTTCCGTCTATTCCTAGCGTTTATTCTTCATCTTAGTTTGACACAAAAGGATTCCCAATCGCTGAGAAATGATTCTTGACCTATACTTCAAGCAATAGTTCATCAACAAATTGATTGTTTGATCAAGACACAATTAAATCATTTAGTTCAAGTGGAACCTGCTTTGCAAAAGTTGCATCAAACACTGGATATGCGATGAGTTTAAATAAATTGAGAGTCTTCTTCAAAGACCCGACTGTCTCACCCTATCCTTTCATTGGATTAACTGTCAAAGTCACTTCTTTGACAAATCAAGTCACAACTTTCTACACTTTCAATGAGACTGCTTGATCAGGTTGGAACTATGTTGACATTCAAGGACAATACTTAGCTGTTGAAATTGGAGGATCAAATGGATGTGATCATATTACTGAAATTGAGCTACTTGGGGATGTCATTCTTTCTGATTCTGATACTACTAAAAGCTGTACCATCTAAGTTTAAGGAACAGGAGCTCCTGTGTCAGTTACAGGAACAATCACTTATAATGCTGCTACAACCTCTGTGATTACTTCAATCAGTCCAATATTTGGATCAGCTTATGGAGGTGATACAATTACAATTGAAGGTATAAATCTGACTTCAAGTCTTTAATTGTTTATTGGAGATGCTCTCTGTTTAAATGTTGTTTAAGTTGTTTCTGGTACTAGATACACTTGTGTGACTGCACCAAAGATTCCTTGATCAGAAGATACTTTAAGAGCATTGATTAATGGTAAAGGTGTTTCTTTGAAGAAAACAGTTCAATTCACCCAATACTATGACTGGTCAAATCCAAGCACTTGGTAAGGTGATTTCCCTCCTCAAAATGGAGACTCAGTTTACATTCCGAGCGGAATGAATTTAATTGTTGATTCAGATCAAGTTGGAGTTTTAAGAGCTGTAATTGTTGAAGGTAAACTTATTTTCTAACCTGAAACTGATCCAGCACATGTGAGAACTTTCGATGCTGAATACATTCTCGTTCATATGGGAGGTCTTTTACAAATCGGTACTGAGGCAAATCCTTACACTTCTAAACTGATCATCACTATGCATGGAGATTGAAAAACATTAAAGATCCCAACATATGGAAACAAAGTTATTGCTATAAGACACGCTACTCTTGACATTCATGGAGCTCCTATTGAGAAAGTAAAGTCTTAAATTTGAGAAAATGCATTAGCCGGTTCAAGTTTACTCAAACTTGTCGACAAAGTTAGTTGGAAAGTTGGTGATGAAATTGCAATCGCCTCAACTGATTATGATGGTTTCCACGCTGAACAAAGAAGAATTACTGCTGTAACTAACTTCACTGATTTTACTCAAATTACAGTTGACAGACCACTTGAATACGATCATGAATCTCAGGTTGAAACACTTGAAGACAGTTCGAAAATTTATGTCAGAGCTGAAGTTGGTCTTTTGACAAGATCAGTCGTCATTCAAGGTGATGAAAACACTGAAGAGATGTAGTATGGAGCTCATATCATGCTTCATTCTCCTGGAGATGATTCTTTGACTGGAAGAATTGAATTTGCAGAGTTTTGATAGGTTGGACAAGCATTTTAACTTGGAAGATACCCTCTTCATTTCCATATGATTGGAGCAGTTCATAACTCATACATTAGAGGAAACGCTATTCATCATACTTACAACAGAGCTGTTACAATTCATGGAGTTCATTTCTTGAGAGTTTAAAACAATGTTGCCTATTTGACTATGGGTCATACAATCTTTGTTGAAGATGCTGTTGAAACAAACAATGTGATTGAAGATAACTTGGTCATTGACGTTAGATAATCATGGAGTTTATTGAACACTGATCAAAGTCCTGCTGGTATGTGGATCACTCATCCAAATAACATTTTCAGAAGAAACACTGTCGCTGGTTCAGCATTTTATGGATTTTGGTTTGATCTTAAAGATACTTCAACAGGTCCAAGTGCAAATCCAAATATTATTCCAAAGTTCTCAAAACTTGGAGAATTCAAAGACAACATTGCACACGGCGCCGGTAGATATGGTCTCAGAGTTTTCCACATTCATGCTCCTTGAGTAAATCCAAAAGCAGATATTTCTGATACAAACCCAAGTATTCCAGCAGTTTATGAAAACTTCTTTGGTTATCATTGTTGAAGAAATGGAATCATCGTATCTTTCTCTGGAGATGTTACAATCAAAAACGCAACAGTATTTGACAACATTTTGGCAGGAATCGAATATGAAAGAGTAGATCATTCAAGAATTTTAGGATAGGCAAAAGTAGATGGAGGATGAATTATTTGACATTCAGTTAACTTGACTTTAAATGTTGATAATCCTGACATTTTAGATCCAACTCATGGTACTCATGGAATCATTGGTCCAAGAACAGATTGGTTTACAGTTCAAAATGCAAAATTCTATAGATTTAACAACGAAAATGGAGGAGCTTTATCAACTTGTTCCCATTGTTACCATCCAGCTGCTACAGACTCAGGAGCAAGAACTTATTTCACTAAGAATTTAACCTTCCTTGAGTAATCAACAAGATGAATTCACTATCAATACCCATTCAATGGAATCTTCAGTGATTTAGATGGCACATTAACAAACCTTGGAGCAAACTCATGGGCTGTTCCTACATTCAAACACATTCAAGACAATTCAAACTGCTTCAGTACACTTTAAATCGAATACCATGGTTTAAGATGTAACAGTTCAGTCTAAGTTAGATGATTATCAGTATTCGAACCTAATCCTTGGGATAAATTCAGAGTTCAAAATATGTCAATAGCCAATATTGGAACATTTTCAACTGAGTTAACAGGCACATCTCTTGATACTAAGCTGTCTGATCCAAACCAATACTCCTCATGGTACTTTAGAGGAAAGCAAGAACCGAAAGATCATTGGACATTACCAGTTGTTACAGGATCTTCTTACAGAATCAAATGGGCAAACAACCTTGATTTCTCATCAATGAAGATTTCTTTAGGGGAATATTGGAATGCTTCAGATCTTAAAACATTCATTTCATTTAATCATACAGACAGAAGAGACAAGATTCAAGTATTAAAGAATGGAGCTGAAATCGGAGCTTATTCATTAGCAACTTTAAGCACAGCATGGAGATCTTACACGAACTTGACTTTTGGAACTTAGTTCAAACCTGAAGATTCTGTTCCTCCAGTTTTTACTATCTTCGCCGGTATTAAGGATGCAACTGATGGAAAGACTATCTAGTTAAATGGTATTAGATGTGTTGATCCAAAGTCATGTTATGATGATGCAGAAGGTGACATTGATCCTATTCCTTAATTATGGTCTCAAGCATCAACATGGACAAACTATGGAACCACTAAACCTGCAAATAATGCAACTCAAGTGATTATTCAAAGATCCTGGAACATCATTCTTGATGAAGATGTCAATGTAACTGTTCTCATTATTGATGGATGATTATGATTTGTTGATAACAAGACTGTTACGTTAAGAGCGAATCATATTTATGTGAGAAAAGGAGAATTATTGATTGGGGAATAGACTAAGCCTTAGTAAAATCTTGCAGTGATTGAGCTTCAAGGAATTTCAAGTTCTCAAATGTCAACAAGAAATCTGTTGATTGAGGCTGGAGACAGAGCTATTGTTAATACAGGACTCATTGAGTTTTATGGTAAAGTGATTCCAAATACTTTTACTTGACTTCAAGCAACTGCTGAAATTTCTTAAAAACAAATCCTTGTAAATGCATCTGAAATAACAGGTTGGAAGGTTGGAGACTTTATTGGAATTGCAGGCAGTTCTTATTCTCATGATCAACAAGAAATTCATCAAATCAAAACTATTTCAAATGGTATTATTACTTTTGATACTGCACTTGCCTACAGACATTATGGATCAACAGATGTATCAAAGTATTCAATCCATGGAATTGACATGAGATCAGAAGTAGTCCTTTTAAGTAGATCAATTCAAATCAGACCAGTGAATGATGCAACTACTCCTTGGGGTTGCTAGACTTTAACTACAGATTTGGTCTTAAGCGGATTGACTCCTTAATATGGAAAATCAGTTTTCTCATTCGTTGAGTTTTTCCAATGTGGATAATATGATACTCAAAAAGCTCCTATTAGATTTAAGGGAAGTAATAATGCAGATAGTCAATAGATTGTTCATCAATGCTCAATTTATAAATCAGGAGCAGCTGGAATTGAACTTGAAGATTCTTCAAACATTTTAATTGACTTTAACAATGTTTTCATTACAACCTAGTTCGGTATCAAAGTCAAAGGAAGTAGCAACTGGATTCTTGACAACAACAGATTCCTTGGTGTCAAACAAAGAGATGTTGTTCTTAATGATGGAGTTGTTGATGAATCAGGAGTTGTATACATATGTCCTCCCTATGGTGGTGATTGCCATGATTATGAGATTACGAATAACATCGCTGCAGGAAATGAACTTGGAGGTTTCTATGCTTTTGCTCATTAATGTGATCAAGAATCAACTCAAAGATTATTTAGAGACAATGTTGCTCATTCAATAAAAGGTGTTGGAGCAACAATCTTTACTAACGAGAGCTTAAAAACAGATTCATGCTAAACTATTTCTCACTTTGCTGCCTATAAGAATCAATAAGATGGTTTAGTTGCATTCTCTGAATTCGTCTATTTGAAAGTTAAAAATGTTAAATTGATTGACAACTGGTTTGGAATTACAATGATGAGTTCAATGGAATCAATCAATAAGAATGATCTTTTTGATTCAATCATCTATGGAAAGACTGATTCATTTGACTCTGTTTGTTCAGACAAATATGGTCTTCATTTATCAACGAATTCAAGAGGTAAAGGAAAGAAACATATTATCAGTAAGCCGGAATTACCTTGGCATAAGATAAAAGATGAAGCAAGTTACTTTGCTGAATTTAACACTTATAATGTTACATTTGAAAACTTTGATGATCCAGACTTTGATTGTAATGGCTAGATTGTTGGAGTTTACGCTCTCAGAAACCATGTTTATGGATCAGACTTTGGACCTCTCTATTACTTTTATGACACTAACTTTGTGAATACTATTCCTGAAGCAATTGCTTTCCTCGATGATCCTAATCCAGCCTGGGCTAATGCTGATGATTGCGGTGATTTCCCTTGTACATTCCCTAACAATGTTTACTTAAACTTCTAAGGAACAACTGGACTTGATTGGATTGACTTCCATATCATTCATTACTAGGATGGAGTAAGAGGTGGCTTTGACACAAGAGGAGAAATTTTACTTGAAACTCCAAAGGCAATCTTTTTAGGAACTTCAAAACTTGCTCAATTAACATTTGAAAGTCTTGATTCAGATAAATGAGATAGATCAAGTCAACCGATTTGGGTCAACTCAACAGATGTTGATCAAACATTTACCAATAAACTCAATGCTTTTATGGACCATGTTTGGGACGGTTTCTACACTGGGCATTTAAGATTGTAGAAGTTTACTTCAATAGTTGATCTTGCATATGATTACAACTTGTACTATTCAGGTACACCTCCAAACAATCAAGAATTCAGATTAGACGGTGCTGAAACTGGACAAGGAGCAATCTTCAAAATTCTCTATCCAAATGCAGGAACTTATTGGCTTTATGATATAAATAATGTTAGAATCCCTCCAATTGAGTTTGATGCTTCTGGTACAGCATCAACTCTTCCTGACATTTCAAGATCTTCTTGTGGAGAGCATTGATATGTTCAAACTACAATGACTTTAGAGTTCTATATGAAGAAGGATTGTAAATTCACAATCAAACCTGTTGATGCAATTCAAGGATTTGTGAGAATAGATTGGACAATGAGTGAGTTCTTTGCTGCAGATGGACCTTCAAAGTTTATCAATAGAATTGCAAGTGTACTCAATATTGCTCCATCAAGAATCAAAGTTGCTGGAATAAGAGAGGGATCAGTCATCGTTGATTTCACTGTAGAACCCGTAGATGGTCAGACACCTTAACTTCAATCTCAAAACATCGTATCCTTACTCACACTTTTACAATCAAACATCAAAACAGCTGTTGAGACTGAATTTGGAAGACCCTATTTAGAATCTAACTTCGAGCATACTAAAGTATATGAAGAAGAACAAAATACTGAGTCTGCAACTAGCGAGGAGGAACAAATCGACATTCTTAGTAAAGATTCAAAGACAAACGTTGCTTTGATTGTTATTCTTTCTGTTTTAGGATGCTTGTTTATAGTCGGTGGAATAACTTGTATCGCAGTGATGACTTGTCTTTGCTGCTCATGCACATGTCTTGGATTTGGAATCAAGAAATCAACGACTAGATTAAGAGTGTGAAACGACTTTGAAGCTTAGAGCTTAACTCCAAAGAAACAAGATAAAGAGCAGCTTGATTGGGTAAATAGTTTAGAGCCCCCAAGTGCTAAAGGAGGAAAAATTCAAAACATTAAATAGGCCTTTGCTGATAATGATG
>ERZ761602.7965-NODE-7965-length-10910-cov-5.322064_pt1 | contig 10910 bp, 4 predicted proteins | sample MGYA00512165_ERZ761602 | MGnify/ENA primary metagenome ERZ761602 (study PRJEB28899, sample SAMN02445085) | bioreactor sludge metagenome | biome: EBPR sludge; isolation source: Thorneside wastewater treatment plant | place: Australia: Brisbane, Thorneside... | reverse complement strand
GGGATAGGCTTATTGGTCGCAATTGCCTTTCTCTTTATTTGCCCGCTTTTAAGCGAGGCTCAGGTGAAAACAGTTTCGGGAACTGTATTAGATGCAACTACAGCCAAACCTGTTGTAGGCGCGTCAGTTGTTGTAAAAGGAACAACTACCGGCATTACAACAGACGATAATGGCTCTTTCAGTTTTCAGGTAGCAGAGACAGCAGTATTGCAAGTGACAGCAGTGGGTTATTCTGGAGTTGATGTAAATGCTAATACTGATCTGAGTAATATTCTATTAACCCCCAAAGCTGGCGATTTAGAACAGGTGGTCGTTGTAGGGTATGGTACACAGAGAAAAGCCACACTCACAGGTTCTGTAGCAACGGTTGATGCAAAGGCGTTTCAGGATAGAGGTCCGCTTGCTTCACCCTTACAGGCATTGCAAGGCCAGATTCCGGGAGCGATTGTGACAAGAGGTTCGGGCGCCGCCGGCGATGAATCCTGGGCAATCAAACTAAGAGGGGCGGTTTCCACCAAATCGGTTGAACCCCTGGTGATCATTGATGGGGTTGCTTTCGACAGTTTTAGAGAACTACGGGTGCTAAATCCGTCAGATATTGAATCCATGTCTTTTTTGAAGGATGCAGCAGCAGCCATTTACGGATCTCGTGCCGCAGGTGGCGTTATCTTGGTTACTACCAAAAAAGGGAAAACAGGAAAGTCAAGAATTGAGCTAAACAGCTCCTATACCCATAAAAAAGTGGGATTGCAACCTCGTTTGATGAGTCTGGACGAATGGGCAGACGGGGTGATAGTAGCAAGAACCAATGACGGGTTTGATGAAAATGATGTTTGGATTCGCTATGCCAACCTGGCAAAAGCCAATAAAAATGGCTATATCGACACAAGGGATCTAAGCAACACGCCAATACCAGGTGCTTTTACCGATGTGAAAGACTTTATGTTCCTTGATAACAACTGGACCGATATTCTTTGGGGATCTGCAGGATCTACCCAAAACGATGTGAGTATTTCCGGGCGTGGCGAAAAAGCAAGCTACCGTTTGTCGCTAGGTTACTTCTTAGACCAGGGAACCTTGCGTTGGGGCAACAATACAAATGAGCGCTACAATATGCGCTTGAATAACGAGTTTAAAGTGTCCGACAAGTTTAATATCGAGTCGGTGATTAGTTTCTCTTTTCAGAATCAGGTAGTGCCAACGATGATTGGAAATACTCTGGGGCAAGGATATCCGCAACCCGGTTTCCCATCTGCCACCCTTACAGGGAAACCTTACGCCTGGGGCGGACAGTACACGCCTAACTGGTTTGCCGAGTTGGGAGGTGACAATAACCTAAAAGTAAAATCTACCAATATCAGCGAAACGTTTCGCTACAAGCTTAATAACCAGTTGCAGTGGGTTTCTACCTTAGGTTTTAATACTTCTACAGCTACCAGAGACATGGTGCAAAACAAAATAGATTGGTACAACTATGAAGGTGATTTGTTGGTACAAATAAACCCCACTCAGGTTAATAGCTTCTACCAGAAAAGCACAGCCGTAACTGATTTCTATTCTGCGTCTTCCTATCTCCAGTATAAAAACACATTTAAAACCCATCATAACCTGACAGGTACATTTGGTACTCAATATGAGTTTAATGATTACGACACGTATTCTGTAAGAATCACTGATATTAATCCTTCTTTATCCGCATTGAATGGTTCTGGTGTTACCACCACTACCAGGGCAAGAAACCAATATGCAATGGGTTCCTACTTTAGTCGTATCAATTACGACTTCAAATCAAAATATATGTTTGAAGTAAACGGACGTTATGATGGCTCATCAAAATTTGCCCGTCAAAACCGTTGGAACTTCTTCTATGGCATGTCTGCAGGATGGCGCTTGAGCGAAGAAGATTTTCTCAAAAACTCCGACATTATCAACGACCTGAAACTGAGAGCCTCTTACGGTATTGTAGGGAACCAGGCTGGAATCGATTTGTATGATGGTGTTCAACTATATAATTTCAATACGGCAACAGGCGCATTCCTGGGTGGTGAAAAAGTAAGTAATGTAACAACTAATGGAAGACTGGTTTCTTTCGACCGCACCTGGGAACGAATCAACAACTACAACTTCGCACTCGACTTTAGTGTTTTAGACAGAAAGCTCTCAGGAACCTTAGAATATTTTATCAAGAAGAATAACAATATGTTCCTGTCGGCTCAGTATCCTTCCATGCTGGGTGCCACAGCTCCCGAAGCAAATATTGGAAAGTTCAAGGGTAGTGGTTTTGAAGCGACCGTAACCTGGTCTGACCATGTTGGAGACTTTTCTTACAATCTGGGTGGCGTATTTACCTATGCCCAAAACAAATTGATCGATTTTGGTGGCGCCAATGTGATCTCCGCCGGTGGTAGAGTAGCTGCTTTGCAAGGATTTCCTCTTAACTCTGTTGTGGGTCTGATGTATGATGGTAAAATACAGAGCGAAGAGCAGCGGACGGAATACCTGAACAAATATCTTGTTGGCAATACAATTGGTCTTACCAATGCCATTCGTACTGGTGATAATATGTACCGCGATGCAAATGGAGATGGAGTACTCACTTACGATGATCTGGTTTATCTGGGTAGTGATGATCCAATTGTTTCTTACTCATTTAATGCGGGAGCCTCTTACAAAGGCTTCGATTTTTCGGTGATTTTTCAAGGGGCAGCAGACCGTACCATTTTTAGAGATGATGTGAACTGGAGACAACCTTTTCGTTCTGTATACTTAAATACTACCAACCAATCTGTAGGGAACAATTGGACGCCTGAAAACCCCAGCGCCTGGTTCCCAAAATATTCCACAGTTGGAACGATCAATGCCTACAACTACCAGGCATCTTCCTGGTCAGTTGAAAATGGCGCTTACTTAAGGTTAAAGAATGTGGTGCTGGGCTACAAGCTTCCTTCCTCTATCGCTGAAAAAACAAAAGTGTTCTCATCGTTTCGCCTTTATGTATCCGGTCAGGATTTATGGGAAACAACAAAGATTAAAGACGGATGGGATCCAGAAGCTACACGAACCGTCTCTTCAGGTATTCAGAGATATCCTTTTAGCCGCACAATAACAATAGGTCTTAACGCTACTTTTTAATCTACAACTATGACAAATATTATTAAAAAATATACCGCAATTTTTGCATTGGCTTCATCTGCTTTAATGTTCAATGGTTGCAATAAAATGCTTGATCTTGATCCAAAAGATCAGATAGCTGATGGAAATTACTGGCAATCGGCTAATGAATTTAAGTTGTTTGCCAACACGTTCTATGGTTGGAGAAGAGATTTCTCAGCCGTAATTGCAAGCAATCCGCATAGTGATTACAGATCCGATCTTATAACATTTCCAACACCCGATGTGTATAGCAATGGTAGCAACACCATTCCAGCCACAGATGGTAACTTCTCTGGTGCTTTTTCCAGAATCAGATTGGTAAATACTTTGCTGATGAATGCGGCTAACTTTGGGAATCAGGCAGAAATTGCACAGTATGTTGCAGAGGCTCGTTTTTTCAGAGCCTACATTTACTTCGATTTGCTACAGTTATTTGGAGATGCCCCCATTATTGAAGGTGTCGTTGATGTAACCGATCCGGTTTTGACAGCCAGTCGCAACAATCGTTCAGCGGTTGCCGATTTCATCATTGCAGATATTAATGCAGCCATCCCCGGATTGCCCTTGGAGAGTGATATTGCAAGCGGAAACAAAGGACGCGTTAGCCGTGGCACGGCACAGGCATTTTTGTCAAGAGTGGCGTTGTTCGAAGGCACCTGGCAAAAGTTCCGCGACAACACCGCAAGGGGTAGCGAACTGCTAACAATTGCAGCCGATGCAGCTAAAGATGTAATGGACAGCCACCAGTATGAACTATTCAAACCAGCAGCTTTGAGCGATTCTGCGCAGAAGTACCTATTCATTCTGGAAGACGTAAAATCAAATCCGGCCAGTATTTCCAAAACCGGCAACAAGGAGTATATATTTTCAAATAAACATGATCAAAATCTAAACCCAATAGGTACTAATATCACGCACGGCTTATTCTCTAACGTGGCACTGGTTACCCGCAAACTGGCCAATATGTATCTGTCTCAAAACGGGCTACCCATTGACAATGCCAATAACACACAGTTTCAGGGTTATGCCACTATGGTTTCAGAATTTGCAAACAGAGATAATCGCATGAGGTATAATTTAATATTACCCAAGAAAGCTTACTGGACAAATGATAATCCAAGAGTATCCTGGTTGGGCGATGCAGCCGATCTGGCAACAGCGGTAACTACATCCTATATTCCACCCACCTCTGGTACGGGGTACAGTAATCAAAAATGGTGTGCAGAGCGTGATGTTAGGGATAATAGTGAAGGTTACGATTTTCCAATTATTCGATATGCAGAAGTGTTGCTCAATTATGCCGAGGCAGTTTACGAAATGAATGGTTCTATCTCAGATGCGGATTTGGACATTTCCCTCAATCTGGTAAGAAACCGCGTGAACGCCACCATGCCTAAACTTAGCAATGGTTTTGTATCAGCCAATGGCTTGAACATGCGTACTGAGATTAGAAGAGAACGTACCATAGAATTGTATTTGGAAGGCTTTAGAGTAGATGACCTTAAAAGATGGAAGACTGCCGAAATAGAAATGCCCCAGGATATGTTAGGAATTAAATACAATGGTACAGAGTACGCCACTTCCACCGCAGGAGGTTGGAGCACTGCTAACAAAGTTAGAAATGCGGATGGTATTATTCTTTTTGGAACAGGAAGAACATGGTCAGAAAAAAATTATCTATACCCAATACCTCAGGATCAGCTCAATCTGAATTCAAATTTGGGACAAAACCCGGGATGGTAATTTGTTGAACAGGCTCGAAAATTTAAAACAGATTGTTTGCGATATAAAAAATAAAAATACACACATGAAAAAAATTAAATCAATATCAGGATCAGGTATCAGTGTGATGCTTTTCGCCGCATCGCTGGTACTAATAATGGCATACGGCTGCAAAAAGTCTGGCTGGACAGACGAAATAGCAGAAAAGAGAGTATTGTTAAATACAGTGTCGATAACGCAGGGAGATAGTTTGCCTCTTTTGTTGGGAAGAGATACCACACTTACAGCAGTAAGCAGTCCTGACTCGGCAACCGTTACTACACTACTTTGGAAAAGCGATAATGAAAGTATTGCCAAAGTAGATCAGAATGGGAAAGTTACAACAGTTGGTTTGGGGTCGGTAAATATATCAGTTCAGTCTACCGATGGAGGTTTACGCAAAGCCATCACCCGAATCGATGTAATTGATAAAATTATTTACGCAACTGCAATAAACCTAAGCGTTAACAGCCTAACCACATACCCCAAAGTGAGTACACCGATTATTGCCACAGTGGTGCCATCAAACGTTACTTACAAAAAACTTAATTGGAGTAGCGCCAATCAATCTGTTGCAACAGTTAATCAAAATGGAGTGATAACAGGCGTTGCAGCAGGTACTACTACTATTACAGTGCAGCCCGCTGATGATGGAAGCGCCAGGGGAACGGTTACTGTAGAAGTAATAGACGTAATTCCTATTCAGTCAATCAATATTAGTACGGTTTTCGAAGATGGTATGGCTATAGATGAACGAGTGGTGATTGACTATTCCGTACAACCAGCCGGTGCATCTAAACAGTTGGTAAGATGGTCAAGCAATAATGAGGCAGCCGTTAAAGTAAGCAGTGATGGCATACTTACTGGTGCGGGCGTTGGACAAGCTGTTATAACAGGAACCAGCATTGACGGTAGCAATATCTCAAAAACATTTACGGTAGAAGTAATGGAGGGTAAAATCAACGACACATTTGTGGATGGTGTTACGCCAAGATGGATTGTGCCAACTTCAGGTGCTTCCGGGGTTGTTCAAAATAATACATTCTGGGTAACGCTAAATACCGGAAACAACAGAAGAGGTGATTTCAGAAGGACCAATACAACCTTGCATATTGGCAAGTACCCAATTATTGCGTTCAAATTTACCAGACCGCTGGCGTCTGCAGGGAATATATTCTTCGATACCAATCAGGGAAGATGGAAGCAAACGACAGCCAATGGAAACAATCAAATGACTATTCTTTTAGACAAAAATAATGAGCAGGTGTTTTATGCAGATATGGGGGCCTTTAACACATTTGGTACTACAGGTTTTACGCTGCCTACTACGTCCTCCTATACGTTTAGTCAGATTGGAATTGGAGTAGCAGATATGCCAACCGCACAGAATCCATTAAGCCCCTACCCTGTCTATTGGATCAAAACATTTAAAACTGTAGCTGAATTACAAGCCTATATTAATCGCTAAAAAAATATATGAGGGGTGGATAAAAGTTCACTCCTCAAATTCAAAGCTTAAATAACTTTTAGTTATGACAAAGAAATTAATAGTATCAAGTTTGTTTTTATTAACAACTGTAGCCATCCTGTCATGTAAGAAGGATTTACACAAATTAATCAATCCTCAAAAAGAAACAACGACCGAACCTGTAATTGAAGGCGAGATTAAGATTGTTCATCCTGGAATGTTGCATACCGCTGCCGATTTTACATTTGTAAAATCAAAAGTAGATGCTCAACAATCTCCATGGAAAGAAGGGTATGATAAATTAAACACAAGCACCATTCTTTCTTTAACTTATACTCCAAACCCTCAGGAAACGTTAATTCGGGGAGGCGGTTCTGTCGAAGAGCCACGCCCTGATAACTATGCAAATGCTTTCCGCGATTCCCATGCCGCTTATCAAATGGGATTGAAATGGAAACTTACAGGAGATAATGCCTGGGCTGAAAGAGGTATTGCCATTCTGAACGCATGGGCTCGTGTTTGTAAGTCTATTAGCGGTGATAGTAATAAGGCATTGGCAGCAGGGATCTATGGATTCAGCTTTGCCAACGCTGCGGAAATTTTACGCGACTATTCCGGTTGGGCAGCAGCCGATTTTACGGCTTATAAAAAGTGGATGGTAGATGTGTTCTACACTCAGAACTTTAACTTTTTACAAACCCACTTCAACACGTGTTCCTCACACTATTGGACCAATTGGGATGCGGCCAATATGTGCTCCCTTTTGGGCATCGGTATTCTAACCGATGATAAATCGAAAATAGAATATGCTATTACCTATTTCAAAAAGGGTATCGGAAATGGTAATATAGACAAAGCCATTACTGCAACTCATAACGTAAATGGTGAAATATTAGGACAGGGTCAGGAGAGTGGTCGCGATCAGGGGCATGGGGTTTTAGTAATCTCTCTGCTAGGATCCTTCTGCCAAATGGCTTACAATACAGGCCAGGACTTGTTCTCTTACAAGGATAATAAATTTTTAACCCTTGCTGAGTATACTGCCAAGTACAATTATTCTGACGCAAGCGGAGCATTTCCCTATACTGTTCCTTTTTCAAATTATGTGCGGCAATACAACGCCAACTGTTCTTCTACTGAAACACTCACTACCGTTTCAGCAGTTGGAAGGGGAGAGATAAGGCCCGCATGGGAATTGGTGTACAATTTCTATAAAACAAAAGGCATTACAGCTAAATACACAAAAATGTTTGCTGATAAATTAAGGCCAGAAGGTGGTGGTAGCCATTACGGGCCAAACAGCGGCGGTTATGATCAGTTAGGATTTGGCACACTAATGTTTTCAAAATAGATTGATTATTCAATTCGATATTAATTAGTGATTCATAGTTAATAAAAGTATGATGCAGAATAGAAGCGTAATGAATTGGAGTTGCATTTTTATAATGTTAAGCGTTTTTTGCGGGGCTTGTAAAACAGCTTCAACCTTTGATGCAGATACGGAATTGAACTATTGCCTGAAACAGACCAATAAGACTTTGGCTTCATTATCGGATAGTACTCATTTTCCGCGCAGCATCGCAAACGGCGATACCTCCTGGCGCTTTGTAGATTATCGCGACTGGACAAGCGGATTCTGGCCCGGTATTTTATGGTATGCTTACGATTTTAGCAATCAAGAAGAGTGGAAAGCTGATGCGGATCGCTATTCCCGGGCTCTATTCCCATTAGTAGATTCATCGGCCATTGATCACGATATTGGCTTTCAGCTGTATTGCAGCGTGGGAAATGGTTACAGACTTACCGGAGACACAACCTATAAACAAGTTTTGCTTAGAGCGGCCGATTCTTTAGCTACACTGTTCAATCCCAAAGTTGGAACTATTTTATCATGGCCGCGTGAAGTTCCAGGCGTTGATTGGCCGTTGCGACATAACACCATCATGGACAATATGATCAACCTGGAATTATTGTTTTGGGCCGCTAAAAATGGAGGAAGCCAGCTTCTGTATGATATAGCAGTGAGCCATGCAGCCACAACGATGAAAAATCATTTCAGACCCGATTACAGTTCTTACCACGTAGTTGTTTATGACACTGCTACTGGTCAAAAAGTAAAAGGTATTACTCACCAGGGTTTAAACGACAGCAGTATGTGGGCGAGAGGGCAGTCATGGGCAATCTACGGCTATACAATGGTATATCGTGAAACGAAAGATCCTCGGTTTCTGGACTTTGCTCAAAAAGTAACAGATGTATATTTGGAAAGGCTACCCAAAGATCTGATTCCCTACTGGGACTTTGACGATCCTGCAATTCCTGATGCGCCTCGCGATGCATCCGCTGCAGCGGTTGTAGCTTCTGCTTTATTAGAATTATCTGATTATGTAAATGATAAAGTAAAAGCTAAGATGTACTTTGACAAAGCAGTCGCTATGTTAGCGGAGTTGTCTTCGGAAAGATATCAGAGTCGTAATGTCAACAATGCTTTTCTTTTACATAGCACCGGTCATAAACCCAATGGTGGAGAGATTGATGCGTCCATCAATTACGCAGACTATTATTATATTGAAGCATTATTACGTTTGAAAAAGATTAAACAAGTACTATGATAAGGTTAATTGCTGTTTTATTTTTGTTCGTTGCATCGCCTCAGGTTTATGCACAGGAGGTCACAAGTGGAAGTTTAAAAACGCTGAGTTCGCCTGATGGCAACTACCTGTTCTCTTTTTACCAGAAGCAAAAAGCAGACAGCTCCCGGCAGCTGCTATACACCGTTTCTTTTAAAGGAAAGGAAGTAATCCTGAAATCAGAGCTGGGAGTGCAGATCGAAAACCACTTGTTCGAATCTGCTTTGGGTATTCCGAATGATACGCTTAAGCATTGGGGCGACAATCTGGAGCTGATCGGATTTGATTCGGCTGCAGTAAGTGAACCCTGGAACCCGGTTTATGGAGAGCGTGCGCTGGTTAAAAACCAGTATCGTCAACTGGTCTTAAAATTTAGAAAAGGGAGTGAGGAAGCCGGCGAAATGAGTCATGGATATGATAGACGCAGGTATTACTATATGAATATAGAAGTGCGTGCTTTTAATGAAGGTATCGCTTTCCGATATCATTTTCCGGAAGCGGTAAATGGATTGTTTCTGCACATCACGGGCGAACGCACTCAATTTACGTTGCCCGAAGGAACGATGGCTTTTCATGAAGTATGGGCGCAGGCACCGTTCAATTTACTACCATTGAAAAACTGGAAGGATGAAGCAGAACGCCCCCTCACTTTAATATTAAAAAATGGCTTAACAGTTGCATTGGCCGAAGCAAATATGATCGACTATGCCAGAGGCAAATTTGCTTTAAGCAAAACAAGCGCCAATACGCTTCAGCTTTCAATGTATGCAAGTGCTGATATCATTACACCTTATAATACACCCTGGCGGGTGATAATGGCGGGTGAAAAACCAACCGATCTGATCAATAACAATGATATTATACTGAACCTGAATCCCGAAAATAAGATCAAAGATGTTACATGGATCAAAACGGGAAAGGTAATACGTTCCGGATTAAGCCAAACTGAAGCGATGGCCTGTGTGGACTTTGCTGCCCAACGCAATTTGCAGTATGTGCACCTGGATGCAGGCTGGTATGGCCCTGAAATGAGCATGAGTTCCGATGCTACCAAAGTACGTGCGGATAAGGATATCGATTTCCCGGTGCTCACTAAATATGCAGCAGAAAAGGGTATTGGCATTTTTGTGTATGTAAACCAGCGTGCATTATATCAGCAACTGGATTCCATTTTGCCATTATATAAAAAATGGGGCATCAAAGGAATCAAGTTTGGCTTTGTGCAAATAGGCAATCAACAATGGAGTACCTGGCTGCACAATGCCGTAAAGAAATGTGCAGCCTATGGCATTTTGGTTGACATTCACGACGAGTATCGCCCGACAGGTTTCAGCCGAACCTATCCTAATCTGTTAACTCAGGAAGGAATAAGAGGCAATGAAGAAATGCCGGATGCAACACACAATACGATACTACCATTTACACGCTTCATAGCCGGAGCTGCAGATTATACGATCTGTTACTATAATAATCGTATTAAAACCACACATGCGCATCAGTTAGCTTTGGCAGCGGTATATTATAGTCCTTTACAGTTCTTGTATTGGTACGACAATCCTAAACAATATAATGGTGAACCCGAGATCGATTTTTTTGATAAAGTGAAAACGGTTTGGGACGATACAAAAGCATTGGATGGGAAAATTGGCGAGTTTGTAACAGTAGCGAGAAGAAGCGGTGAAGAATGGTTTGTGGGAACCATCACCAATAATGAAGCCAGAACAGTAGTGGTAGATTTTAGCTTTATTCCAGCCGGCAAAAAGTATGTAGCGACTATTTATAGCGATGATGATTTGGTGACAAGTAAAACTAAAGTAAGCGTCATTAAGAAAACTGTGACTTCTAAAACAAAATTAAACGCATCGCTGAAAGCATCGGGTGGGCAGGCTATCTGGTTG
>ERZ761602.7964-NODE-7964-length-10910-cov-9.537817_pt1 | contig 10910 bp, 12 predicted proteins | sample MGYA00512165_ERZ761602 | MGnify/ENA primary metagenome ERZ761602 (study PRJEB28899, sample SAMN02445085) | bioreactor sludge metagenome | biome: EBPR sludge; isolation source: Thorneside wastewater treatment plant | place: Australia: Brisbane, Thorneside... | reverse complement strand
GCAGTGCACCCTCGACGCACAGCACATCGAGCCGTTCGCGCCCGTCCAGGCAGGCGTCGAGCAGGTCGAGCAGCTCGTCGCCGCTGGCCAGCGACAGCGACGGATGCCACAGCAGCCGCACGCCCGACGACTCGAGCAGCGCGGGGAAGTCGGCCGTGTCGGCGCACAGCAGCGACATGCTGCAGCCGCCGCAGCCGCCGCTTTGCAGCCAGAGCACGTTGAGCATCAGTGTTTCTCCGCCGCGGCGCGGCTCTCGAGCCCGAAGCGCAGCAGCTTGGCGCGCAGGCCCATGCGCGACAGGCCGAGCTCGGCCGCCGCGCGGGTCTTGTTCCAGCGGTGGCGCAGCAGCACCTCGCGCAGCAGCATCGCCTCGATGGCGTCGAGCCGCTCCTGCAGCGTGCCCTGCGCCGGCAGCGCCGCCGCGCCGGCGGCCGCCTGCGCGGCCTGCGCGCGGCCCGTCTGCCCCTGCAGCAGGCGGGCCGAGAAGTCGGCCGCGCGCACCGGCCCGCCGTCGCCGAGCGCCAGCGCACGGGCGATCTCGTTGCGCAGCTCGCGGATGTTGCCCGGCCACGGGTAGCCCATCAGCACCGCGCGCGCGTCCTCGTCGAAGGCGGTCGGCGGCAGCGCCAGCTCGGCGGCGGCGTCGGTCAGCAGCCGCTCGGCCAGCGGCATCACGTCACCGGGCCGCTCGCGCAGCGGCGGCATCTGCAGCGTCACGCCGGCGAGGCGGTAGTAGAGGTCCTCGCGGAAGCGGCCGGCGCGCACCTCGTCCTCCAGCCGGCGGTGCGTGGCGGCGATGACGCGCACGTCCACCGGCACCGTGCGCGCCGCGCCCACCGGGCGCAGCTCGCCCTCCTGCAGCACGCGCAGCAGCTTGACCTGGAACAGCGGCGAGGTCTCGCCGATCTCGTCGAGGAACAGCGTGCCGCCGTCGGCGCGCTGGATCAGGCCGACATGGTCCTCGCTGGCGCCGGTGAAGGCGCCGCGCTTGTGGCCGAACAGCTCGCTCTCGAGCAGCGTGTCGGGGATCGCGGCGCAGTTCTCCACCACGAACGGCCGCGCCAGGCGCGGGCTGGCGTAGTGGATGGCGCGCGCCATCAGCTCCTTGCCGGTGCCCGACTCGCCGAGCACCAGCACCGACAGGTCGTGCCGCGCCACGCGCTCGGCCATCGCGCAGACGGCGTCCAGCGGGCTGCCCGGGGCACGCACGATGCGCTCGAAGCCGTACACCGTGCGCGCCTGGCGCAGCCGGTCGCCCAGGCGCGCACGCAGCGCCGGCGTGCCGGCGCGCAGGTCGATCTCCAGCCGCTCGAGGCCGCGCCGCAGCTGGCCGGCCTCGACCGCGCCGCGCACGGTGTCGAGCAGGTGCTGCGGCACCCAGGGCTTGAGCACGTACTGGTAGATGCCGGCCTCGTTGACGCCGGCGATGATGTCCTCGCTGTCGGCATAGCCGGAGATCACCACGCGCACCACCTCGGGCCATTCGGCGCGCACCGCCTTCAGGAAGTCGACGCCGCTCTCGCCCGGCATGCGCTGGTCGCACAGGATCACCGCCACCGCATGGCGGGCGAGCAGCGCGCGCGCCGCCGCGGTGTCGCCGGCGGTGAGCACGCGGAAGTCGTCGTCCAGCGTGCGGCGCATCGCCTCCTGCGAGCGCGGCTCGTCGTCGACGACCAGCACCAGCGGGCGGTCGGCGTCGTCGGGCGGCAGCGGTTCGGGGGCGTTCACGGCCGGGTCATGCTAATCGGCCCCATCGGCCGCCGCCTCAGCAGATGCGCGGCAGCGGTTCGCCGGTGAGCCAGTCGACGACCCGCTGGCCGCCGAAGGCGGTGGTCATCTGCACGAAGCGGTGCGGGTCGTCGACCACCGTGCCGATGCAGGCGGCGTCGCGGCCGAGCGGATGCGCGCGCAGCGCCGCCAGTGCGGCGTCGGCATGCGCCGGCGCCACCGCGGCCACCAGCTTGCCCTCGTTGGCCACGTACAGCGGGTCGATCCCGAGCAGCTCGCAGGCGCCCTGCACCTCGGGCCGCACCGGGATCGCCCGCTCCTGCAGCCGCATGCCGACGCCGGCCTGGGCGGCGATCTCGTTGAGCGTCGTCGCCAGGCCGCCGCGCGTCGGGTCGCGCAACGTGTGCACCGCGCCTTCGGGCACCGCGGCGAGCAGCGCCGCGACCAGGCCGTGCAGTGCCGCGGTGTCGCTGCGCACCGCGGCCTCGAAGCCGAGCGACTCGCGCTGCGACAGCACCGCCACGCCGTGGCCGCCGATGGAACCGGACAGCAGCAGCACGTCACCCGGCCGCGCCAGCGCACCGCCGATGCGGCGGCCGGCCGGCAGCGCGCCGATGCCGGTGGTGCAGATGAAGACGCCGTCGCCCTTGCCCTGCTCGACGACCTTGGTGTCGCCGGTGACCACCGGCACGCCGGCCTCGCGCGAGGCCCGCGCCATCGACTCGACGATGCGCTGCAGGTCGGCCAGCGGGAAGCCTTCCTCGAGGATGAAGCTCGCCGCCAGGTACAGCGGGCGGGCGCCCATCATCGCGACGTCGTTGACCGTGCCGTGCACGCTCAGGCAGCCGATGTCGCCGCCGGGGAAGAACAGCGGGGAGATCACGTGCCCGTCGGTGGCCATCACCAGGCGGTGGCCGGCCGGCACGTCGAGCAGCGCGCCGTCGTTGCCCTGGCGCAGCGCGTCGTTGTCGAAGGCGCGTGCGAAGAGCTCGTCGATCAGCTGCGCGCCGGCACGCCCGCCGGCGCCGTGGTTCATGTCGACACGACCGTGGCGGAAGTCGATCGGGCGGATGTAGTCCTTCTTCGCCACGCCTACCCCTGCACGGCCACGACCGGCACGTCCTTGAAGCGGCCGTAGGAGTAGTGCGCGGCGCACGCGCCCTCGGAGGACACCATGCACGAGCCCATCGGGTTGTCCGGCGTGCAGACGGTGCCGAAGAGCTTGCAGTCGGTGGGCTGCTTGACGCCGCGCAGGATCGCGCCGCACTCGCACTGCTTGTGGTCGGGCACGCCGCGGTAGTGCAGCCCGAAGCGCCGCTCGGCGTCGAACTCGCCGTACTCCGGGCGGATCTTCAGCGCGCTGTACGGCACCTCGCCGAGGCCGCGCCACTCGAAGCGCTCGCGCAGCTCGAAGACCGAGGCCACCAGGCGCTGCGCGGCGACGTTGCCTTCGGGCGAGACGGCGCGCGTGAACTCGTTCTCCACCTCGGCACGCCCGTCGTTGACCTGGCGCACCAGCATCAGGATGGCCTGCATCACGTCCAGCGGCTCGAAGCCGGCGATGACCACCGGCTTGCGGTACTCCTCGGCGAAGTGCACGTAGGGCTGCGAGCCGATCACGATGCTGACGTGCGCCGGCCCGATGAAGCCGTCGATCGGCACCGTGCCGTACTGGCGCACCTCGGCCGACTCCAGGATGTGGGTGATCGCGCTGGGCGTCAGCACGTGGCAGCACAGCACGCTGAAGTTGCGCAGCCCCTCGGCGTGCGCCTGGCGGATCACCAGCGCGGTCGGCGGCGTCGTCGTCTCGAAGCCGATCGCGAAGAAGACCACCTCGCGATCCGGGTTCTGCCGCGCGACCGTCAGCGCGTCGGCGGCCGAGTAGACCATGCGGATGTCGGCACCGAGCGCCTTGGCCTTGATCAGCGACAGGCCCTCGCCGCGCCCGGCCTGGCCGTCCGGCCCCGGCCGCGGCGAGGCCGGCACGCGCATCGTGTCGCCGTAGGTGCAGACGATGGCCCCGCGCCCGAGCGCCAGGCCGATGACCTGGTCGATGCGGCCGATCGGCAGCACGCACACCGGGCAGCCCGGGCCGTGGATCATGCGCACGCCGTCGGGCAGCAGCTCGCGGATGCCATAACGCGCGATCGCATGGGTGTGGCCGCCGCAGAACTCCATGAAGCTGTAGCGGCGCCCCTCGCGCACCTCGTCGGCGATGCGCGCGGCGATGCCGCGGGCCAGCGCCCCGTCGCGGAACTCGTCGATGTACTTCATCGCAGGGCGGCGGATGCGACGGGATCGGTTGCGGCCGGCGCGGCCTCGCCGCCGGCAGCCTGCTGCGCCGCCATCTCGGCGAACAGCGCCAGCGTGCGCTGCGCCTCCTCGGCATCGAGCAGGCCGATCGCGAAGCCGACGTGGACGATCACGTAGTCGCCCTCGCGCGCCTCGGGCACGAGCGCCAGCGAGACCGGCTTGCGCACGCCGCCCAGGTCGACGAGCGCCTGGTCGCCGTCGAGCCGCTGCACGACGCGGGCCGGCAGGGCTAGGCACATGGCGCGGCCTCCGTGCGGGCGAGCAGCCAGTCGAGCCAGGCGTTCATGCCGTCGCGGCGCGTCGCCGAGACCTGCAGCACGCGGATCGACGGGTTGACCCGCTGCGCGTACCCGATGCAGCGTTGCACGTCGAAGTCGACATGCGGCAGCAGGTCCACCTTGTTGATGACCATCAGCTCGGCGGCGGCGAACATGTCCGGGTACTTCAGCGGCTTGTCGTCGCCTTCGGTGACCGAGAGGATCGCGACCTTCGCCGCCTCGCCCAGGTCCCACATCGCGGGGCAGACCAGGTTGCCGACGTTCTCGATGAACAGCAGCTGGCGGCCGTGCGGGTGCGCGTGATCGTGGCCGTGCTCGTGTTCGTGACCGTGATCGTGGCTGTGGTCGTGATGGTGGCCGTGGTCGTGAACATGCGCGTGCCCGTGCCCGTGCTCGTGGGCGTGGACGTGCGCGTGGCCGGCCGCCCGGGCCGCGTCGCCGTGGTGGTGGTGCGGGCCCTGGCCATGCATCGGCAGCTGCGCGAAGGCCGCCTCGACCATCGGCGCGTCGAGGTGGCAGCCCTTGCCGGTGTTCACCTGCACGGCCGGCGCGCCGGTGGCGCGGATGCGGTCGGCGTCGTGGCTGGTCTGCTGGTCGCCCTCGATCACCGCGACCGCCAGGTCCGGCTCGTACTGCTTCAGCAGCTCGATCGTCGTGCACAGCAGCGTGGTCTTCCCCGACCCGGGGCTGGAGACGAGGTTCAGCGCGGTGACGCCGTGCGCCGCGAAGTGCGCGCGGTTGCGCGCCGCGACGCGATCGTTCTCGCCGAGCACGTCGGCCTCGAGCTTGATCGCCCGCTCGGCGCTCATCCCCGGCACCGAGACGCGCGCCGGCCCGGCACCGAAGTGCAGGTCGCCGGTGGCCGGGTCGACGACCGCGCCCGCCGCGCGGTCAGCGCCGGTCTTGCCGCATCCACACACCACGCACATGCTCCACCTCCGTCAATCGGTCACGATCATGTCGACGACACGCAGCCGGTCACCGCCCTGCGCGACCAGCTGGTAGCTGCCGCAGTGCGGGCAGGCCTGGCCGCGCTCGTGCACCTGCACATTCTGGCCACACTTCATGCACCAGCCCTCGCCCGGGGGCTCGTCGACCAGCACCTCGGCGCCCTCCAGGCAGGTGCCGCGCGAGACGACGTCGAGCGCGAAGCGCAAGGCCGACAGCTCCACCCCCGCGAGTTTGCCCGCCTCCAGCTGCAGGCGCGTCACCCGCGCGAAGCCTTCACGTGCCGCCGCGTCCTCGACGAGCTTGAGGATCCCGCCGGCCAGGCTCATCTCGTGCATGCCGCCTCCTCCACGCCCGCGGCCCCCGCCACCTGCAAGGTCACGCAGGGATCGAAAGCGGCCGCCGCGAGTTCGACCAGCGGCCGCGGCGCGTCCGCCGGGAGACCGGCCAGCACCTGCGCGAACGCCCCCTGCGGGTGGAAGTTCCACTCGGTGGGCGCGAGCACGCGCGCCGTCTCCACCGTCGGCCCGCTCGCCACGCCGCCCGGCGCGAGGCGCACCCCGTGCACCAGCAGCCCGCGTGCCATCTCGCACCAGGCCAGGCCTTCCGACGGACCGACCGCCGCGGCGCCCATCGCGAGCCAGGCTTCGCCGCCGGGCGAGGCCAGCCGGACGATCTCGGCCACGCGGGCCGCCAGGCGGGCGAACAGGCTCAGCGGCTGCGGCGCGGCGGCTGCGCCCTCGCGGACGCCAGCGGGGTGGCGGGTCTCGCCGGCCGGTGGACACGCGCGTGGTCCGCCGGCGTCGCCGACCGTGCGCGCTGCGCCGCGCGTCCACGGCCCGGTCTCGGCCGCCGCGCCGCGCCAGGTCGGCCGCAGCGCGAAGGCCGGATCGCCGCGCAGCGCACCGGCCAGGGCCTGCACGTCATCCGCATCGGTCGGCGCCGGCAGCGCGCGCAGCGGCACCGCCAAGCCGTCCAGCCGCGCAGCCGCCGCGTGCAGCCAGCGCGCCACCGGCGTGCGGCCCTCGCAGGCCCAGGCCTCGACGAAAGCCAGGGGCGCGGCGTCGTGCTGCGCGAGCCAGTCTCCGGCAGGCTGGCCGAGCAGCTCGTGCTCGATCCACGCGCGCGTGGCATCGGCGTCGGCGGCTTCGCGCATCGCCGGGCTGCCCGCCAGCCAGGACACCGCCGCCGCGCCGCCGGGCCACGGCTGCACGCGCGGCCAGTCCAGTGCGATGCGCCGCAGGTGCTCGCGCAAGGTGTCGGCGCGCAGCGACTCGCGCTGGGCAGGCGTCGGCAGCGCGGCCTGGCCGTCGCGGGCGGCGCCAACCGCCGCGGCCGCCGCCAGCGCATGGGCACCGCCGCAGAGCGAATAGGCCGCCGAGAGCAGCGACGGCAGGGCGGTCGCCGGGCGTCCACGCGCCAGCAGCGGGGCCCACTCGCGGCGCGACGAGCGCAGCGGCTCGCGCGCGTCGCCCGGCACGGCCACCAGCTCGCCCGCCAGCTCGCCCACCGGCAGGCCGGCCGCGGCACCGCTCACCGCACGCCCCTCCGGGCGGCGCACGACCGGCATCCCGGGGAGGGACCGCGCTCCTCGAGGAGCGAGCGTTCGGGACCGCTCATCGGCGTCGCCGGGCCGGCCCCGGGTTCAGTGACAGCCGCGCGACGCGTCGGCGCTGACCACCGGGATGCCCACGCCAGGGCGACGCGTCGGCTGGGCGCGCAAGGCCTGCCCGACCTCGGCGACGAAAACATCCCAGTCCTTCATGCCCGACAGCGTCGCCAGGTACTGCCCGTCGCGCATGAAAACCAGCGAGGGCCAGCGCAGCACGCTCCAGCGCCGCGCGACCTCGTCCTCGCCCTCGCGGGCGACGACGCCGATGCGGAAGGTGCGTCCGTGCGCCGCGTGCAGCTCGGGCAGCACCACCGCCAGGTCCAGCGCCTCCGGGAAGCGCACGGGATCGCCCGAGAACAGCAGCACGCCGTCACCGGGCAGGGACTCGAAGGCCTCGACGGTCTGCGGCGTGACGAGGGTCGCGCCGGCGGTCTCGACGAGCCGGGCCAGAAGGGGATGCAGCGGCATGGTGCTCACTTTCCGCCGGCGCGCGGGGCACCGGTCAGGGCCGCCAAGTCTGCCGCAGCCATCGACGAGGGCAAGGCGAATCCCGGATCGGCCGTGGGGTCGGAGGACAGGCTGCCGGACATCGCCTGGGCCAGCAGGTCCAGCGCGGACTGCACCTCGGCGGCACGCGCAGCGCTGATCACCTCGCGCGCCGCGCCCTGGAACACCAGCACCCAGTCACCCGGCTCCAGCGCGCCGACGAGGCGGATGTCGATGCGCGCCTCGCCGTCGCGTCCGCAAGCCAGCGCCCGGGGCCCTTCGGCCTCGACGACCTGCATCGGCACCCCGATGCACACCGATCAGCCCTCCGCGCGGCGCAGCAGCCGCGCATCGCCGATCCGGCAGGCCTCCTCGGCCGAGGGGCGCCCGGCCTCGTAACGATCCACCGCGAGGCCGGGGGCCGTCACCCGTTCGTCGTCGGCCGGCGCCCGCTCGCGGGCGACCGGCTCCGCGCCCCAGGCCCGCAGCCGCTCGAGCGCCGCCTCCAGGGCCGCCGGCATCGCCGCCCGGACGCTGTCGCGCAGGCTGCCCCCGTAGTCCGTGAGTTCTTCCGGCTGGCAGCCGATCAGCACCACCTCCTGCGGGAACTGGCGCGTCAGCTGGGCCAGCGCGAGCACTTCCTGGAAGCCGGTCTGGTGCAGGCTCATCTTCTTGGCGCCGAGGAAGCGCGGCACCTCGTCGCCCTCGACGATCTTCAGCGTCCCCGGCGGCAGGCCGTAGTCGACCGCGTCGAAGATCAGCAGCCGGCTCGCGCCGGTCACCAGCGGCAGCAGGTACAGGCCCTGGGTGCCGCCGTCGACCAGGCGCACCGGCGGGGCGAAGCTCCAGCCGGCCTGCAAGGCCTCGACACAGCGCACACCGAAACCTTCGTCGGCCCACAGCACGTTGCCGATGCCGAGGACGACGATCTGGGGCGCAAGCGGGTCCCACCCGACGGCGATGTCAGACATGGCGCGATGTTCGTCGCTCCCGCGTCATCGCGCTTGATGCCGGTCAAGCAGCCGTGACGGCCTTCCCGCGCGTCGGGAAGCGGCGCCATCGCCGTGCTGTTCGCGCCGCCGGGCCCGGTCGGGCACTCCGTAGAATGGGGGATGGAAACCCCGGGCAACCTGTTCTGCGTGGCCGCGCCGAGCGGCGCCGGCAAGTCCAGCCTGGTCAAGGCGCTGCTCGAGCTGGACTCGCGGCTGGCGGTTTCGGTTTCCCACACCACGCGGGCCCCGCGCGGCCAGGAACGCAACGGGCGCGAGTACTGGTTCGTCGACGAGCCCGCGTTCCGCGCCATGATCGAGCGGGGCGAGTTCTTCGAGTGGGCGCAGGTGCACGGCAACCTGTACGGCACCTCGCGCCGGGCGATCCAGGAGCGGCTCGAGCGCGGCGAGGACGTCGTGCTCGAGATCGACTGGCAGGGCGCGCAGCAGATCAAGGCACTGTTCCCCCACGCGGTGCTGATCTTCATCCTGCCGCCCAGCTGGGACGAACTGCGCCAGCGCCTGCAGCGGCGCGGCGAGGACCCGCCGGACGTCATCGAGCAGCGGATGGCCAACGCGCGCGTGGAGATCGCCCAGGCCCGCCACTTCGACTTCGTTATAATCAATGCGCTTTTCGAGACGGCGCTCTTCGACCTGAAGACCGTCGTGCACTCGCAGCGCCTGCGTTACGCGGCCCAGTTGCGCAACCGCTCGCAGGTCTTCGCTGCCCTGGACCTGATCCGATCCTGATCCGGCCCTCCGCGTCCCGGTCGCCCTCACGAGGACAATCACTGCTCATGGCCCGCATCACCGTCGAAGACTGCCTGACCCAGATCCCGAACCGCTTCCAGCTCGTGCTCGCGGCCACGTACCGCGCCCGCATGCTGAGCCAGGGCCATGCCCCGAAGATCGAGACGAAGAACAAGCCCGGCGTGACCGCGCTGCGCGAGATCGCCGCCGGCGAGGTCGGCCTGGAGATGCTGAAGAAGGTCCCGGTCTGAGCGGGCGCGCCGCTGGCGCGCACCCGACACCGAGGGCGCCCGCACGGGCGCCCTTCGTCCTTCTGGGGTGAACGCCCGGCCGGTCCGCCGCCGTCCGGGGCTCGGCCCGCGAGCCCGCCCCGCCGTGGCAATCCGGGTTAGATTCGCGGCATGGGGATCCGGTCCTTCGCCGCCGAGTTGCTGCCTGCCGCGCTGAGCCTGCGGCAACGCGGCTTCGACGTCGACGCGCTCCCCAAGACGACGCCGGCCACCTTCGCCGAACTCGCCGAGCGGCTGTCCTACCTGGGCAAGGCCGAGCAGCGCCAGGTGCGCGAGGCCTTCAAGTTCGCCGACGAGGCCCACCTGGGCCAGTTCCGCGCCGACGGCCAGCCCTACATCACGCACCCGATCGCGGTGGCCGGGCTGTGCGCGGCCTGGCGCCTGGACGCGCAGGCCATCATGGCCGCGCTGATGCACGACGCGATGGAGGACTGCGGCGTCACGAAGGTCGAGCTGATCAAGCGCTTCGGGGCGCCGACGGCCGAGCTGGTCGACGGGCTCACCAAGCTGGACAAGCTGCAGTTCTCGACCCGGGAGCAGGGTCAGGCGGAGTCGTTCCGCAAGATGCTGCTGGCGATGTCGCGCGACGTCCGCGTGATCCTCGTGAAGCTGGCCGACCGGCTGCACAACATGCGCACGATGCACGCGGTGGCCCCCGGGAAGCGCCAGCGCATCGCCCGCGAGACGCTGGACATCTACGCGCCGATCGCCCACCGCCTCGGCTTCAACCAGGTCTATCGCGAGCTGCAGGACCTGGCCTTCGCCCTGCTCTTCCCCTGGCGCCACGCGGTGCTGACCAAGGCGCTGGAGCGTGCGCGCGGCCATCGCCGCGACATCGTCGACCGCGTGCGCCAGGACGTCGAGAAGGCCTTCGCCGCGCACAAGCTGAAGATCGAGATGTCCGGCCGCGAGAAGACGACCTTCTCGATCTACCGCAAGATGCGCGAGAAGCACGACGGCTTCGCCAGCGTCAACGACATCTTCGGCTTCCGCGTCGTCGTGCCCGAGCTGCGCGACTGCTACTGGGCGCTGGGCATCCTGCACCAGCTCTACAAGCCGATGCCCGGGCGCTTCAAGGACTACATCGCGATCCCCAAGCCCAACGGCTACCAGAGCCTGCACACCACGCTCGTCAGCCCGCTGGGCACCGCGGTGGAGTTCCAGGTTCGCACCGAGGAGATGCACGCGGTGGCCGAGAAGGGCATCGCCGCGCACTGGATGTACAAGGTCGACCCCCTCGGTCAGATCGCGCCGCCCAGGGGCGGGCGCGACAAGGCGCCGGTGGCCGACGCCCAGCGCCTGGGTGCGCTGTGGCTGCAGAGCCTGATGGACATCCAGGACGACACCCGCGACTCGGCCGAGTTCCTCGAGCACGTGAAGATCGACCTCGCGCCCGAGGCGGTCTACGTGTTCACGCCGAAGAGCAAGATCCTCGCGCTGCCCTGGGGCGCGACACCGATCGACTTCGCCTACGCGATCCACTCCGACGTCGGCGACCACACCGTGGCCGCGAAGG
>ERZ761602.7963-NODE-7963-length-10911-cov-5.075166_pt1 | contig 10911 bp, 8 predicted proteins | sample MGYA00512165_ERZ761602 | MGnify/ENA primary metagenome ERZ761602 (study PRJEB28899, sample SAMN02445085) | bioreactor sludge metagenome | biome: EBPR sludge; isolation source: Thorneside wastewater treatment plant | place: Australia: Brisbane, Thorneside... | reverse complement strand
GGAAGCCCAGGCTTTCGATGCCCTGCAGCTGCACGCTGCGGCCGTCGATCTGCAGCTGCCAGCCGCCGCCTTCCAGCGCCTGCAGCTGCAGGGCGCTGCGGCCCAGCACGGTGTCCAGCTGCAGGATGTCTGGCCCGCTGCCGCCCTGCAGGGCCTGCAGGCCCTTGAACAAATAGTGATGGCGGGGGCCGCCGGCCTCGCTGGCGTCCAGATCGGCCAGGCGCAGCTGGAAGCCGCCGAAGTTCAGGAACTCCATGTCCTGCAGCCAGCTGCTGCCCTGGTCGTGCTGCAGCAGCCACTGGCCGCGTGCGGCGTCCCAGCGCGGTGCGGCGTAGTCCTGCAGGCGGCTGGGCAGGTAGAGCATGTCCTGGCCCGCGCCGCCGTGCAGCCAGTCTTCACCCGCGCTCAGCAGAAAGACGTCGTCCGCCGCGCCGCCCAGCAACCAGTCGTGCGCGGCCGTGCCGGCCAGCCAGCCCTGGTAAGCGCCCTGTTGCCCGTCCTGTTGCTTGAGCCGGCCATCGGCCTGGATCTCGAACTCGGCATCCGCCAGGCGCAGGCCTTCGATGTCCTGCAGGCGCAAGGTGCCATCGGCCAGGGGCAGCAGCCAGGCCTCACCGTCGCGTTGCAGCGGGCCGGTCAGGCTGTGGCTGCCCTGGCTGAGGATCAGCAGATCGCGGCCGGCGCCGCCATGGAATGCCTGCAGGCCGTGCAAGCCCAGCAGGATGTCGTCGCCCGCACCGCCCTGGCCGCGGGCCAGGCCTTCATCCAGGCGCACGCGCAGCGCCGGCTGCTCCGGTTGTGGCCAGTGGGGCAGGGGTTCGAAGGAAAAGTGCAGCCACTCCACGCCTTCCAGGCGGGCGTCCAGGTGCGCGGCCTGCAGACGCCAGGCGCCGTCGGCCTCGGCACTCAGTGCGTAGGCCCCCAGGCCACGCGCCAGCAGCACCGTGTCTTCGCCGGCACCGCCGCGCAGCAGCAGTTGCTGGCGTTCCTGCAGCCGGGGCAGGCTCAGGGTTTCGGTCTCCAGCCCGAGCGCCAGGCCGGGCATCCAGCTGTGCCAGGCGGGCAGGTCGGCGCGCAGCATGTCGTCGCCATCGCCGCCGTCCAGCAGGTCGTTGCCGCCCGCGCCGCCGAACAGGTAGTCGTCGCCGGCACCACCCTGCAGGTGGTCGTCACCGACATGGCCCCAGAGCAGATCGTCCGACGCGCTGCCGCGCTGCAGCAGGCGCCCGCCCTCGCCCGCGCCGGGCAGCACCAGCGCGTCGCGGAAGTCCAGGGCCTCGATGCCGCGCAGCTGCAGGCTGGGGGCGCCTTCCAGCTCCAGCAGCCATTCGCCCGGGGCCTGCTCGCGCAGGCCACGCAGGGCACTGAGGTTGTGGCTCAGCACCAGCACATCCTGGCCGGCGCCGCCGTCGAACTCGCGCAAGCCGCCCACGGCATGCAGGCGGTCGTCGCCCGCACCGGGGCTTTGCAGCAGATCGGCCAGCACCAGGGTCTGGCCGGCGAAGTCCACCCGCTCGATCTGCTCCAGCACCACGGTCTGCTCGGGGCTGCTCAGGGTCCAGCGGCCGTCCTCGAACTGAAACTGGTAGCGCCCAAAGGCCTGGAGCAGCACGGCCAGGTCATCGCCAGCGCCGCCATCCAGGTGGTCATCGCCCCAGCCGCCGCCCAATACATCGTTGCCGGCGCCACCGCGCAGCAGGTCGCGCCCGGCATGGCCCTCCAGCATGTCGTCGCCCGCGCCGCCTTGCTGCAGCAGGCGGCCGTCCGTGGCGCCGCTCAGGTCGATCACGCGGTTGCTGAACTGGATGCGCTCGATGCCGGCCAGGCGCAGCGGCTGGCCGTAGCTCTGCAGGCTCCAGCCCTGCTCGGCGTCCCACTGCAGGTCGTCCTCCCAGGCGTGCAGGGCGCGGTCCACCACCAGCAAGTCAGTGCCGGCCCCGCCGTCGATGAAGCTGCGGCCGGCAAAGGCGTAGAAGACCTGGTCGGCATCGCTGGGCTGCAGCTGCTGCTGCAGATCGGCCAGCTCGATGCGCAGCTCGCGGAGCTGCAGGGCCTCGATGGAATCCAGCAGGTCCTCGCTGCTCAGGCCGATGACCCGCCACTGCCCGCTGGCCGGGTCCTGCTCCACACGGTAGCTGCCAAAGCCCTGGTCGTAGGCGGCGGTGTCGTGGCCGTCACCGCCGATCAGCTGGTTGCGGCCCTTGCCGCCATACAAGGTGTCGTTGCCGGCGCCGCCTTCCAAGCGCTCGTCGTCTTGGGTGCCGCGCAGCAGGTCATCGCCCGGCGTGCCGTGCAGGATGTTCGTCATGGGTACTCCCTGGTTGGTCTGAGATTCGGCGCGCATTGTGGGAAGGCGAACCGCCGGGCACTGTGATGGCCATCACCCTGCATCGGGTTCGGCAAGGCCGATCAGGAGCAGCTCCTCCAGATGGAGGAGTTCATCGCCGAGCTGAAGCTGCTCGATGCTGCGCAGGCGTGTCTGGCCTTCGGGGTGCCCGAGCAACCAGTCGCCGCTGGCGGGCTCGAACTGCAGCGTGCAGGCGGCGCGCGCATGGGGCAGCCAGGCGCGGTCCTGGCCCGGGCCGCCATCCAGCAGGTCGTGGCCGGCGCCGGCTACCAGCAGGTCGTTGCCGGCGCCGCCCTCCAGCCAGTCGTCGCCGGCGTCACCCCAGAGCTGGTCATCCAGCGCACCGCCGATCAGGTGGTCGGCGCCCGCGTGACCGAACAGCGGCCCGAAGAGCCAGGGCTGCTGCTGCACCACGCGGCCTCCTGCGGGGTCGAGCTGCAGGCGCTGGTCGCCCATCTGCAGGATCTCGATGCCGCGCAGGCTCAGCAGGCCCGCGCTGCTGGGCACCCACCACAGGCCGGTGTCGGCCTCAAAGCGCAGGGCCTGGCCGTGCGCGATGGCGTCGATCAGCAGGCTGTCTTCGCCCGCGCCGCCATCAAAGGCCTGCAAGCCGGCGAAGGCCACCAGGGCGTCATCGCCCGCTCCGCCCTGGCCGCTGCTCAGGGCCGCGCCCAGGGGCAAGCGGGTGTCATGCAGGTGGAGCCACTCCACGCCCCGCAGTTCGGCCTGCCCGGTCGGACTGTGCAGCAGCCAGCCATGCTCCTGTGCCTGCATGCGGTACTGGCTGGGCAGGCCGTTCAGTACCACGGTGTCCTCGCCCGGGCCGCCTTCGATGTGCAATAGGCCCATCCGCAGGGGGCGCGCCAGACCCAGCAGTGGGGCCAGGCCGTAGACGCCGCCGGGCTCCGAATGGGCATCGGGGTAGAACCAGTCATCGCCCTCGCCCCCGTCCAGCCAATCGTTGCCGCCCGCGCTGGCGCTCAGCCAATCCTCGCCGGCACCGCCGCGCATCAGGTCGTCGCCGGCATGGCCTTGCAGGTAGTCATTCCCGCCGCTTCCTCCGATATGCAGCCGGCCAGCGGCGGCGCTGGCGGCCAGGTCGATGCGGCCGTTGCGTAGCTGCAGAAACTCGATGTTCAGCAGCTGCAGCTCGCGCCCTTCCAGGTTCAGCAGCCAGCTGCCATCGGCCTGGCGCTGCGGCAGGCCGCTCAATTGCGCCGTCGAGCCGTCGACATGGGCGGTGTCCACGCCCGCGCCGCCGTCCAGGCGCTGGCCGGGGCCGACGAGGTAGAGATCGTCATCGCCTGGCGTCGCCCCGCGCCGCAGGGCCAGCAGGTCGACCCGAAAGCCCAGCAGGTCCAGCCACTCGATGTCCAAGAGTTCGAGCGCATAGGCGCCCTCACCCAGTTGCCAGGCCTGCAGGTCTTCCAGCCAGACCAGGCGGGCCGCGAAGGCCTGGACCCACGCCACGGCCGTGTCGATGCCCGCGCCGCCGTCCAGACGGTCGGCGCCATCGCGCCCGTCGAGCCGGTCGTCGCCGGGGCCTGCCACGATCCAATCCCGTCCGCGGTGGCCAAACAGCTCGTCGGCGCCTTCGCTGCCCTCGATCCACAGCCGGCCGTCGCGCGCGGGCAGCAGCGGCAGCACCCGGTCAGCGAACTGCAGGCGCTCGATCGACACCAGGGCCACGGCGTCCGTGGCATCACGGCCAAGCCACCAGAGCTGCTGCGTGTCGTCCCAGCGCAGGGGTTCGCTCAGGTCTTGCAGGCGGCCGCCGATCTGCAGGGTGTCGGTGCCCGGCCCGCCGTCGATCAGGCGGCGCCCCCGAAAGGCGTAGAAGTGGTCATCGCCCGCCGTGCCCTGCAGCTGGGCCTGGTAGTCGGCCAGGCTGACCTCCAGATCCCGGAAGCGCAGCCACTCGACCGCTTCGAGCGTGGCGCTGGTGAAGCCGTTGGTGACGCGCCAGAGCCCTTCAACCGAGTTCCACTCGATGGCGTAGGCGCCGGCGTGCTGGTCGAACACCGCCGTGTCCTGGCCCGGCCCACCGATCAAGCGGTTGTGGCCCTTGCCGCCATACAGCGTGTCATCTCCCGCGCCGCCGTCGAGCCAGTCATCACCGTCCCCGCCGCGCAGCTCATCGTCGCCTGGCCCGCCCAGCAGCTGCAGGGCCGCTGGGCGGCCCGTTGAGTTGGTTTGCATCGCACTCCCTGTCGCATGTGCTTGTTCTTCGAAGCGCGGATTCTTCCGAGCCCAGGGAGCGTGCAAGGTTCACGCGCGGTAAATGCTGTAAGTCTTTGTGCGCTCTATGCTCAGCGCGCATGAAGCCCGCCATCACGACGATCGGCCCTACGGACGGCCAGGAACCCGCGCTCGATCAACCGCGTGCGGACCGCCGCGTGCGCCTGCATGGGCCGGACGGCGCCTGCACCGACGTCCGCCCCGGCCAGGCGGCCGTGATCCTGCCGGTGCGGAAGCACTTCGTGTTGGTAGCGGCCTGAGCAGGCATGCGCTGGCTCGGCCTTTGCCTGCTGCTGGCCAGCGCTGCGGCGCAGGCCGCCGACTGCCCGCAGCCGCTGCGCATCGGCTTTGTGGACGACGACGCCAGCCCCTATGTGCGCGGGCGCGGCAGCGAGTTCCAGGCCGAGCCGGGCAGCACCGTGCGCCTGACGCAGCAGGCCCTGCAGCTCCTGGGCTGCCCGGCTGAGTGGGTACGCCGGCCGCTGCGCCGCCTGGTGACCGAAACCCTGCAGGACCAGATCCAGGTGGCCATGCTGATGCGGGCCGACGCGCCGGACCGCGCCGCGCTGGGCTTTCCGCGTCTGGCCGATGGCCGTGTGGACCAGCGCCTGGCGCTGGGTGAATCGCGCGTGCTGCTGTTCGTGCGCCGCCCGGCGGCCGGTCAGGCCCTGCCCAAGGCCGACCCGACGCAGTTGAGCCTGGGCGTGATTGCCGGCAGCCCGGTGGAGGCGACGGCGCAGCGCGCCGGCTGGCGCTACCAGACGGCCACCCACCGCAGCAGCGCGCTGGCCATGCTGCGCAGCGGGCGCTTCGAAGCCCTGGTGGATGTGGAAGGCGCCATCGCCGCCGAAGAGCTGGCGCGCGAGCCCGCCCTGCAGGCCCTGCAGCCGCCGCTGCAGCGCGCCTTCTTTCACGCCGCGCTCAGCCCGGCCCTGCTGCAGGCGCAGCCGCAGTTCGCGCAGCGCTTCTGGGCGGCACTGTGCAAGGTCTCGCGGCCGAACCAGCCCGCGCTCGGGCCCTGTCCTCTTTAGGGGAGGGGCGCAGCCCGGACCTTGGGGGCGCTCAGTAGAACGAGATTTCGCGCTCGCCGATTTCGTAGCGCCAACCCGGGCCGCGCTGCTGGCGCAGGCTCTCGGCCACGAAGTGCAGGATTTCGTCGCGCCGCGCCGGCGGCGTGCCGGTCTGGGCCCGCCATTGCGCGGGCGCGGGTACCTGCACCCAGACCGCGCAGGGCGCCGCGCCCATCTCGTAGTCGAAGCTCAGGCGCAGCTCGGGCTCGGTGTAATGAAGTTGGCCGGCACGCGCGCTGCCTTCGATCTCCAGCCGGCGCGCGAAGCGCTGCTGCAAGCGTTCCAGCAAGCGCAGGCGCAGCAGCAGGTCTTCGTCCGGCAGCGGACGGCCCCAGCCGTCGCGGTAGCGGATCGGCGTCTCACCGGGCGGCTCTGGCGCGGCGGGGGGTGGCGCGGGAGCGGGGCCGTCCAGCTTGAGCAACTCCAGCTGGTGCGCCCAGCCCTCGGCATGTTCGATGCTCAGACGGTAGGCCCCGGGCGGCCAGGCCAGGGTGTCAAACAGCAGCTGCACGCTGCCGCTCAGGCGCTCGCCCACCGGCGCCTCCTCGATCAGCACGCCGGACGCCAGCGCCTGCAGGCTCAGGCGCCCATAGCCCTGCCAGCCCGGACGCGGCAGCCAGACCTGCAGCTGCTGGCAGCCCGGGTACTGCGCCACCCGGGCCGTCAGGTGCTCGGCCGGGGCCCCCGCGCCTTGGTTGCAGAGGGCGCCGACCAGCAGCGCGCCCTCGTGCGGCGTGGCGGGGCGGGTCTCATTCATCGCTGCGCCACACGGTCTGGCCATCGGGGCGGATGTAGGCGGATGCGCGGCCCTGCCCCACATAGGCCAGGCCCTGGTGGAAGGAGCGGGCAAAGCTGTACTGCGGCTCGATGACGATGCGGCCGCGCTTGTCCATGAAGCCATGCAGGCGCCCCACCCGAACCAGCGCCAGGCCCTCGCTGAAGGGCCAGGCGCGCTCGGCCTGCGGTTCCAGCACGGTCTTGCCCTGCGGGTCAATGAAGAGGCTGCGGCCCTCGCGCTTGACCAGCGCCAGGCCGTCGGAAAAGTCCTCGGCGCTGTCGAACTGCGCCGGCACCACCAAGTTGCCCTGCTTGTCGATGAAGCCGTACTTGCCATCCACCCAGACGCGGGCGCGGCCCTCGCGGAACTCGCTGGCCTGTTGGAAGCGCGGGGCGATGCGCAGCTCGCCGGCCAGCGCCATATAGCCCTGCAGGCGGCCGGACCAGACGCGCACCATGCCGTCAGAAGGCAAGCCGACGAAGTCCACGTCCTTGGGCGTGAGGTCGCGGCCGCTGGCGTCGAACACGCGGTGGGTGCGCTGCTTGGATTCGCTGCGCACCAGGCCACCGGCCGGGGCCAGCAGCTTGTCGTGCGTGCAGGGCAGCACCAGCCGGCCCTGGCGGTTGATGGCGCCGTACTTCATGACGCCCCATTCGTCCAGCCGGCCCACCACGGCCAGGCCGCCGGCGAAGGGGCCGGCGCTGTCGTACTCGGCGGCAATGGCCAGGCGGCCATTGGGTTCGGCATAGCCCCAGCGGTAGCTGCCCTTGGCGTCCTTCACGGCCGTGGGCACCAGGCCTTCGCTGAAGGGCAGGGTCCAGGCCTCCTGCGGCGCCACCACCACGCGGCCCTGGGCGTCGAAGTAGGCGGTGCGGTTGCCCTTGCGCGCCAGCACCAGCGGGTCGCCCTGCACCAGCTCGGCGTACTCGGGCGCCAGCACCACGCGGCCGCTGGCGTCGATCAGGCCCTGCAGATCGCCGCTGCGGATGGGGTAGAGCGGCTGCGCCTGCGCCGCTGCGCCGGCGCAGAACAAGGCCAGCAGGGCCCCCCAGTTCACAGCCCGGCCTCCAGCACCGCGCGGATCTCGCCGTCGCTGTGCATGCCCTGCGCACCGTGCGCGAAGGCGTTGTGGATCTCCAGCACGCCGTGGGCAAAGCGCAGCTGCTTGAGTTCGGGCGTGGCCACGTTCACCAGCTTCACCTGCTTGAGCCCTTCGCGCACGGCCTGCTTGCCCATCTCGTCCAGGCAGATCACTCGCAGCGCCATGTTGAGGCGGTGGCAGGCGGTGTTGTCGACGAAGTTCAGCGCCTGGCCGTCCTGGCCCAGGCTGTCCCAATCCACCTCGTAGGGCACGGCCACGCCGCAGATCTCGGCGATCTCGGCGCTGCGCGCGGGCAGGGTGTCCTGTTGCAGGGTCTGGATCATGCGGCGTTCTTGCAGTCCCATGGGGGTCTCCTTCAAGGCAGCAGCGCCTGCAAGGCCTGCAGGGCCTGCTGCTGCTGCGGGTGGGTGGGGGCGGCGGCCACGGCCTGCAGCAGATCCTGCAGGGCGGCGCGCAGCTCGGGGTGTTCGGCTTGCAGGCGGGCGGCGGCACGGGCGGTGGCCAGCGCATGTTCCACGCCCACATCGTCGCCATGGCGGCCCAGGCCGTGGGCGCGGATATCTGTGGCGGTGCGGCGCGCGTCCTCGGCCAGCCAGGGCGACCAGGCGGCCGGCTGCAGGCGCTCGGCCGGCATCTCCGCCACCAGCAGGGCAGCGCCATGGGGGTAGATGCTGTGCTCGGTGCACAGATTGCCGCGCAACTCCTGCTCGAACTGCGGCACGCGCAGCGCGCGCTCGATCCAGATCGCGCGCAGGGCGGCGTTGGGTTCGAAGGGCAGACCGGCACTCAGGGTCCAGAGCGGGGCGCTGTCGTCGTAGCCGGCCAGGTCTTCGCGCAGACGGGCTTCCGGGCCCATGGCTTCGCGGCGCTGCTCTTCAGCTTGGCGGGCCTGCCGCGCTTCCATGGCGGCGGCGTGGTTGGCCTGCGTCAGCCGCCACTGCGCATACAGCATGGCCACGCCGCACAGGGCACCGGCCAGCAGGGCGCCGGCGCCCAGGCCCAGCAGGCCTTTGCCCCAGCCGCTGTGCGGCAGGCCGGCAATACCCTGGGCATTGGCCACCAGCAGCAGGCTGTGGGCGCCCAGCGGCAGCAGCAGGCCGGCCAGGTTCAGCAGCAGGGGGATGCGCGCCCAAGGCGCCTCGGCCCAGGCCAGCAGCGCACCAAAGATGGCCAGGCCCAGCAGCAGGCCGGCGCCCAGCGCGGCTGCCACGGCCTGGCTGCGGCTCCACGCCAGCGGGTCCAGCCCGCCGCGCAGTGCGAAGCACAGCAGGGCCAGCAGGCCGGCCAGACCGGCCAGGAGGGCGCTGAGGAAGGGCACGACCAGGCCCATCGCCCCATCGCCCTGCGGCACCCGGGCGGTGTAGAAGCCCAGCATGCCGGCCGTCAGCAGCGTGAGCAGCATGGCGATGGTGCCGAGGGCGGAAACCAGGAAGCTGAGCATGGCGGGGCGTTCGAGTGGATGCGCCACTGTGCGGCTGCGGGGTATCGCAGCCGTTTCAGCGCCGCGCCGGCAGGTTTCAATCGTTTCCTCCGTTCAGCCCTCCGAATCCTCAATCCAGTCCAGCGCGCGCCCGCCGGACGGTGCGGCTGACCAGAATCCGCCCCCATGAAGCACCTCCTCGCCTTGTTCGCCATGCCGCCCGAGCTGCGCCGAGCCGCCCTGCTGGCGCTGTACCAGGCCCCGCTCGCATGAAGCTTGACGGCGATGCATCTGAGGCGCATGTGGAATGCCCCAAATCAGCGTTGATCAACTTTCGTGCGCGGCTCGGGAAACGGGCCAGCTCGACTTGTTCAATTCCGCCAAGCAAATTGATGCACAACAAAACAGTTGAACACAACTTCCACTCAAATAAATGAACGGATATTCGTAGACTTTAGGGCGCACGTGAATGTGCGTATCTGCCAACAACCACAGGGGGTTTTTGAAGTGTCGAAATTTTCGTCAGGAAGAGTTCTTGCTACCTGCTTTGCGGCTGCCATTCTGGCTGCTGCCTGCGGGGGGCAATCCACCGAACTTAAGCCTGCCCCTCACCCCTTGTACACCTGACTCGGATGCGGCTTGACTTGCGGAGGTCGTCGTGGTCGAGAGCGGCCCGGGGTGAAGCGCTGGGTGTTGGCAGCGAGCTGCAGCAATGCGTGCCGGACGAGTTCACCCAGCGCGCCGGCTTGGAGCAAGGCTCGCGGCAGCATGCGCTGCAGGAACACTGCCGCGTAACTGCGTTTGCACTTGCGCTGGCGGGCGTCGAGCGCCGCCGTCTTCTCGGCGGCATGGCACAGCAGGCTGGCCAGGTTGTCGGCCAGCACCTTGGCCGCCACATCAATGATCAAGGCCTGCTGGCTAAGGCCCGAGACGGACTCCAGGAGCAGCCGATGCTTCAGGCGCTTGAACGCCTCCTCGATGCGCCAGCGCTGGTGATACAGCTCGGCAAACGCCGCTGCCGACACCTCTGTGGCATCCAGATTCGTCGCCAGCACCCGCACCGCGCCGCTGGGCGCCACATTGCGCACCAGGCGCACACAAGGTGCCGTGCGCTGGCAGCCCCAATCGGCCGCGTCCTGCGCCGAGGGCGTGTTCAGCCGGACCTGTGTCTCGGGCAGGTTGGCGCGCATGAACTCGCGCACCACTGGCCAGCCGCTGCCCATGTCGCAGCGCATCACGAAGCGAATGCCGCGTTCGATGAGCAGTTGCACCAGCCAGGCGGCCGGGTAGCCGCGATCCAGCAAGAGCACATCGTCGGGGCCGAGTTGCTCCAGCGCCGCCACCAGCATGGCGCGCTCGGATTCAAGGGCGCTGTGGACGTTGGCCCAGAGCGTGAGCTCGGCGCCCGGCAGGTAGAGCGCAAACAAGCGCTGATCGGCGTCAGCACTGGACGCGGTGCGGTGGCAGGGACGCAAGGCCGGGCGCAGCACCGAGGCATCGGCGGCCACCAGGCGCAGGCCGTGCCAACGCGGCACAAAGCCCAGTGGCTCGGCCGCGCGCACCAAGTGATCATTGAGCCATTGCAGCGCCGGCATGTGCAGGCGGCCACGGGCCTTGGCGAAGGCGCGGTCACTGACTTGGCGCACCAGTGCGCCGGTGTCGCTCAAGGTGCCGAAGAAGGCATCCAGGCCGGCCTGCTGGGAGGCGGCGCGCTGGCTCAGCAAAGCCGCCACCAGGGCCGGCAAGGGCAGACTGCGCTGCCGCGTGAACGCATTGGGAGTGCTCGGGTGGCGGGCCAATCGCGCAAACTCGGGCGAGGCGATCCGTGCGCGGAAATCCAGCATCAAAGACTGGATATATTCACAGTATTGAGGTTGTCATGGGCGGCAACCTGTCAAGAAACATCAATTAAATCAACGACTTGCGGGTGATTCTACGTTAAGTTCGGTGGATTGC
>ERZ761602.7962-NODE-7962-length-10912-cov-4.636087_pt1 | contig 10912 bp, 12 predicted proteins | sample MGYA00512165_ERZ761602 | MGnify/ENA primary metagenome ERZ761602 (study PRJEB28899, sample SAMN02445085) | bioreactor sludge metagenome | biome: EBPR sludge; isolation source: Thorneside wastewater treatment plant | place: Australia: Brisbane, Thorneside... | reverse complement strand
TCGACGACGACCACAGATTCTGACTGTTGGGTTCCACACGAAACGACGAAGGGCCCTGCTGTCGCGCTGGAACTTCAAGACGGTCAAGGGCGACATCCTCGCTGGGGTCTACGACAAGTACCTCGACGTGGCCAAGCGCCGTGCCCTCGGCGAGGTCTACACACGGCCGGAAATCTGCCGCTACATGCTTGCGCGCTGCAACGCCAAGCCGGCCGACACCGTCCTCGACCCCGCCTGCGGCTCCGGCACTTTCCTGGTCGAGCACCTTCACGAGCAACTGGAGCGGCTTCGATCGTCGAACGCGCTGAACGTCGAAGCCGTTCAAAGCGTGTTGCAGCGCATCTACGGGCTGGACATCAACCCGTTCTCCGTCGTGCTGTCCCAGATTCAAATGCTGTGGCAGTTGCTCGACGTGTTCGCCTACCTGACTCCGGACGAGCAGAAGAACACTGCCAAGGCGTTGATCCCGCACATCATGATCGAGGGCGGACACACGTCTCTGGACGCCTACGACCAGCCGATGGAGGCGCAGGGCGAGCGAGAACTCGACCTTGGGCAGGCGGACAGCGGTGGGGCCAAGTTCTCGGGCGCCTTCGGCACGCAGGTACGGCGCCGGCTCAAGGCAATCGCCACTGGGGAGTACGACGTGGTGGTGGCCAACCCGCCGTACGTCCGCGCGCACCGCCTGGCGCTCGATGAGCGGACCAAGAAGGCGTACGGCCGGATCATGTTCGGGCAGGTCGACCTGTACTGCATGTTCCTGTACAGGGCGCTACGCACTTGGTTGAAGCCCGGGGGCCGGACGGCCTTCATCATTCCGATCGCCGTGCTCGAAGCCGGCTACGCGGAGGGCCTTCGCGGCGTGCTCGCCGAGTACAAGATCATCGAACTCGTTGACCTCGAAGCGTTGCGCAAGCTGACGTTCAGGGGCGTGAAGAAGCAGACGATCATCATCGTGTTGGAGAACACGCCAGCAACTGACGATGATCTGGTCACGATGCGGATCGCGGGCACCGAGTGCTATGACAGTGCCACCGATCGCATCGATCTCAACCTCGCGACAACTTCGCAGATCAAGCGCAAGCACCTGCTCGTCGAAAGCTACTTCGGCGCCGTCGCCGATGACGACGAAGCCGACGGAGGTGCGGCATGAACTGGCTGACGAGCAAGGTCCAAGGGGGTGACGTTGAAATCCTCCTGAAGCTGGGCGCAGGCGCGAAGCTGAGGGACTACATCCAGACCGCGTACCGGAAGGTTCGAGGCAAGGATCGTGGCATCGTCGCCGCTGAAATTCCCACCGGCGCCGGCCAGTTCGAATGGCAGGCCCGCAAGCTGATCGGCAAGGGAATGATGCCGAGCGGGAAGAAGATGTTCACGCCAACCGGCCGAGCCTTCTACCGGGGCCTGAACATCTTTCCGGGACGCCTGCTTGGCGAGCCGGTGGGCTTGTGGGATGGCACGGTGCCGCCAGCAGAGATTCGGACCTACAAGTACGACGCTCTCTTCGCCACCGAGCGGCTCTTCGTGGCACGCGAGATGTCGGAACTCCCGACGATCGCGCCGGTACCGCCTGACGTGGTGTTCAACAACAAGGTCAACCTGATTCAGCTGAGCGTGGAGTTCCCGCTGAACGGCTGGGTCTTGTCCAGGCCGGTGATGTTCGTCGCTGCCACCTGCCTGCGCTCGACCATCATCGAAGACCTCGGCTGCCACTGGTACCCGAAGACGCTTGGGTTGCTGCCCATGCCTGCGGAGGTCACCGACGAGCTTCGCCAGAAGCTGCAGGCCGCAACGGCGACGCTCATCGAGAAGGACGACAACCTCGCCGATCGGTGGCGTCACGTTGAAGCGCTGCTAGGGGGCTCGACCAGCCAGTCGGTCAGCCAGTTGATCGCTTCGGGCTCATCGCTGGTCGATGGGTTTGTGCTGCCGGTACACGAGCCGGACGAGGCGCTGCCCGACGACATCGAGATGACCGAGACAGGGCTGCAGGGCGACGGCGGGGCCTTCCAACTGACGGTGCCGAACGCCGATCTTCGCGCGGTCCTCTGGTACATGATCGACCGGAAGCGCCTGGCGGACGACGCAGAGGTACCCGTTGCCTATGTCGGTGCCTGTACGGTCCCCGCGAACATCCCGGAGGTTGCTGCTGCCATCAGGGCCGCGCACGGATCGAGCGCTCAGGGCGAGTTCGACGCGGCGCGGGACGAACTGGATCGCCTTGCGGCCGAAGCGCTCGACCTCACGGCAGAGCAGTTGGCATACATCTGCCAGCGCTTCAAGGACGATCCGTTCTTGTCGCAGATACGGCCGATGTGGGCTCACCGTGGTCTGCACGTTCAAGGATTCCAGGACAACTCGGCCGAGGATCGAAGTTCCAGCTGACCTCGCACCTCATACATGGTGGTGAGCGGTCGACTCGCGCGGTGCACGTAGGGGAGAGTGAATCATCATGGCAGGAGCGGTCCCAGGCATCTACGAAGGGCGTATACCCGCCCTGGTCAAGCACACGCTGCTGAAGAACTACCTCGAAAAGCTCGTCTTGATCATCGGCATGAACGGTCGTAAGACCGGCAATGCCGAAATCTGCTACGTCGACTGCTTTGCCGGCCCCTGGGGCTCGGACGACGAGGACCTGGACGGCACCTCGATTGCGCTGTCGCTCAAGACGCTTGCGGCCTGCAAGGCTGAGTTGGCCAAGCGCGGCGTTGACGCGCGCATGAGGGCGCTCTACATCGAGAAGGACAAGGGCGCGTTCAAGAAGCTGTCGAAGTTCCTTGCCGAGCGTGCGACCTCCGAAGTCGAGCACGACTGCCGCAACGGCGACTTCGTCGACCTTCGTGACGACATCCTGAACTGGTGCGGCACGACGGCCTTCACGTTCTTCTTCGTTGACCCCAAGGGCTGGACGCCGATCGTCATCGACGTGATGGAGCCGCTGCTCAAGCGCCCGCGAAGCGAGTTCCTGATCAACTTCATCTACGACTTCATCAACCGGACCATGTCGATTCCGGCGTTCGAAGCGGACATGCGCAAGCTTCTGCGGCGGTCCGTCGACGTGGAGGGCATGTCGCCCAGCGAGCGCGAGAAAACTCTGCTGGGTGCCTACCGCGATGGCCTGAAGTCCTGCGTACCGGCAGGACGCGGCGAGTTCCGAGCGAGGACAGCCTATGTCGGGGTGATGCACCCATCGCAGGAGCGAACCAAGTACCACCTGGTCTACCTGACGAGCCACCACACCGGCGTCGTCGAGTTCATGGAAATCTCGGAGAAGGTCGACATCGTCCAGGCCCGAGTGCGCGCGGCAACGAAGCTGGAGCAGAAGGAGAAGGCCTCGGGGATGGGCGACTTCTTCGCCGACGAGGCAGTGCCCGAGTCAGGTGAGGGCCGAAGCAGCCCAGACGATGTCGATGCGTTCTGGCGCGACTATCTCAGCGGTGGCGAACGCCGAGTCGACAAGGCGGTGTTCGCGGACATCCTCGAAGACACCGACTGGTTCCCCAATGAGTTGCATGCATCGTTGCTCCGGCTCATCAAGGCAGGGATCGTGGTGAACCTCGATGACGCCACGTCGAAGCGCCGGTCGAAGCCGTTGCACATCGACAAGCTGGGCGAGCGTCTGAAACTGGCGTAGGTGAGCCTGTCCGGAATTTTGTGTGCGAGGCATAGCATGACCAACAGGAGCATGTATGCCAAGCAGGAAGACTACGAAGGCGGCCATGGCCGCGGCGGCGACGATGCCGTCGATCCCGAAGGAGCTCATTGACCAGTTCGTGACCGGGCCGATGAGCGCGGAGGCGGTCAATGCCGCTTCCATGGCGTTCAAGAAGGCGTTGATCGAACGTGCCCTGGGCGCCGAGCTGTCGCATCACCTGGGCTATCGGCCGGGTGCGACCAAGCCCGAGGATGCCAACAACCATCGCAACGGTGCCAGCGGCAAGACCGTTCTGACCGAGGACGGCCCGCTTCGCATTGACGTTCCCCGCGACCGCGACGGCTCGTTCGAGCCAGTGCTGATCCCCAAGCACGATCGGCGCTTCACTGGCTTTGACGACAAGATCGTGGCCATGTACGCGCGCGGCATGACGGTGCGCGAGATCCAGGGCTTCCTGGCCGAGCAGTACGGCACCGAGGTGGCACCGGACTTCATCAGCTCCGTCACCGACGCCGTCATGGCCGAGGTCGGCGCCTGGCAAGCCCGACCGCTGGAGCCGATGTACCCGGTGGTCTTCTTCGACGCGCTGCGCGTGAAGATCCGCGAGGACGCTGTCGTGCGCAACAAGGCCATCTACCTGGCGCTGGGCATCCTGCCCGACGGCACGCGCGACATCCTGGGCCTGTGGATCGAGAACACCGAGGGCGCGAAGTTCTGGATGAAGGTCTTCAACGACCTGAAGACGCGCGGCGTGGCCGACATCCTGATCGCCGTGACCGACGGCCTGAAGGGCATCGGCGAAGCCCTCGGCGCGGTGTTCCCGGCCACTACGCTGCAGACCTGCATCGTGCACCTGATCCGCAACAGCCTGGACTACGCGAGCTGGAAGGACCGCAAGCTGCTGGCGGCGGCCCTGCGCCCGGTCTATACCGCTGCCAGCGCGCAGGCCGCAGAACAGGCGCTGAACGACTTCGAGCGCGGGGCCTGGGGTCAGCGCTACCCCACCGTCACGGCAGCGTGGCGCAGGGCCTGGGACAGGGTGATTCCGTTCTTCGCCTTCCCGCCCGAGGTGCGCCGCGTGGTCTACACCACGGATGAAATTGACAACCCCCTCTCGCGGGTATCGCGATGCCTGAGCGTGTCAAGACCGGCCGTAGGCCGCCCGAAGGGCTTGGTCTTGACTCGCGACGGCTCGCCTTACGCTTTGAACAGGCCTGTCGGGCAGCAGACTGCCCGACAGGCCCTCCGCAGCCTCACTGGCGTCCCTGCTGAGGACGTGTCGTCGCCGCAGGCTTCTTCGGCTTCCAGTTTGAGACGAAGCGGGCGTAGGCCCGCTCAGCCAGTTCCGCAGCAGCTTGCTCGCGGTGCCGAACTTCCTTCAAGCTGTACTCGGCAGCGGGGCCACGATGCCCCTTCTTCACAGGAAGTCCGGAGCGAAGCTCGAGTTCGCGATGCTTTTTGGCGACCAGCGCAGGCCTGGACCAGGCGAAGTCCTCTTGTCCGCTGAGGACGTGCCAGACGATGACCGCGAGCTTGCGCGCAGTGGCAACAGCGGCGATCTGATGGCCTCGCTTGCCGCGCACACGCAGGAAGAAGGCGCGCAGAGGTCCGGTTGAGTTCGCCGCGGACCAAGCAGCCTCCACAAGCATGCCGCGCGCATGAGCGCGGCCTATCTTGCTGATGTGGCCATGCTGAGCTGGCGCGAGACCCGACTGCCTGATTCGCGGGTTCAGCCCGAAGTAGCTGACCAGCTTCTGCGGTGAGGCGAACCTCGCGATGTCGCCGATCGCCGCAAGTAAGGCGACCGCGACGACACTGTTCACGCCGGTGATGGTCAACAAACGCTTCATCTGCTCGTCGTGGAGCACGGACCCGCATAGCACCTTGTCGATCTCGCGCAGATCTTCGCCCAGGCGGTCAAGCTCGCGCAGCCGCTGCTCGACGGCCATCCGCTCGTCCAGCGGGAGTGGCTGCGTCGCAAGCCATGCGCGGCCTGTGCGGCCGAACAGGTCTGTTGCGGGGCACCGAGGAATCAGATGAGCGGCAAGCACCGCCTGAACCTGGTTCTTCAGCCGCGTCCGATGCCTCACGAGCTGGGCGCGCCTGGCGACCTGCCGTCGAAGGGCCAGCGTGCGGTCGTCGGGCATCCACACCTGCGGCAGGAAGCCGCTGGCATAGAGTTGCGCCAGGATGGCCGCATCAATTTTGTCGGTCTTGACCCGTGCTTCGGCGATCAAGCGAACCTGTAGCGGGTTCGCGATGACAACCTTGGCCACATGGGGTCGAAGCGCTTCGACGATAGCCGCAGTGTTGCCGGTCGCCTCCAGCACGACCTCGTCTGTGGCCTTCAGGCCGAGGGCAAAGCGCGCCAGCGGATCGTGTTCGAGCACGACTCGCCCGCCGGCGCTGACCTTGCCGTCTTCAAGATACGCGATCTCGCCGAAGGTGCGCGAGACATCCAGTCCAATGACTCTCATCGTCAGCTCCTTGCGTGGTGGGTTGAACACCTCTCGCGGGGAGCAGCATGGGCAACACGACAACTACGGATTCGCGCTCGCAGCGCAACCGGGCGGGTCGCAGGGGCGGCCAGCTACTAACCCGAGCTCTCGGCTCATCATGTAGAACGGCCTGCCCACGCTTCGTGCTCCCCGGTGCCCCTGTCCCGGATGGGCGCACCATACGCCGTCTCCGGCGGGGACGATGAGGCACCGCGGACATCATGCCGGTTACCAACGCCATCGTGAGCGTGCACAGCCGGCTGCGCAAGATCATCAAGACGCGGGGCCACTTCCCCAGTGACGACGCGGCCAGCAAACTCATCTGGCTGGCACTGCGCAACATCACCGCCGACTGGAGCCGCGCGGCCAAGGAATGGAAGCTGGCGATGAACCAGTTCGCGATACTCTTCGAGGAGCGGTTCACGCAGGTCGCGCATGGCGCAGGCCGGTGAAGAGGGGTTGAACCATGAGTACATGGGCTCAACCGGGGCGCCTCCGGCGGCCTGGCAGGGGCCTGAAGGCAGTAGAGAAATCAACCAACAGCCAATTCAGTAAACCGCCTCACACACAGAATTTCGGACACCCCCGCGTAGGTCAGGTCTCTTCGCTGCGATCGAGAAACTGCAGCTTGAACTGCCAGCCTTCGAAGGTCGACACCATGCGACCAAGTTCATCCCACGACACCTCGCGCCCATCGATGACCACCATCGGGACACGATGCCGCTCGTCGGGATCGCTGTCGACAGTGCCGCGCAAGACGAGGCCATCGTTCACCTGCAGACCGTGCTCGGTGTCTTCAAGATGGGTGAGAGCAAGCGCCCGCCGCATCTTGGTGATCAGCTTGCCAAGCAGAGCCAGCGGATCATCGTCCGGTTCCCCGATCACCTGAAACCGATACCCAGCCGGGGATCCTTCCCGAAGCTCGAACGCGTCAATCGAGACGCCAGGCCCGAACAGGCGAGCTCGGAACCGAAACTCATGTTCGAGGCCTCGCGCGTCGACCATGCGGACAGGCTCGAACGCCACGTGTTCGAAGCCCTGCAGACCAAGTTGCTTGGCGACGGTCTCATTGAAGCAACGACTGCAGAGCAGCCTGTATCCACCTTCCATGGAGCCGTAGCTGACGCCCTCGTGGGCAACGACGGGCTGGTGGCAGCTTTCGCACGGGGTCGGTTTCATATCTGGCGGGTCTCGGTGCAGTCGCGGATCAGATGGAGAACAGCGTGCGTTGCGGAGGGGACATGATCTGGTCGGTGTCCTTGATCTGGGCGGCAGAGCGACGCCAGCTGCCATCAGCCCCGACGATCTCGACGGCCTTCTCCGTGAGCAGCTTGCCGATCGACTCGCGGTAGATTTCCTTTGAGGCCGGCGAGCTGTTGCATGTGGTGGCGAACAGCTCACCAAAGCTGATTCCGGTGTCGTCGGCGTACACGAGTCGCGGAATCTGTTCGTTGAGTGTCGAGATGCTGGCGCGACGAGCCACGTCGTCGAACTCGAAACCGAGCCCAGATTGCCCCAGGAAGGCGGCGTCATGAACGGGGTCGTAGCCGACCATCTGGAACATGTCGAGGCCTGGGCCGCCGTAGTGGATGAAGTGGTTGTTGTTGGCCCAGTGAACTTCCGTCATCACGTCACGAGCGCGATGGTGCTGGGACATGTGGATCAGCCAGTAGTCGCCGTGGCCGCCGCGATTGCGGATGAAGAACGGCGTGAAGTGGCGGGCGCCGCAGTTCTCGACGAGCCGGCGATACAGCGTGCTCTGAAGCAGCAACCTCCAGTCGCGGTCCGAAGCCTTGATCTCGTCCACCGAACGGCCGCCGAAGATGTCGGGAATGCCAAGGCCGTCGAGCAGGTCCTTCATCTGGTCGCCGTCGTTGGCGAAGTTCATCATCGAGTCGACGTTGAATGTCAAGATGATCTCAGCTCGCGGCAGCGCCTCGAAAATCTTGCGCATCAGCTGCGTCGGCACATCCTTGTAGCCGTACTGGTCGAGCGCGAAGATCGAGCGGCCGTTCTTCGGGCTCTTCTTCTTGATGAACTCGATGATGGCGCCGGCCTTGTCCTGAAACCGCGCGTGATCGATGTAGATGCCCTTGCCGATCCTGTCGCCGTACCCATGCTCCTGCAACACCTTCACGAGGTGCCCATGCGCGTGAGCATCGGCCTCGGTGAAAAAGTAGTCGACCTGGAGTTGGACCGGCTTGCGTCGGTCCTGGTTGATTCGGAACTCAGCTTCCTTGGTGGCTTCGAGGAAGATGAAAGGCGAGCCCTTGACGGGCTTGCGGGTGTCGTTGTGGATGTACATGCCACCCCCAGCGAATCCGTCGACTAACGTGAGCTTCAGAACGTCCTGGTTGGGCGAACTGACCAGGGTGCGGAAGTAGGCGGCGAGGTAGGCCTCAAGAATGCGGTGCTTGGCGACGCTGTGCTGCTGGATGAGGTCGGGGCCGTCTTTCCAGTTGTATTGCTTCAGCGTCATGCGGTCCTTCAGGCGTGGGCAGACAGTGCTGGCATGTCGTCCCAGGTGCGCCCTTGAAGCAGCCGGCCGTTGGCCTTCTTGGAGCGACGCTTGCCATCGGCTCCCCAGCCTCCCCACTGCTTGAAGAAGAACTGCACTCCCTGGTCCTCACATTGTTGGCGAACATTCTCGACCCATTCCAGCTGCATCGGTCGTGCCTTGGGCCCCGATTCTCCGCCGACGATCACCCAATGAATGCCCGTTAGGTCGAGAACACCAACGACAGGAAGCGAATACGCGCGTCGACTTGGCGCAGCGCCGCGATACGCGGAACGCCATAGCGCCGATCCTCGACGGACACACCGAGCCAGGCGTTGTCGGGAACCTCGCGGTTCCGGAAGAACGTGGCCATGCGATCTGCACGCTTGGTTAGCACCTGGAAGGTGTGCTGCGGGCAACGGCGGATCACATCGAAGACTTGAGCGATGTAGTTCTCGTCCACACTCTTGTGGAAGAGGTCGGACATCGAATTGACGAAGTACACCGTCGGCTTCCTGCGCGCGAGCGGTTCCGCCAGGCGCTCCGGCAGGATGGTGAGCTTGAATCCGTTCTCGTAGCCGGGCGTGCCCATGGCCTGGAGCCGCTTCGCCATGCTCTCCGCGTAGCAGTGCTTGCACCCCGGGGAAATCTTGGTGCAGCCCACGGTCGGATTCCAAGTTGCCTCGGTCCATTCGATCCGGCTTGCTTGAGACATGAGGTCCTCCTAGTTCTTCAAAGTCAGTGCAGGCGTCTAGACGGCGTGTATCACGCGCGTCACAACGCCCCAGATGTTCAGTTCGCTCTTGTCGCCAACCGGGATGTCGGCGAAGTCCGGGTTCGCGGCCTGCAGCAGCCAGCCGGTGGTGGTGCGCTTCAAGCGCTTGACGGTCAGTTCACCATCGACATCGGCGACAACGATGCGACCGTCATCGGGCGTCACGCCGCGATCGACGACCAGTTCATCACCGTCGGCGATGCCGGCGTCGCGCATGGACCAGCCGGCGACCTTCATGACGAAGGTGCTGCTCGGATCGCGCACTAGGTGCTTGCCGAGGTCGACTGGGTCATCTTGGTAGTCGTCGCCTGAAGTGGGGCTGCCGGCGCGGACTCGCCGGCCGAGGGCTGGAACGGGCGTTGGCTCACGCAGTGCCGAGACGGGTCGTAGGCAAGCGGGATCGCCGGGAGCTTGTGGCGAGCGCTTCAGCTCATCCAGGTAGCCCACCACTACTGGGAGGGCGCTCTGCGGCACCCTGAGCGTCTTGGTGGGCTCTCCGTAGGCAGACTTGCGCCCGGCACCCTGGCGGTTGCCACCGTGGCGAGGCTTAGCGGGTTGGGCGCGCATGATTTCGTGACGTAATCAAGCGTAGCACGCGCATTCGCAGGCAGCCAGAAGAGTTTGCCCGTTGCCCGCTGTCTGGTAGATCTCCACAAGCCGAGTCCAACCGGGCTGGTCACCGCTACATCAAGGCAGTCGATGGGCCATCGGTGAAGGGACGGCGAACGCCTCTGTGTGATCAGTCTCCTTGCTCATGGACAAATCGTCAGCAGCGAGCTCGAACGAGGCAGCTCCAACTAGCGGAATGGCGCCAGCAAAGACGGGCATCACTGGCTCGGTGGCCAAGGGCAGCATTTCCGGCGACGTTGGGCTGGATGATTGCAATGGGTCGTGGCCCATGGATGGCGTAGGGTCCCAATGCGACGTCACGGAAGATGCGCCACTGCTCTTCGCACACGGGCGGCCAAGCAGGCTGGCCTCCAAGTCGAATGGCGAATTGCGATTTGCGGGGTACCCTGCGCCGCAGAGTCTGAGTTGGCCGATGCTCTCGGTGGCGGTCGGCCCGAAGATCGAGGTCGGGTGGTTTCCTAGAGTCGACTTTCGTGGCTTCGCGAGGACTGCGGCCTTGATGCGCGAGGAGGCAGGTAGGGGCGGCTGCTGTGGCAGCCGGGCGGGGTCACTGGTCGGTCGAACAGACTGGGACTGGCGATCGCGCGCCGGCTCGAGTTCGCTGCGGCGCTGAGGCGCATCGTCGATATTCGCACGCCCAGGTTCACGCGCGACGTCAGTGGTGGCAGCGTCACGCAGCGGCTGACCCAGCTCACGAAGTCGTCGGCGAAGGCGTTCAAGCAGGGAATGCACAGAGGTCCCTCTGGTGACGAGGTGGCGACGATGAAGCCTCGCCATCGCGCGACCTCGGCGCTCACTATGCAGGGAGGATCCGGGTCACGTCCATCCGAAACCGCACCCGTCACCCCCATACGAAA
>ERZ761602.7957-NODE-7957-length-10921-cov-4.343181_pt1 | contig 10921 bp, 7 predicted proteins | sample MGYA00512165_ERZ761602 | MGnify/ENA primary metagenome ERZ761602 (study PRJEB28899, sample SAMN02445085) | bioreactor sludge metagenome | biome: EBPR sludge; isolation source: Thorneside wastewater treatment plant | place: Australia: Brisbane, Thorneside... | reverse complement strand
CTCCAACCCTCACGCCGGAACGTGATCTCGACATTCTTCGATCGCCGGCTTCGGTCCCAGAGCTGGTACGCCAGCGGGCGACCGCACGATGCGCCCATCGAGCTCAACCGAAAGCGGGTGGATGCCTTCCTTGCGAATGTTGTCACGGACCCCGAGGCGCAAGAGGGGTACTTCCACCACGAGGTGTCTCGTGTTCGCCTTGCGGATGCGTTCGAAGGGCTCGTGCTCCCGTACAAGCCAGGTGTAAGCGACAGCCCGACCTTCACCTCTGCGCAGCTGTGGATCTCAGACATCTTGGATCGCGATCCCGAGGCAGAGGCCATACTCGTGCAGATGCGCAAGAGCGCAAGCGAGCTCGTCCGCGAGCGTTCGGGAAGCGACTTCAAGCTCTTCCAGGGGCGCAGCTCCAGCAAGAAGGAAGGCAAGTACCCCGGTGACGACAAACTCTGCGACGCCGTGCTCGTGACCTTCCAAGTGCATTGGGTAGACATCGCTCACGGGCCGGCGAGAGTCCCCGCCCTCGCCATCCACATCCCAGCCGCCCTGATGCGCGACGACGTGCTGGTTCAGCTATGACGGATCTCGTAGCGACCTTCGAGGCCTTGCCGCCACCGAGCGCCGCGGCAGCGATCACAACATTCGCTGAGCAAGGGGTTCCCTGGCGCGTCGGCAAGACAGCGGAAGGGGACGCTGCCATCCTGTACGCGCTCGATGGCCTTCGTGCTGGGGCTGAGCCTTACGAGCTGCGGCATCTGCGCTATCGGCCGAGCGTCACCGCCCAGATCGAAGTGAACGGGGCGTCGCGCATGGGCCACTTCGCGATTGTCAGTTGCAAGGCGGACGAACCGGCCATGACGGCTCACTTCCTGCGCCTAATGGGCGCCATCCTGCGCCACGAGGATGCCGTCGCCCTACCGAGCCAGTTCGACGATGCCATCAAGGTGCTCATCCGCATGTTCCGCGCGATGGGCCGACCGGCCCGAGAGACCGTGCAGGGTACCTGGGCCGAGCTGGCGCTGATCGCTTGGTCTAGGGATGCGAGCGACGCGGTCGCCGCGTGGCATAGCCTGGCCGGCGAGACGGTCGATTTCCGTAGTGGAGTGAGTCGGCTCGAGGTCAAGAGCACAACGCGGCCGTATCGCGAGCACGAACTGTCACTGGACCAGCTCATCGTTGAGCCCGAGGGACACACGCTGCTCGCGTCGTTGCTGCTGCAGGAGGATGACGAGGGCACGTCCATCCAAGACCTCGTCGATCGCATCCAGGAGCGCCTCCTCCTGGCGACGGAAACCGAGCGGCTCGTGGGCATTGTGGCCGAGTGCCTTGGCAGCGACTGGAGGCAGGCCGAGCACCGCCGATTCGACGAAGCGAGTGCCCGTGCCTCATTGCGCATCTACGAGTCCCACCGCGTTCCGAGCGTCGTCCGCGATGTCCCCGCGCAAGTCAGCCGGGTCCGGTTCGCGAGTGATCTATCGGGGACACCGGCCCTGGAACTCTCGGACGCACGAGCCTTGACGCACTTCTACGATGCAGTGTTGCCGGCCGAGGACAGCCCCAGGTAGTCGAGGACGGCGGACACAACCTGGGCATCGTCCCGAAGGCCGTCCTCATCGTAGTCCATGTCGCCGTCGTCGATGATGACCAGATAGCGAACCGCGGCCTGTGCAAGGGCGCGCCGCGAAGGCTCAAGCGTGGGCATCGCGGCGAGCAGAACCAGAGTGTGGTCGCGAAGGTCCTCCGCGAGCACGACGTCGGCGTACCCGTTCGTTTGGCTCTCCGCCTCGAAAGCGCGGATGTACTGCTCGAGCTGCGACCGGAGCCGGTCAACGGGAAGCGGCTGCTCTCGTAGCAGCGCTTCGAAGAGCGTGCGTGCGCGCTCCGGCAGTTCGGGAGCATCAGCCTCTGTAGACGGCGGAGCCGGCGATGCGCCGGTCGCGTCGGAGGTCGCCAGCACCAGCTCCGCCTGGCGCGCCGTCACGGAAGAGGCGGGGACGTACGGAAGCACCACCTGCCGAGCCCTTCCGAGCTTGCCGGTTCGTTGCACGTAGGGGACTTGGCCTCCCTCTACTTCGACGTCTGCTTGCGCCGCTACTCCGGTGTCGAGGTTGCCGACCGCAGATGAGGCTTGTGGCTCTTCGCAGCTGCCGGCGAGGGGCTCATGGGTGCCCGGCGACGCCCCAACCAAGCGCGGCATACATTCCGCGAGACCGAGTCTGGTACCGCTTTGTCTCCACCACGAACCCACCCATTGAGGGTCGACCTCCAGGTAGTTGACGCGATAGGCGTCGCAGACCGCGCGGGCATCGTCGGGGAGCGAGTGTGCGACCAACCACGCGCTGACAAGTGGCGAGTCGAGGGGGAGCTCACGCTCAATGCAAAGGAGCCCCCGGTACTTGATGGCCTGCCACGCTGCGACGAGACAGCCCGTCGGCGTGGGCTCAACTTCGACGACGGTGCTGCGCTCGCCTTCGTGCACCACGACGTCAACGGTGTCCGGTGACAAGAACCGATGCTCGGTCTCAGCCCACGCACTCGAGGTCGCGAATCCGACCACACTCGGGTTCGCTGCGACGTACAGCTTGAGCAACCGGTGGGCTTCAAGCTCCCCGGGTCCGTACTTTGACTGCCGAATGCCGGCGTCAGGGCTCGACTCCTCGAGACGGAGGTTGAAGCGGAAGACCTTGCGTGAGTTCCCAGCCCGGTCCTCTTGATGCTGCACCCTCACCTGCTCGCATCGAACTCGACCCCGGTAGCGGAGTCGGTTCGCGCCTGCGCCCTCAAAGAGGATGAGGTTGTGGGTGCCCTCGGCGACGTATCGATTCGCACCCTGAAGCCTCTGATCGCCCCTTTGACCCTCGCCGCAGTAGTCGAGCAGGGTCGGTTCAAGCCACCGGTCTCTGTAGTCGAACTGCTTGCCGCCTCCAGGGTAGCTCATTAGCAGCACAGTGTTGAGGTCTTTGAGCACACGCATGCCCGCAGCATTGAGATATCGCTCCTGAATATTGAAGATCTCTGCGAGCTGCTTCTTCTGGTAGACGCGACCGGGAAGCAACTCTGCCAGCGGCGATGTCGGGCGTACACTCATCGCGCCGAGTCTACCGCAATCCCGCTCGGGCCCTCTCTGCGCATCACACCTCGACCAGGCAGAGGATGCTTGCCAAGCGGCTTCGTCGCCTGGTGCCGTTCTTGAGGCGGTTTGGCGTTGGACGGGCTCCCTGCGAGGCAGAGCACCCAGGGCACTCGTGAGTTGCCTTGGTCACTGCTGAGCGGGGGGTCGGGATCGTAGGCGACGCGCGGAGGGCCCTCAGGAGAGCCACGGCCTGGGCCGGCCGGGATGAGAACCCCCGGCTCGAGGCCGCCGGTGGGGGAGCTTCTCGACCCCTGACCGCCGCGCACCCTCTCCGTCGCGCTCACTTTAGGCTTCTCCCCGCCTCCACGCGCTCGGCCATCCTAACGCGAGGAACCGCGCGCCACGAGCACCCGACGCGCTCAAACCTCCATCACATCCCCCGGCGCCGGCACGCGCACGTCCGGGAACCCTCGCTCCCCGAGCGCGTCCGCGAGGTTGCGCTGCGCGGGCGGGTCGCCGTGCACGAGCGCGACGTGGCGGAGCTTTCCGTGGTCGCGTGCGGCCTCTGCGAAGGCGATGAGGTCGTCGCGATCGGCGTGGGCGGAGAGGCCGTTGAGGATGGCGACCTCGCAGAGCCGGTCGCGCTCGACCCCGAAGATGCGCACGCGCGAACGACCCTCGACCAGGCGACGTCCGAGGGTGTGCGGCGCTTGGAAGCCGACGATGAGCACCGTGCTCGCGCGGTCCTCGACGATCGACTTGAGGTGATGGAGCACGCGGCCGTTCTCGACCATGCCGCTCGCGCTGATGACGATCGCGGGGCCCTTCATCGCGGTGACGCGTTTGGAGTCCTCGACGCTCGACACGTAGGTGAGGCCCGGCAGATCGAAGGGTGAGTCGCCGCTCGCGAGCATCGCGCGCGTGTCTTCGTCGTAGCAGTCGGGGTGCAGCTTGAAGATCTCGGTGACGCGCACGGTGAGCGGCGAGTCGACGTAGATCGGCAGGCCCTTCGGCAAGCGTCCTTCGTCGTGGAGGCGCCGCAGCGCGAACACGACCTCCTGCGCGCGCTCGAGGGCGAAGCTGGGGATGAGCAGCTTGCCTCCGCGCGCGACCGTGCGGTCGATGATCTCCGAGAGGCGATCCTCCATGGTCTCGATCGGATCGTGCAGTCGATCGCCGTAGGTGCTCTCGAGGATCAGCGCGTGCGCGCCGGTCGGGATCTCGGGGTCGCGCAGGATGGGCATGTGGCGGCGCCCGAGATCGCCGGAGAAGACGAGGCGCCGATTTTCGCCGTCGTGGTCGACGTCGAGGATCACGATCGCGCTGCCGAGCACGTGGCCGGCGTCGAGGAAGGTGAGGTCGACGCCGGGCGCGATGGTGCTGCGGTGTCGGTACGGCAGCGTGTGCATGCGACCGAGGGTGTCGACCACGTCCTCCGGGCCGTAGAGCGGCTCGAGCACGTCGTCGTCGAGGTCGCCCTTGTCGCGCTGACGCTGGAGGAAGCCGGCGTCTTGGCGCTGGATCATCGCGGAGTCTTCGAGCATCGCCGCGCAGAGATCGCGGGTGGCGGGCGTGCAGAAGATGCGGCCGTCGAAGCCGCTCTTGCCGAGCATCGGCGAGGCGCCGGAGTGATCGATGTGCGCGTGGCTGATCACGCAGACGTCGACGTCGCGCGCGCGAAAGGGGAGCGTGCGGTTGCGCTCGTAGGACTCGCGGCGACGCCCTTGGAAGAGCCCGCAGTCGAGCAGCACGCGGGCGCGCGGCGTCTCCACGAGGTGCATCGATCCGGTGACGGTCTGGGCGGCGCCGAGGAAATGGACTCGCATCGGTCCGATGCTCGCGCATCGGCGTCCGGCACCGCAATGAAGCCGAGTCGATTGCCCAGGTAGAGGACCGTGGACGACGGTGGAGATCGGTGGACGCAATCGCGCTTCGTGTCGACGTCGTACGAAAGCTCAGCGACGTCGCCGCGCGCGTCGCGTCTCTTCGGGCGCGCGCAGCACGTAGAAGACGATCTCGTACGCGAAGCCGTTCTCGACCACGTCGCCGTTGCCGACGAAGGGCACGAAGTCGGGCGCGGCGAGCTCGGCCGCGAGATCGTAGGTGCCCTCGCAGAGCTCGACGATCGTCTCCGCGCGCGGCGCGAGCGCGGAGGTGCGCGCGCACGGACCCGCGAACCACACGACGAGCCCGTGATCGGTCGCGTTGCGGATCGTGACGGTCGGCCACGCGTCCTCTGCCGCTTCGCCACGACGTTCGAGCGGAGGGAGCTGCCCGTGCTCGCGCGCGCGTCGCGACTGCACGACCTCCGAGGCGAGGAGCCGGGCTTCGCGATCGTCGAGCCCGTCGCCGTCGAGATCGGAGGCGTCGATCGAGAGCGGCCCGACCTCGACCTCGAGCGGCGGCAGGATCGTCGCAGGAGCGGTCGCGGTCGAAGCCCCGCACGCGGCGAGGACGAGCGCGAGGGTCGAAGTCCACCTCATCGGACCTTCACCTCGATCCCTTCGCCGTCCGCGCAGACGAGTCGACCGCGCCACGGTGCGCGCCCGCTCGCGCGCAGCTCCACCGCGTGGGCTCCGGGTGGCACGCTCGAAGGGAGCGCTCGTCCGTCGAGCGTCGCTTCGACCGCGAGCTCGCTGCGCAGCACGACACGACACGGCGCCTGCGCGCGATCGACCCCCGCGACCTGCGCGCGCCACGCGTCGCCGAGCGCGAGCGCGTCGCCCGCGGCCTCACCGATCGCTTCGAGCGCCTCGAAGGGTGCGTGCGAGAGCTCGAGCGCGCTGTTCGCACGGCGCGTGTCGTCCGGGTCGGGCCGTAGACGAAGCACCACCAGCGTGACCGCGCCGACCGAGCTCGCGACCTCGCGACGGCAGGGCGCGGACGCGAGGCAAACCTGCGGATCGCGTCCGTCCGCGCGCAACACCGAGGCCGCGACGTGCGGAGGCACCACCGAGAACCCGCCCTCGAGCAACGCGGTCGCCACGACCTCGTGGCCGAAGGCGGGGAAGAACGCGTCCGCGCCGGGCGCGTCGACGAGCACCAACGCGCGGGGCAACGCGACGTTCGTGTTCGGCGAGGGCGACGGTGCGCTCGGCGTCGGCGCAGTGCCGTTCGACTCGGCGGACGAGGTCTCCGTCGTCGGCACCGTCGTCGACGCCGGCGCCTGGGTCGAGGCGCTGCTCGCGAAGAACGACCCCGCACCCACGAGCACCACCGCCGTCCACGACACGATCCTCCGAAGCCGAGCGCGCGAGGTGGGGGTCAACGATCTCCTCCTTCGATGCCGTCGAGACGTCGCTGGAACGTGCGGGTCGCCGCGCGGTCGCGGCTCGCGTCGGCGAGCGAGAGACGAAGCGCGCGCACCGCCGCCGCGCGCGCCGTGTCGGTCGGCGCGACGCGTGCCTCGACCGAGCGCAACCGTGCGTCGAGCAGCACCTCGTTGGAGGTCGTGGCCGCGCCCTCGCGCAGGCTCGCGAGCGCGGTCGCCGCCGCGACGTAATCGCCTTCACGCGCCGCGCGATCCTGCGCGTGAAAGTCCCCTCGAAGCTCCGGGTGGTGACGCAGATCGCGAAGCCGAAGCCCACGCGTGGCGAGGTCGGCCTCCAGCTTCCGCCGCTCGGCTTCGTAGTCGCCTTGCGCGTCCCCGCCCGGTCGCGTGACGAGCGAGGGCGCGGTCGGATCGATCGCGGCGGGCCCCGCGCCGGCCGAGAGCTGAGCCCCGCTCGGTCGACGTTGCAGCTCGATGGGAAGCGCGAGCCGCGACGGCGGCGGTTGTCGCATCACGCGCCACGCGACCGGGATCGCGACCGCCGCGAGGGCGACCACCACCAGCGCGCCGATCGCGAACCGCGCGCGCCGACCCCGCCGCGACGCGGAGAGCATCTGCTCGAGCTCCCGGTCGGCGGCCGCGTTCCCCGTCACCTGCCACGCCGTCGCGGAGCTCGCCGTGCTCTCGGTGCGCTCGGTCGCGAGATCGATCGTGGGCGCCGAAGGATCGCTCGGACCGAGCACCCACGGCATCGCCTTCACCTCGGGGAGCTGCGTCGCGATCCGCACGAGCGTGCGGGCCACCTCCGCCGCGCTCGCCGGGCGCTCGTTCGGATCCTTCGCGAGGAGCGCGCGCACCGTCGCGTCGAGCTCGTTGCGCACCGAACGCTCGAGATCGCCCAGCGGGAGCGGAGGAATCGGCGATTGGAGGTGCGCGGAGACGATCGCGGTCGCGTTGTCGCCCGCGAACGGCGGCGCGCCGACGAGGAGCTCGAAGAGCATCACGCCGAGCGCGTAGAGATCGGTGCGGCCGTCGGTCGGCTCACCCCGAATCTGCTCGGGCGCCATGTACTCGGGCGTGCCCGCGACGAGCCCCGCACGCGTGAGCCGAGTCGACACGTCGTTGCGTCCGGGATCGAGCACCGCGAGCCCGAAGTCGAGGATGCGCACCTCCACGTCGTCGTCGCGCACGATCACGTGGACGTTCCCGGGCTTCAGATCGCGGTGGACGATCCCACGCTCGTGCGCGGCCGCGAGACCCTCCGCGATCCGCGCGACGAGCCGCACCGCGAGCCCCGGCGGGAGCGCGCCGGTTCCGTCGACGATGCGCTGCAACGACGGCCCCTGCACGAGCTCCATCGCGATGTAGGGATGCTCGCCGCTCCCGTAGTCGAGCACCCGCACGATGCCCGGATGGTCGACGCTCGCGAGCGTGCGCGCCTCGCGCGCGAAGCGTCGCAACGCCGCCTCGTCACGCGCGCGCTCCGCGAAGAGCATCTTCACCGCGACGCGTCGTCCGAGCCCGACCTGCTCGGCCAAGTACACGAAGCCCATGCCGCCCACGCCGAGCAGCGAGAGCAAACGATAGCGGCCGTCGATCTCGCGCCCCGCGAGCGGATCGTCGTCGCCCCCGAGCGGTCGCATGGGCGACCCGTCGGCGGGGCAGAACTCGTGACCTTCCGCCCAGACGCGATGACAAGACGTACAACAGCGCATCGCTTCGCTGAGGATACCAGCCTCTCACGCGATGGGGTGAGGTCTCGTGACGCGCGGAACGCTTCGTCCGCGTCGGGAAGGCCCTGTCGCGAAGTCTCGATCGAACGCGGCAACGGGCTTCGGCCATTCTGCGTGCGATGCGGCCCACGACGCGACGCGGTCTCGACTTCGTGATGCGAGGCCGCCGCTGCTATGGTCGCGCCCGTGCGGCTCTGTCGGCTCGTCTTCTCCGCGCTCCTCGGGCTCCTGACGCTCGGGCTCGGCGCCCCCGCGCGCGCGCAGTCTTACGGGCAGTACCTCGTGGTGCTCGACGACTCCGGCTCGATGGACGGCACCGATCCGAAGCGCCTCGTGGTGCTCGCGGCGCACGCGCTCGCCGCCGCGCTCGAAGACGGCGACCAGGTGATGCTCGTCGGTCTGAACGAGCTCGCGGCGGGCGCGCCGGCGGCGTTTCGATCGCCGCGTGAGCTGCTCGAAGCGCGCGACGGCGCGGAGGGTCCGCGCACGCTTGCGACGCCGCTCGCGGAGCGAATCGGTCGGCACGAAGGACAGACGCCGTGCCGCGACGCGCTGCAGAACGCGCGTACGATCTTCGAGTCGGTGGCGAGCGCGGGCGCGCCGCAGACGCTGCTCTTGCTGACCGACGGCGCGTGCAACGGCGGCGCGACGGAGCCGGCGGAGCGTTGGCTCGGTGGCCTGCGCGCGCACCGCGAGGGTCGCTTCCGCTTCGTGCTCTTGATGCGCGCGGGGCCGGAGCGCCCCGATCGTCAGCTTGTCGACTACGCGCGTCGCACCGGCTGGGAGAGCGACGTGCGCGTGAGCTTCGACGCGCGGGCGCTCGTGCGCGCGTTCGCGGAGGTGCTCTCGTTCTCGCGCGGTCTTCGCTTCGACGACGGCGGGCGCGTGGGGCTCGAGCGCACCTTCGCGGGCGCGCGTCACGTGCGCGTGCTCTCGCTCGCGGAGGGCGGCGCGGAGCGGCTCGGGCTCGAACGGGTGGCCCCCGCCGGCGCGAGCAGCGGGGTGATCGGGGGCCCCACGGCTGGGCCTTTCGCGCGACCACCACGCGCCCCGACGCGACGCCCTTCGCGTTGCGCTCGACCACCGCGGGCGCGGAGGTCCTGGTGATTCCGGTGTACGGGCGCCTGCACGTCGAAGCGGTGATCGCACCGTGTGGAGATCCCCCGCCGCTGCCGTGGGATCGCGAGCACGCGGTGCGTTCGGGGCAGCCCGCGTGCGCGTTCGCGCGGCTCGTGGGCGACGAGGACGCGATCCTGCCGGGGCGCTCGTTCGATTTCGAGCTCTCGCTCTGCGCGGAGCCACTGGGTCGGCGGGGTCAGCCGCCGACGGAGCCCTCCTGCGCGGACGAGAGCCCGATGCAGCCCGGCGCGGATGGATCGTTCCAAGCGATGCTCGGCGACCTGCCGCTCGGTCGGCACGAGCGCACCTTCCGCGCGCACGGCGGCGCGCTCGCGTTTCCGGTCGAGGTGCGGCGCGGCACCGCGTCGGTGGCGTTCGGTGTGCAGCGCGTGGCGCGCGCGGAGCATCCGGACGAGTCGCTCGCAGTGCTCGAGCTCGGCACGCTGCCGCGCGCGGATCTCACGCCGGCCACGCTGCGCTTCCACGGCGCGTATCCCGCAAACGGTCGGGCCGAGGTGCGTTGTGTGGTCGAGGGCGCGGCGCGCGAGTGCTTCGCGTGTGTGCCGCGCGAGGCGAGCGTGGCGCTGCAGGATCCTGCGCAGGTGCAGGTGGACTTCCGACCGAGTGCGCTCTGCGCGGCGGCGAGCGAGCACGGGGAGCTGCCGATCGACGCGCGCCTCGAGCTGGTCGCGACGGGCGAGGCGGCGAGCTCCGTGGGCTCACACGCGCTGCCGATCCGCGGACTCCTGCGTTACGCCGCGTCGTCGGCGATCGAGCTCTCGCTCGCGGGCGGTGGGCACGCGGAGACGAACGCTTCGGTGCCCGCGCCGAACGCGCTCTCGGACGTGACGGCGAGCATCGAGCTCGACGCGAGCGATCTGGAGGTGAGCGCGAACGCGGGACGGCTGCGCGCGGACGGCGAAGGTCGCGCGCCGATCACGCTGGTCGCGGACGCGGACGAGTGCTGCTCCGCGGGCGACTACGAAGGCTTCGTGATCCTTCGCTCGGGCGAGAGCGAGCTGAGGCTCCCGCTGCGCGTGCACGTGGACGATCCAGGTTTCTGGGTCTGTCCCGGACGCAAGATCCTCCGCTGGACGCTGGCGATCCTCGGGCTGCTCTTCCTCGTGTGGCTCGTGCGCGGCTTCCTCGGACCGGCGCGGTTCCGCAAGGGCGCGCTCCTGCTCTGGGCGGAGAGCCACGATCAGCTCCTGCGCCTGCGCGAAGGCGACGACGGCTGGCGTCCGCTCGAACGTTTCGTCGAGACCAAGCGGGGCTTCCGTCGTCACGCCGCGCTGCACCTCGGAGGTGCACGTGCACCCCTGCCCTCGCTCAAGCGCCTCCCGCTCGACGGACGCATCGAAGCGACGAAGGGCGGCGGCGCGACGCTGATCGTCACCGGGGGCGGCATCGAGCGCTTCACCGAAGCGAGCGGCTGGCAGGAGCTTTCGCCCGGGAGCTACCCAGTGAGCAACCGCGTGCAGCTCCGGCGCGGCGAGGACCTGTACCTTGAGCTGCGTCGCTGACGACTCGCGTCGCGAGATCCCTCCGAAAACCCTCGTGACCTCCGGGCCTTGGCGCTTCCGTAACCGTCGCCGGCCGTCGTATCGTCGCGCGCGCGTGACCTGGCGGTCCGCACGTCGCGCGTAGGGGCTCGCTGCGCCCCGCGAAGTCAGCATCGGAACCCCGCAAGCCGCCCTACCGGACGGCGCGCAACGAGCGAAGCGAGTG
>ERZ761602.7956-NODE-7956-length-10921-cov-23.093871_pt1 | contig 10921 bp, 11 predicted proteins | sample MGYA00512165_ERZ761602 | MGnify/ENA primary metagenome ERZ761602 (study PRJEB28899, sample SAMN02445085) | bioreactor sludge metagenome | biome: EBPR sludge; isolation source: Thorneside wastewater treatment plant | place: Australia: Brisbane, Thorneside... | reverse complement strand
GCGGCCCGCAGGCGCAGCCGAGGACACGGCCCTGCGCGCCTTGACGGCACACGGCCGCGGGCTACAGTCGCGGTCAAGGTGATGAAGTCAGGGGAGACGGCTGGACAAGGCAACGGCCGCCCCTATGTGCAGACCGCACGCAAGCGAAGCGCGCAGGCCCGGATCAAGCAATCCGGGCCGTAGGCGTCAGTGATGGAAGCCCAAAGGGGCGAGACGCCGCAGGTGGCTCGATGCGCAGCACGACAGCGCGCCCGGCCACAACTCCTGGCCGGGGACGCACGATTGGAGGCATCGCCGTACTATCCCGACATGCCGGAGAAGACCACCATCCACAAAGACGATCCTCTGGAGCAGATGCTCCAACGCTCAGACGCCTTGCACGCACGGCTGGATGCACTGCTCGGCGATGCCGAATTCGACGGCTCACCCCGTGGCGAAGCGGCCCTAGGCATGTGCATGGTCGCTATGGAACACGCGATCGCATTGCGCACGCTGATGGCACTGCGGTTGCCCACCTCGGCCGTCAGTCTCATGCGGCTGCAGTTCGAGGCGCTGACGCGGGCGATGTGGCTGCTCTACGCCGCCAGCGATACAGCGATCGACAAGCTGCTGGCCCCTCTGACGCTGCAGAGTGAACAAGCCGCCAAGAATCTTCCCGGTGCCAGCGAAATGATCGAGCAGATCGGCAGGCGGGCCGGACAAGGTGTGCCGCCTGCCGCACACCAAATGCTGTCGCACTTCAAGGATGTGTCCTGGCACGCCATGAACTCATTCGTGCATGGCGGCATCCATCCGCTGCGGCGCAACGCCGAAGGATTCCCCGTCCATTTAGCGCTGCAGGTGCTGCGCAACTCGAACGGCCTGAGCACCATGACCGGCATGACGATGGCGGTTCTCACCGGCGACGAGGCCGTGGCCAAGCCGCTGAGCAAGATCCAACCGGCCTTCGCCGACTGCCTGCCGGCTTTGCTCAAACCATGAAAGGGGCATGACGCGCCGGGTACCTGAGAGCCAGTCGGTCGACCAAGACTCGGGTACCGACAAGCCCGCCTTGGTTAAATACGCTGCAAAGCGTCTTCAACAGCAGGGACGGAGCATGAGTTCACCCCAGACCACGAACCCGCAGCAAGCCTGCGAGGCCATCCTCATCGAAGGAAAGCGCTACAACATCGAGCATGGCATCCTGCCCAGCGAGAACGCCGTCGCCGATCGTCTGCTCGCCCGCGGCATCGAGTTGAGGGAGGCCTACGGCGAGTTGTACGAGAAGTTGCACCAGCGCCCACCGACACTCAAGGTCTTCTTGGACCTTCTGCTGAGCACGGCGGCGTTCTGGAGCCCAGAGAAGATCGCCCAGGCGCGCGTGGGGCGGGACGAACTGGCCAACGTCAACCGGCAGATCGCGCGAAAGGCCGAGGAACTGGCGCAGCTGCTGGAGCGACGTACCGATCTGAACAACACATCAGGCTTCAGCAGCGAAACGCACTACCACGTTTGCGATGTGATTGAAGCGGCATCCGAGCACAACTACTTGTTCAACTCCTGGGTCAAGGATCGCCTGGATGCCCTTCGCGGCCAGTTCGACCTGAAATACTGGCCGTCGCTGGACCAGTTCGTTCGGGTGCTGGCCGCCGATGCGGAGAACGCCGGCATGGAGGCCACAGACCCTTTGACCGCAGCGGCCACCATGGCGTCGCGTCCATCCCGGGCCGACTTCTTCAAGGCTCTGTTCGCCGCCATCGAGGAAAACAGCGCACGCAACTACGGGCTGCTGCCCAAGGGTTTCAAGCCCACCGACGGCACGTTGGCCTCTTTGGCGAACTGCGCATTGGATCTTGGACCGGACGAACTGGCCGACAGCACCTATGTGAAGCGCCTCCGACAGCGCGAACGCAACGGCGGCAAGTGAAAACGCGCCGACCATCGGCAACGCGCAAATCACCCTAGCGGCGCAGCAAAAGGGGGCCGAAGCCCCCTACTTCACAGCCAGCCGCGTTCGGCGAAAGCCATCGTCTTGCCGCCTGCGACGATGACATGATCCAGTGTACGCACGTCGATCAGCACCAGCGCCTGCTTGAGCCGCTGGGTTAGGGCTCGATCGGCAGCGCTCGGATCTGGATTCCCGCTCGGATGGTTGTGCGCGAAGATCACCGCCGCCGCGTTGTGCTGCAGTGCTTCCTTGACCACCTCGCGCGGATGCACCTCGGCGCCGTCGATCGTTCCACGGAACATCTCGACGTACTCGATCAACCGATGGCGCGCATCGAGAAACAGGACCGCGAAGACCTCATGATCGAAGCCCGCCAGCTTGGTGCGCAGGTATTCCTTGACCGTCTCCGGCGAACTGAACTCGGCACCACGCCGCATCTTCTGGTCGATGACCCGACGCGCAGCGTCCAGAATCTGGTCGGCCGACGCCGGCAGATAGCGGCCACGGCCGTCACGCACCAGCAGCGATGCATCGGAAGAGAGGGAAAACTGCGACATGATCGTGCTCCGGTTGCTCGGGCGGAATTGCCCGGAACCGGCGCCAGCACGGCGCAGCGCAAGCCGTCAGGGGGCGAAGCCGGCCGCCAGGACGCCAGCGCGCAACGCGCGCGCCGCCCTTGAAGGCGAGAACGCCGTGATACGGTGAAGGAAACAGCAAGACCGCCCTTCCCTCCCACGCGCACAGGACCAGCAAGCGAAGCGCGCAGCAGGCCCGCGAGGATCGAAGGTGTCGAGGGTCAAAGCCGGATGGCCGCGACTTTGCACGAGACCTGGGTGCGGCCCGCGAACCCGACCGCGAAATGCGGGACACCCAACAGGGCTGAGTCCGGCAGCCGCAGGAAGGCCATCTTTCACTGCTCAGTAAAAATTGCTTTTTTGCCGAATTTACGGTAGAGTGCCCATATTTACTGAACAGTAAACGAGCCACGACTGCCCAAATGCTTGAGTCCAGCCTGACCGAACAACAGTTAATTGCGCGCTTCCTTGACGCCCTGCGGGAGCTTCCGGAGGTGGAGGCTAGCCTCGACCGTTGGGAGCCCACCGGCGCGCACGACCGTGGGTACGATGCTCAGGTTGATCTGCATGTCGCCGGCAGGTCCTTCGTCCTGCTGCTTGAAGCCAAGAAGGCCGTCTTTCCCCGGGATGTCCGCCAGGTGATCTGGCAGCTTCAGGCCGCGAGCCACGGGAAGCCTGCTGGGCACGGGGAAAAGCCTTTGCCGTTGCTCGTGGCCGAGTCCATCTCCCCTGGCGCGAAGGAACTGCTCAGAAGCGAGCGCGTTGGCTACTACGACAGCGGCGGCAGCCTGTACCTGCCTGCGCCCGGTGCATACCTCTATATAGACAAACCGCCCCCTAAAGCCCTGACAAAGTCGGTGCGCACGCTGTTTAGCGGTCGACGCGCCCAAGTGCTTCATGCTCTGTTGGTCGAGCATCAGAGTTGGTTCGGCGTCACCGAGCTGGCACAGCAGGCTATGGTTTCGCCTGCCACCGCCTCGCAGGTACTGACCGAGCTAGAACGCTTTGACTGGCTGGAGGCGCGTGGGCAAGGTCCGAGCAAGGAGCGCTACCTTCGCGAGCCGGCGTCCTTGCTGGACGCATGGGCCAAGCAACTCGCCACCATTCGTCCGCCAGCCCTGCGCCGGTACTACGTGCCAGGCATAAAGGCTGACACGCTGGCGGCACAGATCGGCCGCGTCTTCGACTCGCACGACGTCCAGTACGCGGTCAGCCACGAGGCCGCCGCGCAGCGCTATGCGCCGTTCCTTTCCCACGTCTCCCAGGTGCGCGTGCGGGTACTGATCGGCGCGAACGCCGATGCCGCGATCGGCGACTTGGACGCACGAGTCGTCAACGAAGGCGCCAACTTGGGCGTCATCGAAGCCAAGTCTCCTGGTGAACTGCTGTTTCGCGAGCGGATTGATGGCCTGTGGCTGGCTAGCCCAATCCAAATCTATCTCGATCTGTTGCGCGGCGAAGGCCGCTCCAAGGAAATGGCCGAGCACTTCCGCAAGGAAAGGATCGGCTTCTGATGGCCAAGCCCGCGACGCTTGACGGTTACAGCGACCAATACACGGTGGACTGCGAACGTGTCCTCTTGACACTGCTGCGCGGCCTAGGACCGTGGAAGGACTCGGTCTACCTGGTCGGCGGGCTCACGCCACGGTATCTCGTTGCCGCGCGGCCGCCTATGGTTCCGGCGCACGCTGGCACGCTGGACGTGGACATCGTGATCGACCTGCAAATCCTGGCCGACACCGAGGCGTATCACACGCTGGAGGACAACCTCAAGAAGATGGGCTTCGAGCGTGCTGAGAACGAAGCGGGAAAGAAGCTCTCGTGGCGGTGGCAGACCCGCACCGAACACGGCGCGCTGATGGTGCTGGAACTGCTCGCGGACGCGCCGGACATCGCCGGCGGCAAGGTACAGCCGCTGCCGACCGATGGGACGATCTCGGCCCTGAACATTCCGCATTCATCCATCGTCTTCGACCTGCACCAGGTCACCGAGATCCAGGCGGAGTTGCTGGGCGGCAATGGCGTCGCTACCGAGAAGATCAAGCATGCAAATCTAGTCAGCTTCACTTGCTTGAAGTCCTTCGCGTTCGACCAGCGCTTCGAGCGCAAGGACGCACACGACTTGGTCTACTGCATCGAGAACGCGCCCGAAGGCATGGACGCGACGGCTGAGGCCTTCCGGGACGCGCGGAGCGGCAAGCACGGTGCCGTCATCGAGGTTTCGCTGGCGATCCTGCGCGGCCGTTTCGCAAGCGACGAGAAGACCGAAGGCTTTCGCAAAGATGGCCCGGTGTCGGTCGCCAAGTTCGAGCTGGGTGAAGGCAATGAGCCTGAGCAACGCGAAGCGCGGGCGTTGCGGCAGCGACAGGCCAGTGACGTGATCGAACAGCTCCTTGTGCGGCTTGCCGACGGGAGTAATGCATGAGTTTTCCCGCGGACATCAAGGGCTGCATGAAGGACTGCATCCTTTCGCTCTTTTGGCCTCGCAAGGACATCGTGGGCTTCTTCGAGAAGCACGGATGCACCAAAGCAGAGATCGCACCTCTTCAGCTTGAGGGCGAGAACGCGCTCAAGCGACCCGAAATTATCGATGCTCTGTTCACAGCGCTCGCAGCGCGCTCCGACCAAGGCCTCGGCCCTTTCCGTGCCATGTTGCAGTCGCTGCTGAACTGGTCGCACTTTGATTCGTACTACTTCGACAAACTGCGCAAGCTCGACAGGGATACCGCCAACAAGAACCTTGAGCACCTGCGCCAACTGCAGGAAATCCGAGACGCGAAGATCAAGGCCGATCGTGAGCGCCGCGCAGCGCATGAAGCTGCACGCCAACAACCAACGGCATCGCTGGACCAGCTACGTACCGAGTATCTCGATCTGCTCGCCAACAAGACCTCGCGACAACAGCGCGGGTACGCGCTCGAACGCATCCTGACCGAACTTTCGCGCCTCTCGAACCTGGAGGCTACCGAAGCATTTCGGGTTCACGGGGAACAGATCGATGGTGCGGTCAAGTTCGAGGGAGAACACTATCTCATCGAAGCGAAATGGCAGGAACGTTCGGCGAGCAATGAACCCGTGTACCAGTTTGCAGGCAAGGTCGCAGGGAAGCTGTACGGACGCGGTCTGTTCATTTCAGTTAATGGCTTCAGTCCAGAAGTCATTCGCAGTCTCGTGATGGGCAAGGAGATCCAGACTCTTTTCATCGATGGGGAGGATCTGGTCTTCGTCCTGGAAGGACATTTGAGTCTCCGCGAAATGATCGATCGGAAGGTCAAGGCAGCGCAAACCAAACCGTTCGGCCACGATCCTCATTCAAGCCGGCTTCAACTCTAGGCTCGGCGCCATCAAAGCCGTGACGGACACAGGCGCGATTTTCCAAACAGCTCAGGAACTCCGGCATTGGCTCAATTCGGAAGCTCTTGCTGGATGGCGCGAAAGAGCCGACTGGCCGACACCGGAAACGAGGGAAATGTGGATGGAGTTCGCGCGAAGCTTCGTCCCGCAGGCAAACAGCGTCTGGGCCGATCGTCGCTACTGGGCTGGCGTGCAGTGGCTCGGCATACCCCCGCCGCCAGGCACCCCTGTTCAACTTCATCATTGGAATGGTCAGCTCAGCGTGCTCGCGGCAGACGGCACACCAATCGGTGCGCTACTGCATGCTTTGAACCCCAACAGAGCCGGTTTGCTTATCGCTCAGGTTGCTCAAGATATTAGCCGACTCGACCTCAGTTATCTCGGGCCTGATGACTTGGTTGGTATCTAGTCCGCGTATCCCTTTGGATCGGATGCTGACGGAAGCCGATGATCCGCTCACTCGTACTGGCGACAAGCCTTCGCAGCCGAGCGATGTAGCAAGTGAAGTCGAGGGGCCAGGCCGTTTGCGCTGACTGCCTGCAACGCGGCCGGCCTAATTCGCGACAACCTACAAGCGATTCTCGTATGGCTGGGGTGGAACGACTCTGAGTCGCAAGATCCAAAGCTGCCGACATCCGTTTCATACCGAAGAGTGGCTCATGCCCGACGTCCATATTGCCGACGCTCTATTCTCTGCTCTACTCAGCCGCGACGCGGCTGCACTCGATGCCATCGAGGCGAACCGCGCCGCCGAATGCGCGTTCATTCGCACTGTCATCTGACCTCTAATCAGGGATCACCGTTCTTCGGCCCCATCATGGGCCGGTCCCCTGAGATGTTACGGAAGATTCGTGGCATGGCGTGGGACATGGCATTGCTCCGCGTCATGGAGCAAATCGCTACAGCTAGCAATGTCGGCTCTTTCTTCATTCCCTATTTCGTGTCAATGGATCACCGCTGGCGCCACCTGCTTCGTTTGAATCCTGTGAGACTGATGCTGATCGACGACGCGAATCGGCGCGTACTCTTCGCACGCGCCGAAGAACTGGAATTCCAGCGCATGCTGGGAGAGTTCACACAGACCGAATTTCAGTCGGAGATGACATCTGAAAGGATCGAGACCCGCCGTGGGTCGGCGCAGTCCGCTGCACTGAGCGCAATGCAGCAAATCGTGACCGAAGAAGAGCGCCATTGGCTCGGGCAAGACTTGCAGTAGCCGCCGAGTGAGATCAAAAAAATATCGAAAAAAGCGCTTGAGTTCGCCGTTCTACGCCATAGCAAGTTGTACCGATAGGTACTGAACTTCACCATGTCTCCATGCAGCGCACTCATGGAGTCCGAGGTGGAACAGCTATCGCAAAAATCCAACGCGCTCCCTTTGCCGGGAACGGAAGCCTACGGGGCGCTGCCGCAGTTTCCGAAGCAACACCCACTTCCCTTCCGACGCACCATCCGCCGCCAGGAACTGCGGCAAATCGTCCCTCTGTCCGAAACAACGATCTACGAAATGGAGCGCCGCGGCGAGTTCCCGCGCCGCTTCAACCTGACGCCGCGCTGCGTCGTCTGGGACCTGGATGAAGTGGAGGCGTGGATCGAAGTACGCAAGCAAGACGCGTGCTCCAGCACCGCACGTAATCCGATAGGCCCGGATGTCAGGCAACGCAAGGCGCGCCCTGTCCGTCAGCTCACCGCCAACTAGACGGCGCCGCTAATCCCTCGTAGCGCCACGGCCTATCCCTTGTTGCTGATCGCGGTACTGCTCCGGACCAAGCGCCATCGCCTCAACGTCATGCTCTTTGACTTCGGAAGCATGCTTGACGCTCAATCCCCGCTTCAGGATCGCAAGTTCCGGAATAAGCTCTGGCTCGGCCCCTCCTTTCAATATCGCGGGAAGAAGCAAATAGGCCTGTGATCGGCCATAAATATCGAGGAAGCGGCTCAGATTGACATCGGATTCCGCGTGCATAGTCTGCATTCGCGATGTCATCATGAAAGTCTTACCTGCCGTCTTCTCGTCGTCGGAAGGAAGTCCGGAAGTAATGAGAACACGGTAATGGGTAGGATGATCGCCAGATATACCACGCAATATTGCCATGTATATCTCGTCTTTCTTATCGACTTCGCCAAAGCGTTCACGCCAACGCGCGAAGATCTTTCTGGCGGCATCTTCGTTCGTGAACATGAGGGCAATAGCTGGCGGGTAGGATGGCCCCCAATCAGCAAAGGCCGTCCCAGTCCAACCAGCTCGGTTCCATAGATGCACGTCGATGACAGAACGAACACCGATATCACGATGATTGTTCGCTGTAAATGGAGAACTTCGGTCGCCTGCTTCCGACCGACCTTCGTCGTCTTCTGCAGGATTCAATTCCCGGAGAGTGATGACAGGACGTGACGGTTCAAGCGTGAATCCCGATGTCGCCAACTGCGTCCAGTCGCTGAGCCTCGACAGCCCTCTCTTGAATATACGCTGGCGGCTGTTCCCGACAACCACAACCATTCCAATGCGGTCGAGCACTGCTTCATTCTCAAAGAGATGTTCGACCGCTTTCTGCAGGTCCTCCACATGGCAGGTGGCAGCAAAGATCGCACCCGCTAAGCCGATCAGCATCTTCTGGACGTCGTCCTGTCGGTCGTACGTGGCAGGGATCAATCCTGCCGGCCAGCGAATGGCAGCGGCCATTTCCTCGGCATCAATCGTGAATCCGGGTTTATCTACCTCTGAACTTTCTTGCAAGGTGACAGTAAAGTTCTCCGTATGTGCTGCTGCACCCAGCTCAATCGCTGTCGCGAAAAACGCCTCTATGGAACCTATCACCGCCTCCGCGGCGAGAACTGAAACATCAGATGGGGGGTGATGAACAGCTACTCGAACGCCTTGCACTCTCGATACAAGGCACTGCGAATCCGCCTCGTTGAAGATGACTGAACCATGCGGATTGCTAGATACCGGCTGGCTAGCCAGCAAAGTGAATAGTTCGGCCACGCTCTCGGGTGTTTCTTCTTGCGGTATTGATCCCTCCTCGCGAAGCACCGCCTCATGGCCAAGCGCATAGAGCAGCGAGCTTCGACTCTGCTGCAGACCAAGTCCATCGAGAACATCGGGCAATCGGACAATCTGCTGAAGCTCTTCCGACGTGAAGTTCAGAATCTGACTCGCAAGGATGAGATCGAACTCCGCGAGCCGCTTCACGACACGCTCTTTGGAGGCATCGTCGAGCGGGAGCCCCATCGCACAACCTCGAACCAGCCGAATAGCTTCGAGAGCGTCTGGAAGATGCCGCAGTTCGACGGCGATCCAGGCAAGCATCATGACCGTAGGCACGATCGAAACCGGGAGATCGCTGTCCTCTTCCGCCTCGATGAATATCGAAGCCATCGCAAAAATGCAGCTGGCACGCGCGGCCCAGAGTAATCCGGCACTACGATAAGCAAGCGTGAGCAGCTGCAGCGCCTCGATCAATGAATCGGCATACTCTTTTTTAGTGAGCTGCCGCGCGGCCTTGCCCAACAACCGGATCATTTCAAAGTTTTCTTCGAAATCGAGTTGCTTAGCCCGCTTGAGGAGCACGAGCGCCCCCTGAGCTTCGCCAGTTCTGTCCGACACAAACGCCGCCACGTCGTCGACGAGTTGAGCATAGCCGGGATCCTTGCCCGCAATATTGCCAAACACCTCAATCATCCTGGTTAAGCGATCGGCTGAAAATTCACCAAGCCCCTTTGCTTGCTTGATGACATCGGAGAACTGTGGCCAGAGCGCAGTAAGACCTTGGGAATCCTTCTTTAGCGCCGCTTTATTGACTTCAATAACGAGCAGCGATGTCCGAGCTTCGAGAGCATTGTTGGGACGACTGCCATCCGCAGCCATGGACTTCAACCTGTCGCTCAATCGAGCAGTTCGCCCCTCCAAATTGGCCTCATCGGCTGTCAAATGCTGATGAACGACCGAGTTGAAAAGCAGCTGAGCCAGGTTGCACAGGAACTCAATGTTCTTGGCATGATCCGTGTCGATTACGAGATTCTCGAACGCGTCGTAGCTGCCATTCAAATTCGCAATGTCATCGAACCACCAGAAAGAAGTCCAGATCCATTCGTAATGAGCTTCCAGCTTCTGACGATAGGTGCCATCCTGCTCGGCAAGTCGAACTGCGCGGGCAAAACGTCCATCCGTTTCAGTTCGCGGGCGCTCCAGATTGCGCGAGAGCTTGGCTGCTACCAGAGCCTCCGTCACGCGCTGCATCTCCATCCCGGAAAATGCCTCAGGATTGCCGAGAGCCTTCTCAATATCTTCGAGCTGCTTGGAGCGAGAATAGTCCGACGGCCCCAGTCGGTGTGTGTCGACAATCTCCTGACCCACACCGAGATAGTTAAACGCTAGATCCCTGCGATCGCCGCCAACAATCTGGTCTACGATCCAACTTCGATCGAGGATGGTGACCGTCACACCATATTGTTTGGTTAGTTCATCTTCGACCCGCGCGCGGTCCTTTGCGCGGGCGAACTGCGCCGTAACACAGTAGATTTTCTGATAGCCGCGCTGCGTCGCAGCGATGCCGGCAACATCGTTGCGTGCTTTTTCGGCCCACTTTTTCTTGGCACTGAAGGCGAATGCCCAGCGCTCCTGGTCGGCATTTGCTTTGCCCACATAAGTGAGATTCGCAATCTCGTCGGCAACCGGAATGGTTTCGGTATCAGCCTTACTGTCCCCGCCTCCCTCCGGTCCGGTGGCAGGTTTCAGGTTTGGGCAGATCGTACGCTCGCACAGCTTGCGACAAAAGATCTCGAAATCATGCGTCTGGTTGCGCGCCGTGATGGTATCGAGGCAATACTCAAGTGTCGCTGCATCAAGCAGATATGCTGTTCGGTCATTGGTATCTGAGTAGAGCTCAGGGCGCAGTTGGCGCATGAATTCCGACGGAGATACCCTATTTTCTTGTTCTCCCTCAGCCATTCATTGCCTCCTTCAAGAACTACCAGCCTAATCGTACCCGACCAACCAACATATCAATCCAGGGCGCCTCGAATAACGCGAGGTTTTCGTTGAATCCCGCCGCCAAACAATGAC
>ERZ761602.7955-NODE-7955-length-10926-cov-5.058688_pt1 | contig 10926 bp, 8 predicted proteins | sample MGYA00512165_ERZ761602 | MGnify/ENA primary metagenome ERZ761602 (study PRJEB28899, sample SAMN02445085) | bioreactor sludge metagenome | biome: EBPR sludge; isolation source: Thorneside wastewater treatment plant | place: Australia: Brisbane, Thorneside... | reverse complement strand
CACCAAGACATTGGAATGCGCGCCGAGAGGCGCGCTACAAAGAAACGACTTCGCGCCGCCCTTGCGGCGCAATTTCCTCGCTTCGCGTCTTGGCGTCTTGGTGGCGAGCTTTTTTTGCTCGTCTTCTCCCCGGCTCCCCGCCTCCCGTTCGCTATCGTTTTCAGAACCCCGCAAGGCGCGGCAGGAACAGCGAGAGCTGCGGCACGGCCGAGATGACAATCAGCGCCGCGATGTTGATCGCGATGAACGGCAGCGAGGCGCGGATCAGCGCGTTGAGCCCGCATTGCGCGATGCGCTCGGCCGCGAACAGCGAGACGCCGAGCGGCGGCGTGATGAGGCCGATATTGAGGTTGATGATCATCACGACGCCGAAATGCAGCGGATCGATGCCTGCCGCGGCCGCGGCCGGCGCCAGGATCGGCGCGAACAGGATGATCGAGGTGGTGGGATCGACGAACATGCCGAGCACGAGGAACAGCAGGTTCGCGAGCAGCATCGTGCCGGCCGGGCCGAGATCCATCGCCTTCACGAGATCGGCGAGGCGGCCGGTGGCGTTCTCGAAGCCGAGCACCCAGGCGAGCGCGGCGCCGGCGCCGACGATGATCAGCAGCTGCCCCGAGAACGTGACCGACTGGCCGAGGATCGGCACCAGCTGACGCAGGCGCAGCGCGCGGTAGACGACGATCGCCAGCACGAATGCGTAGAGGACCGCGCTGCCCGCCGCCTCGGTGGGCGTCATGACGCCGGCGAGGATGCCGCCCAGGATGATGAACGGCATGCCGATCGAGGGCAGCGCGCGCAGGAAGCCCCGGCCGAGCGAGACCGGCGCGCCTTCCGGCGCCACATAGGCGATCTTGAAGCGGCCCGCGGCCCAGGCGATGTAGGCCATCTGCGCCGCGCCGAGCACGAGGCCCGGCACCACCGCCGCCGCGAACATGCCGCCGATCGAGACGTTCGTCGCCGAGCCGTAGATGATGATCGGCAGCGAGGGCGGGATCGTGGGGCCGATGATCGAGCCCGAGGCGATCACCGCCGCAGCAAAGGCCGGCGTGTAGCCCGCGCGCACCATCGCCGGAATGAAGATGCGCCCCAGCGCCGCGATCTCGCCGAGCGCCACGCCGGTGATGCCCGAATAGAGAATGCAGGTGGCGACGGCGACCTGCGCGATGCCGCCCTTCACCCAGCGGAACGCGGCGTCGGCGAAATCGACGATGCGTTTGGCGAGTCCGCCCTCGCTGAAAATCTCGCCGGCAAGCAGGAACAGCGGGATCGCGACGAGGATGAAGACGTCGATGCCGTTGTAGATCTTCTCCGGCATCACCGGCAGCAGCGCCCACTGGCCGCTGACGGCGATGTAGCCCACCACGGAAGCGAGCATCGACCACGCCACCGGCATGCCCGCGACAAGCAGGAAGACGAAGAGGACGAGGAAGAAGGCGAGCGCCAGGCTCATGGCCGCGGCTCGCGCCGCCTGACGATCTCCTCGGCCAGGAACAGCGCCGCCAGCGCGAAGCACGCCGGCACGAGCCACATCGCGTAGGAGAGGCGCATCTGCAGCGAGACGCTGCGCTGCGCGTGATTGAAGCCCACCGCCTCGATGCCGAGCCAGACGAGCAGCACGAACAATGCGAGCACCGCGAGGTCGAGCAGCAGATACCAGGCGCGCTTCAGCCCCGGCGGCAAGAGATCGGCCAGGAACTCGACGCGGATGTGCCGCCGCCCGCGCACCGAAACCGCGGCACCCAGGAATACCGCCGCGAGCAACAAGAGGCGGATCACCTCTTCGCTCCAGAACGGTGCGATGTGGAATGCGTAGCGCAGCAGCACCAGCGCCACGACCGCCACCGCGAGACACGCAATCGCGACGGCGCCGGCGAAGACGGCGCCGCGCTCGAGGATGTCGAGCAACCTACGCACTGCGTCTCATGCGTGGGGGCGCACGGCTGTGCGCCCCCGCCGAACGCGTTACGTGCGGAGAGAAGGGCGCACAGCCGTGCGCCCCTACGCGGCCGAGATCGCGCGGCACTACTGCGCCGCCTTCACCGCCGCGAGCGCGTCCTCGAGCACTTTCGGCGCGCTGATCTGGGTGAGGAGCCAGTCGCGCACGGCGGGCTGCATCTTGGCGCGCATCTCTTCCTTGGCCGCGGCCGTCATCTCGATCACCGTGACGCCGTTCTGCTTCACGAAGGCCAGCGCCTCGCCCTCGATCTTGCGCGAAGTTTCGCGGTTGTAGGCGATCGCCTTCTTGGCCGCTTCGTCGACGATCTTCTTGTGCGCCGGCGAGAGCTTCTCGTAGAACGCGTCGTTGATGCCCATCGGCCCGAACGAATAGGAGTGGCCCGAGAGCGTCAGGAACTTCTGCACCTCGTAGAGCTTCACGAGGCGGAACACGCTCACCGAATTGTCCTGCGCATCGACGACGCCGGTCTTGAGCGAGGTGTAGAGCTCGTTGAACGGAATCGCCGAGGCGATGCCGCCCGCGGCTTCCACCGGCTTGGCGTTGGCCGGGCCGAGCGCACGAACTTTGAGGCCGCCGAAATCGGCCACCGTGCGGATCGGCTTGTTGGAGCTGAAGTGGCGGAAGCCGCCCGCCTCCCACCAGCCGAGCACGCGGATGCCGGTTTTCTTGCGGATGTCTTCGGCCATCGCCGTGCCGACCGGCCCGTCGAACACCTTCCACGCGATCTGCTCGGTCGGGAACAGGTAGGGCAGCGAGAACACCTGGATGTCGGGATGGATCGCCGCGTAATTGCCGTCGGAGGCGTCGGACATCTGGATGATGCCGCGGCGCATCTGGTTCATGCGGTCGTTCGGGTTGCCGAGCGAGCCGCCATAGGCGAGATCGACCTTGAGCTCGCCCTTGCTCGCCGCCTCCACCTCGCGGCCGAAGGTTTCGTACATGCCGTTGACGTGATCGAAGCCCGGCAGGCCCTTGGGCAGCGCGAGGCCGACCTTGATCGTGGTCTGCGCCTGCGCAGCGGCGGCGAAAACGAGCGCGCCGGCGAAGGCCGTCAGCGCGAAAACGCGGCGGAACGATGTCATGATGCTCTCCCTCTCCCGCCCGCGAGACGCGGGCGCCCTGATGACGCTTTCAGATTAAACCCTCTTGTCGTCGCCGCGAAAGCGGGCACGCGCTCATGCCCTCGGCGCGCATTCGCGGGGGACGACAAGGCGGACATTTGCTGGCAAAAAGCCTGCCATGAACAATCCCGACCAGGACCTCTGCTACACCGTGACCGCGCTGGTGGCGTCGCCGGCGCGCGTGGCCTTCGACTACCTCGCCGACGGGGAGAAGGTCGGCGACTGGGCGCTGGGCGCGCTCGCCGCCAAGCGCGTGGGCGACAGCGACCTGTTCGTGAGCCGGGAACACGGGATCGCCCTCCGCGTCGACGCCGACGCGAAGCGGCTCGCCATCGACTACCACGTCGGCGGCAGCCCCGAGAAACTCGTCATGCGCATCGCGACGCGCGTGATCCCCGGCGAAACGATGGGGCGCGACGCCGGAACCTGCCTCGTCAGCATGGCCGCGTGGCGCCCGGCGAGCTTCGACGACCGCCGCTGGTCACGCCTCAAAGCGTTCCACGACGCGGAGATTCACCTGATCCGCGAGAAGATCGAGGCGTTGGGCGCAAAACGTTCCGACCAGTGACTCTAATCGCAGCGAACTGCCAACAAACTTGCTTTAGTCCGCGAGAAGTTCGCTGACCACTCGCTGGATGAGACGATCATTTGCAATTAGGTTCTTTGCTTTCATGACTACATCATCTTTCTTCTCAATCAGTTTCGATTGAACAAACTGATTCACAATTCGATCCGCTAGAATTTCCATATCTGGGGGCACTTGGTCTATTAGCGCGCGGGCAGTGCCTTCATCGAGAGCCACCCCCGGGTTCTCTTTTTTCCACTCCACTACTTTGCTTTTCAGCATCTTATACTGCAAGCTTGTCAGCCAAGCGGTTTGACCATAGAGCACTTCAGAATAGAAGCGGCGCTTGTATTCTTCAGGGTCCGACAATTTTTCTTCAATATCGGGCGTGGCCACACGGGAGTACTGGTGTCCAGTAAGCCATCCCAGTTTTGCCTGAAACACTTCCGCCATTTGTGCGATTTTGCTCGAAATGCAGGCGTCGTAATGATCAATCCGAAGAGCAATAGAGAGGGCTAAGAATCCACAGAGATCGGATTTAATGTTGGGGTGGCTTAAGGCACGAACGAAGAAATGGCCGTCTTCCGTATTGTGCAGTAGCCGTTCCAAAGTTTGCGTGACACCTCTTTCTCGATCCTTTTGGCAAAGCTGCAACGGAAAATCGAGATCTGAGTATCGATGCTTTTCAACTAAGCGATCAATGACGAGACTTAGCGGTCGCATCGCGGCCAGCACGATGTATCGAGATTTGGCCTTCCCATTTCGTCGCACTAGATCGCATGACTGCGTCAGCACCAAAAAGTGGGTGTAATCCGCCGCGTCCGCATAATATGGATGCGCCTGAGCAACAGCGTTCTTGAGTGCGTCAGACTTTTCTAGAACGTCGCCCTGGTGAAGCGTGTCCCAGACGGTTTCAGCCGATGGAGCGAATATGAAATCCATCGGTTGGCCTTATGCCGCAAATTTACTCGGCAGTGGAACGAGGTGATTCTTCTGCTCGGGTCCGTGTGCGATCATCACTTGCGTCAACAACGCCACGCAAGCGTCGATTGAGACCTTCCAAAGTGATACGTCCTGAGTTTGTTGGCTCGGACAGGACAACCATTGGAGATACAACAGATGCACGGGAAACGACCGCGAGACTATCTCCCCACACGGTAATGAAGCCGCTGGCCGTGCTGGTTCGTGGAGGCTCTACTTGCCCGGATACGATGATCGTAGAGCGTTTCTCCTTAACTTCGGTCATTGCTTGGTACCGCCTGCTGGTGCCGCGTGCTTGAGAATCTCGAATCCCTCTAGGTTGTACAAGGTCTTAAGCAATGATTGCGCGTCCTTCAAGTGCTTTTGGGTAATACCACGCAGTTGACCCATGATCTCGGCGCGCGTTGCGGCTTTATGGTGAAAATTAAAATCGAACTTGAGAGATTTGGCAGAAACTACACGTACCAGCTTGAGCGTTACGTCTTTAGTGAAATCGATTGTGGAACTCACAGTATCTTCGATGACCTTATAGTGCTCATTGATCTTCTCCCCAGTGACAAATTTATCGAAGAGTTCGGGATCTGGGCTTTCCTCAACAAAATTAAAGTTCACACCAAAATCACCGACGGGGGTGTGTGGCAGCGTCTCGAACACCCTCTCAGCAATTTCCTCCGCTTTTCTGATGCAACCATCCTCGAAATCATTGATGAAGAACTCGAGGCGTTGCGTAGAGGCGAATATCCCGACGTCTGCAATGTAGCTTATGAGCTTGGGATCGGTGTCGGCAACGAGTGCCTGCCACCCACGGACCGTTTCTCCCTCGCGGATTCTATGCAGATGCAACGCAATCCAGCCCGGTTGAAAAATCGCGGGATTCCATGCGCCAAGAAACACAAGTGTCGGTAGCCGCGCGTTGAGCTTCATATTCGCCGCCAAGAGGTCAGGTCACGTTCTCTTTGCATTTCTCGTCAGAAGGTCGAAGGGGCCGGTGAAAAGCTTACACAAATGAATTGGTTTGTCTTCCCGATCAGAACGCCGCCTCTTGCATCTCCATGAGCGGCTTCTTGCCGGCCATCATCGAGAGGCCGAGGGCGGCGGTTTCGGGCAGCACTTTGGCGAAGAAGAAGCGCGCGGTGCTGATCTTGGCGGCGTAGAAGCCCTCGGGATCCTGGCCGGCCGCGATCTTTTCCTGCGCGGCCTTCGCCATGCGGCACCACATCCAGCCGAGCGAGACGAGGCCGAAGAAGCGGAGATACTCGGACGCCGCGGCGCCCGCCTCTTCCGGATCGGCCAGGCCCTGCTGCGCCACCCACAGGGTGAGCTGCTGGAGGCGCGAGAAGGCCTTGACGAGCGGGCTCACGAACTCGCTCATGGCCGCGTCGGCCATGTTCTGCTCGAGATACTCCTGCATCGGGTGGAAGAAGCGGCGCAGCAGGCGGCCGCCGCCCATCGGCAATTTGCGGCCGACGAGATCGAGCGCCTGGATGCCGTTGGCGCCCTCGTAGATCTGCGTGATGCGCGCGTCGCGCGCGAACTGCTCCACGCCGTATTCGTGGATGTAGCCGTGCCCGCCATGCACCTGCATCGCGAGGTTCGCGGCCTCGTAGCCGTGATCGGTGAACAGCGCCTTGATGATCGGCGTCATCAGCGCCACGAAATCGTCGGCCTCCTGGCGCACCGCGGGATCGGGGTGCTTCACGAACACGTCGATGCGCATGCCGGTCCACACCGCCAGCGCGCGGGCGGCTTCCGTCATCGCGCGCGACTTCAGCAGCATGCGGCGCACGTCCGGGTGAACGATGATCGAATCCGCCGGCTTGTCGGGCGATTTGGCGCCCTTGAGCGCGCGGCCCTGGATGCGTTCCTTGGCGTAGTTTGCGGCGTTCTGATAGGCGACCTCGGCGATCGAGATGCCCTGGATGCCCACGCCGAGCCGCGCCGCGTTCATCATCGCGAACATCGCGCGCATGCCCTTGTGCTTCTTGCCGACGAGCCAGCCCTTCGACTCCTCGAAATTGATCACGCAGGTGGCCGAGGCCTTGATGCCCATCTTGTGCTCGATCGAGCCGCAGCGCACGGCGTTGGCCGGCCCGGCCTCGAGCCCGCTGGCGCCCTTCTTCGGCAGGAACTTCGGCACCAGGAACAGCGAGATGCCCTTGATGCCGGGCGGCGCGTCGGGAAGCTTCGCCAGCACGAGATGCAGGATGTTCTCGGTGAGATCGTGCTCGCCGGCCGAGATGAAGATCTTGGTGCCGGTGATGCGGAAGCTGCCGTCATCCGCGGGCACGGCCTTCGTCTTGATCATGCCGAGATCGGTGCCGCAATGCGGCTCGGTGAGGCACATCGTGCCCGACCAGGTGCCGTCGGTAAGCTTCGGGAGATAGGTGTCCTTGAGCTCGTCGCTGGCGTGCAATTCGAGCGCGTTGTAGGCGCCGTGCGAGAGGCCGGGATACATGCCGAACGACATGTTGGCCGAGCTCACCATCTCCTCGACGACGAAGCCGATGACCTTGGGCAGGCCCTGGCCGCCAAATTGCGGATCGCAGGTGAGGCCGGTCCAGCCGCCTTCGCGGAACGTGTCGTAGGCCTGCTTGAAGCCCTTGGGCGTGCGCACCACGCCGTTCTCGTAGGTGCAGCCCTCCTTGTCGCCGCTGAGATTGAGCGGCTGCAGCTCGTTCTCGCAGAGCTTCGCCGCCTCCTCGAGCACGGCATCGACGACGTCGGCCGTCGCTTCGCCGTAGCCGGGCAGCGACGCCACCTCGCGCTCGTAGCCGAACACCTCGTGCAGCAGGAAGCGCGTTTCCGTGAGCGGGGCTTTGTAGACGGGCATGGCGTGTTCCTCGTCGTGAGAATTTGAACCACGGAGGCACGGAGCCATGGAGAAGGAAAGAATTGCACGCCGCAGGCGCGCGAAAGATTGTCTTCTCCGTGTCTCCGTGTCTCCGTGGTTTTCTTCGCTTCTAGTTGCGCAGCGGCTTGCCGGTTTCGAGCAGGTGTTCGATGCGGGCGAGCGTGGCCGGCGTCTTCAGCAGCTTCATGAAGCCGGCGCGCTCGAGCGCGAAGAACTTGTCTTCGGTCATCGGCTCGGTGATGTCGGTGTCGCCGCCGGTGACGACGCGGGCGACTTCGCCCGAGACCACCTGGTCGTGCGGAAGCGCCTTGCCTTGCAGCGCGAAGCCTTCGACCGCGAGATCGAGCGCGGCCTTGCCGTTCGCACCCGGCAGGCGCAGCTCGACCGGCTCGGGCGGCTTGTAGCCCGCGGCGGCCATCGCCAGCGCCTTCTGCTTCGCGTCGTAGAGCAGGCGGTCGCGGTTCATCGTGACGCCGTCCTGCGGACGCAGGATCATCATGTCGCGCGCCTCGGCCGCGGACTTCGCCACCTGCGCGGTCGAGATCATCTCGAACACCTTGGCGATCGGCGGCATCGGGCCATTGGCCGGCTTCTTGGCCGTCATCCAGCGCGTGACCAGCTCCTTGCAGCCGCCCCAGCCCGGCAGCACGCCGACGCCGACCTCGACGAGGCCGGTGTAGGTCTCGGCATGCGCCTGCACCGCGGAGGAATGCAGGATCATCTCGCAGCCGCCGCCGAGCGCCATGCCCGAGGGCGCCGCGACGACGGGGAACGGCGCGTATTTCATGCGCTTGTAGGTTTTCTGGCCGCCCTCGATCAGACCCTCGATCATCGGCCAGACGCCGACATTGGCCGCGAACAGCGCGAGGCCGATATTGGCGCCCACCGAGAAATTGTCGCCCTCGTTGTAGAGGACGAGCGCCTTCATGTTCTTCTGCACGTGATCGAGCGACTTGGCGAGCAGCTCGGCCACGTCGTTGTCGATCGCGTTCATCTTGGTGTGGACCTCGAAGCAGGCCACGCCGTCGCCGATGTCCCACAGGCTGGCCGAGCCGTTCCGGACGATCGGCTTCGACTTGCGCTTCACGTCGGCGAGCAGCAGCACGCCCTCGGGGCGCGCGACAGGCACATACGTGCCCGTCGGCGTGAACTGCTCGAGCACGCCGTTCGTGGTGCGATAGAAATTGCCGTCGCCGATCTTGGCGAGCAGCGCCGGCACCGGCTTGCCGCTGGCCTTGAGCTTCTCGGCGAACCATTTCGGGCCCAGCTTGTCGATCAGCTCGAACGGCCCCCATTTCCACGCGTAACCGAGCTTCATGCCCTGATCGACGGCGAAGACGTCGTCGGCGATCTCCGGCACGAGCGAGGCGGCGTAGGAGAGCGTCTTCGCCAGCATGTCCCACGCGAACCGGCCGCCCTTGTCGGGATGCGAGACGAGCTTCCGGAGATCCTTGCCGCCGACCGACACGCTTTCGAGCTGCGCCTTCTGCGACGCGGCGTAGGCGCCGGTCTTGAGATCGATCGATTCCTTGACGCGCTCCTTGCCGGCCTTGTTCATGCGGTAGAAGCCGCCCTTACCTTTGCGGCCGGTGTAGCCTTCGGCGATCATCCTCTCGATGAACTTCGCCGAATCCTCGCGGAATTCAGTGACGAGCGGATCGGAGCCCGGCAGGTTCGCGCGCATGCTCTTGCCGACATGCGGCATGAGGTCGATGCCGACGAGATCGAGCAGGCCGAAAATGCCGGTCTTGGGGAAGCCCATCGGCCGGCTCGCGACCGCATCCGCCTCTTCCACCGTGAGGCCGTGATCGGCGGCGGCGTTCACCGCGGCCTGGATCCACATCGTGCCGATGCGATTGCCGACGAAGCCCGGCGTGTCCTTGGCGTGGATGACGCCCTTGCCGAGCCGCACGTCGCAGAATTGCGCGATGCTCTTGACGACGTCTTTCTTCGTCTTGGCGCCGGCCACGATCTCGAGCAGGCGCATGTAGCGCGGCGGGTTGAAGAAGTGGGTGATGACGAAATCCTGCTGGAAGCTCTCGGGCAGTCCCTCGACGAGCTTCGAGAGCGGGATCGTGGACGTGTTCGACGAGACGATCGAGCCCTTCTTGCGGTTGGCCTCGAGCTTCCTGAACACGTCGTGCTTGATGTCGAGCCGCTCGATGACCGCCTCGACGATCCAGTCGCAATCGCCGAGCGCCTTCAGATCGTCCTCGAGATTGCCGGGCGTCACCAGCTTCGCCGCGTCGCGGTGCATGAACGGCGCCGGATCGGTCTTGAGCATCTTCGCGATCGCGTTGCGGGCGAGCGCGCTCCGGTCGTTGGCGCCTTTCGGCACGATGTCGAGCAGCATCACCGGCACGCCGGCATTGGCGATGTGCGCGGCGATGCCGCTGCCCATCACGCCCGAGCCGATCACCGCGGCTTTCTTGATGTCCATTCTGGTCTCCCTAGCGGCCGTCACCCGGCCGGCGATCGAAGAAAAATTCACCACGGAGACACGGAGCCACGGAGAAGAGGAGGTTTGCGCGCCGAAGGCGCGCGAAGTTCTTCCTCCGTGTCTCCGTGCCTCCGTGGTTCCCCTTAGACTTTCTCGAGGACGGTCGCGATGCCTTGGCCGCCGCCGATGCACATTGTGGCGACGGCGTATTTCGCGTTCTCGCGCTTCAGCACCGCGGCGGCCTTGCCGGTGATACGCGCGCCCGAAGCGCCGAGCGGATGGCCGAGCGCGATCGCGCCGCCGTCGAGGTTCACGCGGTCCGGCGAGATGCCGATTTCCTGGATGCAGGCGACGGCCTGCGACGCAAAGGCCTCGTTGAGCTCCATCACGTCGATGTCCTTCGGCGCGAGGCCGGCGCGCTTCAGCGCCTTGCGCGTGGCTTCCACCGGGCCCATGCCCATGATCTCGGGCTGCAGGCCGGTGCCGGCGATGGCCTTGATCCGCGCGAGGATCGGCAGGCCGTGCTTCTTCGCATACTCCTCGGAGCACACGATGGTGGCCGAGGCGCCGTCGGTGAGGGGCGACGAAGTGCCGGCCGTGACCGTGCCGTCGGCGAAGAACGCGGGCTTCAGGCCGCTCAGCGTCTCCATGTTCGTGTCGGGGCGGATGCCGCCGTCGGCGTCGACGATGCCGGCCTTGGTCTGGATTGGCACGATCTCGTCCTTGAACTTGCCGGCGTCGCGCGCCTTGGCCGCCTTCTGGTGCGAGCCGATCGCGAACAGCTGCTGCTTCTCGCGCGTGACCTGATACTTCTGCGCGACCGCCTCGGCCGTCTGGCCCATCGAATGATAGGTCTCGGGCCACTTGTCCTTGAGCGCGGGATTGGGCGAGGGGTTGTAACCGGTCATCGGCACGCGCGTCATGCTCTCGACGCCGGCGCAGACGAACACTTCGCCGGCGCCCAGCTGGATCATGCCGGCCGCGTTGTGGATCGCCTGCATCGACGAG
>ERZ761602.7954-NODE-7954-length-10927-cov-3.717255_pt1 | contig 10927 bp, 10 predicted proteins | sample MGYA00512165_ERZ761602 | MGnify/ENA primary metagenome ERZ761602 (study PRJEB28899, sample SAMN02445085) | bioreactor sludge metagenome | biome: EBPR sludge; isolation source: Thorneside wastewater treatment plant | place: Australia: Brisbane, Thorneside... | reverse complement strand
CTGACCGGCACGCCGACCTTGCCGACCTCGCCGCGCGCGAGCACATGGTCGCTGTCGTAGCCGGTCTGGGTCGGCAGGTCGAAGGCGACGGAGAGGCCCGTCTGCCCCCGCGCCAGGTTGGAGCGGTAGAGCGCGTTCGACTTCTCGGCCGTCGAGTGCCCCGCGTAGGTGCGGATCAGCCAGGGCTTGTCCCGTCGCGTCGTCGTCATACGATATACCCTCGAATCACCGGATCTCGCCCGTCAGGGTAATTGGTTTGCGCTGCAGCGCAAACCCGTGAAACTTTCTTGCGCGGCGTTGACTATGGCGCAAAGTCGTGGTCGCCGCGCCCCGCCGCGGCGCACAAAGGCGATTGATCCCCGGGGCGGATAATGTAATACCTCAAAGTCAGCCTTTCCCGCAATAATATTGCGCGCGGCCGCGAGGGAGCGCGCCGCCGCCGAGACCAAGGAGACCGCCATGGCGCTGATCGACGCCACCCAGACCCAGCCGGCCTATGACGCGCCGCAAAAGGATCTCTACGAGATCGGCGAGATTCCCCCGCTCGGCTACGTCCCGCCGAGGATGTACGCCTGGGCGATCCGCCGCGAGCGCCACGGCGAGCCGGACAAGAGCTTTCAGCTCGAGGTGGTGGAGACGCCCCCGATCGATTCCAACGAGGTGCTCATCTTCGTCATGGGCGCCGGCGTCAACTACAACGGCGTCTGGGCGGGGCTCGGCCTGCCGATCTCGCCCTTCGACGTGCACAAGGCCCCCTACCACATCGCCGGATCCGACGCCTCCGGCATCGTCTGGGCGGTGGGCGACAAGGTGAAGCGCTGGAAGGTCGGCGACGAGGTCGTGGTGCACTGCAACCAGGACGACGGCGACGACGAGCACTGCAACGGCGGCGACCCGATGTACTCGCCCAGCCAGCGCATCTGGGGCTACGAGACCCCCGACGGCTCCTTCGCCCAGTTCGCCCGCGTGCAGTCGCGCCAGCTGATGAAGCGCCCGCAGCACCTCACCTGGGAGGAGAGCGCCTGCTACACGCTCACCCTCGCCACCGCCTACCGGATGCTGTTCGGCCACGAGCCGCACGAGCTGAAGCCGGGGGACAACGTGCTGGTCTGGGGCGCCACCGGCGGCCTCGGCGTCTATGCGGTCCAGCTGATCAACGCGGCCGGCGCCAACGCCGTCGCGGTGATCTCCGACGAGTCCAAGCGCGACTACACCCTCAGCCTCGGCGCCAAGGGCGTGATCAACCGCAAGGACTTCAAGTGCTGGGGCCAGATGCCCAAGGTCAACACGCCTGAGTACAACGAGTGGTTGAAGGAGGTCCGCCGCTTCGGCAAGGCGATCTGGGACATCACCGGCAAGGGCGTCAACGTCGACATGGTGTTCGAGCACCCGGGCGAGGCGACCTTCCCGGTCTCGGTCTTCATCGTGAAGCGCGGCGGAATGGTGGTGATCTGCGCCGGCACCAGCGGCTTCAACCTCACCATGGACGCGCGTTATCTCTGGATGCACCAGAAGCGGGTGCAGGGCAGCCACTTCGCCAATCTCAAGCAGGCGAGCGCGGCCAACCAGCTCATGCTCGAGCGCCGACTCGACCCCTGCATGTCCGAGCTCTTCCCCTGGGAGCAGATTCCCGACGCGCACATGAAGATGCTGCGCAACGAGCACAAGCCGGGCAACATGGCGGTGCTCGTGGGCTCGCCCGTCCCGGGCCTGCGCACCTTCGCCGACGCCGTCGAGGCGAGCCGGCGCGACTCCTGACGGTCCGCGCCGCGGAGGGAGGCCCCGGAGCGTTTCCGGGGCCTTGCTCGTTAAGGTTGTACCTTGTCGATGCTTTTCAACGACTTGGCTTCGGCGCGCCCCACCATTTCGGGGGGGACATTATTGGTGAGTTTAGCCGGTCTCCCCGAAGTGCTATCCGTCCAGCACCGAATTTCTCTGCCGCCGAGGAGACGAGAATGAAGGCCGACTGGGTGATTGATATTCTGAAGGATATCCGGCAGTTTTCCGAGAAGAACGGTATGCTCGAACTGGCCGAACAGCTCGACGACGCCATATTCGTCGCCGCCTGCGAGATCGGTGGAAGGCTTGAGGTCGCAGGATCGGTCGACGTTGGCAAAGGCAGGGTTAGAGGCGGTACTGGAGCGGCTGCAGACCACGAGCTCCATTGAGGAGCTCCATGTCTGGATTCATGAACTGCGCGACGCCCTCGGCGTCAGGCACGTCATCTACCACACCGCCACGATAAAGGGCGAGCAGGTCGGCGCCTTCACCTACGACATCGACTGGGTGCGCCACTACATCGACAGGGACTACAAGACCATCGACCCGGTGGTGATCGGCGCCCTGCGCCGCTTCCACCCGATGGACTGGAAATCGCTCGACTGGTCGAGCGCCGCCGCGCGCCAGATGATGCGCGAATCGATGGAGGCGGGCCTCGGCAACCAGGGCTGGTCGGTGCCGATCTGGGGCCCCAGCGGCGAGTTCGCGATGTTCTCCGTCAACGACCAGGCCGACGACGTCGCCTGGGCGGACTTCGTCCGCGCCAACGCCAAGAGCATCCTTCTCGTCTCGCATCTCGTGCACCAGCAGGCCAAGCGCATCCTCAACAACGAGGTCGACGCGCCGGCCGCGGACCTGTCGCCCCGCGAGCGGGAGGTGCTGACCCGCCTCGGCCTCGGCGAGAGCCGCGCCCGCGTCGCCGACGCGCTGCACATCTCGGAGAACACGCTTCGCGCGTATGTGGACTCTGCCCGCCACAAGCTCGGCGCCATGAACGTGACCCACGCGGTTGCGCTCGCCACGGCCCGCGGGCTGATCCTCCAGGCCGGCGTCCTGCCCAAGTACTGAGAGACCTCTGCAAAGGCCCTTCACGCGCCGCGCCGCCGGGTTAACGAAGGTTGCCATCGGCTTGACGGAGGTCGGATAATGCAATCATATCAGGTTGTTGGCATTCTGTCCGCGTGCGGACGCCTTCGCGGTCCGCGGCGCATGCGGGCTTTCGCCTCGGTCTCGCCGAGGCGCGCCTCAGGGCGAGCGGGCGCCGCTTCCGGCTTCGTCGGCGCGGAACGCGGCGAGCGCGTCCTCGAGGTCCTCGAACACCATCCCGCGCCCGACGCGCTCCACCACGCCCGCGCGCTCCAGCATTCCCCGCGCCTCGGCGTGCAGCTCGGCGAAGCCGAGCCGGATCCCCCGGGCGGCCAGATCCCTCGCCACGTCGTCGAGCATGGCCGCGCCGGTCCCGTCCATCTGCGCCACCGCGCTGGCGTCGAGCACCAGCCAGCGCGTTCCGGCGGCCTGCTCCGCCGCGATCGCCTCGAGCCGCGACTGCACGAAGTCGGCGTTGAAGAACAGCACCCCGCCCTCGACCAGCACGATGGCCATGCCCGGGACCGGTCGCGCCGCCGGCGTGCGGTGCAGCTTGTAGAACCCCTCGCGCCCCGGCACGCGGCCGAGCAACGCGTCGCGCGGGCGCATGGTGCCGGCGATGAAGTGCGCGAGCGTCGCGGCCACGGCCACGACGACCCCCTGCAGCACGCCGAAGCTGATGGCGCCGAACATGGCGATCAGCGCGAAGCCGAACTCCGCCGGGCTGATCCGCCAGATCCGGCGCAGCGCCGCCACGTCGATCAGGCTGAGCGCCGCGGCGACCAGGATCGCCCCCAGCGCCGGGATCGGCAGGATCCGCAAGGCGGGATTGAGGAACAGGAGCGTCGCGATCAGCGCCAGCCCGGCGAACAGGCCCGCGAGCTGGGTCTGCCCGCCGACCGAGAGATTGGTCGCGGTGCGCGAGTCCGAGGAGGTGACCGGAAAGCCGCCGACGAGGCCCGAGGCGAGGTTGGCCGCGGCGAAGCCGCCGAGCTCGGCGTCCGGATCGACGCGCTCGCGCGTCATCTCGCCGAAGCCGCGCGCGGTGACGATGCCCGCGCCGAAGCTCACGAGGAACACCGCCGCCGCGCCGAGCAGGAGCTCGGGCAGCGGCAGCCCGCCGAGGCGCGGCAGGGCCAGCGGCGGCAGCCCGGTCGGGATCGCGCCGACGGTGGCGATCCCGCGCGCCTGGAAGTCGAGGAGCCATGACAGGAGCACGCCGAGCACGACGACCGCCACCGGCCCCGGGATCCGCGTCGCGCGCAGCCCCTGGAGCAGCGCGAAGGACCCGATCGCGAGCGCGAGCGAGGGCAGGTGCACGCCGCCCGCCTCGCGCGCGAGCTCGACCAGCGGCGTGACGAGCCCGCTCGCCTCGATGTCGAGCCCGGTGACCCGGCCGATCTGCCCGATCAGGATCGACACCGACACGCCGGCGAAGAACCCGACCAGGATCGGCCGCGACAGGAAGCTCGCCAGCATCCCGAGGCCGAGCATCCGCGCCGCGAGGCAGTAGCCGCCCACGAGGAGCGCGATCGCCGCCGCGGCGGCCACCCGGTCGGAGGCGGCGTCCGCCGGCAGCGCCGCGACCACGGTGGCGAGCGTTCCCGCCAGCACCGACATCGTCGCGGCGTCCGGCCCGATCATCAGCCTCCGCGACGGACCGGCCAGCGCATAGCCGAAGGCCGCGGCGATGCTGGCGTAGATGCCCGTCTCGGGCGGCAGGCCGGCGATCGCCGGATAGGCGATGGCGGAGGGAAGCCCGACGGCGGCCACGGCGAGCCCGGCGGAGGCGTCCGCCGGCAGCCAGGCCATGCGGTAGCCCGCGAGTTGCGCCAGTATGGGCGGCAGGCGGCGGCGCGGCGGCGTGGCGGGGCCGGCGGTCATGGCGGCGCCGCGCCGGCTAGTGCCCGCCGCCGAGCACCAGCGTCCGCACCGGCAGGAGCAGGGCCTGCATCCGCAGGATCGCCGCATGTACGAGGCCCACCGCGTCCACGGCGTGCATCGCGAAGCGAACGATCGACGAGCGGCCCGGCTCCTCGAGCTGGGCGTGGAACGAGGTGTAGGCGTTGGCGACGCAGCTCGAGCCCGGGGGCAACGCGTCGAGCTGGCCTGCGAAGAGCGGCTCCATGTAGGCGGTGATCGTGCCGGGCCGGGTCAGCTGCATGGGGTCGACCAGCTGGTCGGTCGGCCGGATCTGCCCGGCCGCCACCACGCTCTGCACCTGGGTGACGACCACCGGCACGACCCGGAAGGGCAGGGCCATGCAGGCGACCTCGCCGACCATGCCGGGCTTGATCACCTGCGCCTCGATCTGGCCGAAGCCTGCCTGGAGCCCGATCCGGCCCGCCTCGGCGGGAACGAGGATCCCCGCCGGCCGCAGCATCTGGTTCACAACGTCGCCGGGCCGGAGCGTGAACTGCTCGACCCAGCCGTCGACGCCAGCGTAGACGACGCGCTTGGACAGCGCCACCTCGGCCTCGGCGAGCTCGGCCTCGGCGCGCGCCTTCGCCGCCGGCAGCTCGAAGTCGATGTTGGCGACCACGGCGTCGCGGGCGGCGAGCGCGGCGTCGAGCTGGCCCTGCTGGGTGTCCACCGCCACCCGCGCCCGGTCCACCTCGCGCTGGGCGATCGCGCCCGCGTCGCGCCGCGCCAGCTCGGCGCGGGTGTCGTACTCGTCCTGCGCCTGCTGCAGCGCGCCGCGGGCCTGCGCGACCCGCCCCTCGGCCTCGGCGCGCTGGGCCGCCGCGACCTGCAGCGTCGCCTCGACCTCGGCGATGCGCCGCTGCGCGGTCTCGATCGCCGCCTTCTGCTCGCTTTCGTCCAGCCGGAACAGCGGATCGCCGGCGCGCACCTCGTCGCGGTAGTCCACATAGACCTCGTCGACCCGCCCGTAGCCCTCGGGAAGGATCGAGATGGTGCGGAAATAGGACACCGCGCTGGTGGTCGAGGGGTGGAAGTAGAAGATGGTGGTGATGAGCGCGACCGTCAGGATCACGCAGAGCGTGATCCCCCAGCGGAGTTCGTACCACACCGAGAAGAGGGTGATCTCGCGCCCCAGCCGCTTGCCCTGGGCGTAGCGGCGATAGAGGAAGTCCGGCAGCACCGTGAGCGCCGAGCACAGAAGCAGCTCGAGCATGGCCTAGGTCCTGTCGTCCGAGAGAAGGTCGTTGTCGTCGTCGCCCCGGTGCGGGTCCAGCCGGTCCCGTCTGGACAGCCGCTCGAGCGACAGGGCGATGGAGTTCATCGGCGTGGAATAGTCGGGCAGCTGGACGAGCGCGAGGAGCAGGGCGGCGATCCAGAAGAGGTTGTTGTGGGTGAAGAGCGCAAGGAGCGCCAGCACCGCCACGAACTGGAGCTGCACCTTGTTCGCCCGGTGCGCCATGTGCTCGGGCAGCGCATGGAGCTTCAGGTAGACGAGCCCAACCGAGATCAGCGCGACGACGAGGAAGATCGCCATCACGGTCATCAGCCAGTCGCTGCCCCCGGGCGCGGCGATGAAGACCGGCAGGTCGTGCGGCGCCGCCGCATGCATCGCCGCTTCGGTTCCACTCACGATCACGTCTCCGGGCCTCTGCGCCGACTCCCATACGCCTGCCCGCATGGCCGGTCCAGAGCCTTCGGCGGCTGGATATCGCGCCCCGCGCGGCGTAGGCTTTCGCCCGTTCCCGGGAGATGCCTCCGTGCTCGCCTACGCCCTCAGACGACTGCTTTCGCTCGCCGCGTCGCTTGCGGTGGCCAGCGTCGTCGTCTTCGCGGCGATCGAGATCGTGCCGGGCGATCCGGCCGCCTACATGCTCGGCATGAACGCGAGCCCCGAGGCGGTGGCGGCCCTGCGCGCGCAGCTCGGGCTCGACGCCGGGCCGGTGGAGCGCTACGCCGACTGGGCCGCGGGGATGCTGCGCGGCGACTTCGGCGTCTCCTACACCTATCGCACGCCGGTCGCCGGCATGGTGGCGGACCGGCTCTGGGTGTCGCTACCGCTCGCGGTCTATGCGCTGGCGCTCTCGACGCTCATCGCCTTGCCGGTGGGCGTCTGGGCGGCGTCGCGTCGCGGCGCGGCGGTCGACGCGGGCGTGATGGGCGCGACCCAGCTCGGCGTCGCCGTGCCGAACTTCTGGTTCGCGATGCTGCTGGTGCTGGTCTTCGCGGTCAACCTGCGCTGGTTCTCGGCCGGCGGCTTCCCCGGGTGGTCGGAGGGCGTGCGCGCCGGCCTCAAGGCCCTGACGCTCCCCGCGATCGCGCTCGCGCTGCCGCAGGCGTCGATCCTCGCGCGGGTGATGCGCTCGGCGCTCATCGAGACGCTGGGCGACGACTACGTCCGCACGGCGCGGGCCAAGGGCCTCACCCGCGGCCAGGCGCTGCGCCGCCATGCGCTGCGGAACGCGCTGATCCCGGTCCTGACCATCCTCGGCCTGCAGTTCTCGTTCCTGCTCGCCGGCGCGATCATCATCGAGAACGTCTTCTTCCTCCCCGGCCTCGGCCGGCTGGTGTTCCAGGCCATCGCCGCGCGCGACCTGATCGTCGTCGAGTCGGTGGTGATGCTGCTCGTCTTCGCCGTCATCCTCGTCACCTTCGCCGTCGACCTCGCCTATGCCGCGGTCGACCCGCGGCTGCGGAGGCGCCATTGACCCGCAACCTGCGCATCGGCGCCGCGCTCGCCGGCGCCTTCGCGCTGGCCGCGCTCGCGTCCTTCGTATGGACGCCCTACGACGTCGCCGCCCTCGACATCGCGGCGAGGCTCCAGCCGCCCTCGGCGACCCACTGGTTCGGCACCGACCATTTCGGCCGCGACGTCTTCTCGATGATCCTGGTCGGCGCGCGGGTCTCGCTCGCCGTCGCCCTGGTCGCCGTCGGCATCGGCATGGGCCTCGGCGTGCCGCTCGGCCTCGCCGCCGCGGCCACGCGCGGCTCGATGCTCGACGAGGCGATCATGCGCGGCAACGACCTCGTCTTCGCCTTTCCGGCCCTGCTCATCGCCATCCTGATCACCGCGGCCCTCGGCCCCTCGGCGCTCAACGCCATCATCGCCATCGGCGTCTTCAACATCCCCGTCTTCGCCCGCCTGACCCGCGGCGCCGCGCTGTCGCTCTGGAGCCGCGACTTCGTGCTCGCCGCGCGGGTCGCCGGCAAGGGCAGGGCGCGCATCTCGGCCGAGCACATCCTGCCCAACCTCTCGAGCCTGTTGATCGTCCAGGGCACGATCCAGTTCTCGCTCGGCATTCTCGCCGAGGCGGGGCTCTCCTATGTCGGCCTCGGGGCGCAGCCGCCCACGCCCTCATGGGGAAGGATGCTCGCCGAGGCGCAGACCATGATCGCCTTCGCGCCCTGGCTCGCGCTCTTCCCGGGCCTCGCCATCGTCGCGACCGTGCTCGGGCTCAACCTGATGGGCGACGGGCTGCGCGACGCGCTCGACCCGCGCATCCGGCGGGCGCGCGCGTGAAGCTGCTCGCCGTCGAGCGGCTGCGCGTCGCCATCGGGGGGACGCCGATCCTGCGGGACGTCTCGTTCGCGCTCGGCCCCGGCGAGACGCTGGGGCTGATCGGCGAGAGCGGCTCGGGCAAGTCGATGGCCGCGCTCGCGGTGATGGGCCTGCTGCCGGACCGGGCCGAGGCCGCCGGGCGCGCGCTGCTCGACGGGCGCGACCTCCTCGCCCGCACCGAGGCGGAGCTCTGCGCCATCCGCGGTCGCGACGTGGGCATGATCTTCCAGGAGCCGATGACCGCGCTCAACCCGCTGCAGACCATCGGCGCGCAGGTTGCCGAGACGGTGCGCGTGCACGGCGCCGCCTCGCGCGGCGAGGCCGCCCGCGTCGCGCGCGCGAGCCTCGACCGCGTCGGGCTCGCGGCCTTTCCGCTCGGGCGCTATCCGCACGAGCTGTCCGGCGGCCAGCGCCAGCGGGTCTGCATCGCCATGGCCATCGCGCTCCGGCCGCGGCTCCTGATCGCGGACGAGCCCACCACCGCGCTCGACGTCACCACCCAGGCGGCGATCCTCGACCTCCTGCGCCGGCTGGTGGCCGAGGACGGGATGGGGCTGATGCTCATCACCCACGACCTCGCCGTGGTCGCCGAGATGGCGGACCGTATCGCGGTGATGACCGAGGGGAAGGTGGTCGAGGCCGGCGGCGCCCGCGAGGTGCTGCGCGGCATGCGCCATCCCTACACCCGCGCGCTCATCGCCGCCTCGGCGCCCCGGTCCCGGCGCCTGCCGCGGATCGCGCGCACGCCGCGCCTCGAGGTCGAGGGCGTGACGCGCGACTACCCCGGCCCGCGGCGGGGCCTCCTCGGGCGCGAGCCGCCCGTCCGCGCGGTGCGCAACGTCAGCTTCACCCTGCACGCCGGCGAGAGCCTGGGGCTCGTCGGCGAGAGCGGCTGCGGCAAGTCCACGCTCACCCGCGCCATCCTCGGCCTCGATCCGATCCAGGGCGGCCGCATCGCGCTCGACGGCCACGAGGTCCGGGCGGGCGGGCACATGCCGGCCGCGGTCCGCGCGCGGATGCAGGCGGTGTTCCAGGACCCCTACGGCAGCTTCGACCCGCGCTGGCGGGTGGCGCGCCTCCTCGCCGAGCCCTTCCACCTCGTCGAGGACGCGCCCCGCGGCGCCGACCGCGCCCGCGCCGTCGCCGAGGCCCTCGAGGCCGTCGGGCTGTCGGCGGCGGACGCCGGCAAGTATCCGCACGAGTTCTCCGGCGGCCAGCGCCAGCGGCTCGCCATCGCGCGCGCGCTGATCATCCGGCCGAAGCTCATCATCCTCGACGAGGCTGTCTCGGCGCTCGACGTGCAGGTGCGCGCGCAGGTCCTCGACCTTCTTGACAGGCTGTCGACGCGGCTGGGGCTGAGCTATCTCTTCATCACCCACGACCTGAACGTGGTGCGCGCCGTGGCGGACCGGGTGATGGTGATGAAGGCGGGCGAGATCGTAGAGACCGGCCCGACCGCGCGGGTGTTCGAGGCGCCCCAGCATCCCTACACCTCGGAGCTCCTCGCCGCCGCGCCGGTGCTGGAGATGACCGCCTGACCCGGACCGGATGGAATCCGACGGCCGGTCGTGCTAGGGTCGCTCGTGCTGCGATCGGGAATTTCACCGATGTTTGGCAAGGCCACCTGGGACGCGGTCAAGGCCTTCTTCGATGCGATGAAGGTGCCGCTCATCATTTTGGCCGTGATCCTGCTCTATCGCTATCCACAGAAGATCCGGGAGTTCATCGACAGGGCGGGCTTCCGCGTCGAGGAGATCAGCGTCGCCGGGGTGAGGCTTGCCGAGAAGGCCGCGGCGGATCTCGAGGGGACCGGCCAGAAGCTCGACCAAGTCACCGCGGCCCTCGCGGAGCGCGACCTGCTCCTGCGCGAGATCGCCGCAGCGACTCCGGAGGCGGCGCTCGCGGCCCGGATCGACACGCTGCTGGCGGAAGGCGACGCGATCACGACCAGCGCGCTCGCCACCGTCGGCCAGGCGACGATCGCGGCGGCCGAGATCGCCCGGTCGCTGCAGCCGGCGCCGGCCCCGGGCGCCACGGCGCCTCCCGTCGCCGAGGCGCCCGAAGCGGGCGGCTACCTCATCATCTTCGGGGCAGACCTCGACGTCGATCCGGCTCTCCAGGAGATAGCGCGCGTCCGCACGCGCCTGCCCGACGTCGCCGGGCGGCTGGCGCTGTTCAGGAAGGGCAGTTTCTACCGCAGCGCAGCGGCGTTCGACGACGTCGCCGCGCGGGACGCCGCCCGCGACGAGGTCGCGACGGCGGCGGGTCGCAGCGTCGAGCCCGTCACGCTGGCGCGCTGGTGTCCCGGCGCGACGCTGATCGCCGAGCCAGCCGACGGGGTTCCGCTCTACCAGTGCTGATCCGGCCGGGTCGCACGCGGCCGACAACCGGAGGTCGCTGTTGACCCCGGGCGCGACTTCCGCCACCGCTGTCCGATGACGCCCTGGTTCAACCCCACCCTCTGCCTGATCGGCGACCGCTGGGTTCCGGCGGAGGCGGGCACGCTGCCGGCGGAGAACCCCTCCACCGGCGAGCCCTTCGCCCATGTCCCCTGCGGCGGGCCCGCCGAGATCGACGCGGCGG
>ERZ761602.7951-NODE-7951-length-10929-cov-7.667004_pt1 | contig 10929 bp, 10 predicted proteins | sample MGYA00512165_ERZ761602 | MGnify/ENA primary metagenome ERZ761602 (study PRJEB28899, sample SAMN02445085) | bioreactor sludge metagenome | biome: EBPR sludge; isolation source: Thorneside wastewater treatment plant | place: Australia: Brisbane, Thorneside... | reverse complement strand
TTAATTCTTTCGCCAGTTTCCTCGCCTCACGCGCCAACGAGCAGATCTATAACGCAGCAGGGGAGAAGTCCAAGATCATTTATGCCTTACACTATGCCGGTCTGATTCCTGCTGGACCGGGCAAGTCACACCAGTCCCTGCGTGATATTTCGCTCTTCTCCGCTTTGCCGAATTGCACTATCTTGCAACCATGCAGCGCCGAAGAGACTCGCATGGCAATGGATTACGCTGTGAACAAAACCGATGACGTGATTGCGCTGCGCCTCATCATCGGACCCAGTCCGCGCCGGATCGCGCTCCCGGCTGGGTATGAGTTTAAGCTCGGGCAGGGCTGTCAGCTCACGGCGGGGAAAGATGCGGTCATGTTCGCGTATGGACCCGTCATGCTGCACGAAGCGCTCCTTGCCAGTGAACTCCTTGCCGAACGCGGATTTGGCTTGAGCATCATCAACATGCCCTGGCTCAACCGTGTGGATGTAAAGTGGCTGACCGAAGTCCTCAAGCCGTATTCAAATATCTTCATGCTCGAAGATCATCACCCTGCTGGCGGCTTGATGGATAACATCCTCACTGCCTGTGCCGAGCATGGTTTGTTGAATGGCAAGCAGATGATCAAATTTGCGGTCGAAGGTTACCCCGCTTGTGGTACGCCGCAACAGGCGCTGGCGTTCCATGAGTTGGATGGATTGTCACTGTCCAAGCGTGTGATTAAGTATTGTGGATGAAAGTATGACTGGAATAAAAGTAGGTGTTCCCCTTCATGGGAAAATGGTGGCGCGAGCATTCCATCAACCGTTCTTTCGCGATCGCCTTTTGGAGAACGGAATAAACCCAGTATATTTTCTAAGCCCAACTTACTTTCGTTCGTTTGAGTTTGATCCTGAAAAATATTTTGAATTACAGGTGGATCAATACGATGCTCAATACCAGAAGTATTTTCTTTTACAACAATTGAGGCTGCTACGCCGCTTTGTTGTCGTTACCGATACCACCGACCTGCGTTTTCGTGAGGCTATTGAGTCCAAACTTTTCGATGCCACCTTCATCGGAATGGCAGCCCAAATGTCTTATGTAAGCCTGATTCGCAGAATCCCGCAAATCGGAAAGCTTTTAGCATGGCTCGAAAGGTCTCTGTATGAAACTCACGTACATGACAAAGTGATCGTTGAACAGGGATTGCAATGCGTTTTAACTCCGGGGATGGGGAACTACGGCTACTGGAATGAGGGGAATTTCGCCCTCGAGGCGCATAGATTGAATCTCCCTGTTTTTGCGGCAATCACAAATTACGATAATATTGTTAATATGGGGTATCGTAATTTTACGCCAACTTACCTGGCCGTATGGAGCAAACTAATGGCAGACGAGTTGGTTAAGTTGCATGCATTTCCTGCGAAAAAGATTGAAATCACCGGGCCAGTACATTACGACCGTTTATTAAAGCCTCTGCCTATGAATCACAACGACTTTATCAGGTCAATGGATCTTGACCCCAAAAAGAAAACCATCCTTTTTGCAGGCGGAGTGAATATTAACCACTATTATGAGATCTATCGATTGTTTGTTGAGAATAAAAGTCGTATTTGGAATGGTGATTTCAATTTCATTGTGCGTCCTCAGCCTCACGCCAAATTGTTGGCATCTCCCGGCTGGCAAGTTCTGGAAAAGCTCTTTACTCAGTCGGGTGTGTACGTTTCAAATCCTGGCTCAGTAGATGCGATGAGTGACCGTACCAAGGAATTGTCCATTGATCTGGGAATCAGCGACGGACCGGATGAACTGAATTGTTTGCTCAGATATTGCGATCTTTTGATCAATAATTTCTCCACAATAGGATTGGAGGCCGCGATATGCGACCTGCCCGTTATCCATATCGGATATGATGCCTACACGTTTGGGGTCCGGTTTGGTGTAACCACCGGGTTCCAACAACGAATGACACACAATCGCAGGAAGCTGCGGCTGGCAGCCTCAAAAGTGGCAAAAAGTGAAATAGAATTGTTGGGTTATATTGAATACTATTTGAGTGATAAGAATCATGACAGCGAAGCGCGCCGCGAATACGCGGTCTCTGAGTGTGGTGAATTGGATGGGCAGTCTGCCCTTCGATTGGTGAAGTTGATAAAAAGCCATATATAATTATCGCTTGATTTTATCTTCGCAATAAATAATCGCTAGGAGGCGTAGTAATGAATGAGTTAAAAGATTTGTTTGAAAATGGCCGGTGGTATCACTGTTTTCGGCATGAAGGAATGACTTCAAACGGCACCTATGATGTGGAACAGTATCTGGACCAGTATAAGTTTGAAAAAAAATATAATGGGCAGTCCGTTTTGGATGTTGGAAGTTCGGACGGCTTTTTTTCGTTGTGGATGAAAGAACATGGCGCAGACCGTGTTTGTGCGGTTGACTCCAATAAATACGATGGCAGTGTTGCTATTGCAACATCGGAATTTGATAGAAACGTATACGAAAAGAAATACTCCCAGTATGCCGCTGACTATGACAGATTCCATTCGATATACGATCAATATGGGCTGAAAGACTCAAACAAGCTACTTCTGATGTCAACTTTGAAAAAACTAGAAATCGAATTTCATAACGGTACGATCTATGATCTGGCTTCTTATGGCAAGTTCGATCTGGTTATGTGTAATGATCTTCTTGAACACCTTCGAGATCCAATTACAGCCATTGAACAACTTTATCTTGCTACAAAAGGCAAATGTATCATTACCACGGTTGCTCCTTCGCCAAAGGAGCAATTATTTGCACGGCGAAAACCGATATTAACCTATCAGGGGCATCTTGCAAGCGGAGGATATTACATAATGACGGAAGCCAGCGTGATTGCAATGTGCAAAGCGGCTGGCTTTAGAAAAGTCGAAATTGTCAGCCGTTTTGCAATATTTAACAAAGCCCACAAAGTCCCGGTAAGACTTTTTGTCGCCCATGCCTATAAATAGAAGAGAAGTTGTTGGACGGGTTTAATTCTGAAAATTGCTTTTACCTGGAAATTTAATGGATACCTTAAAGAAAAAAAAATATGTTCCTAAAAAATCAGGCTTTTGGAAGGGTAATTATGTTACTTACCGTCGTTTATGGGTCGATTCCTGCCTAAATGCATTTATAGATGAAGTCCACGGTCTGGTAATTGATCTGGGCGGCAAGCGTGAAAATAAACGTGGCTCTTTCCTGCCACCCGAACACCAGGCAGATGCATGGTTGTATCTTAATTTGGATCCGCAAGCCAGCCCCAATATATTTTCTGATGTGGTCAAAACCCCGCTATTGAAACAAAGCGCGGACTATATTATTTGTACCGAAGTACTGGAGCATCTCTCCAATCCACAAGCATGTGTGGATGAAATTCACCGCATCCTTCGCGAAGATGGAATTGCCCTTGTTTCTGTACCTTTTTTCTTTCCGGTCCATGCCGACCCCTACGATTTCCAACGCTTCACTGAAGGCGGATTGTGGCACATGTTCCGAAATTTCAGGTCTGTTGAAATCCACCGCATGGGCGGTTATACAGGGGTCATTGGGCTTGGTCTCGAATTGGGCATTTCTGGCGTAAATGGGAACTCGGCAACTGCCAAGTTCCTGCGCTGGTCCATGAAGTGGATATCCCGCTGGTTGTGCTGGTACGATCTTTCGATCTTTGGCAGGGAAACACCAGACTGGGAGAGGTTCACGACCGGGTATTTTGTGCGGGCTGTCAGGTAGATTGAAAAAACCATCTTACGCGAAACATCCCGAAGGTTATCTCAAACTGATTCTATTTTTCGACCAAACCTTCGGGACGGCGTGTAAAATCAGTAAAAAGCTATAAATATAAAAACGTAGAATAAACAGTTAAATTATTTTTGGAGGATAAGAATGAAGTCGGTATTGGGCGTTACCCTCGGGCATGACACAAGTTTTGCCCACATCGTGAACGGGAAGATCGTGGGAATTTTGGAGGCGGAGCGGTTTTTTCGCCAGAAGCGATACAAACTGCACTGTCATACGCTTGAATCAGGCAAGCATGTCAGCGGTTATCAATACGTAGATATTGCTGACATGGAGATATTCCTTGGTCTGGTTGCGAAGGAGTGGGGCACAGTGTTCGACGCACTCGCCGTCCAGAATTCGGGCAGGGCTGAGGAATTTAATAATTTCCAGGTCGTACTTGAAAAGTCAGGTTTCAAATTTAAATCGGCGCATCACATTGACCATCACCTTAGTCATGCCGCCCTTGCATACTATACATCCCCATACAGTGAAGCGCTTATCCTGAGCTACGATGGGGAGGGTAATGACGGGCAGACGCTGCTTTTCAAAGGCAGCGGGAAAAACCTCACCTATCTTCTCAACAACCCGTTGCGGTTTGGACAAAGTTATAACAACCTGGGGTATATCGTCGGGATCAAACCGGAAATCGAAGGAACAACCTCCGGTAAAACAATGGGATTAACCGCTTATGGCGAGGTGATTGAAGAGTGGATGCCATACGCCAGGGAATATGTGAAGAAATATCTCAAGGCAGCCCCTCGTCAGGTCGAAGGCCTGACCAACTATGGTAAAGCTCATCGGATCAATGCCATTGGGTTAAGGGATATACCAGACCTGAAACACTACCTTGTGCAGGACGAAGAAGAAGAGGGCGGTATAAAGGGAACTGTCAGAAAGATCATCGGTTCACATAAATATCATTTGCGTCTTCCCGGCCCCGAGGATAAGACAGCTCAAAACCTGGCGCGGACCGTACAAGCAGCATGGACTGAGGAAGTCATCGAACTTCTTAAACCTTATTATGGCGAATCAAAGAATTTGTGCGTCGTAGGCGGCTGCGCCTTGAACGGAATTACCAACTACGAGATCCAGCAGCTCGGCGTGTATGAATCAACTTATTTCGTGCCCAACCCGTCAGACTGCGGGTTGTCTGCTGGCGCGGCTCTGTTCGTCTATTGGAATCGCGCTGAGAATGGCGAGTTCAGCGGATATGGGGAATACTACTCGCCTTATCTAGGCGCGGAAGTGTTCGATAAGAACGATCTCCCGGCACTTAAAACGAAATACCCCCACCTTGTACTTGATGCGGCAAAGGTCCCAGCCATACTGGCAAAACTGGTCTACTCCGATTATATGGTCGGCGTGATACGGGGCAGGTATGAAGTTGGTCCCCGTGCACTGGGAAACCGATCCATTCTGTGCAATCCGTTAAACAAGGATATGAAGGATATCGTCAATAAAAAGGTTAAGCATCGCGAATGGTACCGTCCCTTTGCCCCCATTGCGGCGGCGGAGCGCGCGACGGATTATTTTACTAATACTGCCGATATCCCGTATATGTCCGTTATTTGTTATACAAAACCCGAGTATAGGGAAGTACTTCCATCCATCACCCATGTGGACGGAAGTTGCCGCCTGCAGACCCTCCGGGAAGAACAGCATCCGTTTATGCATAAAACACTAATGGAGTTTGAAAAACTTTCCGGAATGCCAATCATGCTGAATACTTCCTTCAACCCCGGCGGGGAACCCATTCTAAATTATTATGCCGTTGGGCTGGAAATGCTAAACTCCACCGAATTGGATTTTGTGCTGATCGAAGATACGCTATTCTGCAAACCTGGGCGCGAGGATATATTTTCTTCGATAAAGTAGGCATCTTGAAGACTGCGCATAATGATGGAGTTGATTGCCGCTTTTTTCCATCATTATTTTCTTCCGGCTTTAGATCCGATTAAACTGCGCTATTCTTTGATATTAGAATTCGCGCAAGGACTTCCGCCACAGCCCCTGGCGGCGGGGAAGATGGGCGCGCGACTTGAGTAAAGCAAATTTGCGATATTGCAGGAAATTGCTTAGATCGCATGGTTATCTTACTGGAAAGGAATGATGGCTTTGAAATTCATGAAGAGATTTCATGACGGGAATCGGCGTGTTGAGGATAAACGTCTGGTTTATTATAGCAAAACAGCCGACAAGGGATTTTGGGAAGATGTCTGGAATAAGGATCTGTCACTGGAGTATTTCAAGCCTTTTCAGTCCGGGAAGTTGTTTACCTTTGAAAAAATATTTAACCGGCACCTTCCAAAGCATGGCAGGATTCCTGAAGCCGGTTGCGGAACCGCCCAACTTGTTGTGGCGTTGAATGCCAGAGGCTACAACTGCCTGGGGCTGGACTATGCCGCTAAAACATTGGGAAGAGTTCAGCAATTGGTCGGACCGTTGTGCTTGTTTACCTGCGATCTGACCGCGCTTTGCATATCAAATGACGTTTTTGATGCTATCATCTCAATCGGAGTGGTCGAACATCGACGCGAAGGTCCTGAGCCTTTCCTCAGTGAGAAACACCGAATTTTAAAACCCGGCGGTATGTTATTGATCTCCGTGCCATACTTTAATCCGCTTCGTCGCTGGCGGGCTGCGCACGGAGCGTATCAGGTGGATGTCAGTGGGTTTGATTTTTACCAATTTGCCTATACACGCGAGGAATTTGTCCAATTCCTTAAAAGTTCAGGTTTTGAAATCGATACCATATATTCCTATGCCCACCAAAATACTCTTACGCAGGAATTACGCTGGTTGAATCAGATTCCTGTCTCTTTGAAAAAATTTTTTTTGAGGATAAGTAAATATCTACCCTATGTAAACTCTGAACTTGGGCATATGTTGATGGTTGTAGCGCGAAAAAGAGGTTAGCAACCATGTCAGTAAAACTTGGGGTGCGCAAGATTGTCTCCAATATTCTTGCCCTGGCGGAGGGCTGGTTTTCCTCTGCGGACCTCTCCATATTTCATGAATTCGAGCCGCCGCCTGCGGGTGGCGGACATCAGTTCCTGCGGGCGTTTATGCGACAGGCAGAGTCCCTAGGGCTGCGCCTTGAGAATAACCGGCTTTCTCATACCACCTGTGCATGTCTGTTCAATTCTTTTAATTTCGATGCGATGCGACTCCGATTATCCAAACGCGCCTCCGTCTTGTACGTTCATCGTGTGGATGGACCCATCGATGTGTATCGAGGACGGGATGACGGCGTGGACCGGAATATTCATGCGGTTAATCAAAAGTTCGCAGACCGGACGATCTTCCAGTCGAACTATAGTTTGGAAAAACACCTGAACATGGGCATGAGTTTCCGTGACCCGGTGGTGATTATGAATGCCGCTGACCCCGGGGTCTTCCACCCACGCGGCAGGATTGTTTTTTCGCATGGTCGCAAGACCCGCTTGATCGCAGCGAGCTGGTCCAACAACTTGAATAAAGGCGCGCCAGTCTATCAATGGCTGGACGAACACCTGGATTGGGAGCGCTTCGAGTTTACGTTCGTCGGTCAGAGCCCGATCATATTCAAAAATATCCGCATGATCCCGGCCGTGGATTCGTACAAGCTGGCGGCATTACTGCGTGAACACGATATTTACATCACTGCCAGTAAACATGACCCGTGCTCAAACTCGCTCATCGAAGCGCTGACCTGTGGTCTTCCGGCGATCCACTTACAGAGTGGCGGACACCCCGAGATCGTGGGGCAGGCTGGGGCGGGGTTCGAATCGGCGGAGCAGATCCCGGAATTGCTGACCCAGGTGGTGGAGTCGTATAAGTCGTTCCAGATGCGTATTTCGGTTCCTTCCATCGAGAGTGTGAGCGAACAATATTTGAAGGCTTTGGAATTGTTATGAAGTGGATTAAATCGTCGGTCCAGAATATTGCCAGCGTTGGGCTGCGCGCGGCTTCATGGAATTGGAAGCCATATTCTCGTTTGATCATGTATGGCGATAATATCGGTTGGGTGCTGGATTGGGAAATGCGCGCGCTTGCCACTACCTGCGAACGGCTGGGTGTAAAGGTGACAACACCTGTCTGGAAACATGCCGCGCAACCGCAATCTTTCTTTTTCTCAAATCATTTTTTCCTGTTGAGTATGGATTGGAAACGACTCTTGCCGGGGCGTATTGGCTTTTCGTTCTTTCATGGACTTCCGAATACAGGGCATAAAGAGTTTGATGAGTTTTATGAGCTATTGTGCAAAGACCATGAGAATTTTACGCGCATTCAAGTTTCTCATTCGCAAATTCGTGATCTTGTTTTGAGTGCAGGCGTTGATCCGTCGAAAGTGAAGGTGATCCCTATTGGTATTAATGTCGATTTCTTTCCGTTTCGCAGCGCGGAACAGAAACGAATCTCGCGCGCCGAGCTTGGTATTCCCGAATCGTCCTTCGTGATCGGATCGTTCCAAAAGGACGGCGAAGGCTGGCAGGATGGACTTGAGCCGAAACTCATCAAGGGACCAGACGTATTCCTTGCAGCGCTTGATGTGTTAAAAAAGGATGTGGAAGATTTGTTCGTGTTGCTATCCGCTCCCGCGCGGGGATATTTAAAACGCGGACTGGAAAAGATGAATATTCCATACAGGCATGTGGTCATAAAATCCTACCCGGATGTGGCGAAGTTGTTCCAGGCGTTGGATGCATACCTTGTTGCATCGCGCCAGGAAGGCGGACCAAAATCCATTTTGGAGAGCATGTCGAGCGGTGTGCCGATTGTTTCAACGCGGGCAGGCCAGGCAATGGATTTGATCCAGCCCGGCAAGAATGGCTGGATGGTAGATGTGGAGGATGCCGAAGGTCTTGCGCGCAGTCTGCGCGAAGTGCATGGCATGAGTCCCAATGCCCTGCAGCCCATTCTCCACAACGGACGTGCCACGGCAGAGGCAAACAGTTACGAAAGCCAGTTACCGTTGTGGGCTGATTTTATGAAGGGCTTTGTCGAGGCTCGATAGGATGCTGCGCAATTTTCTCGATTCGTTGAAGCGGGCTTTTCCCGGTTTGTTCGGACTAATCTTTCGTACGCGGGATTTAATCCTCATTCATATCCCGGCATGGACAAGTATTTTCCGCATTCGCAAGTCGAACGCTGCCGAAGCCGAAGTGTTTTACCTGACAACACGTTTTCCCAAATGCCCAACCACACGCATCGAACACGCTCACGGCGGCTCGGTCAAGTTGACTTATCTTTCAGAGAGCTTTCCGCATCACTTTCCGGCGGCGAACCTGGCATACATCGTCACCACAATTGGTCACCCCCTGCATCATGAAATTCTGGAAAATGCAAAGCGGAAGGGGCTGAAGTTCGTCGTCAATCACGATGGAGTGGCTTTTCCTGCCTGGGCTGGGAACCAATATCTGGAGTTCAACCGGGTATCAAAACGCATTTTGGATCAGGCGGATTTTATCGTCTATCAAAGCCGATTCTCCAGGCAAAGCGCTGAGCTTTACCTTTTCCCGCCGAACGTCCCTCATGAGATCATCTATAACCCGGTGGATACCCACCACTTCTCGCCGCAGGATGTTCGAAAGCCGAAGGAATTGACGTTGCTGCTTGGCGGGAATCAATACGAAAAATACCGCCTTGAGCTGGCATTGCAGACGCTTCATGCCCTGCTCAAGCTTGTTCCCAATGTCAGGCTGATCGTCACCGGAAACTTGTGGCTGCCATATCCCGAAGCCTGGGACTGGACCACCCGCACCTTGAAGGAAATGGGATTGACCGATCATGTGGAGTTCGTTGGCAAATATACACAGGCAGAAGCGCCGCTGCTTTACTCGCGGGCGCATCTGCTTCTCCATACCAAATATGCCGACCCCTGCCCAGGCTTGATCCCCGAATCGCTTGGCTGCGGGCTGCCGGTTGTCCATGTGGGCAACGGCGGTGTTCCCGAACTGGTGGAGGAGGCGGGCATCAGCGTTCCTGTGGAGCATAGCTGGGAAAGGATCAACCTACCTGAACCGCACGAAATGGCGCAGGCTGTCATACTGGTATTTAACGATCTGAAACGTTATTCGCACGCAGCCCGCCAGCAGGCACAGAAGTTCGCACTTGAAAAATTTGTTGCAAGACATAAGGAAATTTTCGAGAAAGTATTGGCGTCAAAATCATGAGTTCAACCGTCAGTGTTATCATCTGCACGCGCAACCGGCTCGACGATTTCCGGGAAACCTTTGCCTCCCTGATGCGCCAAAAACGCCTGCCGGATGAGTTGGTGGTCGTGGATTCATCCGATACGTTGGACCTCGAGGAGTATTTGAAAACGGTCGATCTGCCTTTCGCCGTGAAATATATCCATTCGCAGCCCGGCTTGACACTGCAGCGTAATGTGGGGGTGCGCGGCAGTACCGGCGACCTGGTCTTCTTTTTCGATGACGATACGGAATTAAACGAGAATTATCTGGCAAATATCGAAGCCGTCTTTGTGCGGAATGAACCTGGACTTGGTGCAGTGGGTGGACGGCTCGAAAACCTGTTTGGCAACCAGCCCATGACCCTGCGCTTCCGCCTGGAACACACAGTCTTCACTTTGCTTCGCAGTATTTTTGGCTTGGACGATTATGGCAGCGGAAGGTTCCGGCTTTCAGGAATGGCGACTTTCCCCCATCACCTGATGAAGGCAAGATATATCGATTGCCTGAGCGGTGGTTTGATGGCGTTTCGACGCGAAGTGTTCCAAAAAGTTCAATTTGATGAAGGCTTGCCAGGATACGGCTTAATGGAAGATTGGTCCATCTCCAAGAGCGTGATAGATGCCGGATACAAAACCTATTACGAGCCATCTGCTTCGTTGATCCACAAGGAAAGCCCACAGAACAGGTTTAATTATTGCCGCTGGGCAGAGATGTTCGTCGTGAATTACGATTACCTGTTCCAGAAGAACTGGCGTCGCGACTGGTATCGCATCCCATTCTATTATTGGGCGCTGTTGGGCTTTTTAATCGTCAACCTGCATAACCGCGACGCCGTGCAAGGTACGTTCAACGGCGTAAAGAAAGTTTTTAGTAAATGAAACGCGCACTCATCACTGGTATTTCTGGTTTTGTTGGCAGGCATCTTCAAGAAGAACTTCTTCGCGAGGGCTGGAATGTTTTTGGATTCGACATCCGCCCG
>ERZ761602.7948-NODE-7948-length-10939-cov-4.253308_pt1 | contig 10939 bp, 8 predicted proteins | sample MGYA00512165_ERZ761602 | MGnify/ENA primary metagenome ERZ761602 (study PRJEB28899, sample SAMN02445085) | bioreactor sludge metagenome | biome: EBPR sludge; isolation source: Thorneside wastewater treatment plant | place: Australia: Brisbane, Thorneside... | reverse complement strand
CTTCGTCGGCAGCGTCAGATGTGTATAAGAGACAGCCCCAGGCCCAGTCCCGGTGGATGTTGGCGTAATAGGTGGTCAGGCCCTGGTCCGTCGGCAGCCGGGTCTGGAGCGCCAGGTGGGTGGCGACCGCCGGCTGGGAGCCCTGCAGGGCCAGCGGGGCCAGCAGCTCGGCGAGGCGCCGGGCCTGGTCGAGGAACGCCTGGTTGAGCAGCGTGAGCCGCTCCCGGGTGAGGGGCCGCAACCGCGGGTTCTGCAGCTCCTGCTGGAGCCCGGCGGCGTCGTGGGTGAGCTTCCCGATCGCGAACTTCAGCCGCTGCCGCCACTCGGCGAGGATCGCCGCCGGTTCCGCGAACAGGCAGGGCACGCCATCGAGGGACGGGAACTTGAGCCCGCAGCCGCTGCAGCCGTAGCTGCCGTCCGGGAAGCGACGGACGCTGACCTCGCAGCGGGGGCAGGCGAGGAGCGCGGTGAGGGCGTGATCGGCCATGCCGCGGATTATGGCATCGGCCGCTGTCCCCGTAGGAGCGCCTTGAGGCGCGACCGGGGGTTGCCCTCGGTCGCGAGTACGCTCATGCCGGGCAACCCCCGGTCGCGCCTCAAGGCGCTCCTACGGGGAATCAGATCGTGCCGTTGACGATCGGCTCGAAGGCGGTCAGCGAGTCCCGCAGGGCCGGCGAGCCCAGGCCGTGCCCCGGGAACAGGCCCGCGAAGTTGCCCTGTTCACCGTGCAGCGCCAGGTAATTGAGGATCACCGTCTCCACCAGCAGGTTCACGTTGTTGGCGGCCGGTGTCGCCCCGGTCTCCACCGAGGCGTCGCTGCGCATGAAGCCCAGCTGCTGGCGCCGCGCCTGCTGCTCCGGCGTGCCGCCCGTCAGCACCGCCCGTCCGCCCGGGTTGTACACCAGGAAGAAGGACGCCGCCGTGGACTGGTTGTCGCTGGTCCACTCGCCCTTGCCGCGGCCGTCCACCGAGTTGTCGATGGTGCCGTCGCTGGACAGGGAGCCGTCGCTGAACACGTAGAGCATCAGCGGCACGCCGACGCGGGCGGCGTACTCGAGGCAGGCGCCCATGCAGCGCCCGGCCCGGAAGTCCTTCACCTCGCCCTCGGCCCGGCGGCCGCCGTGGTAGTCGTAGCCGCCCATGGTGATGGTACCGGCACCCGCGAAGCCGTTGATCACCAGCTTCATCACGGAGGCCGTCTTGCGGAACTCGTCGCTGCTGTCGTACTCGGCCTGGCTGAAGATGCCCGTGGGTCCCACGATATCCGGGTCGATGGACGGGTTGAGGCTCGACGGATCGCCGAAGCGGTCCGCGATGTCGGCCGACTTCACGTAGCCGCAGTTCACCAGGTCCTTGATCACGTCGTCCTGGGTGACCGTGAGCCGGGTGTCCACCCGCTGCAGCTTCATGTCGCTGACCCGCTGGATCGACTCCAGCACCTTCACCGCGTCGGCCTGGTTCAGCAGGCCGACGAGGGCGCCCGTGTCCACGAGGCCGGTCACGTCGCTGGGCCGGTCCACCTTGGTGGGCCGGTCCTCGGCGTTGATCATCATCACGGGCGCCATGGAGTTGCCGCCGGAGTCGGAGTTGCGCGAGCCGATCAGGCCGAGCAGGGAGCCGTCCGCACCCGCGCGGGCGATGCCGTACATGGGGTTGTGGGGGTTGTTGCCCGTGTCGTTCTCGGAGCGGGCCGGGATCACGCAGCCGTTGGTATTGGCCGCCGTGCCACCCGACACGGCGGTGAGCATGCCGCGCAGGAAGGCGCTGTCGCTGTGGAAGGCGAGCCCTAGGGTCTGGTCGATGTGGTCCTGCTGGGTGATGGCGTCGACCACGGGCGGGATCATGTCACCCGGCAGCCCGAGCTTGCTGTAGCCGGCCGTGGACAGGAAATCGAGCTGCCCGCCCTGGCCGCCCACCAGCACGTTGGAGCCCGCCATGTTGGCGCCGCCGGCCAGGTCGAAGCAGATGAAGGGGATCTTGCCCGCGCCCTGGGTGGCGATGCCACAGGAGGCCTTCAGCGCCTCCAGGTCCGGCGCCAGGGCCGACCAGGCCGCCCGCGGGTTTGCGAAGAGGCTGAGGACCCCGCCGCCGATCACGGTCGCCGTGCCGGCCCTGAAGCCCTGGGCGATCAGCTGCCGGCGGGTGACCGGCCGCGGATGGTCCGGGTGGCGCTGGGGCTCGAAGTAGTTGCGGATCTTGCGTGGCATGGTCGTGCTCCTACTGCACGAGGGTCACGGCGCTGCCGAGCGTGGCGGCGCACGTGGCCTTGACGATGGTCTCCGTCCGGTCCGGGGGGCAGGCGCCGCCGCAGGCCGCGAGGTCGGTGGTCAGGTTGTCCAGCTCCATGCGCACCGCGGCCTCGTCCGGCTGGCTGAGCAGGTTCGTGCCCATGGCCCGGGTGAGCAGCGGCACGAAGATCTGGTCGCGCTCGGGCCCGGTATCCAGCACCGCGCTGGGGGCCCCGCTGAAGTTGAAGCCGCCCCAGAGGTCCGTGCGCAGGTCCGTGTCCTCGACCAGCGCGTTGCAGTACTCGATGGCCAGCTGGGCGATGCCCACCTGGTGCGAGGCCAGCACCGCATTGAGGTCGGTGACCGCCGGGAGCTGCTGCCGGACCAGCGCGTAGGTGGCTTTCACCGCCGGCTGGTTCGGCGACACGCCCGTCACGGCGGCCATCGTCGCGTTGATCTCGTCGAAGGTCTTCACGCCGATGTCTGCCACGGGGTCGCTGTCCGCCGGCGGGGGCGGGGTGAGCGGCGCCGGTTCCGTGACCACGTTGGTGCTGTTGCCGAGCACCTCGAAGGACAGGAAGAACTCGTCCAGGTCCGGGCCCTTGTCGAGCGGCATCACCGCGCCGAGGCTGGAGAGCACCTGCCCGGACTCCGCGGTGTAGCCGTTGGCGACGCTGACCGCCGTGTCGAGGTTCTGGTAGGACTGGCCGACGGGCACCACCACGCCGTTGGCGCCGATGCGCAGGCCCCGGACCGGGATCGGGCTCCCGGGCGTCCAGTCCGGATCCAGGCTCACGAAGGTCGGCCGGTTGAACAGGTAGGCGTAGCTGTCGAACTGGCTGACCTCGAAGAGCACGTAGCTGTCGGCCGCGCCACTGTGCGCGCTGACGTCGAAGAGCAGGAAGAACTTCTCGCCCACGCCGGCGTCGTAGTTCTGCTGGACCTGCTCGGGCGTCATCGCCCGGTTGTGGATGGCCACGAGGCGCAGGACGCCCTGCCACTGTCGGTCGCCCGACGGCTCGTTGCCGAGCACGAGGGCGAAAGTGTCGTCCCAGTCACCCAGCGTGCCGCCCGCGGCGGGATCCATGTCGCCCGTGTGGACGCCGTTAACGTAGATCCGCCGGCCGCCGACCGGGTCGTAGGTCATCACCACGTGCTGCAGGGTCGCCTGGGCATCCTCGTCGTCGTCCAGGGTCTGCAGCAGCGGCGCCCCGTTGGCGTCGGACGTGCTGCTGCGGTTGTAGAAGTCGTAGCTGTACAGCGTCTGGCCCATCGTGAAGTTGCGCAGGGACGAGCCCGCCGAGTAGGTGACGATGCGGGTGTCTTCCTGGTTTACGTTGGCGGGCGCGGCCCAGGCCTCGATGGTGTACTGGCCGGTCCCGGTGATCAGGTCGCGCAGCTTCCGGCTGGCGGTGGTCGAGCCCTGGGCCCGGCCGCTGCGGATGTTGATGCCCCAGCCGCCCACCCAGCTCACGTCGCCGGACAGGGTCAGGTTGATGGCGGGCTGCACGCCGCTCGTGTCGAAGGCGGTCGTGCCACTGCCCTCCTTGAACTCCCAGATGGCGATCTGGCTGCCCTCGTAGCGGCTGCCGCCGCTGGCGACGGTGCCGTCGTACATGGTGAGCGCCCGGCTGATCACCAGCGCGGGGTCCACGGACGTCACGCTGACGAGGCCGGCGAAGTCGCTGATCCGGTCCTCCATCTCCTGGGCGTTGGCGGCGCAGTTGTCCCAGCAGTTGTGGAACTCGTCGCGCAGGCGGAGGACCAGCCGGGACGCGCCCGGGTTGTCCAGGTTGATCTTGGTCTTGACGGCTGCGTAGGCGGTCTCCAGGTCCTCGTCCGCAAAGAACGGCGACTGCTGGGTCGCGGAGCCCGAGCTGTGGCAGCCGGCGCAGTATTCCGTGACCAGCGGGTAGACGGTGCTCGCGAAGCCGTCCGAGTCGGCGGGGAAGTTCCGGCTCTGGCCGACGTCCTTCAGTGGCGGCGCGACCAGCTGGATCTGCTTCGTGCCGCCGCTCGCCGAACCGGCGATCCAGTTCTCGACCCAGGTCTGCATCGTGGTGGCGCAGGCCTGGATCGCGGCGGAGTTGCTGCCGAGCCAGCAGTTGTGGCCCTCGGCCATCTTGGTCACGAACAGGGAGGTGCCCGGGTCGGTCCGGTTCACCAGCTGGTCGGCCGCGGCCCAGGCGAGGTTCACGTCGTCGCTGCGGGCGAAGAGGGGCGCCTGGGTGCCGCCGTGGCAGCTGGCGCAGCGCGCCACGCCGCCATCCCGGACGTTGGTCCAGAGCGCGTTCATGAAGTTCTGGATGTCCGTCGTCTGGGGCGCCGGGCCAGTGTAGGTCGACGGCGGGTCCACCTCGTTCGGCTGCAGGCGCTCGGTGCCGGCACCTCCGCCGCACGCCGCGAGCACGGAGGCTGCAGTGACGATCAGCGGGACCTGTAGGAGCGCCTTCAGGCGCGAAACCATCTTCACGATCGCTGCTCCCTCAATCGCCCATGCAGTACGCCGCGGACTCGGCGAACACCTGCTTCAGCCGGTAGCCGCCCGAGCGGAATGAGCCGACCATCGAGTCGATCTGCTGGCGGTCGGCGCCGTCCACCGGGCTGCGCAGGCAGACGTTGCGAAACACCTTCTCGACCTGGCAGCGGGCAAAGGCCGTGCTGTTCGCCAGTTCCTGCCCCATCGACTTGGCGCCGGCACCGCTGCCCGGGAGCTGGGTATCCCAGCCGAGCAGCGCGTTCTGGCCGGCCCGCCAGTAGTTGCTCCACTGGTCGTCCGGGGTGCGGTAACCATGGGCGAAGGTGGTGTCGTTGTTGAAGTACTTGGCCTGGACCACGCCGGGCGTGTAGACCAGCTGGCCCTGGGTGGCGTCGAAGTTGTAGTAGGCAAAGGCCTGGGCCAGCGGGTCCATGCCGCTGTGGCAGCCGATGCAGTTGTTGAGGAAGATGCGGCTGTCGCCGCCCGGGCTGCGGGAGACGTCCTGGCGGATCCGGTCCGGCGCCCGGCTGGTGTCCAGCACCTGTTCCAGGTCCCGGCACAGGTGGTTCATCAGGGTGAAGCGGAACATCGCGCGGTTCGTTCCCGCGATGAAGAAGGCCTCGGCGGCCGCGCGCGTGGTGATGACGCCCGCCGTGGCCGAATCCGGCAGGCCGCTCACCGCGGTCTGCGTCGAGGCCACCAGGCGCGTCTTCAGGTCCGCGTTCTGGTCGTCGAGCGCCTGGTAGTTGTCGTTGCTGGTCGGCGAGTAGGCCGGCACGCCGGCGCCCGTGCCCACGTACACCAGGTTGGCCGACAGCACCGTGTTGAAGGGCACGTCGTCGCGGACCATGCCGATCACGGTGGCCGTGTAGTCGTTGAGGGGCACGAAGACGCTCTGGTCCCGGTTGGTCCACGGGGCCGCGAAGTTCTTCAGCGTCACGCTGTAGAAGCTGCTGTTCTCCATGGCGGTGTAGGCGGCGTCGACGGCATTGCTGCCCGCGACGTCCGCCTGCATGTCCGCCAGCACCGCCTCGGACGGCGGCACGCCGGCCAGCCGCTCGTGGATGCGGCGGGCCTGCTCGCGCGGGCCCGCGCCCGCGGTGGCACTGGCCAGCACGGCGGCCGACAGTACCAGGGTGCTGATGAGTCGCCCACGCGGGGGCGACACGGCGACGGCGTCACGCCGTCCTGGCAGCAAGGTGATCAAGTTGTGCCCATCCCAAAAGCCCGGCGTTTGCGCGCCGGGGTGCATTTAGCGGGGAGGGGCGTCCGGGGTTCTGTGACTGCCTTAACGGTTCGCTGAAAAGTCCTTGTATTACGTTATCTCGCGGGCAAAAGCGTACCGTCCATCGGCTCTTATGCATCGCGGCCTTCTTGGGCAGGCCGCGATGGGGATGATGATGATCGCAAGGATGCGGAACCTGCCGTGGCCGGCGCCTGTGCGCGCGGCCCGGCTGATGACCGGGCTGCTGGCCGCGACGCTGGTGGCGTGCGGTGGCGGCGGACTGGGCGGCGGCGACCAGGACCCGGACCCGGTGGTGCTCGACGTGCCCATCGCCTACGTGAAGCGCCCGGTGCCACTCACCGACCAGGGTGACGTCGACGCTTCCGACGTGCGCGAGCTGCGCACCTTCAACGTCGGCGCCGATCTCTTCGTGCGGGAGCGGGCTGCCGCCTCGGCGGCCGAGATCAACGTGACCGGTCGCATCACCCAGGGGTCGGGCCTGTACGACATCCAGGACCTGGAGATGTCCTGGGACGGTGGCAAGGTGCTGTTCGCCATGCGCGGGCCCTTCGAGGAGGGTGCCGACGAGGAAGACCAGCCCACCTGGAACGTCTGGGAGTACACGCTCTCGACCGACGACCTGCGCCGGGTCATCCCGTCGGACCTCAATGCGGAGGCCGGCCACGACGTGGCGCCCCACTACCTGCCGGATGGCCGCATCGTCTTCTCCTCCACGCGGCAGCGCCAGTCGAAGGCCATCCTGCTCGACGAGGGCAAGCCCCAGTTCGACGCCCAGGACGAGGACCGGCGTGAACCGGCCTTCCTCCTGCACGTGATGACCGACGACGGCTCGGAGATCCACCAGATCTCCTTCAACCAGAGCCACGACCTCGATCCGACGGTCCTGTCGAACGGGCAGGTGCTGTTCACCCGGTGGGACAACGCCTCGTCCAACAACGAGATGAACCTCTACCGCATGAATCCGGATGGCACCGCGCTCGAGCTGTACTACGGCGCGCAGAGCCACGACACCGGCACGGACGGCGCCACCGTCCAGTTCCTCCAGCCGCGTGAGCTGCCCGACGGGCGCATCCTCGTGCTTCTCCGCCCCTTCCAGACCGACGAGGCGGGTGCCGACCTGGTGGCCGTGGACGGCCAGGATTTCGTCGAGAACCTGCAGCCCACCGCGCCGAACGCCGGCCTGCTCACCGGTCCGGCGCAGGTGCGCCTGGTCGTGAACGACGTGCGGACCGACGACTCCATCTCCCCGGGCGGCGAGTTCAGCTCGGCCTACCCGCTCTTCGACGGCACCGACCGCATGTTCGTGAGCTGGAGTCCCTGCCGGCTGCTGTCGGCCACCCAGCAGATCGTCCCCTGCACGCCGGCGGCGCTGGCAGATCCTGCGGCCCAGGCGGCCCCGCCGCTCTACGGCGTCTGGATCTACAACCGCACGGCCAACACCCAGCAGCCGGTCTTCGCCCCGCAGGAAGGTGTGATCATCACCGACATCGTGGCCGGACAGGCCCGGGCCGTGCCCCCGATCATCTACGACCTCGATTCCACCGGCGCGGCCGACCCGGCCCTGCTGGCGGAGGGCGCGGGCATCATCCGCATCCGCAGCGTCTACGACCTGGACGGCACGGCGAGCAACAACATCGCCCAGGTCGCCGATCCGGCCCAGACCACCGCCGCCGGGCGCCTCGCGCGCTTCCTCCGCATCGAGAAGGCGGTCGCCCTGCCGGACGACGAGGTGCGGGACTTCGACAACAGCGCCTTCGGCGTCAGCACGGCCCAGGGCATGCGCGAGATCCTGGGCTACGTGCCGGTGGAGCCGGATGGCTCGGTGGTTGCCAAGGTCCCGGCCAATGTCCCCATCGCCCTCTCGGTGCTGAATGGCGACGGCCGGCGCGTGACCAGCCGGCACCTGAACTGGCTGCAGGTGCGGCCCGGCGAGGTCGTCACCTGCAATGGCTGCCACGTGCCGAACAGCGGGGTCTCCCACGGGCGCCGCGATGCCTTCGTGAGCGCCTGGGCCGGTGCGCCGGCCGACGGCCAGCCGTTCCCCAACACGGAGCCCGCCCTGTTCGCCGACTTCGGCGAGACCATGGCCCAGGTGAAGGAGCGCATCAGCTGCGCGACGGACTGCGCGCTGATCACTCCCAGCGTCGACGTCGCCTACGAGGACATCTGGACGGAGCCCGTGGCTGCCGGCCGTGCGAAGGATGCGAGCTTCACCTGGAGCTACTCGGACCTCTCGACGCCGGCCCCCACCACCGGTGGCTGCATCACGGCGTGGGCGCCGGGGTGCCGCATCACCATCAACTACGAGGCGCACATCCACCCGCTCTGGTCCACGCCCCGCGTGACGCTGGACGTGGATGGCATGACGGTGCTGGCCGACGACACCTGCACGAGCTGCCATTCCCCGGTGGACGCCAACATGGCGGCCCGGGTCCCGGCGGCCCAGCTCGACCTGTCGGACGGGCCGTCGGACATCGACGCGACGCACTTCAAGGCCTACCGCGAGCTCTTCTCGGGCGACAACGAGCAGGAGCTGAACGGTACCGTGCTGCAGGACCGGCTGGTCGAGGTTGGCGTCGACCCCGTCACCGGGGACCCGGTGTTCGCGACGGTGCCCGTGACGGCCTCGATGACCACCACCGGTGCCCTCGCGTCGACGCGGTTCTTCGGCCGCTTCGCCCCCGGCGGCACCCACGCCGGCCGCCTCACGCCCGCCGAGCTCCGCTTGCTCTCCGAGTGGGTCGACATCGGGGCCCAGTACTACAACGACCCGTTCCAGGCGCCCCTGGACTGACGCTTACTGACCCCGCGGATCATCCATGCGCCTCCTGGCCCTCATTGCCATCGTCGGATTCTTGTCGTCGGTCACACCGGCTTATGGCAAGAGCGCGGAATATCAGGCCGTCGTGGCGGAGCCCTTCCTCGAGCTCCACACGGGGCCCGGGCGCGGCTACCCGGTGTTCCACGTCGTGGACCGGGGGGCGCAGGTGGCCATCGTGAAGCGCCGGACCGACTGGTTCCAGGTGCGCACGGCGAAGGGCGTGGAAGGCTGGGTGAGCCTCGAGAACATCGCGCTCACCCTCGACGCCGCCGGACAGCCGGTGGCCATCGCCGACCCGGGCGCCGGTGATTTTGCGGGCCGGCGCTGGGAAGTGGCGCTGTCCCTGGGCGACCTGGACGGGGCGAGCGTGATCGCGGTGAGCGGCGGGTACCGCTTTACCCCGAACCTCTCGGCGGAGCTGCAGGTGGAGGACATCAGCGGCACCTTCTCCGACGGGTGGCTGGTGACGGCCATGCTGGTGCACCAGCCGTTCCCCGAGTGGCGGCTGTCGCCCTACGCGGCCCTCGGCACGGGGATCGTGCACGTGGACCCGAAGGCCACGCTGGTGTCTACCGAGGACCGCACCGACCAGGTGGGCCAGGTGGGCCTCGGGGTGCGGATGTACGTGTCGAAGCGGATCCTGTTCCGCACCGAATACAACAGCTACCTGACCTTCACGAGTCGCGATGACAACGAGGAACTGGACGAATGGAAAGCGGGCTTCGCGTTCTTCTTCTGAGCGGACTCGCCGTGGCCGCCACCGGCTGCAGCGTGTTCGGCCGTGACGCCGCCCCGCCGGAGGACGCGGGCGCGTCGGCGCCGGTCATCTCCCCGGAGGTCGAGCGGCGGGAGGTGAAGTCGCCGAAGATCGACACCGAGAACTTCGAGGTGGGCGGCTACGCGGGCCTCATCATGGTCGAGGACTTCGGCACCGCCACGCTCTACGGGGCCCGTGGCAAGTACCACGTCACCGAGTCGCTGTTCCTCGAGGGGACGTGGGGCACGTCGGACGACCTGGGCCTCACCAGCGCGGAAGTACTCGCGGTATTCGACCTGCTGGGCGGCGACCGCAAGTACGAGTACTACGACATCTCCCTCGGCTACGCACTGTTCCCCGGCGAGACCTTCATCGGCCGCAACTGGGCCTTCAATTCCGCCTTCTACGTCATCGGCGGTGCTGGCCAGACCAGCCTCGGGCCCGACGACTACTTCACCCTGACCTTCGGCGCGGGTTACCAGATGCTGCTGACCGACTGGCTGGCCCTGGACTTCGGGGTGCGGGACCACCTCTTCGACCTGGAGCTCACCACGGGCACCACGAACAGCACCCACAACATCGAACTGACCATGGGCATCAACGTCTTCTTCTGAGGTCATCCATGCGCATCCCCTCCGCCCGATCCGTTGCCAGCCTCCTGGTCGCCCTGATCCTCGCGACGGTCCCCGGCCGGGCGACCGACATGGCCGCACCGGCCGCCGCCTTCGAACTTCCGGCCCGGGCGGGCGGGAAGGTCTCGCTCGCCTCGCTGAAGGGCCAGGTAGTGCTGATCAACTTCTGGGCCACCTGGTGCGGGCCGTGCCGCAAGGAGATGCCGCTGCTCGAGCAGATCCAGAAGAAGTACGCGCCGCTCGGTTTCACCATGCTGGGTGTCAACGTCGAGGAGGACACCCGGCTGATGGACACGTTCCTCAAGGACGTGCCGGTGACCTTCCCGATCCTGCTCGACCCGGCCAACGGGGTGAGCAAGCTCTACGACGTCTCCGCCATGCCGAGCACCGTCATCGTCGACCGCAAGGGCCAGGTGCGCTACATCCACCAGGGCTACCAGCCCGGCGACGAGGGCAAGTACCAGGACGTCATCCGCCAGCTGATCCGGGAGAAGGCATGAGAAGCGTGCTCCTCGCCGCCGCGCTGCTCGTCGCCGGCTGCTCGGGGATCGAGCCCTGGGTGAAGCCCTACGAGCGGGACCGGCTGGCCGACCCGATCATGAGCTTCGACCGCAACCCGGTCTCCGGCTCCTACATCGACCACGTCCACGAGGCCCGGGAGGGCGCCCGCGGCGCCTCCGGCAGTGGCGGTGGCGGCTGCGGGTGCAACTGATGTCGGGGCATCGCCGCGTAGGAGCGCCTTCAGGCGCGATCCGGCCGGGATCGCGCCTGAAGGC
>ERZ761602.7946-NODE-7946-length-10940-cov-3.441249_pt1 | contig 10940 bp, 7 predicted proteins | sample MGYA00512165_ERZ761602 | MGnify/ENA primary metagenome ERZ761602 (study PRJEB28899, sample SAMN02445085) | bioreactor sludge metagenome | biome: EBPR sludge; isolation source: Thorneside wastewater treatment plant | place: Australia: Brisbane, Thorneside... | reverse complement strand
GTCGACGAGCCGGTGGTGCAGGTAGTGCCCCCACTCGTGCGCCACGACGAGGTTGTCGACGGCGGAGTCGGCCTGGGGGCCAGCCAACCGGTAGAGCGTGGCCGTCACCGCGCCGGATGTGAGCGCCGCCTTGATGGTGTTGCCGTCGCTTTGGCTGATGCTCAGCGCGCCGATCGCCGGCTGGGTGCCGCCGCCGCCCGGCATCGCCGGCGGACCGCCGCCCTGGTTGTTGGCGATGAGCACGCCGAGCGCGCCGGCGGCCTCGGCGGTGACGACCTTGGACTGGAAGGTGCAGTTTCCGCGGTCGATGAGCACGATCTGCCCCGCGACGGCGTTCGTGATCGGTTCGCACGCGTCGGTCGCCGTCCCGGTGCCGTCATCGGCGAGGACGATGGTCGACGTCACGTCGAACGACGCCGGCCCGAAGCCGGCCGCGCCCGTGGGCGGGTCTTGCGCGAACCCGCTCACCTGGAGCGAGCGCTCGTCGGTGCCGCTCCATAGATAGAGCTGCATGCGTGGCGACGCGCCGTCGGCGGGCGTCGCCATGTTCGCATTGTTCGACTGGCCTTGGTCGACAGCGTCCTGGGCCTGACAGTGGAGGCGGTCGCCCGCGTCGCCGCCCCGGCCATAGTTGTCTTGCTGGGCGTTGCCCGCCTGCTCGTCGAACCCCGAGTCGTACCAGTAATCGTGGAGCCAGTTCGTCGTGTAGAAGAGCTGGGTGACGGCGGCCTTTTGCTGCTCGACCGTCGCGAGGGGTGACTGCGACGGATCGAAGACGTGATCGAAGACGCCGGGCTGGGTCAACGTGGCGCGGACGTCACCGCCTGCGATGTTGTCGGAGTTGTCATGATCGGTGTACGCATCGACGTTGTTGCCGATGGCCTCGGTCGCGTTGTCGGGCAGCCACGGGTCGCCGTGCACGTTGAACCCGTCGATCGTGACGAGGCTCGGCGCGATGAAGCCGGGCGCCGACTGATCGGGCGTGCCCGTCGGGTGCGGGGTGAAGTCGGCGATCGGCCCGTCGAGGGGGCGCAGATCGCCGCTCGTGTCGGCGAACACGCGGTAAGAGAAATCGGCGTGCGCGGTGAGGTTGCGCCGCTGGAGGACGTCGCCCGTGGCGGCGTCGATGACGTAACCGTAGCTGTCCCAGCCCGGCGCGCCGGTCGAGGCGAAGACCTCGACGTAGTAGGCGGCGACGAGCGCCTGACCGAGCGGGAAGAAGACGCGACGCGCCCGCGCGGGGTCCGAAAAGCGAAACCCCCGCCCGGGAGCGGCCCCGAAGCGAACGTAGCCGTGCTCGTCCTGGGCCTGCGCGGTGACGAGGACCGACGACGGGACGCTGGCGCCGTAGAGGTCGGAGAGGGCGCGCGCGACCGCGCCCGCGTGGGGAAGCGCGAATTGGGCGCGCTTCGCGGTCTCGGAGGTGGCGTCGGCGCGAAGCCCGCCCCCGATGGCGACGAGCGAGAGATCGCGGCGCATCAGGACCTTGGCCCCGCTGGCGATCACGGGGATGCCGTCGAGCTCCTGCGTGAGCTCGACCACGATGCCGCCCCGGCCCGTGTCATGGACGCTGGAGACGGTGACGGTCGAGAGCGCGCGCGACGTCAGGCCGAACAGATCGCGGTACGCGCGGGCGTGGTGCCGGGCCGCCTGGGCCGGGGACCCCGCGGCGGAGGTGGGCACCGGCTCTCCGCGCCCCCACACGAACGACGGCGCACCGGTCCGTTGGTCGAGAGAGGCGATCTGGGCGGCACGCTCCGGGCGGACGGCGACCGCGCGCGCGGGCGGCAGCTCGAACGAGCGATCGAAGCTCGGGCGATCGTCGGCGTGGGCGACGTGACCGACGCACACGGTGAGGAGCGACAGGACCGAGACGCGAAGAGTACGTCGCATGGGGTTTACAGCGTGTAGCGCGCGCGAATGAAGGTGAGCGAGCCGCCCGAGGCGGGGTCGCCGAACTTGGTGTACGTCTTGCCGAGGTTGAACAGAGCGCCGAGGCCCAGCTCGAGCCCGTTGCCGAAGTTGTAGCCAATCTCGGGGAAGATCACGGCGGAGAAGCCCTCGGGTGTGTAGAAGGGATACGAGAGCACGCGGCGGTCGCCGCTCGGGGTCGGGCGGGTGAGCTCGTAGCCGGAGAGCTCGAGGATGGTGAAGAGGCGGGTGAGGAGCTGGTCGTCGAGCCACTTCACGTCGACGCCCGCGACGAGGTAGTCGCCGAGCCGCGGCCGCAAGGTCTCGCGCGCGCAGCGGGTGCCGTCGATGCGGGTGGTGGCCCCGAGGCTGATGCAGCCGGTGCCAGGGGCGATGAGATCGCCGAGCGACGCGGTGACGATGTTGCTGTCGCGCACTTCTTTCGTGCCGCCCATCCAGTCGCCAGCGCCGTACTCGTCGGCGAGGCCGTGCACCCACATGAGGTTCGCGTACACGTTGCCGGGGAACGTGTAGTCGAGGCCGAGCGTCCACTTTGCGAACGGCCTGTCCTCGACGACGACGGGGCGAGGCCCGCCGGGCCGGCCGTCCTGATCGTAGTCGTACTCGCCTTGGGGCAGGCGGAACGCGCCGCCACCGAGCACGAGCTCTTCTTGCGAGACCTTCATCTTGGTCTCGCGCGGGATGTAGAGCGCGCCTTCGAAGCGGTAGCCGATGCCGCCGATGTTCTCGTCGATGGGCTTGAACGGGTTGAACTCGCCCGCGATGTTCAGGCCGTAGGCGTGCATCTTGGGGTAGCCGAGCGTGGTGTCGGTGAGCAGGCGCCCGCCGTTCACGGCCGTCGAGCAGAACTGCCCGAAGGGAGAGCCGCCGCAGCGATCACTCGCGTCTTGCCGCGTGTGGTTCGCGAACGGGATCGGGAAGTCGTGGAAGCCGGTGTAGTAGCTGAGGGCGATGTCCTGCTCGAAGACGGTGCCGGCCATCCGAAACGCGGCCTGCATGTTCTCGAACTCGGGCTCCGGCGTGATGATGGTCACGTTGTCGACGACGGTGGGCACGTTGAGAAACCGCGCCGCCGCGCCGCGCTCGGTCTCGGTCCGCCAGCGGAGCCTCCGGTTCACGAAGGGCGTGCGGCCCACCTGCGCGGGGCCGAGCGCCGCGCTGACCGGCAGCCGCGCCGGCTTGAACAGCGGAACGAGCGCGGCCGAGAGGCTGAAGTCGTCGGTGACCCAGTAGTCGGCCTTGACCATGAAATTGCCCTGCTGCTTGCCGAAGAGCAGCGGGTCGATGAGGTCGTCGGCGTTGAGGAGGTTCGTGGGGTTGAACTGATCGGCGACGCCCCACGCGACGACCTGCTGGCCTGCGCGGACGTTGAAGCCGTCGAAGATCAGGTTCTGCACCTCGACGTAGAGCTCGTTGACGTCGATGCGGTACGGCTGCAGCTCCTCGGCCTCGCTGAGGGCGCCGATCCCCTCGAGCTTGGCCTGGTAGCCGTAGAGCACGAGGTCGGTCTGCGCGACCGCGCGTACGTTCTCCCACGAGACGGCGAAGCGCGCGCCGAGGATGTTCTGGTTTCGCTCGACGCCTCGGGGCAGCGTCGTCTGCGCGATCACGCCGCCGGCGGACTTGGTCTCGAGGCGAAAACGAAGATCGCTCTCGATCCGCAGCTGCATGTCCCACGAGGGATCATCCGCAGCTGCGGGCAGCGTGGCGCTGAGGATGGTGGTCGCGAAAGCCCCTGCGAGGAGCGGGCGGATCATCGCCCGCAGGGTAGATCAAAACGCGAGGCTCAAGAGCCCTCTTCGAGCGCGCGCTTCGAGAACTTGGAGTCGGGGATGTCGGGGTTCACCTTCCAGGCCTTGCGCACGAGCGTCGTCGAGGCGTTGCCCTTCGTGTGGTCGACCATCTTGAGCTCGGAGGGGCTCAAGCACTCCTTTTCGGTGGTGTACCCGCCGCGCGTCTCGGTCTTGAGCTTGGTGCCCGCGTCGTTGAAGTAGCGGATCTCGGTCGGGATGTTCTTGGCCTTGTCGTAGACGATCTCGAGCTTGGGGTAGGGGGCGTGCTTGTCCTTTTTCCCGGAGCAGCTCAAGGTCACGAGCTTGCCGTCGTCTTTGGCGACGGTCGCGGAGTACATCTTCGCGTAGCTGGTGATGGACATGTCGTCCTGGGTGAAGTGCATCCCCATGAAGCCCTGGTCGGTCACGTGGCTCGCGATGCGGCGCACCTTCTTGTAGGCCGGCAAGTAGACGTACATCTGCGTGGGCGACAGGATGAGCACCTTGGTGCCCTTCACGTCGGCGGGGGCGAGGAACTCGGACAGGCGCCACTCGTTCTTCATCCACACCGCGAGCTTGAGGGTGCGGTCGGCCTTCTCGGGGACCCGGATCGTGCCCTCGTACTCGAAGTACTGCGTCTTGGCCTTGAAGATGGTCGCGTCGATGGTGGCGAGCGCCTTGTCGCCCTTCTCGTCGGCCCACGCCTCGTCAGGGAGCCACAGCCCCGAAGCCGTGACCGCGGTGCCGACCGACAAGAGCCCCGTGAACGTGCGACGCTTCATAGTTTACCGATCTAGCCAGTTCTCGGCCGTTTTGGGAGGGTGCTTGGGCTTGGACGGGGCGACGCGGTCGGGTCTTCAACCCCGGATGCCTGGGCCCCGTCCGAAGTCGTTGGTGCGTAACGGTTTTTACGGGCCAAAAGCGGGCAAACGATGAAGGTCGCGGCCCCGGCAGCGACCATGGCGAGGGCGGTGAGGCCGCCCACGTTCTTGAGGGGCCGGGCGTCGCCGAGGGTGAGCACGAAAAAGCCGACCGCCATCATCAGGGCGTTCGTCCAGATGCCCGCGGCCGTATCGACGGCAGCCCCGCGCGCCGCATCCACCAGCGAGCCGCCGGGCGGGGCCGACCACGCCCACAGGTACTCGACCGCGTAGTCGTCGCCGGCGCCGATGATCAGGCTGGCGAGCATCGACGTTCCGATGTCCAGGTGAACGCCGACGGCGCCCATCGCCCCGTAGATGAGCACGAGGGTGAGGAGCGTCGGGATCGACGAGAGCACGCCTGCGCCCACCGACCGGAAGAGCGCGATCTTGAAGCCGACTACGAGGAGCAGGGCGAACCACAGGCTGTTCCACTGGTTGTTGAAGACGCTCGAGGAAAGGCCCCGGTAGAGGATCGGCAGGCCCGTCATCCGCACGTCGATCTTCTCGGCGGCGGGGCCGGGCGCCGCGCCTGCCGAAGGCGACAGCGCGGTCGGCGCGTCGAGATCGAGCAGGGAGTGGCCCACCGCGCGCAGGAACCGTTCGCCGCGCGCGCCCTCGGGCACCGTGACGCCGGCCGCTTGCGTGATCGAGACGGCGCGGCCCGCGCTCTCGGCCTGCGTCCAAAAGTCGCCGACGCTCTGCTCGAGGGTGAGGGCGGCGTCGTCGACGACGGGATCGTCGGTGGCGCGATCGAGGGCACCTCCGACCGCCGCCGGAAAGCCGCTGCGCCAGGCTTTCCGGGCCTCGTCCTCCACCGGCGGAGGGCCGAGCGCGGCCACTGCCTTGGCGATGCGCGCCGGCGCGTCGGGCCCACACTCCTCGGGCAGCTTCATCCCGAACGCCTCGGAGCCGATGAACTTCACGATCGCGGGCTCGACCACCGAGGCTGGCGGAGGCCCGGGCGGCGCGCGGAGCGCGGCATCGAGCGCCGCCGCATCCGTGATGGTGGCGCCGTAGCTCGCGGCGAGCGAGCGCATGCGGTCGGCGACGAGCGCGACCACGTGATCGGTGGGATGCCCCTTGGGGTTCTCGACGACGGTGTACGACTTGGGCAGGGCGGCCGCGAGGCGCTCGAGCTCGGCGGCGACGCTCTCGACCTCGGCCGCGCGGCTGGGGCGCACCTTGACCGTGATGAGCGCCGCTTGTCGATCGTCGCTGACGGTCATCGAGACCGCTTGCTTGCCGGTCAAGAAGCTGAGGAGGAGCTTGGCCTTCTCCGGGGTGTCGGGGACGCGGCGCACGTCCTCCATCGCCTCGTTGGTCTGGGCGATGATCGCGCCGAGGTGCGTCACGCTCGAGACGCCCGGCACGAGGCGCGCGCGATCGGCCAGGCCTTGGAGCTCGCGGAGGACGACCGGGTTGGTCATGTCGGCCATGACCTCGATCTGCACGAACGTCGAGCCGCCGAAGTTGCGCTGCATGAACGCGTCGGCCTCGGCCGGCGGGCTGTCCGCGTCGAAGAAGGCCGTCGTGTCGAGGCGCGAGTCGACGCGGCTGACGAAGAAGGCGGCCGCGAGCGCGAGCGCGCCCGTGACGAGCCCGAAAGCCCAGCGCTTCTTCATCGTGAGCTCGGCGAGGGCGGCCGTCGCCCGCGCCACCGCGGGCAAGGGCGCCGTCGCTTTGCCGCGTATGGGCGAGATGGTGTTGACGGCGGGGATGAACACGAGCGCCACCGCGAGCGCGACCGTCAGGCCGAGCGCGGTGAAGAAGCCGAAGGTCCGGAGCGGCGCGATGTCCATCATCACGAACGAGAGCAGGCCGAAGACGGTGGTGAGACCCGACCCGAGGACGGCGGGGCCGACCTCTTCGAGCGCCCGCTTCAGCGCGGCCTCACGCGGCAGCGTGGCGCTGTGCGCGTAGAAGCGGCTCATGATGTGGATGCCGTACGCGCTCCCGAGGGCGAAGAGGATGACCGGCATCGAGCCGAGGACGATGTTGGTGTGCACCTCGAAGGCGCCCATCACGCCGAGCGGGATGACGATGCCGATCGTGGTGGCGAGGAGCGAGAGCCCCGTGCCCACCAGATCGCGGAACGCTACGAGCACGAGGAGGGCGATCGCAGCGCAGGCCCACGGGGCGAGGCGACGCAGGTCCTTTTGGGTGGTGTCGTAGATGTACGTCGAGACGAAGGGCGCGCCGTGCCAGTATTTTTTCTCGGCGGGGAACGCCTCTTCGATCACGGCACGCACGCGGGCGGCCATCTCGCGCTGGGGGGTGCCCGGCACGGCGAAGCAGTAAAGCATGACAGCCTTGCCATCTTCACTGACGAGGTTGCCCACGATCTGGTCGCGCGAGAGCACCTTTTCTCTGAGCTTCTCGCGCTCCTCGGCGTTCTGGGGGATCTGCCGCACCAGGTAGTCGGTGGCGATGCCGCCGCGCTCCGGGTCGGCGGTGAAGTCTTCGACGCTGGTGATCGAGAGGGCGTGCTGGATGCCCTCGGTCTCGTTGAGGCGCTTGGTCGCCCGCTGCAAGCGCTCCAGGAACCCGGGCTCGAAGACGTCGGCGGACTCGATCCCGACGAGGGCGATGTCGAGGCTGCCGTAGCGGTCTGCGACCTCGTAGAAGGTCGCGACCTCGGGGTTGTCGCGGGGGAGGAACTTGAGGACGTCGTCGTCCTGGACGACGCGCGCCGCGTAGTACCCGCAGATGGCCGTCAGCGAGACGACGAAGAAGACGATGCCCCAGGCGAACTTGCGGTCGACGACGAGGCTGGCGAGGGTGCGGAACATGCGGGCGGTGATCAGCCCACGCGGAGCACGGCGGTGCCCCGCTGAGGACCTTTTAGCTCTTTGACCTCGATCTGGTAGAGGCCCTTCGCGAGCGGCACGAACTCGACGGGCGGGGCGCTCTGCGGTAGGCCCGTGGGCAGCTCGCGTAGCACCCGGTCGAGGATCTTCTGGCCGTTCGGCGACTGGATGGTCACGCCGATTGGCGGCTCCGGGTCGTCGATGGCGCGGAAGACGAGGTAGACGCGGTCGCCCACGCCCGCCAGGCTGTCCCCGTAGAACAACGTCTCGATGTCGCCGTGGCTGTCGATCCGGCCGGCCATACTCGAGCCCAAGCTATCAGCTTTTTCCGCGAACGGCCCGACGTGCTAACCACGGGACCATGGGCCCGCGCGCGAACGACCCAGCCAACGACGTCGTGGTCACCGGCGTCGGTGTCTGCTGCAACATGGGGGACGACCTCGCCTCGATCTTGGAGCGCCTCCGGGCCGGAAAGAACGTCCCGTTCGAGCGGTGGGACGTCGCGCAGGCTCTCCAGGCGCGCTGCCAGGTGATCGGGCGGTACCACGGCGACGTCTCGGACGCGGCGCTGGGGGTGAACAAGAAGCTCTCCCGGTTCATGGGCCGTGGGTCGCGGGTCGCGTTGAAGAGCGCCCTGGCCGCGGTCGGCCAGAGCAAGCTCTTCGAGGCCACGCTCCCCCACCTCGAGCGGCGCGAGGTCGCGGTCGTTTTCGGGGCCGGCACGGGCGACGTCGAGACCCACATCGAGGTGCGTCGCAAGCTCGACGAGACGACCGACGTCAAGCGGGTGCAGCCGACCGTCATCCCGAAGCTGATGGCGTCGACCGTGTCGGCGAACCTCGTCAACGTGCTCAAGACGACAGGGCCGTCATTCACGGCGACGGCGGCCTGCGCCGGCGGCGCGTACAATATCCTCCTCGCGACGATGCTGATCCGCGCCGGGCACACCCGCGCTGCGATCGCGGGCGGGGTCGAGGTCTGCGACACCCACTTCTTCGCCGGCTTCGACGCCATGGGCGCGTACAACGGGCGCGACAACGATCACCCCGAGCGCGCTTCGCGGCCATACGCCGCCGACCGCGCGGGGTTCATCTTCAGCGAGGGCTCCGGCACGGTGGTGCTCGAGCGGCGCGCCGACGCCGAGGCCCGGGGCGCGCGCGTCCTCGGCGTCATCCGCGGCTTCGGTATGTCGAGCGACGGTCAGGGTGAGATGGTCGCGCCCGCCGCGAGCGGCGCGCTCTCGGCCATGCGTCAAGCGGTCGAGACGAGCGGCATCGGCCCCGACGAGATCGACTACGTGAACACCCACGGCACCTCGACGCCGCTCGGCGACGTGTCCGAGGTCAAGGCCATCCGCGAGTGCTTCGGGGGGCGCCACGTCGCGTACTCGTCGACCAAGGGCTACACCGGCCACACCATCAGCGCCGCCGGCGTGATCGAGGCGATCTTCACCCTCGCCATGCTCGAGGGCGGGTGGGTCTCGCCGAGCGTCAACGCCTCGCCGCTCGACCCCGAGCTCGAGCCCTACCCGCCGGTGATGGCGCCGCGTGACGAGACGCTGCGCCACGCGGTGTCGAACTCGTTCGGGTTCGGCGGCACCAACGCCTGCCTCATCCTTTCGGCGGGCTAGCCGATGCGGGCCGAGCTCTCACGAGCGGCGCAGTTGCGTCGAGCCGTCGGCGCGTTCGTCGTCGACAATTTCTTTCAGGGCACGTCGCGGCTCGCGCGCCTGCACCCCGACTCGCGCCCCGAGCGCCACGGCGTCGAGGTCGTGCGCGACGTGACGTACGGCGCGCGCACCAAGAACGAGCACCTGCTCGACGTGTACCTGCCGCGCGCCCACAAGGAGCCGCGGCCCGCCGTCCTCTACGTGCACGGCGGCGGGTTTCGCATCCTCTCCAAAGACTCGCACTGGGTGATGGGGCTCGCCTACGCGCGGCGCGGCTACGTCGTCTTCAACGTGAACTACCGCCTCGCCCCGCGGCACCCGTACCCGGCCGCGCTCGAGGATTGCGCCGACGCGTACGCGTGGGTCGTCGCCAACGCGGGGCGGTTCGGGGCCGACCCGTCGCGCCTCATCCTCGCTGGTGAGAGCGCGGGCGCGAACCTCGTTACGTCGATGACGATCGCCGCGGCGTACGAGCGCCCCGAGCCGCTCGCGAAGAAAATCTTCGAGACCGGCGTCGTCCCCCGCGCGACCGTCCCGGCGTGCGGCATCTTTCAGGTCAGCGACACCCACCGCCTCGCGCGCCGTCGAGCGATGCCGGCGTACGTGTTCGATCGGCTGCAAGAGGTCGAGCACAACTACCTCCGCGGCGGGGCCGTGGGCACGAGCCTCGATCTCGCCGACCCGGTCTGCGTCCTGGAGAAGGGTGAAGCGCCGGCCCGCCCCCTGCCGCCGTTCTTTCTTCCGTGCGGCACGCGCGACCCGTTGCTCGACGACACCCGCCGGCTCGGCAAGGCGCTCGACGCCCTCGGCGTCCGCAACGAGGTCCACATCTATCCGGGCGAGGTCCACGCCTTTCACGCCTTCGTTTGGCGGCCGGCCGCGAGAGCGTGCTGGCGGGAGACCTATCGTTTCCTCGACGAGACGTTGGGGTCGGCGACGGGGGAGAAGTGAGCGGCGCGCGGTACACGGTCGAGAACCTGAAGGGGTGCCTCGTCGAAGCGCGCGTCGAGCGTCTCACGACCGCGGCCGAGGCCGACGCTTACGCCGCCGACGTCGCCGACGCCGCGCAGCGCTGCGGCCCGCCCCAGACCGCAGTCCTCTGCGCCGATCACCGCAGCGCGAACATCTATCCGCCCGAGGTCGCCGACCGCCTGCTCCTCGCCTTTCGCCCCAACAACACGCGGTTCGAGCGCATCGCGATCCTGGTCGCGAAGGACAACGCCACCCTCCTCATGCAGCTGCAGCGTCTCACCCGCGAGGCCGGGTCGGACCGGCGGCGCGTCTTTCTCGAGCCCGGCGGCGCGCTCGAGCACCTGGCGAAGTCGCTCGACGCGGGCGAGCTCGAGAGAGCGCGGCAGTTCTTGGGCGGCTGAGGTAGCGGATGCCCGGGTACCCTCCTTCGCAGGTTGTATTCGCGTCCGCTGCTAGGAATTGACTTCACCATTTTGGGGCGGTGGTTTTTGGGGCGGTGGTTTTTGGGGCGGGATTCGAAGGTGCGTACGTACGCACCAACGCATCATCGAGGCGGGATGTTCGCCGACCACCGCCCGGGGCACCGGGCGCCGTGCGAACGCGCAGCCCTCTGGATGGCTGCTCCAGCTCCGACGAGGCGAGGTCGTCATTGGCGGCGCTGACGTGCGATCTGCGAGAGCAGGGCCCGGCCTGGCCGACCTCCGGCCCAAGAGCGATCACTCCGAGCAATCCACGCGCTTGTAGGTCGAGCCCTCTTCGGTGCGCAGCGTGTAGAGGACGCCACCGGCGGGGTCGACCACGAAGTCTTTGAACGTCTCTTCGGGCATGTCGTTGGCGGGGACGGTGACCGTGCCCTGGACCTCGC
>ERZ761602.7945-NODE-7945-length-10940-cov-4.839504_pt1 | contig 10940 bp, 8 predicted proteins | sample MGYA00512165_ERZ761602 | MGnify/ENA primary metagenome ERZ761602 (study PRJEB28899, sample SAMN02445085) | bioreactor sludge metagenome | biome: EBPR sludge; isolation source: Thorneside wastewater treatment plant | place: Australia: Brisbane, Thorneside... | reverse complement strand
GAACGGCACGACGGCCGCCGCGCTGGGCGTCCTCGAGGAGCGGGAGCTCCGCGCCCTGGTGACCGAGGACCCGGAGACCCAGTGGGTCAAGGTGCGCCTCGCCAGCCGGCTGGTGCGCAAGGACGACCTGGCGGGCGCCGACCAGGTGCTGAAGCAGGGCATCGCCGAGTTTCCGGACAGCGCCGAGCTCAAGCTGGCCCTGGGCGACCTCTATCGCGCCACCAAGCGCCCGGCCGAGGCCATGGCGACTTACCGGGAGGCAGCCGCCAAATGGCCCGAATCCACGCCGGAGGGCCTGCAGGCGCGCAACCGGATCGTGGCCCAGCATGCGGTGGACGGCAACATCGGGAAGGCACGGGCGGACATCGAGGCCATCCTCAAGGTCGCCCCGGACAATGCCGAGGCGCTGCTCTCCCGCGCCACCTTCGCCTTCCTCGACCGGCGCTACGATGCGGCCATCGCCGACCTGCGCACCGTGCTCCGCCGCGACCAGTCCAGCGAGGCGAGCCTCCTGCTCGCCCGGGCCTACGTGGGCGCCGGTGACCTCGTCGTGGCCAAGGACACCTATCGCACGCTGCTCGACCGGGACCCGACCAACGCCTCCGCCGCCAAGGAACTCGCCGTGCTGCTGTCGGACGAGGGCGATGCGGCCGCCGCCGCCGACATCCTCCGGAGCTTCGTCGCGGTCCGCCCCGACGACGCGGAGGCGTCCGCAGCGCTGGTGCAGAGCCTCATCGCCCAGCGCGACCTCGACGCGGCTGAGGCCGAGGCGCGCCGCGCCCTCGCCAGCGGCACGGGTGGCGCCCTCGCGGAACAGGGTCTCGGCCGGGTGTTCGAGGCCCGGGGTTCGACGGCAGACGCCCTGGCCCGCTACCGCGCCGTGCTCGCCGAGGATCCCGGCCAGGTGAACGCCCTCGAGGGCCTCACCAAGATCCTGCTGGAGGAGGGCCGTGCGGGCGAGGCCATCGCGTTGCTCAAGTCCTACCCGGAGGACAACCTGGATGCCTCGCTCCTGCTGGCGAAGTCCTACCTGCGGGCCGGCAACGCCGGCGCGGCCCGGGAGGCCAACGAGCGCTCGATCCGGATCGCCCCGCAGGATGCCCGGGCGTACCTGGCCCTTGCGGCCCTTGAACCGACCGACTCCGCCGCGCAGCGCGCCGCCCTGGAGCGGGCCCACAAGGCCATCCCGGGCAATCCCGCCATCGGCCTCTTCCTCGGCAGCCTGCACAGCCGTGAGGGGCGTGTCGCGGAAGCCACCAAGGTCTACGAGACGGTGCTGGCGAAGACGCCGGACGACCCGGTGATTGCCAACAACCTCGCCTCGCTGCTGCTCGAGCAGCCTGGCGACGACAAGGCCAGGCTTGCCCGCGCGCTGACGCTCGCTGTCCCCCTGGGGGAAAGCGGCGATCCGCTGCTGCTCGACACGCTCGGCTGGGCCTACTACCGCAACGGCGATTTCGGCAACGCGGTGCGGACCCTGGAACGGGCGGTCGCGGCCAATGGTGAGCTGGCCGTGGCCCAGTACCACCTGGGCAAGGCCTACCTCGCCGCCGGCAATCCGGTCAGCGCGAAACAGCACCTGGCGCTGGCGGTCGACAAGGGTGGCACCGAGGCCGCCTTCGTGGCGGATGCCAGGGCCGAGCTCGCCCGGATCGGCGGCTGAGCAGCGCCCTTGGCGCCGGCCCGCGCACTTTATGTCACGCTCGCGCCGGCGAACCGGCATCACGGCCTCGGGTTGCCACAATTGACCCGCGCCGCCGGCGCCGCCGACAATGATTTCCGAACCAGCCAGCAGAAGCGGTGAGTGCCATGCAGATTGCCAAGGATTGCGTCGTCAGCATCGAATTCCGCCTGACCAATGAGAAGGGCCAGTTGCTCGACAGCTCGCCCCCGGGCGAGACCCTCCAGTACCTGCACGGCGCTGCCGGCATCCTGCCGGAGCTCGAGCGGCACCTGGCCGGCAAGCGGTCAGGCGACGCCTTCGACATCACCATCCCGCCAGAGCGGGGCTTCGGTGACCGGCTGGCAAACCTGGTCGAGATCATTCCCATCGGCAACTGGAGCGAACCCGAGAAGCTGGCGGTCGGTATGTCCGTGACGCGCACGGACCCGGCGGGTGGCACCCAGAACTACCTCGTGACGGGCCTGGACGCCGAGAAGGTCACGGTGGATGGCAATCACCCCCTGGCCGGCATGACGCTGCGCTTCCAGGGGCGTATCGTCGAGGTACGGCCCGGTACCGCCGAGGAGCTGGCGTCGGTCTAGACCGCGGGCGCGGCCCGCGGCCTGGTCCGGCCAGGCTGGCCATGAACCTGCCCCCCGCTCAGTCCAACCCGCGGCCCTCGCCGGCGGCCGACCTGGCCACGGCCCGTGCTCACCTGGCCTCCGGCCGGCTGGAGGAGGCCGGGGCGGCCTGCGAGGCGTTGCTGCACGCGACCCCCGACGATGCCGCGGGCCTGCACCTGCTGGCCCTGGTCCGGGGCCGCATGGGTCACCTGCCAGACGGGATCCGGCTGCTCGAGCGGGTCGTTGCGCTCACCCCCGGCGCTGGCGCGGCGCGCAGTGATCTCGGCGCCATGCTGATCGCCGCTGGCCAGCCAGAACGCGCCGAACCGCAGCTCGCGGTCGCCGTGGGCCTGCAGCCCGGCAGCATCGAGGCCCGCGTGAACCTGGGTAACGCACTCCACGCCCAGGGCAAGCTGGAAGGTGCGGAGGCGACCTACCGGGCAGCCCTCGGGCTCGACCCCCGCCACGTGCGTGGCCTGCTCAGCCTCGGCAACCTGCTGGTGCAGACCCGCCGGCCTGACGAGGCGGCGCTGCTGCTTGCCACGGCGGCTGGCCTTGCGCCCGGATCGGCGGCTGCCCACCTGTTCCTCGGTGACGCCCTGCGGGACCTTGGTCGTCACGACGAGGCGCTCGCGAGCTACGGCCGCGCCCTCGCCATAGAGCCCGCCCATCCGGATGCCAACGAGAACCTGGGCTGTGCCCTCAAGGGCCGTAACCAGTTCGAGGCGGCCATCCGGCACCTGCGCGCGTCGGGCAAGCCCTTTGCCAGGGCGCAGGCCCTGGACTGCGAGCTGCGACTCGGCCGCACGGGTGCGTTCTTCTCCTGGCTCGAGGCCAACGCGGCCCGCGAGGCGGGCAACCTGCACTCCGCGTCGCTGTCGGCCTACGCGGCGTGGCATTGCGGGCGCCCGGATCCCCACCCGTTCTGTCCGGAGCCCCTGCGCTACGTGCGGGTCCTGGACCGCTACACGGCGCCTGCGGACGCCGGTTTCCTCCGCGAGCTGATCGCGGAAGCGGGCGCGGTGGAGGAGGTGTGGGAACCCAAGGGCGTCACGACGACACTGGGATTCCAGACCGGCGGCAACCTGTTCGCCAAGGCGCGGCCCGGCGGCGCGCTCGAGCGCCTCGCGGCGGATCTCGGCGCCGAGCTTGAGCGCTACCGCGCCGGGCTGTCGCCGCCCGGCATCGGTCTCGTGGCGAACTGGCCGGCGGCCACCGTCCTGCACGGCTGGTTTGTGCGCCTGGTGACCGGCGGCCACCAGGCCTTCCACAACCACCCCTACGGCTGGATGAGCGGCTGCCTGTACCTGCAGATGCCGGAGCGGAGCCCGCCCGGCGAGGGTGCCATCGAGTTCAGTCTCGCCGGCGACGGCTTTCCGTTCCTGTCCGGCCGCCCGTCGCCGAGCCTGACGCACCAGCCGCGCCCGGGCCAGCTCGCGCTGTTTCCGTCCTCGCTCTTCCACCGGACCATACCCTTCCGCTCGGATGAGGAGCGCCTCTGCATCGCCTTCGACCTCAAGCCGGCGTGAACCTCGTCCGCATTGCCGGCCTCATGCGCTCGGGCAGCAACCTGCTGACCTGGATGCTCCGGCACAACTTCGCCGACGTGATGACCTGCACCATGCTGCTCGGCTGGAAACACGGCCCGGTGGTGCGGGGCCGGGACCTCGGCAGTGATGACTTCGTGGACCCCCGGCACCGGGAGGGGCTGCGCAACTTCCGGCGCGACCGCCCGGCCGACTGGGCCCGCGTGACCGGCAGCGCGCTCTTCCAGGCGGCCGCGAAGGCCCGCGCCACGGGGAGCTACGGCGTCGCGCTCGCCGTGCGGGACCCCGGTCTCTGGTACGCGAGCTGCGTGCGCGTGCACCGGGAGGCACCGGATTTCCTCAACCACGGCACGACGCCCGCCGAGGCGGCGGCCGCCTGGAACGACCGGCACCGGGACTGGCTGGCGAGCCTCGGGGCGCGCAGCGTCATCGTCGACACCGATGCGCTCCGGCGCGATCCCGCGCCCTGGCTCGAGCGCATGGCGGCGGGTCTCGGCCTGGCGCGGCTGCCCGGGGTGAAGGTGCCTGAGGGCTACCTGCACCCCCAGGGCACCGAGGAGATCTACGAACTGCTCGGTGCGCCCATCACCCGGGAGATCGACCGGGACTTCACCACCCTGGGGGAGGTGGATCCCGCGGACCTTGAGCGCTTCGCGGCCCTTCTCGACAGGGACATCCTGGAGCGGCTGGGCCTCGGGGCCCGCCGGAAGAGCGCATGACCCGCGGCAATATCGGCATGGTCTACGTGGCCACGCGCCGGCCCCACTATGTGGCCGAGGCCTGCCTGTCGGCCCACAGTGCCAGGGACGTGATCCCGGACCTGCCGATCACGCTCTGTACCGACCTGCCGGACGTGGCCTTCGCCCGCAGCCCCTGCTTCAACGCGGTGCTGCCACTCGAGACCCGGCGCCGCTATCGCAGCCTCTGGGCGGAGGGCCAGCTCGATCGCATCCGCGCGCTGCGCAACTCGCCCTACGAGTACACCTTGCACCTGGACACGGACACCCGGGTCCTCAGTCCCGACTTCGCCGGGCTGTTCGACCGCCTGGACCACGTCGACATTGGCATGGCCATCTGCCAGCCCGACGTGAGCAAGTGCGCGCAGATCACCGGGCTGCCCATGTTCAACGTCGGCTTCATCCTCTTCCGCAGGTCGCCGCCCGTGCTGGCGCTTCTCGAGGCCTGGGAGAACCTCACCCGGGAGAACTTCGAGCTGGGCAACCTGGACGTGCCACCGAAGACCGCGGTCACGGCCCACATCGAGGATCCGGAGGTGCGCCGGGAAGTGCTGTTCATGGACCAGACCAGCTTCGTGCAGTTGCTGAGCCCGGCGGTGAACCGCTTCGGCGTGCAGCTGGAGGTCATGGACGAGGCCTGGAACTTCCGCAGCACGGGCCGCGGCCGTACCTTCGACCGGCCGGTGAAGATCAGCCACCATCCCGAGCTGCGGGGCCGCCTCGGCGGCGATCTCATCGCCCTCGCTGGCCGCTACCTCGCTGCTGGCAACCCGACCCACGCCAGCGAGCTGCTCACGTGCCTCCACGATGAACTCGTACCGGCGGACAACGTCGACGGCCGCGCCCAGGTGCAGGCACTCATCGCGCAGGTGCGCACGGCGGGCTAGCCAAGCCGGGAAAAGTCGAAGTCTGCCTGCGCGAGCTGTCCGGGCGTCAGGGCCACGCCCCGGCTGCGGCACCAGGCCAGCCACATGCCACGCAGCGCGAACTCGAATTTGCTTGTGAAGCCGGGTCCGTCGCAGAGGGTGCTCTCGAGCAGCTGCCGACGCAGGGTCTCGTGGAGCGTCCCGAGTCGCGCTGGATCGCCGGCGAGTGCGACTGCCTTCGCCACGTACTCGTCACCGGTGCGGGCAATGAGGTCAGGCAGCCCGACCTGGGTGAGCAGGCTCACGCCCACCCGGCTTGCATGGTTCTGGCCGGCGAGCGTCACCACCGGCACGCCCATCAGCAGTGAGTCCAGCGTCGTGGTCGTGCCGTGGTAAGGGAAGGTGTCGAGGGCCACGTCCACCCCGCGATACATGGCCAGGTGGTCCTCGGCTGCACCGATGAAGCCCACGAGCTCGACCCGGGCCGGGTCGATGCCACGGGCGGCGAAGCGCCCGAGCTGGTACTGGCGGCAGCCGGCGTCCTCGCCCGCCACGCACTTCATCAAGAGGCGGGAACCCGGCACCGCCGCGAGGATCCCACACCAGAGGTCAACCACCAGGTCGGACACCTTGAACTCCCGGTTGAAGCTGCCGAAGGTCACGTGGCCGCTGGCGAGGCAGGGCGGCGGGGCGCAGTCGGGGACGCGCTCCGGCGGGCGGAAGCACAGGAAGCCCTCGGGCAGCCGCACCAGTTGCTCCGTATGGAAGGCCTCGGCGCCGGGCGGGTCGCTGACCGCGTCCGTGATGCGGTAGTCCACCGCCTCGATGCCCGTGGTATCCGGGTAGCCGAGATAGGTGGCCTGTACCGGAGCCGGCCGGTAGCCGGCCAGCGCGGCGTGCAGCGTGCCGGCGTGGCCGGCGAGGTCAATGAGAATGTCGATGCCGTCCTGGCGAATCAGTTCCGCCAGCTGCGGGTTCGGCAGGTGGTAGCAGCTGCGGAAGTGGTCCACCTTGCCCTTGAGGCGCTGGGTCACCTTGTCCGGGGACTTCACCAGCGCGTAGCAGTAGACCTCGAAGGATGCCCGGTCCCGGTGCTCGAGCAGCGGCTCCAGGAAGAAGGCGACCGAGTGGGTGCGGATGTCCGGCGACACGTAGCCGAGGCGCAGGCGCCTGGCCGGGTCCGGCACGTTGGCATGGTCCCGCATGGCCAGGCCCGGCGGCGCATGCAGGCGCCCGAAGCGCTGGTGCTCGGCGAAGATCTCGGCGGGATCGATGCCGTTCACGTAATGCATCGTGAGCAGCAGGTTCGAGTGGGATGGCGTCATCGCCGGGCTGATCTCCAGCGCCCTGCGGTAGGACCCGAGCGCCTCGGCCACCTGGCCCATGCTGGCCTGGCTGTTTGCCAGCGAGTTCCACAGCGTCGCGGAGCGGGGCGCGATCTGGAGGCCCTTGCGGGCGAATTCCGCCGCCTTGCTGAACTGGACGTAGTCGATGTAGAGCAGGGCCAGGTCACCGTAGACCGGTTCGTAAGCCGGGTTCAGCTGCAGCATGCGCAGCAGGCAGCGCTCGGCGTCCGCCCCCAGCCGGGCACGGATGTAGAACCTCGCCGTGATCTCGAGTCCGGCAAAGTCATTGGCCAGGCTGGCCTCGACCTGCCGGAAGATGGCGGCCGCCTCGTCTGGCCGGCCCGTGTTGAGCAGGGCGTCCGCCAGCATTTCCCGCAGCGGGTGCAGGTCCGGGCGCTGCGCGAGGGCCGCCCGGAGGAACGGCACGGCCTCGTCCGGCTGGTGCAGCCGAACGTAGCTGCGGCCAACGTTGGCCGCCACGAGCGGGTCGTCGGGACGCAGTGCCGCCGCGGCCCTCGCCGACTCCAGTGCTTCCGCAGGCCGGCCAAGTTCGAGCAGGAGGTTCGCCAGGTTGTTGTGCACCTCCCAGACGTCCGGGAAGTGCGCCAGCACGCGCCGGTAGGCGCTGATGGCCCTCTCGGGCAGGCCGGCGCCCTCGGCCCATTGGGCGTCTCTCAGCGCCAGGTTCGCCTCGTCGGCCGCGCGGTTTCGGGCGGCCTCGTCCTGTGGGTCGCCGTGCATGCGTCGGCCGATCTGTGTCCCAGTGGTTTGACAGGCGGATTGTAGCCACATTTAATGCCGGGCAACCCTGCCGAACGGAAGCCTCGCGTCCCTGTTATGTCGTCTGTACCCCCTGTTGTCGCCCGGCGGCTCCACATCGGTGGCAAGGAGCGGCGCGAGGGCTGGGAGATCTTCGACGCATTGCCCGGCGACGGAGTAAACCACCTCGGTGACGCGGCGGACCTTGCCCGCTTCCCGGACGGAACCTTCGATGCCCTGTATGCCAGCCACGTGCTGGAGCACTTCGATTACCACCAGCGCATCGGCCTGGTGCTGCGCGAGTGGCGGCGGGTGCTGAAGCCCGGGGGCACGCTGTACGTCAGCGTCCCCGACCTGGAGCGGCTCTGCCACCTCTACCTCACGCCCGGACTCGCTCCCGAGGGCCGGTTCCACGTGATGCGCATGATGTTCGGCGGCCACATCGATGCGTACGACTACCACATGGCAGGCATCGACGAGCGGTTCCTGGCCGGTGAACTGCAGGCCGCGGGTTTCATCACTGGCCGTCGCGTGCAGTCCTTCGACCTCTTCGAGGATTCCAGCACGCTGCGGTTCCTCGGGATGCCGATCTCGCTGAACATGATCGCCACGCGCTAGGCGCGTGTTGGCCCGCGCGGTGGACTATCCGTTCAACAAGGTCTTCTGCATCGGCTTCAACAAGACCGGCACGTCCTCGATGGACCGCCTGTTCAGGGGTCTCGGACTGCGGTCGTTCCACGGCTACTACAGCCACATCCCCGTGTCCGATCCACTCTACGCCGGATACCAGTGCTTCAGCGACGGCGACCAGCACGACTTTGCGCTGCTCGACCGCACCTTCCCGGGGAGCCGTTTCATCGTCACGACCCGGCCCCTCGGTGACTGGCTGGCAAGCCGCATCCGGCACGTGGAGCTCCGGCGCACCCTCGGCGCCTCGGGTCCGATGCGCCAGGAGTACGATGCGGACCCGCGGACCGCCGTCCGCGCCTGGATCCAGCGGCGCCTGGAATACCACCGGCGCGTGGCTGACTACTTCGCCGCCCGGCCTGGCACGCTGCTGGTGCTCGACATCTGCACCCGACCCGATCCCGCCGCCACCTGCGCCGCGATCACGGACTTCCTCGGGCTGCCGCGGCGGCCCGACCTCACCCTGCCCCATGAAAACGCCCAGCGCGCGCCGCGGGAGGCGGGCGTCCGCACGCGGGAGGAAGTGCTGGCGGAAGCCGTCGCGGCCCTGGAGGACCTCGGCTTGCCGCCCGGGCAGCTCACCGCCGTGTTTCCCTGACTGCCGGGCGGCTCAGTCCAGCGAGCCGCCGAAGCCGGTGGGCACGAAGTGGAAGAAGCACACCAGCGCCCGGTGGCCCGCGGGCAGCGCCTCGCGCCAGTGCAGGAGCTCGGTACCCGAGTAGGTCAGGCCGTCGCCCACGGCAAGCAGCACGGCTTCCGGCCGCCCCTCCACCTCGAGCCAGATGGGCCAGGGTTCGGGCTCGCCCGTGGGCCCCTGCATGTCGAGGACCAGTGACAGGTTGTAACTGCACTGGGGCCTGTCTTTGTGGGGGGGCAGCGTCGCGCCCGCCTCGTAGCAGCTCAGGTAGCAGTAGGACGCCAGCAGGGGCTCGCCAGCCACGCGGCTCACGATGGCGGCGAGCGCCTGGTGCAGGGACGCGACAGCCGGCTCGTTATGGATCGCCGCGCGCAATTCGACCTGGCCGTCGCCGAGCGCGGGGAAGTAGCCGCGGTCGACCAGCGCGCGCACGTAGCGTCGCAGGGACTCACGCGGTCCAGGGGCAAGGATCGCTCGCAGGGTGGCATGGCGGCGTGACTTGAGGCTGTCCGCGGCCGCGGCCTCGGTTGCAGCCCAGTCCCGGGCGCGCCCCGCGGCAGCCGCACCCTGGTATCCGGGTGCGGGTGGCGTGGCCCCGGCGGTGACCGGGATGACGACACCGCTGCCGGCGTCCACGGCCCACCAGAGGCCGATGCCGGCGGGCACGGGCGGCACGTGCCGGCCGAGCAGCTCCCGGACTTCCCGCGGCACGGGCGTGCCCGCCGCCTGGGTGATCACCCGGCCGGCCGTGGCGAGCACGTCGTCCCGTTCCCTGGCGGTTGCCGCCGGGTCGGGCAGGCAGGCGGCCGGAGCCGGCAGCGTGGTCACCAGCAGGCCGTGGCGGACCAGGGCGTCGGCGAGCGGCGTGGCCGGCGGGGGTGCCTGCCGGGACCCGGGTGCGAGCACCCCGTCCAGCAACCACCGGGCAAGGTCGGTATCGTCGCCGAGTGCGAAGGTGGTCTCCCGGGCGGGTCCTCCTGGTACGCGGGCCGAGACGAAGAGCGTGGCCTGGAAGCCGGGATTGAGGCGCAGCGCCTCACCGCCGTCCGGTCGGCGGCTGGAGAGGATCACCCCGCCGGCGACGAGTCGCTCCAGGGTGGCACCGCCCGGTGGCGCGCCGATGGCCCGCTCTTCCGCCAGGCGACCCTGTCGGTACAGGATGAATTCGAGGATCGTGAGCAGCCAGGCGGCCACCTCCGGATGCCAGGCGAGGACGAAGTGGGTGCGGCGGACGTCGCCGTCCACGGGGCCGAAAAGGCGGGCCTCGAGCCGTACCGCGGGATTCGGCAGCAGTGGCGTCACGACCGGCGATCCAGGCGGCTGGCCTCGATGAGGCCGATTCCCCAGCGCCAGTGCTGGCCGGGGGCGAGGACCCGGGAGGACACGCCTGCGGGGTCCACGATTTCCTCGCCGCCGTAGCGGGCCTTGACCTCCCGCCAGGCGGTGCCAACCGAGCCCTGGGGGCCCCATTCGTCCGGCAGCATGCAGATGTCGTGGAAGGCGATGAGGCCATCCGGCGCCACGAAACCCCGGTAACTCTCGAAGTCAGCCAGACACCCCTCGTGGGAGTGGTCGCCGTCGATGAACAGCAGGTCGATGCGGCGACCCGCGAGGATGCGTGCGAGGGCCTCCCGGGTCGCTGGCAGGTGCGAGTCAGCCGGGATGAAGTGCATCGACTGGGTGGCCGGGCCGAAGGTGGCAAACACTTCCCGCTCCGCCGCCGTCTGGCCACCGCAGTTCGGGGCGCCGGGCAGGTCGATGCTCACGAGGGTCGCGTCCCGCGTGGCGAGCTGGCAAAAGCAGAACAGCATGCCGCCGCGGGCGGTGCCGATCTCGACCACGACGCCTGGTCGGCGGTCCCGCACGATGGCCAGGAACTGGCGAAGCTCGTGGTCGTTCTGGATGGCGAGGAAGTAATCCGCGGTACGCTTCACCAGCTCGTCGAGGTCCACGGGCAGGTGGTCGTCGCACCAGCCCATCTCCTCCAGCCTCGCCACGAGCGGCGCGTGGTCGGGACCCGGCGGCCGGCCCGCCATGAGGTCACGGACCAGGCCCGCGCTGTACTCGTCGAGCTG
>ERZ761602.7943-NODE-7943-length-10941-cov-2.951865_pt1 | contig 10941 bp, 12 predicted proteins | sample MGYA00512165_ERZ761602 | MGnify/ENA primary metagenome ERZ761602 (study PRJEB28899, sample SAMN02445085) | bioreactor sludge metagenome | biome: EBPR sludge; isolation source: Thorneside wastewater treatment plant | place: Australia: Brisbane, Thorneside... | reverse complement strand
TGTGCGCGGAGAGCAATGCGGCCGTGCCCGCCGGTGCCTCGATGCGACCGGCGTTCTCCACCTGCTGGCCGACCAGCACCACGTCGCCCTCACGGGCCACGATGGTCCCCTGGTTGGCCACGGTGCCACGGCCGCCGCCCTGCAGGCGCAGCGGGCCCCCACGCAGGAAGTCATCGTTCGCCACGTCCAGCGTGGAGGCCAGGAAGCCGTGCGTGAGCACCTGCCCGCCGGGCCCCACCAGCATGCCGTTGGGGTTGATCAGGAACACCTGGCCGTTGGAGCGCAGCGTGCCGGCGATCACCGACGGATCCGCGCCCGTCACGCGGTTGAGCACCGCGGCGCTGGACGACGGCAGCTGGAACTCCGCCACGCCGCCTTGCGGCACGCCGAAGGAGCGCCAGTGCAGGATGGCGCGGTCGGTGCCCTGCACCACGCGGGTGTGCTGGGCCTGCTGCTGCACGGTGGCCTGCCCGGCGATGACCTGCATGCCCTGGGGCTGCGCCCAGGCGGGGCTGCCCAGCAGGGCGATGGCGGCGGCGATGCCGTTCAGGCGTGGCAGCGTGGATGAATGTCGCGGCATGGTGTCCGGCCTTTCCTCGAGATGCGCGCACTCTAGGAAAGGCGGCAGCGCTTGTATGTCCCTTGCCCATGCGACAGGCGCGCCGTTGTCCCCACTTGTGGCGACAGCGTGGGCGGCAGGACCGTGCCAAACTGCACACATGCCTGCCAGCGGCCTGCCCAGACCCATCCGCGTTGCCATCGTCGAGGACGATCCGGTGTTCCGTTCCGCCTTCGCCGCCGCCATCGCGGCCGCGACGGACATGCAGCTGGTGGGCGTGGCCGCGAGCCAGCGCGAGGGGCTGGCGCTGCTGGGTGGCCTGCGCGCGGACGTGCTGCTGGTGGACCTGGGCCTGCCCGACGGCTCGGGCGTGGAGGTGATCCAGGCCTCGCAGACGGCGTGGCCCGGCTGTAGCGCCGTGGTGACGACCGCACTCGGCGACGAGCAGCACGTGATGCGCGCGATCCGCGCCGGCGCGGCCGGCTACCTGCTGAAGGACAGCAGCCCGGGCGACATCGCCAGCGAGATCCGCACCGTGGCCGCCGGCGGCAGCCCGATCAGCCCGCTCATCGCACGCCGCGTGATGGCCCTGCTGCGCGAGAGCGAGCCCGCGGCCGGTGCCGGCCAGGCCGCGGGCCGGGCGGAGACCGAGGTGGCGCTGTCCGCGCGCGAGACCGAGGTGCTCAAGCTCGTCGCCATGGGCTACGCGTATCACGAGATCGCGCAGCGGCTGGAAGTCTCGCGCCACACCGTGCTGACCTTCGTGCGTCGCATCTATGCAAAACTGGAGGTGCGATCGAAGATGGAGGCGGTGAATGTGGCAAGGCGCCAGGGCCTGCTGGCGGATTGAGGGCGCGCGGGCGTTCCTGTTCCTGCTGGTGTGCCTGGTGCTGGGTGCGCCAGCCCGGGCCGCGCCCGAGCCCGCGGCGGCCCGCCTGCGCGAGGCGCAGCATCAGGTGCTGCCCGGTGGCAGCTTCGAGGTGCCGCAGGGGCTGCCGGTGCTCGACGAGGCGCGCTGGCAGCCGACCCCGCTGCCGCTGGTGCTGCCACGCGCAGTGGCACCTGGCGGCTCGAAGGCGATCGACACGCTGTGGGTGCGGCTGACGGTGCCACCGCAGCTGCGCGCGGGCGATCCGGAGCGCCTGCGTCTGTACCTGCCGCGCTGGCAGACCGTGGGGCAGATCACCATCTACGCGGACGGCGAGCGCGTGTTCCGCTCGGGCGCGGGGCCGGTGTGGAACGGCTTCAACCACCCGGTGTGGGTCCCGCTCGCGCGGGCGGACAGCGGGCGTGGCGCCCCGGCGACGGTGCTGATCCGCGTGGACCACCTGCGCACCGTGGGCGCCGCGTTGTCCACGGCCTGGGTGGGTGATGTGGATGCCCTGTCCGCGCGGCACCGCTGGCGGCAGTTGCTGCAGGTGGAACTCACCTACGTGGGCAGCGCCGCCTTCCTGACGCTGGGCCTGCTGGCATCGCTGGCCTGGGTGTCGCGGCGCGAGCCGCTGTACGGCCTGTTCGCCTTCTATGCCGTGTGCTGGTTCGTGCGGGCCCTGCACTTCCACATGGGGACCGGGCCGCTGCCCCTGCCGGAAGACTGGTTCGGCTGGCTCACCGTGCACTCGCTGTCCGGCCTCACGGTGGCGAGCATGCTGTTCGGCATCCGGCTGGTGGGCGTGCGCCTGCCCTGGCTGGAGTGGCCCTGCATCGGCGAGGCCACGTTTGCCGCCGCCGCGAGCCTGCCGCCGCTGGCGGACGCGCCTGCGCTGGCGCTCGTCGCGCCCCTGGCCTACCTGGTGATGCTGGTGCTGTTCGTGCTGGCCGGCCTGGCGACGGTGGTGGTGGCGTGGCGGGCCCGGGCCCGGCAGGGCCTGGTGGTGCTGGCGATGACCGTGGCCACCATGCCCCTGAACGTGCACGACTGGCTGCTGCAGAACTACCGCGTGGACATCGAGCACCTGTACCTGCAGTCCTTCGGCATGCTGATCCTGGCCGGCGTGTTCCTCGGCATCGTGCTGCAGCGCCACCTGGCGGCGGTGCGCCACAGCGAACGCGCGCAGGAGGAGCTGGAGCGCCAGCTGCGCGCGCGCGAGAACGAGCTGCGCGAGAGCCACGAGCGCCTGCGCGCCATCGAGCGCCAGCAGGTGCTGGACCGCGAGCGCCAGCGCCTGATGCAGGACATGCACGACGGACTCGGCTCCTCGCTGATGGGCGCGCTGAAGGTGGCCGAGCGCGACCGCGACGGCGTGCTCGCGGAGGTGCTGCGACAGTGCATCGACGACCTGAAGCTCACCATCGACTCGCTGGAACCGGTGCAGTCCGACCTGCTGCTGCTGCTGGCCACGCTGCGCTTCCGCCTGGGCACGCGGCTGGAGCAGGCCGGCGTGCAGCTGCACTGGGAGGTGGACCCGCTGCCGCCGCTGCCCTGGCTGGACCCGGGCAGCGCGCTGCACGTGCTGCGCATCCTGCAGGAGGTGCTGACCAACGTCGTCAAGCACAGCCAGGCCACCGAGGTGCGGCTGACGACCGCCCTGCGCGGGGACGAGGTGGTGGTGGCCGTGGCGGACAACGGCATCGGCTTCGACGCCGCGGCCGCCACGGGCGCAGGCCGCGGCCTGGCCAACATCCGGCGGCGGGCGCAGGCGATCGGCGCGCAAGCCTGCTGGCTGGCGGCCGGGCCCGGCACCCGGTTCGAACTGGTGCTGCCGCTGGCCCGCGCGCAGGCGGCCGAAGCGCCGCCGGACGAAGGCCGCTGGAGCCTGCATGGGGCCTGAGGCCTTCGCGGCGGCCGGGGCCTGGGCGCCGCCCTGGTTCGCGCCCTGGCAGGCGACCGGCCTGGCCGTGGCGACGCGCGTGGCGCAGGGTCAGGCCCTGCACGACGCGCTGAACGCCGCCGGCCCTGATGGCCCGGTGCGCTTCGTGCCGCAGCAGGCCCTGCCGGCCGGCATGCCCTATGAGCAGTTCATCTTCGAGCGACGCGAGTGCCCGGTGCGGCCGGGCCTGCACGACTTCTTCAACGGCCTGGCCTGGCTGCACCATCCGCGCACCAAGCTGGCCCTGAACCGCCTGCAGGCCGAGGCGATCGCGCGCGACGGCATCGGCAGCCGGCGCGGGCCGGTGCGCGACGCGATCACCGTGTTCGACGAGAACGGCGCGTGGCTGGAAGCGCCGGCGCCGTTGTGGGCCGCGCTGCGCGAGCGGCAGTGGCATCGCCTGTTCGTGGAGCTGCGGCCGCTGTGGGCGCAGGCGCGGCTGCACCTGTTGGGCCATGCCCTGCTGGAGCAGCTGGCCAGCCCGCGCAAGGGCCTGACGGCGCATGTGTGGTGCACGCCGGATGCTATGAATTCAGGAGCATCGAGCGATGCCAAGCGGGCCGCGTGGTGCACTGCCGATACGCTGGCGGGCAAGCCCTTCACGCCCCTGCCGGTGCTGGGCCTACCCGGCTGGTGGCCCGGCAACGAGAACTTTTCCTTTTATGATGACTCCCACGTGTTCCGTCCACGCAGGGCGCCAGAAACCATCACAACAACGACTTCTGCGGGCCTCGCGCGCCGTTCTTCTTGAAAGGCGAAACGGCAGCCCCATCTGCCGCGCGAGGGTGATCCCTTTCCCACCCCAGGAGCTTCCAACCCCATGAAACGCATCGTCCTGTTCGTCCTGACCAACCTGGCCGTCGTGGTGGTGCTCGGCATCGTCGCCAGCCTGCTGGGCGTCAACCGCTTCCTCACGGCGAACGGCCTCAACCTCGGCGCCCTGCTGGGCTTCGCGGCGATCATGGGCTTTGGCGGCGCCATCATCTCGCTGCTGATGTCCAAGCCCATCGCCAAGTGGAGCGCGGGCGTGCACATCATCACCGGCAACGAAGGCGCGGACGAGGCGTGGATCGTCAACACCGTGCGCAAGTTCGCCGACCAGGCCGGCATCGGCATGCCCGAGGTCGGCATCTTCGAGGGCGAGCCCAACGCCTTCGCCACCGGCGCCTTCAAGAACAGCGCGCTCGTCGCCGTCTCCACCGGCCTGCTGCAAGGCATGACCCGTGACGAGGTGGAGGCCGTGATCGGCCACGAGGTGGCGCACATCGCCAACGGCGACATGGTCACCATGACGCTGATCCAGGGCGTGATGAACACGTTCGTGGTGTTCATCTCGCGCGTGGTCGGCTACCTGGTGGACAGCTGGCTCTCCCGCGGGGAGCAGCGCTCGGGCCCCGGCATCGGCTACCTGATCACCACCATCGTGATGGACATCCTGCTCGGCTTCCTGGCCGCCATCATCGTGGCCTGGTTCTCGCGCCAGCGCGAGTTCCGCGCCGACGCCGGCGCCGCGCAGCTGATGGGCCGCCGCCAGCCCATGATCAACGCCCTGGCCCGCCTGGGCGGCATGGTCCCCGGCGAGCTGCCCAAGGGCCTGCAGGCCATGGGCATCACCTCCGGCGTGGGCAAGCTGTTCTCCACCCACCCGCCGATCGAGGAACGCATCGCCGCGCTGCAGAACGCGCAGCAGTGAGGGGCGGCGCCGGGATGGCGCCTTCACCCGCACCACAAAGGGCCGCTCTCGCGGCCCTTTTTTCATCGCTACCGTCCTTCCCCCTGTCGCGCCACCGCCCGCGCGCCGCTTGTCCACGCCGACGGGCGCCCGCCCGCGCGAATGGCCCCCGCTTGCCGCGTGCGGCGCGCTCCTCCTTTGTCTCGCGCAGACGGGCACCCGCTTCCCTAAAATGGGAGAGGGGTAGGTGTCGGCGCCAACAGCGGGGGAAAGGTGGGAAAGGTGTCGATCGGCTGACGCCTGAGAAGGGTTGCTGCGCAGCCGTGCAGATGCTTATTGATCCGTGCCCGGCCTGCGCAGGCAGGCTTTGGCACGTCAAGACCCAGCGCCGGGCCGACTGGCAGGCTCTGGCTCGCATCCCGCCAAACGCGTATCGGCGTCCGCCGTGAGCGCCGCAGCACAGCCTCAATCTTTGGCACCCGTGTGCGCGCCAGCCGCGCTGCCCATTGCGCGAACGGGTCCGACTCAGGCATTGGTCGCGCCGCCGCCTGGTGCAACCGCTGCCCCGCGCGCCCCAAGCCGCGCCCGCGCTCGCCAATACCTGATGCGCACGTCCCCACTCGCCCTGACGCGCGCCAACCGTCATTGCATCACCCGCTGACTGAGCCTTACACTACCTATGGGTTAGTCCCACCGTCGGGGCGGCGGTTAGATCGAACAAGGTTCATCTGTCGCGAAGGAGGGCTTCGTGCTTGAGTTTCATGTCGTGGCGCAGTTGATATGCGCCATTCGTTAGGTCCCATGGAATGCCCTGCTGGATCTGCGGCGCGCCAGCTGACTCCTCTGAGCACATGGTCAAAGCATCTGATTTCCGGTCAGTTTTCGGCCGTGTGAATCAGCATGCGCCCGTTTATCGCCACTCACGCGGAGACCCAAATCGCCCTGTGCGTGGCGTTGATGTCGCCCCAATTAAGTTTCGGCCTTCTATGTGTCAGGAGTGCAACAACGCGCGGACGCAGCCTCACGACCGGGCGTGGGAAGCGTTCTTGGCGCACTTTCGTGCGCTTCGACCCCGTCCTCGCGCGGGGGACGCTGTACGAATGGGAAGGGTCTACCCGAACTCGACTTGCGAGTCCGCTGTAGATCTTCACCTGTACTTTCTCAAGCAGCTTGGATGCCACTCCGTACAGAACAGCGTCCCTCTGCCGGTAAATCAGTTCGCTGCCTGCATACTGTCGGGCAATTCACACCCATGTGTACGGCTGGTCTTTGTGAGCGTTGCTCCGGAATCAAGCAAGTACCGAATTCAGGTTGGGGACGTAAGCACCCTGAATCGAGGCGGTAGGGCGGTGTCGGCCGTCTGGCACTACCGAGTGGAGACGCTGGGCGTCTCTGTGTCCTATGTCGAGCCTGGCCACTTGCGGCTTACCCGGGACCGTGGATGGCACCCCGGAGACATTGGTGTTGCGAGGTACGCATGACTTGGGCCACAGGGCCTAGCCAAGGCCCATGGAGGTGAACAGACGTGATACCAAATCTTGTAATTGCGCTTTTGGCGCTCCTTATGCCTGGCGCCGTGCTCGCTATGGATTTCACCCAGTCCGCCAACGGCATTACTTTGTCTGGGCAAATACGAGCGGGTGACTATGAGCGACTTCTTGCTCACTATCGGTCGACACCTGAGAAGTTTGTCACCAACCAGACGTTTAGGCTGAACTCGGAGGGTGGAAGTGTTCTTGAGGCGATCAAGATCGCGCACTTCGTTAAGAGCACTCTGCGCGTGACGCTCGTAACCGCCGACGACAAGTGCTTGAGTTCTTGCTTCCTTATTCTCGTCGCAGGAGGCGAACGCATTGTCAGCGACAGTCGTGTCGGAATTCATCGTCCCTACTACGCGACAGAAGATTTCAAGGTGCTCCGACCCGCGCAAGCGCGGGAAGCCTACGTTCGTGCGGATGCTGAAGTTCGGGCCTTTCTCGCTGAACTAAGGGTGCCTGACGAGGTGGTGCGCGAGATGTTCGCAACGCCATCTACGGACATCAAACTTTTCACAGAGGCGGAATTCAACCGTCGTGTAGGCAGCGTTCAGCCGTGGTTCGATGAGCTGGCAAAATCGGCTTGTCCCCCCGATCCATACCAGCGTCTCAGGTTTATGGGATTGAAGAGCGCGGTGGACAGACTCGACATGGTAAGGACGTACTTGGGGTCGAGCGCCGACACTCGCATTGCGGCTTGGGCTAAGAGCTATCGTGAGTGGGCAGGCGTTCAACTGGCGGCGGGGCACAGCGGCGTGGGTGAGGAAAGTCGAACAAGTCGTGTCGATAGCGCGCATCCGGGATGGCGGGACACTGTCAAGACTAACGACTTCGCGCTTTGGCTCGAGGTTCAACCTCCGGCGGTTCGCGAGCTTGCAAATAGCCAGAAGCAAGAGGACGCGATTCGGCTTCTCGACGCTTACAAGTTGCGCAGCGGTGAGCGGACGGCCAGAACTGCGTCGAGTCCGATTCTCCACCTGACATGCACCCTGAGTTGGAACACTGGGCAATCTGGGACAGATACACTCGACTTCGCAGTAGATCTCGAGGGAAGACGCGTGGGTTCGGCGCCTGCGGACATTACGGATGAATCAATCTCTTTCGTGCGAGACCTAAGCGGGCGACGAGCAAGTACAAGAATCAATCGTCGTTCGGGTTCAATTTCGATCTTTATGGAGGGGCTAGGAACAATGGTTGGAAACTGCAGGCGCGCTGGCGAGCGGCGATTTTGATTGAGCCTCAAGTCAAGGACGGTTGTTTGCCGCAAGCCTTGGCGATCAGTGTCGAGCGCGTGTTCAAGGCCGACGCAGGCGAGCAGTCCATCTACAGATAGGTGACCCCATGCGCAAGCACTACGACTTCAGCAATGCGAGGAAGAACCCCTACGCTTCACAACTCAAAAAGCCTGTGACCATTCGCCTCGACGAGGGGGCGATCTCCTACTTCAAGGGGATGGCTGAGGAGACGGGCATTCCGTACCAGAGCTTGATCAATCTGTACCTGAAGGACTGCGCGGCTACAGGAAAGCGGCTCAGCTTGGCATGGAAGTCGGCCGCAGTGAAGAGCGCTGCTTAGCCACTCGCGAGATGGCCGTAGCGTGCGGCGCGGCGCGAGCGGCATGTGCAGATCGATCTACCGCGCATAAACGGGTAGACCCGTGAGCTGCGCTTGCTCACCGATGCGCACGAGAACACGATGTGCCCGTTCATGGTGGGCAACGCGTCCGACCAGATGACCGGGCACATCCCCCAGTTCCGCGTGCTCGTCTTGGGAGGCTACGGCTTCTTCGGTCGAAGGCTCGTGGAGAGGCTGTCACATCTTCCCGGCAGTCACATTCAAGTGGCTGGGCGGTCACACGGCGCGGCCCGCGCGGTCGTTCAGGAACTGCAGGACGGCGCGGTCGCCCGGTTGGAAGCCGTTGCTCTTGACGCTGAAGACCCCGGACTCGAGAGCGCTCTTCGCCAGCGGGCGCCCACCGTCTTGGTCAACGCGAGCGGACCGTTTCAGCGAGCCGACTACCGGGTACCCGTTGCTTGTGCACGCGCAGGGGTCCATTACGCCGACCTGGCGGATGGCCGCGATTACGTTTGCGGCATTGGGCGCCTGCATGAACAGGCCCTCGCGGCCGGCGTGACCATCACGAGCGGCGCCAGTTCGGTCCCTGCCTTGTCGAGTGCCGCTGCCGACTTCTTGGCAACGGAGCTGGCCGTCGTTCAGGCCATCGACATGGGCATCAGTCCGGGCAATCGCACGGAACGCGGGCTGTCGACGGTGCGCAGCATCCTCACTTACTGCGGGAAGCCGCTGCCGTCCACGAAGTCGGCCGTTTTCGGCTGGGCGGGCACCCGCCGCCACGTCTATCCGTCCCCCGTAGGGTCGAGGCTGCTTTCACCTTGCGACGTACCGGACCTCACGCTCTTTCCCGAGCGCTACGCTGGGGCGCCTGAGGTGCGCTTCGGTGCCGGCCTGGAGCTGGCCTTCTTGCACCGAGGCATGAACATCCTGGCCTGGATGTCTCGACGCGGCATCGTGGAAGACTGGTCGCGCTACGCCAAGGCGCTCAAGCGAGCAGGGGACCTCTTCAAGACCTGGGGCAGTGATGCGGGCGCCATGCATGTCACTGTGCAGGGCTTGAGCCCGTCGGGTGCGAAGGTGACGCGCACATGGCAGCTGGTCGCCACGCAAGGCCACGGACCGTTCGTTCCGACACTCGCAGCAGCAGCTCTTGTTCGGAAGCTCCAGGCAGGCGCCTTGCCTCCGGGGGCCTATCCTTGTGTCGGCCTTCTGGATCTCGCCGACTTCACTCAGGAAATGAACGGGCTCGCCATCCGCACGGAGGTGCTTGGTTGAAGGCCATGTCCTTGTACCAGCAGGTCCTGGGGACGGACTTTGCCCTGCTGCCTTTGCCTCTGCAGCAGTTCCACTCGGTCGAGGGCGCGCTCGTCCTCGATGGCTGGGTGGAGGTTGGGGCACCTGGTTCGCCCGCGGCTCGATGGCTCGCCTGGTGCCTGGGCGCGCCGCTGGATGCTCGGCAAGGGCCCATTCGATTCGAGCTTCAGGCGGATTCAGCCCAGGAGGTCTGGACACGTCACTTCCCAGGCAATGTGATGCAGTCACGGCTGACCATCGCGGCGGGTCTCGTCGTGGAGCGCCTTGGCTTCGCGCGCCTGTGGTTCGAGTTGAAGGGCGGCCCCGAATTACTGGAGATGAGGTTGGTGCGGCTGCGCTTCTTGGGCGTGCCCTGCCCACGCTGGCTGCTACCTGCCGTCGTGGCCGAAGAAAGCGCGACACCGGGCCGGCTGCACTTCCGCGTGCAGGCCTCGCTGCCCCTGGTTGGGGTGGTCGCCAGCTATCGCGGGCACCTGGAGCTGCCCGAAGGGGAGCGGCAGTGATGGTCGTGATGAAGGCGGCGTCTACCTCCTCCCTGAGCCTGGCTATGGGATCATTGGCCCAGAGTCAGCTTTGCCTGTCGCCGGAGAGGACCTCACCATGATCGTTGTCATCGGAACCGTTCAAGTCAAGGACGGCTGTCTGCCGCAAGCTCTGGCGATCAGCGTCGAGCACGTGAACCGCTCCCGGCTGGAGCCTGGCTGCGTCTCGCACTGCGTCACTCAGGACGCGCAGGATCCGATGCGGCTCTTGTTCGTGGAGGAGTGGAGCGATCAGGCCGCGCTGCTGCAGCACTTCAAGGTGCCTGAGTCCAGGGCGTTTGCGAAGCAGCTCGCCGGCTTGGCAGCGCAGGCGCCGAGCATGGTCGTGTACAACGCATCGGCCGTCGCGCTGTGAGCGGCACAGCGCAACCCATGCCCACGTCCCCAGACTTCCCCATCGAAGGCGGTTGTGACTGTCGTGCGGTGCGCTACCGCGTCACATCGCGGCCCTTGTTCGTTCATTGCTGTCACTGCCGCTGGTGCCAGCGGGAGTCAGGCTCGGCCTTCGCCTTGAACGCGATGATCGAGGCGGACCGGGTCGTGAACCTGGGGAGCGAGCCGGAACTCGTTCACACGCCGTCCGAGAGCGGCATGGGTCAGCAGATCGCGCGTTGCCCCACCTGCAAGGTCGCGGTCTGGAGCCACTACGCCGGTTCGGGGCCGGTCACGAAGTTCGTTCGTGTTGGAACGCTGGACGATCCTGACCTGCTCCCACCCGACGTGCATATCTTCACGGCCTCGAAGCAGCCCTGGGTGGTGCTTCCGCCTGGCACGCCGGCGTTTGAGGTGTTCTACGAGCGTGAGGCGCTGTGGCCGCAGGAGAGTCTGGATCGCAGGCAGAAGCTGCTGCCGCTCATCGAGGCCTGGCAGGCGAGTCTGCGTTCAGCCAACTCCTAGGATGGCGGCGAGTTGGCAAACGGATCCGTGGACATGG
>ERZ761602.7942-NODE-7942-length-10942-cov-58.632773_pt1 | contig 10942 bp, 10 predicted proteins | sample MGYA00512165_ERZ761602 | MGnify/ENA primary metagenome ERZ761602 (study PRJEB28899, sample SAMN02445085) | bioreactor sludge metagenome | biome: EBPR sludge; isolation source: Thorneside wastewater treatment plant | place: Australia: Brisbane, Thorneside... | reverse complement strand
GCCGCACCAAGGCGCAGATCGCGCGTGAGGCCGGCATCGGTCCGCTCGCCGAGGCGCTCCTCGCCGAACCGACGCTGACGCCCGAAGTCGAGGCCGAGAAGTACCTCGATGCCGAGGCCGGCTTCGCCGACGCCAAGGCGGTGCTCGACGGCGCGCGCCAGATCCTCATGGAGCACTTCGCCGAGGACGCCGCGCTGCTCGGCGAGCTGCGCGCCTACCTGCACGAGCATGGCCAGGTGCGCTCGAGCGTGATCGAGGGCAAGGAGAACGAGGGCGCCAAGTTCCGCGACTGGTTCGACTTCGCCGAGCCGATCGCCACCATGCCCTCGCATCGCGCGCTGGCGCTGCTGCGCGGGCGCAACGAGGGCGTGCTGCGCCTGGCGCTGGACGTCGAGCGCCCCGACCCCGACGCGCCCCACCCCTGCGAGGGCCGCATCGCGGTGCGCTTCGGCATCCGCAACCAGGGCCGCCCGGCCGACCGCTGGCTCGCCGAGACCGCGCGCTGGGCGTGGAGCGTGAAGATCTCCATCCACCTCGAGCTCGAGCTGATGAGCGAGCTGCGCGAGCGCGCCGAGGAAGAGGCGATCCGCGTCTTCGCGCGCAACCTCCACGACCTCCTGCTCGCCGCCCCCGCCGGCACGCGCGCCACCATCGGCCTCGATCCGGGCATCCGCACCGGGGTGAAGGTCGCGGTGGTGGATGCCACCGGCAAGCTGGTCGACACCGCCACCGTGTATCCCTTCGAGCCGCGCCGCGACCGCGAGTCCTCGATCGCCACCATCGCCGCGCTGGCGAAGAAGCACGCCGTCGAGCTGATCGCCATCGGCAACGGCACCGCCTCGCGCGAGACCGACGCGCTGGTGGCCGAGCTGATGAAACGTCACCCGGAGCTGGGCGTGACCAAGATCGTGGTGTCGGAAGCCGGCGCGTCGGTGTACTCCGCCTCCGAGCTCGCCGCGCGCGAGTTCCCCACCCTCGACGTCAGCCTGCGCGGCGCGGTGTCGATCGCCCGCCGCCTGCAGGACCCGCTCGCCGAGCTGGTCAAGATCGACCCCAAGTCGATCGGTGTCGGCCAGTACCAGCACGACGTCAATCAGGGCCGCCTGGCCAAGAGCCTGGACGCGGTGGTGGAAGACTGCGTGAACGCGGTCGGCGTGGATGTGAATACGGCCTCGGCGCCGCTGCTCGCGCGCATCTCGGGCTTGAACGCCACGCTCGCCGGCAACATCGTCGAGTACCGCAACACCCAGGGGCCCTTCCGCAGCCGCAGCGCACTGAAGGACGTGCCGCGCCTCGGCCCCAAGACCTTCGAGCAGGCCGCCGGCTTCCTGCGCATCCCCAGCGGCGACAACCCGCTCGACGCCTCCTCGGTGCACCCGGAGGCCTACCCGGTGGTCGAGCGCATCCTCGCCAAGGTGCAGAAGGGCGTGCGCGAGCTGATGGGCAACGGCAGCTTCCTCAAGAGCCTGAAGCCTGCGGAGTTCACCGACGAGCGCTTCGGCCTGCCCACGGTGCAGGACATCCTCGCCGAGCTCGAGAAGCCCGGCCGCGACCCGCGCCCCGAGTTCCGCACCGCGACCTTCCGCGAGGGGGTGGAGACCTTGAAGGACCTCGAGCCCGGCATGCTGCTCGAGGGTGTGGTCACCAACGTCACCAACTTCGGCGCCTTCGTCGACATCGGCGTGCACCAGGACGGCCTGGTGCACATCTCCGCGCTGTCGAACACCTTCGTCAAGGACCCGCACAGCGTCGTCAAGGCGGGCCAGGTGGTGAAGGTGAAGGTGCTCGAGGTCGACATCCCGCGCCACCGCATCGCGCTGACGATGCGCCTGGGCGACGAGGTGACCGCGAAACGCGGCGAGCCCGGCGCCCGGCGCGACGAGGGCGCGGCGCGGCGGGACAAGGGTGTGCCGCAGCGGGATCGGGCCACGCCTCAGCGTGGGGAAGGCGGCCAGGCGCCGCGTGGCGAGCAGCGCCCGCGCGGTGGCGACGACCGCCGCCCGCCCGCGCAGGGCAAGGGCGGCGCGCGCCAGGAGGCCTCGCACCCGGCGGCCGGCAACGCGCTCGCCGAAGCCTTCGCGCGCGCCCGCGGCGGCAAGTGAGGAGCCGGCCATGCCAACGACGATCCACGGCATCAAGAACTGCGACACGATGAAGAAGGCCTTCGCCTGGTTCGACGGCGCGGGGGTCGCCTACCAGTTCCACGACTACAAGAAGGCCGGCATCGACGCCGCCACCTTGGCGCGCTGGTGCGAGCGCCTGGGCTGGGAGGCGCTGGTGAACAAGCGCGGCACCACCTGGCGCAAGCTCTCGCCCGAGCAGCAGGCGATCGCCGACACCGCCGCGGCGATTGCGCTGATGCAGGCCCAGCCCAGCCTGATCCGCCGCCCGCTGGTCGAATTCACCGACGGCGAGCTCGTCGTCGGCCTGGACACCGAGGCCTTCGAGCGCCATTGCCAGCGCTGAGCCACTACGGCCAGCAAGAAAACCGGACACCCCGACATGAACAAACCCCTCCCCACCAGCTACGTGCAACGCTTCCTGCTCGAAGCGCTCGAGATCCGCGGCGCGGTCGTGCGCCTCACCGACGTCTGGGAGGCCATGCAGGACGGGCGCGGCTATGCACCCGCGGTGGCGCACCTGCTCGGCGAGATGAGCGCGGTGTCGACCGTGATCGCCGGCAACCTCAAGCAGCCCGGACGGCTGACCTTCCAGATCACCGGCCACGGCCCGGTCAGCCTGCTGGTGATCGACTGCGCCGGGACCCTCAACCTGCGCGGCTACGCCAAGGCCGAGGGCACGCCCGCCGCCGGCACGCTCGCCGAGCTCGTCGGCGACGGGCGCCTGCAACTGTCCCTCGACATCGCGGGCCTGGAGCAGCCCTACCAGAGCCTGGTACCGCTCGAGGGCGAGCGCATCGCCGAGGTCTTCGAGCACTATCTCGCCCAGTCCGAGCAGCAACCCGCCAGGCTGTGGCTGGCGTGCAGCCCGCGGGCGGCGGTGGCCCTGTTCGTACAGAAGCTGCCCGGCGCCGACGCCAAGGACCTCGACGGCTGGTCGCGCGTACAGCAGCTCGCCCACACCGTGCGCGAGGACGAGCTGCTCGGCCTCGACGCCGAGCAGCTCCTGCGCCGCCTGTTCGCCGAGGAGGACATCCGCCTCTTCGAGGCGCGCCCGGTCACCCACGAGTGGCCGGCCGATCCGGACAAGATCGCCGAGATGCTGCGCGCGCTCGGCGAGGACGAGGTGCGTGCGGTGCTGGAGGAGCATGGCGAGGTGGTGGTGCATGACGATCTCTCCAACCACACCTACCGTTTCGACCGCAGCGAGGTGGACGCCCTCTTCCGTCCGCCTACCCTGCACTGAGCACAGGCACGGCGATGCCGGCGGGTCTTTACCGCCGGCCTTGCCCGAACGTCTTCGCCTAAGTACACTCGCTTGATTTTGAAGACCGTTCAGCACATGTCCGCCAGCGCGCCCGCACGTTCGATCGAGTTCCACAACACGACCTTGGGTGCCACCATTGCCGTCCTGCAGGCGGCCGAACCGGCGACGCTTGCCGACACGCTGCACAAGATGCTGGGCGGCATGCCCGACTTCTTCAATGGAGAGGCGGTCATCCTGGACTTCGCGGCCGTGGCGCAGATTCCCTCGCGCATCGATTGGCCCGGACTGCAGTCTCTGCTGCGCCGCTACCGGCTGCAACCCATCGGCGTGATGCGGCTTGGCGCCGAACATCACGAGGGCGCCCGCCGTGCCGGGCTCGCGCTCATCGACCCGGCGCAGCTCACCGCCCGTCCGCCCGCCGAAGCGCCCGTTCGGCCGGCTCCGCCACCGGAGCCCGTCCCCACTCCAGCGCCCGCCCCTGCAGCACCCGCACCCGCACCCGCACCCGCGGCTACCCCGACCATGTTCGTCGACCGCCCCCTGCGCTCGGGCCAGCAGGTCTATGCGCGCGGCACCGACCTCGTGCTGCTCGGCGGCGTCAGCCCCGGCGCCGAGGTCATTGCGGACGGCAGCATCCACTGCTACGGCCCCTTGCGCGGGCGCGCGATCGCGGGCGCCCTGGGCGACCAGGCTGCGCGCATCCTGGCGAGCAACTTCGGCCCCGAACTCGTATCGATCGCCGGCGTATACCGCACCTTCGAGCGCGGCATTCCCGAAGCCTTTGCCGGCAAGCCCACCTTGGTGCGGCTGACCGGCACCGACCATACACTCAACCTCGAAGCGCTGAAGCTCGACTGAGCCAGCCATACCGCATCCACAAGGGGAAACCGTGAGAGTCATCGTAGTAACGTCCGGCAAGGGCGGCGTGGGCAAGACCACCACCAGCGCGGCATTCGCCTCGGGACTCGCCCTGCGCGGCTTCAAGACCGCGGTCATCGACTTCGACGTCGGCCTGCGCAACCTGGACCTCATCATGGGTTGCGAGCGTCGCGTCGTGTACGACCTGGTCAACGTCGTCAACGGCGAGGCGCGCCTGAACCAGGCCCTGATCAAGGACAAGCACTGCGACAACCTGTTCATCCTCCCCGCCTCGCAGACCCGCGACAAGGACGCCCTGACCGAGGAGGGCGTCGAAAAGGTGCTCCAGGAGCTCGAGCACATGGGCTTCGACTACGTCGTGTGCGACTCGCCCGCCGGCATCGAGCGCGGTGCGGTCATGGCGCTGACCTTCGCCGACGAGGCGATCGTCACCACCAACCCCGAGGTCTCGTCGGTACGCGACTCCGACCGCATTCTCGGCATCCTGCAGAGCAAGTCCAAGCGCGCACGCGAGGGTGGCGAGCCGGTCAAGGAACACCTGCTGATCACCCGCTACTCGCCCAAGCGCGTGGAAGACGGCGAGATGCTCTCGTACAAGGACGTGCAGGAGCTGCTGCGAGTGCCGCTGATCGGGGTGATCCCCGAGTCCGAATCCGTGCTGCACGCCTCCAACCAGGGTACGCCGGCGATCCACCTCAAGGGCACCGACGTCGCCGAAGCCTATTCCGATGTCGTCGGCCGCTTCCTTGGCGAGGACCTCCCGCTGCGCTACGTCAATTACGAAAAGCCCGGCCTGATCAAGCGCCTGTTCGGAGGCAAGTGACATGTCCTTCCTCGCCCGCCTCTTCGGCGAAAAGAAGAAGACCGCGGAGATCGCCAAGAACCGCCTGTCGCTGCTGATCGCCCACGAGCGCGCGGGCGACAGCCCCAGGGCCGATTTCCTGCCGGACCTGCAGCGCGAGCTGATCGAGGTCATCTCGAAGTATGTCGCGGTCAACCCCGACGACATCAAGGTCCAGCTCGAAAAGCAGGACAACTACGAGGTGCTCGAGGTCAACATCGTGCTGCCGGAGCAGAACCGCTGAGCCTCGGCCGCCCGGGTGATGAAATCGGTAACCATAGCGGACTTAAAATCCGCCGGCGCAAGCCTTACGGGTTCGAGTCCCGTCCCGGGCACCAAGCCTTGCGGCAGCTGTCCCACTTCTGCCGAGGCGTTCTGCCCGGCGAGCTGACCGGGCAGGCCCCGCCATGATCGTACTCGACCTCCACTGCACCAACGATCACCGCTTCGAAGGCTGGTTCGGCTCCGCCGCAGCCTTCGAGGAGCAACTCGCGCGCGATCTCGTCGGCTGTCCGGTCTGCGGAACCACCAAGGTCCGCCGGCTGCCGAGCGCACCCTACGTGCAGACCGGCCATGCAGTGGTGGAGAGGCCGGCAGCGACGCGCGCCGTCCAGCCCCTCAGCCCCCCTGCCCCACCGTCCGAGACCGTCGCCCACCTGATGGCCCAGCTGCGCGGCATGGCGCGCGGCGCCGAGAACGTGGGAGAGCGCCTGCCCGAGGAGGCGCGGCGCATTCACTATGGCGAGACCGCGGCGCGCGATATCCGCGGGTCGGCTTCGGCCGACGAGGTCGAGGCCTTGCTGGACGAAGGCATCCTCGTGCTGCCAGTGCCACCGGCGGAAGAAGACCTGCACTGAAATTCCCGCGCCGCCTCCGGCACGCTCGCCCTGCAGCGGAGCGATGCCGCTCCCCCGCTGGCGACCACGGGATCAGGTGCGCATCCGGATCAGCGGCACGCGCATCTCGTCCGCGCTAAGCCCGCCATGCACACCGATCATGGTGTGCTCGTGCTCACCCGCCACGTGGTCCACGATCGTCCATCCAGACTCCATCAGCAGCGCATGGCTGCCGAGGCGCTCGCCCAGCCGGGGATGCGGCCGGCCGGGACCGAGCAGGCCGGCGGCGAGGACGTCGGCGCTCCGCACGGCCACCCCTTTGCCGCGCAGCGCACCAGCCGCCCAGGACTCGAACTCGGCGTGCGCGCCGGCGCGCACCTGGCAGAACGCCAGCCGACGTTCGCCGAACAGTGGCGCGGCGAGCATCGCGACCACCTCGCTGTCGGGCGCGAGATCGATGCAGCGCTCGGGCGACGCATCGATGAAGCCGTGATCCGCCGTGGCGAGCAGGCGAACGTCCCGCCCTGCCAGCGCCTGCCCAAGCCACGCGAAGGCCGCGTCCACCTGCGCGAAGCAATCGAGCGCCTCGGGCGAGCGGCAGCCGTGCTGATGGCTCAGCAGGTCGAAAACCGGGTAGTAGGCATGGATCAGGCCTCCGCTATCGGCGAGGGCGTCGGCCATCTCGACGATGGCGGCGACGAAGTCTTCCAGACCCTCGTAGGCCTCGATGTGCGCCCCGCGCCCGTGGTGGAGCGAAAAGCGCGAGAAGGCGATGTGAGCCGGAGAGACGAGGGTCACCGGCCGGCAGGCATGACGATACATCGGCGCCACCGGGAACAGGCGCGGCAACAGGCGAAAGGCCTCCAGCGACTCCCCGCTGCGCCGAATCAGCGGCAGCGGCGCGATCACGCCACCGAAGCGGCGATCATGGATGAACCAGCCGTTGAGCCCATGCTCGACCGGTGCGACCCCGGTCGCGAGCGTGGTGATCGCGCTCGCGGTGGTGCTCGGGCACACCGAGCTCAGGCTGGCGCGCTTTGCCGCGTGCAATGCCGAGCCACGGCCAACGGTGTCGAGAAACACTTCGCCCAGCCCGTCGATGACCAGGAGCACTACCAGCGCACGCTCGCCCGCCGCAATATCGGCTGCAGCCCAGCCGGCCTTGCGGTCGTGCAGCCAGCAGCGCAATCCGGACGCGAACCCGAGGAGGCCGCCGTCGCCATAGTCGGGCAGCACTGCATCGGTGGGCAAGGACAGGCGGAAATCGATGGCAGGGGACATGCGGGCTTCGGTACGGGAGACGGCTCGAGCCTAGCGCGTGGGACGTCGTCCGGCAATCCGCCGGGCAAGTCGCTGCAGGCTCGACGTCGGCCTGATCGGCCCGGGAAAGGAGATCCACCGTGGATGTCGGCGCGCGCCGATCGGGACTTGCCTGACTCCGGCAGGAGGAGCACCGACGTCAAAAAGCCGGAAGTGCGCTATGCACTTCCGGCTTTCGAATTCTGGAGCGGGAAACGAGTCTCGAACTCGCGACCTCAACCTTGGCAAGGTTGCGCTCTACCAACTGAGCTATTCCCGCTTTGACGACAGGGCGCAAATTATAGACTGACTTGCACCTCACCGCAATACTTCTTTACTACTTTTTTACTTCTGGAGGCGCGACTCGGAATCGAACCGGGGTACACGGCTTTGCAGGCCGCTGCATAACCACTCTGCCATCGCGCCACGACCGTTTCGGCCGGTCACCCCAGGACATCGGGGCCACCTGCCCGGGCACTGCCCAAGCTGCGAATTCTTTGGAGCGGGAAACGAGTCTCGAACTCGCGACCTCAACCTTGGCAAGGTTGCGCTCTACCAACTGAGCTATTCCCGCTCGGGAAAGACCGCCATTATAGGCAGTATTTTTTGTTCGTCAACCTCAACCTCAAATTTCTTGCGCCCTGCTTTAGTTTCCCTTTTCGCGGAGCAAGGGCATCGCGCGTTGCAGATAGTAGCCCATCGACCACAGCGTGAGCGCCGCGGCGACGTAGATCAGGATCTCGCCCGCCATCCGCAGATCGAAGCCGTACAGGGATGCATCGAACAGCAGCATCGGGATCGCGATCATCTGCGCAGTCGTCTTGAGCTTGCCGACATACGCCACCGCCACACTGGCGGACTTGCCGACCCGCGCCATCCACTCGCGCAGGGCCGAGATCGTGATCTCGCGCCCGATGATGACGACCGAAATCAAGGCATCGACGCGACCGAGCTGGACCAGCAGGATCAGCGCGGCAGCCACCATCAGCTTGTCGGCGACCGGGTCGAGGAAGGCACCGAAGGCCGAAGTCTGGCCGAGCGCACGGGCTAGGTAGCCGTCGAACCAGTCGGTCACCGCGGCGGCGACGAAGATCACCGTGGCCACGAGATTCTTGGTCGCGATCGGCATCCACGACTCGGGGAAGTAGAAGATGCCGACGAAGATCGGGATCATGGCGATCCGCGCCCAGGTCAGCGCGTTCGGGATATTGAGCGGCATGCCGGAGGGCGACTCGCAAAGGTTCGGTGAAGCAGCGAGTATATCAAGCACCCGCGCCCACGGAGGCGCCGCCACATCCCCAGACGGCACGGACCGTGCTGGAAGTCCCGCACCAGGGGGCTTGCCGTCCACACAGGCTGGCGCGCGCTGGGTAAGATCCTCAAAAGCGTTCATCTTCCTTGCATCGGCCGTTCCCGGTCCCTTCCAATGCCTGCCCCCTCCTCCCTGGCCACCTGGCAAGCGCTCCTGCAGCGCCGCAGCACCCATCCACTGCCGTCCCTTCGCGACCTGTTCGCCACCGATCCCGGGCGTGCGGTGCGCATGCAGGCGAGCGCCTGCGGCATCACGCTCGATTACTCGAAGAACCTCCTCGACGACGGCACGCTCGCGCTGCTGCTGCGCATCGCCGACGAGGTCGATCTCGCCGGCCGCACCCGCGCGATGTTCGGGGGCGAACGCATCAACACCAGCGAGGCCCGCGCAGTGCTCCATGTGGCACTGCGCTGCCCGCCGGGTGCGCACTGGCCGGTCGGCGGCACGGACGTGGCCGCAGAGGTCCATGCGGTGCGCGCGCGCATGCGCGCCTTCAGCCGTCAGGTGCGCAGCGGCGACTGGCGCGGCCACGGCGGCGAACGCATCACCGACGTGGTCAACATCGGCATCGGCGGCTCCGATCTCGGTCCGGCGATGGTTTGCGAGGCGCTCGCCGACCACGCAGGCGACGGACCGCGCATGCACTTCGTTTCCAACGTGGACGGCGTGCAGATCGGTGAGGTGATGCGCCGCTGCGATCCGCGGTCCACCTTGTTCGTGGTCGCTTCGAAGACCTTCACGACCCAGGAAACGCTCGCCAACGCCCGTGCGGCGCGTGCCTGGCTGGTCGGCACACTCGGCGAAGAGTCCGCGGTGGCGCGCCACTTCGTGGCCGTGTCGACCAACGCCGCTGCGGTGCACGATTTCGGCATCGACACCGCCAACATGTTCGGCTTCTGGGACTGGGTGGGGGGACGCTTCTCGCTGTGGAGCGCGATCGGCCTGCCCATCCTGCTCGCGCTCGGCCCCGAGCGCTTCGACGAACTGCTCGCCGGCGCGCAGGCGATGGACGAGCACTTCCGCGACACCCCGCCCGCGGCCAACCTGCCGGTGTTGATGGCGCTGCTCGGCATCTGGAACGTGAACTTCCTCGACGCCGCGAGCCAGCTCGTCGCCCCCTATCACCAGCGCCTGCATCGCCTGCCCGCCTACCTGCAGCAGCTCGACATGGAGTCCAATGGCAAGTCGGTGCGCCACGACGGCACACAGGTGGATTGCCGCACCAGCCCGATCCTGTGGGGCGAGCAAGGCATCAACGGCCAGCACGCCTATTTCCAGCTGGTGCACCAGGGCACACAGCTGGTCCCGGTGGATTTCATCGGCGTGCTCGACCCCGGCGGCGAGGACGAGGGCCTGCATCGGATCGCCTTCGCCAACCTGGTGGCGCAGGCCGAGGCCCTGATGCGCGGCAAGACCGCCACCGAGGCCGAGGCCGAGATGCGCGCCGCCGGCCTCCCCGAAGACCGCATCGCCGCGCTGCTGCCCCACCGCGTCTTCCCCGGAAACCGGCCGAGCAACGTGCTGCTGCTCGAGCGCCTGGCCCCCTTCACCCTCGGCGCACTGATCGCCGCCTACGAGCACCGCACCTTCGTCCAGGGGGTGGTCTGGGATGTGAACAGCTTCGACCAGTGGGGCGTCGAACTCGGCAAGCAACTAGCGTCGCGCGTGCTCACCGAGCTCGACCCGTCCGCCCCCTGCCCGACGGCGGACGCACACGACGCCAGCACGCTCGGCCTGATCGGGCGCTATCGCGCGCACGCGCGCTGAGGTCGGATCCGTTTGGCAGGGTTTGCATGATGAGCGTCGTGGAGCGCAATGGGCGCGGGGTGCGGGGGAACATAAGATCCAGGTTCCTCTTCACCACCCCGGAGTCTCCACTGTGCTCGCCTTCCAGGACTACTACCCCGAGAACGTCGCCCATTGCTACGGCTGCGGCCGCCTCAACGGCCACGGGCATCAGATCAAGACCTGCTGGGACGGCGACGAAACGCTGACACGATTCCAGCCGCGCCCGGAACACACCGCCGTTCCCGGCTTCGTCTATGGCGGCCTGCTCGCGTCGCTGATCGACTGCCACGGCACCGGCACCGCGGCAGCGGCCGCCTACCGCGCGGAGAACCGGCCGATGGACAGCGAGCCGCCGTTGCGCTTCGTCACCGCCTCGCTTCACGTCGACTACCTCAAGCCCACGCCGCTCGGCCCCGTGCTGGAGATCCGCGGGCGAATCAAGGAGATCAAGGGGCGCAAGGTGATCGTCGAAGCCGAAGTCTCCGCCGCCGGCGTGGTCACTGCGCGCGGCGAGATCGTCGCGGTCCAGATGCCCGACAGCTTCAAGGCCTGAGAGCGTGAGAGTTTTTCTCCAATCTCGCCTGTTTGTGCTGGGACTGG
>ERZ761602.7940-NODE-7940-length-10943-cov-3.704721_pt1 | contig 10943 bp, 10 predicted proteins | sample MGYA00512165_ERZ761602 | MGnify/ENA primary metagenome ERZ761602 (study PRJEB28899, sample SAMN02445085) | bioreactor sludge metagenome | biome: EBPR sludge; isolation source: Thorneside wastewater treatment plant | place: Australia: Brisbane, Thorneside... | reverse complement strand
CGCATGTATGACGCCTCGATCATGGCCAACCTGCGCCAGAGCACCAGCTTTCTGGCTTCGGCGACGATGATCGCGCTGGGGGCACTGTTGGCGCTGATCGGCAACACCGATCGGCTGGCGGGGGTGGCCGAGGACCTGGCGCTGGCCGCCAATCCGGCGCTGATCGAGGTGCGGCTGTTGCTGGCCGCGCTGTTCCTGACGCATGCCTTTCTGAAATTCCTGTGGGCAAACCGCCTTTTTGGCTATTCCGCCATCATGATGTCGGCGGTGCCCAACGATCCTGCCGACCCTCTGGCGCAGCCCCGCGCCCGCCAGTCGGCGGAAATCAACATCCGCGCCGCCTACAATTTCAACCGGGGCCTGCGCGCGACCTATTTCGCGCTGGCCGCGCTGACCTGGATGCTGGGGCCGCTGGTGCTGATCGCCGCCGCGCTGGCGGTCAGCTGGCTGATCTGGTCGCGCGAATTCGCCTCGCATTCGCGCGAGATCCTTCTTGACCCCCCGCCCACAGGCGAAAAGGCCCCGTGAAAGGCAGCGTGATGCGGATTTTCGACGGCCACAACGATGCGCTCGCCCGCCTTTGGTGCCAGGGGGGCGACCCGGTCGCCGCCTTTGCGCGCGACGAGGGGCACGTCAACACGCCCGCAGCACGGCGCGGCGGCTTTGGCGGCGGGTTCTTTGCGCTCTTTTCGCCGCAAACCCGCAAACGCTTTGATTTCAGCGGATTTCGCGGCGGTTCGATGCCGCTGGCTGCCGCGATGGATCAGGGCCCTGCCCTGCAATCGGTGATGGCCGAGGTCGGCATCATTCGGCGCCTGCACCAGGCCGGGGCGCTGACGCTGTGCACGGGCGCCGGGCAGATCGAATCGGTGATGGCGGCGGGCGGGATTGCCGCGCTCTTGCACCTCGAAGGGGCCGAATGCATCGACCCGGAGTTGCTGGTGCTGGACACGCTTTACGCCCTGGGCCTGCGATCGCTGGGGCCGGTCTGGTCGCGCCCGGCGATCTGGGGCGACGGCGTGCCCTTTGGCTATGGCCGCGACGGCGACACCGGCCCGGGCCTGACCGAGGCCGGGCGCCGCCTGGTGGCCCGTTGCGCCGAGCTGGGAATGGTCGTCGACACCAGCCATCTGACGATGAAGGGATTCTCGGAGATCGGCGCTATGGGACTGCCGCTGGTCGCCACCCATTCCAACGCCTGGGACCTGTGCCAGACCACCCGCAACCTGACACGCGCGCAGTTGCGCGCCATCGGCGAGACCCGCGGGATGGTGGGGCTGAACTATGCGACGGTCTTCCTGTCGGCCGAAGGCTGGGCCTCGGGCCGCGCCACGCTGGACGATTGCCTGCGCCAACTGGATGCGCTGATCGAGGGCGCGGGCGAGGATCATGTGGGGCTGGGATCGGATTTCGACGGCGCGCCCCTGCCCGAGGGGCTGGCCGGCTGCGGCGACCTGCCCGCGCTGGTCCGCGCGATGGAGGCCCGGGGCTATGGCAGGCCGCTGATCGAAAAGCTGTGCGGCGGCAACTGGTTGCGCCTTCTTGGCCGGGTGATCGGCGCCTGAACCCCGCCCCGGCCCGCGCACCCCCTTGCGCGACCCGGTCCAAGCCGTTAAAGCAATCCCACTCTCGGGCGGCGGGTTGGCGGAGAGGTTACGCAGCGGATTGCAAATCCGTGTAGACCGGTTCGATTCCGGTACCCGCCTCCAGATTTCCTTTTATGCTGTTGATTTTGCTGCGATTTTCTTCTGAATCGCAGCGCGATCCGCCAAAAAACCCGCCTAAGGGAAAGCGATTGATTGCGACGGCGCGAGGCGAGCTGAATGGCCTTCGGACCTTTTGGTGAGGCACTGAGCCCTCCTGCGCCACCAAGAAGAACCGAAATCGACGGGTAGTTTGGATCAATCCGAGAGCCCGTCATCGAACTCGACAGGTCCCTGTTTCGACCTTTACCCAAATTCCAGCATCGCCTTTGCCGAAGCACTGCCAAAGCATGAGGCGACATTGCCGTGGATAAAGGTGTCGAGGGTGCGCAGGGTGACGAGCAAGGGGTCGGCCGACGACGGCACGGCCAGGGTGCGGACCCATTCCAAGAGATGGGCGAAGGTTGCGCCCGGTCCCGGGGCAGGCCCGACGGGGCGTGAGCCGGGCAAAAGGCCCTCAAGCGCCTCGATGTGCTGCCGCAGGCACCGTGCGAGGGTCAGCCGCTCGTCGTCATCCTGGGCCAGTTCTGCCATCAAGGACAGCAGCATGTGCCAGAAGGCGCGCAGCATGGCCTGATGCTCGGCGGCAATGCTTTTCAGCTTCGCTGACGAGTCGCGACTCGTCAGCAAGGCCATCAGCGGGCGACCCCGGGCGTGCCAGTCTGTCAGCATTTCGTTGACGCGCGCCGCTTCAGACCCGGGGAGTGCGGCGAAGCTGCGCTGCCGTCGAACCCGTGCAGGAACCGCGTCGCCTGCCGCCCCGCGCCGCGCAGGGTGATGCCCTCGGGCAGGTGCAGCGCGGCGTCCAGCACGAAACCCCCGGCGCCCAGCACGACCTCGTCCCCCGGCTGCGCATCGGCCAGCGCCTGACGCAGCGCGTCCATGCCCGCCGCCGCCTCGCACGCAATCCCCCGCATTCCCGCACCCCCGACCGAGCCATCACACCGCAGCCCCACCGGGCACCCGGGCCGAGTGTGGAACCCCGCCCCGCCCCGGTCAAGCGCAACCCTGAAGGGACCATGAGGCAAGCGAGGCCCTTTTCCTTGCGATGGCGCAGGAAATGGCGGCGAGACGTCTGTTGTTTGGCTGGCGGACCTGGTTTCGTGCAGGTTGATGAAATGCTCGACACGACACGGGGGACGGGTCATTCTGGGAATAATCAATTGGCCAATATCGCGATGGTTGAATGAAACGTCAGGCCTGGGGCAAAGCCGATAAACCCAGTGGGCTTACCCACCATTTTGTCCATCACTCCGCCGATGTTGCCGCCGTTTTCCTGACGATTTCCCAACAGGCCCTATGGCGGAAACGGTTGGAGGCCGCGGCGGGCCGAGAATTGCAGGCCGAGGAAATCGAATGCCTTGGGGCGCTTGCGTTCTTGCATGACATTGGAAAACTCGCCCCCGGTTTTCAGGCCAGGGCATGGCCGGACGCCAATGGACTCCGCCCGATTGGTCATCTGGACGCCGGGTGGCTTTGGATGACGATGCCACGCCCGGATGCGCTGGCGGGGGCGATCCGTCATTTGGGCAAATGCCAAGGGATGCGGGAATGGTTCGCGGTCTTGATGGCGCATCACGGGCGCCCGGTGCCTGCACCCGAAAACGCCAGTCCGTCGGCAGCCTTTCCGGTGCTTTCCTTTTACGATTGGCGCGACGAGGAGGACGTGCTGGGGCGTTGCCTGCTGGATTGGTTTCCCGCCATTACGCGGGCAACTGTCCCGGCCCCAAATCCACGGCTGGCGCATTTCTTCTGCGGGCTTCTGACACTGGCCGACTGGGTGGCCTCGGACCGGCGGGCCTTTGACTTTGAACCCGAGTTCCGGCCCGATTACTGGCAGACGTCTTTGGCCCGGGCTCGTGACCGAGTGGCCGAGATCGGCCTGTCGTCCAGCCCGCCGCTGAAGGGGCCTGCGGGCTGGACGCTGATTTCGGACCTGCCAGCGCCACGCCCGGCACAAAAGGCAGTCGGGGCTTTGGCTGTTGAGGAACGCCTGATCCTGCTGGAGGCCGAAACCGGCGCGGGAAAGACCGAGGCCGCGCTCTGGCGATTTGCAAGCCTTCTGGAGGCCGGGCAGGTCGATGCGCTGTATTTCGCCGTCCCGACGCGGGCTGCGGCACGTCAGTTGCACAGGCGGGTCAATCAAGCCTTGCAGCGGATGTTTGGCGCGCCGCCGGAGGCGGTTCTCGCGATCCCCGGGCAAGCCGTGGCGGGTGAGGCAAAGGCGCAGATGCTTGCCGGGTTCGAGGTGCTTTGGGACGATGGCCCGGCGCCGCAACGCTGGGCTGCGGAACATTCCGCGCGGTATCTGGCAGCGCGCGTGGCGGTCGGCACGGTCGATCAGGTGGCGCTTGGCGGGTTGCAGGTGAAATTCGCCCATCTGCGCGGGTCGAGCCTCTCGCGCGCCCTCTTGGTGGTGGACGAGGTCCATGCCTCGGATCCCTACATGACCGAAACGCAACGCGCGATGGTGCAGGCGCATCTGGACCTGGGCGGTCATGCGCTGCTGATGTCCGCGACGCTGGGCGCAGTTGCCCGACGCCGGTGGCGGGGCGAACCCCCCGGCGATCTGGCGCGGGATGCGGCCCTGCCCTATCCGGCGGTCTGGACCTCGAAAGGCCTGCACACGATTTCGGCCGATCCGGCCGCGTCAAAGACGGTGCAGATGCAGGTGGTCAAGGGATGGTCGGGCGCAGAGGCGGCGCAACTGGCCGTGCAGGCCTCGGAGGCGGGCGCACGGGTGCTCGTGATCCGCAACACGGTGTCCCGGGCGCAGGAGACCTTCAACGCCTGTTCGGACCTTGGGGCTGATAGACTGCTGTCCGTGCACGGCATACCGACCCTGCACCACAGCCGCTTTGCCGCCGAGGATCGCGCGCTTCTGGACCAGGCCGTCGAACAGGCCATCGGCAAGGACAGCCCGATGGGGGGGCGGATCGTCATCGGGACCCAGACGCTGGAACAATCGCTGGACCTGTGCGCCGACCTGCTGATTACCGACCTGTGTCCGATGGACGTGCTCTTGCAGCGCATCGGGCGGCTGCACCGGCACCGGCGGCCAAGACCCGGGGGGTTCGCCGAGGCGCGGGTTCTTGTGCTTTGCCCCGAAGGGGGGCTCGACCCTCTGACCCGGGGGGCCGAGAACGGTCTGGGCGCCTATCCCGGAGGGCCCAGCCTGTCGGGCGTCTATGTCGATGTGCCGGGATTGCAAGCGACGCTGGATCAGATCGCGGCGCATCCCCGCTGGCACATCCCGGCGATGAACCGCGCCCTGGTCGAGGCCGCGACCCATCCGCAGGCGCTGGAACCCCTGGCCGAGGCCCATGGCTGGACCGCCTATCGCCAGCGCGTGATCGGCAAGAGCTATGCCGAGGTGAATATGGCGGGGCTGGTGACACTCGACCGAACACAACCCTTTCTGAACCACGATAACAGGGTCCAGGGCTTTCCCGATGATGAAAAGATTCGCACGAGGTTGGGCGAGGAAGGCGTGATCCTGACCCTGCCCGAAGGCACGATCGGGGCCTTTGGCGCACCGATCCACCGCATCGCGCTGCCCGTGCACTGGTCGCGGGGCCTGACGGGCAACGACGCGGTCCAGGTTGATCAGGGGTCCCCTATGAGGGTGACAGTTTCTGACGTGGCAATGCGCTATGGTCCGATTGGACTGCAATTTGGAGGGGGCGATGACGCTTGACCTGCTGCGCGAGAGACTGATCCAGACCGATGCGGGCTGGCACAGCCTGCCGGGTTTGCTGGCCGCCATGGCACAGGGCGCCGTTCAGGCGTTTCCCGCGCTGCGCCCGCATCAGCGCCCTGCCTGGCACATGTTTCTGGTGCAGCTTTCGGTGCTGGCGCTGGACGCTGTCGGGCAACGCGACCTGCCACAGGACGAGGAAACCTGGCGCGCCGCCCTGCGTGCGCTGACCCCCGGGTTTCCCGATGACGAACCCTGGCATCTGATCGGTGCAGACCGGACGCGCCCGGCCTTTCTGCAACCGCCAGACCCGGGCGGGCTGAAATGGTCCGCTGTGGCCACGCCGGATGCGCTCGACATGCTGATCACCTCGCGCAACCATGACCTGAAACGCGAGATCGCCCGGCAGGCCGCGCCGCAGGACTGGATCTTTGCGCTGGTCAGCCTGCAGACGATGGAGGGTTTCGGCGGGGCCGGGAACTATGGCGTGGCCCGGATGAACGGGGGCTCGTCCTCGCGCGTGCTGCTGGGGCTCGCCCCGGCGCGCGGGACGGCCGCCGCGCAGGTCGATCCCTCGGCCTGGTGGTCGCGCGATGTCGCCTGCCTGCTGGAAAGCCGGGCGGGGATCACGGGCAAGGCGCTGATCTGGCAGCTCCCATGGCCCGAGGGCCAGTCGCTGGACCTGTCGGCGCTGGACCCGCTGTTCATCGAGGTTTGCCGTCGCATCCGGCTGATCGCCGCAGAGGACCGCATCACGGCGGCGCGCAGCACCTCGAAGGCGGCGCGGATTGCCGGGAAAGACGCCAAAGGCAGTCTGGGCGACCCTTGGGCACCGGTGCACAAGACCGAATCGAAAAGCCTGACCCTGGGGGATCAGGACTGGACGCATGACCTGCTGGTCCGATTGTTGTTCACGAGGGAACCCGAATGGGAAGTGCCACCGTTGGCCCAGCGTCAGGCGCGCGAGGCCCGAGGTGCGATGCTGCTGGTGGCCGAGGCCCTTGCGCGCGGCAATTCCAAGACCGACGGGTTCAAATCGCGTATCGTGACGGTCCCGATGGGGATGGTGCGCGATGTGTTCGGCGAAAGCCCCAAGGCCGTTGTGCCCGGCATTCTGGCGGACATCGCGGCGGTTGATCTCGCGTTGCGAAACGGGCTGGCCATCGTCGCGGCGGGCGGTCTGCGCGACAAGGTGGCCAAGCCGCATTACGCCCGCAGCCAGCCCGCGCGCGAGGCCCTTCGCCGCTACGCGGACCAGATGTTCTTCCCCGAGCTTTGGGCGCGGATGGCGGGAACCTCGCAGGATGACCTGAACCCTGTCCGCAAGGCGTTCCTTGAACGGCTGGCGCGCTTCGCACGGGAGGAGTTTGCCCGCGCCTTGCCTGCAATCCCTTGCGCGTCGCTGATGCGGCCACGAGCCGAGGTGCGAGGGCGGCAGGCGCTGGAGTTCGAGCTTGCCAAGGCGATGAAAGATATTGGAGCGGAGAACACTCATGTCGAAGCCTGAAAGCGAAACGGCGCACCGGGCGCTGGCCATTGCCGCCGCGCTGGCCGCCGCCGACCCCGGCGACAAGGCCGAGGCGCGGCGGATGGGGCCTGCGGGCTGCGCCCTGTTCTGGCGGCAGGTGGCAAGGTTGGGCATCACCCCCGCGCAGGAAACCGACTGGTTGCTGTTCACCCGTCTGGTCGCGCACATGACCCCGGCCAGCCGCGACCAGACCATTCACGAGGCTCAAAGGCATCTGGGTGCCGTGCTGGCAGACGGCGGCGAGCGCACCCGGGCCTTGAACGTGCCGGATGCCAAACCCTTTCTGTCCGAGACGCGGCTGGCACGGTTTCTGGCGGCGCGTTGCGTTGCAAGGGGCGACGCCCTGGAGCGCATGATCCGCATGCTGTCCCGCCGTGGCGCAACCCTGGATGTCGAAACCCTCGCGCATGCCGTGTTTGGCTGGTCCGATAACCGACTGGCGGCGGCCTATTACAAACGTATTGACCAATCTCTGACCAAGGAAGCTCAAGATGCCTGATCCGCGATTCCTGCAAATCCATTTCCTGGCACCCTATACCGCCGCCCTGCTGAACCGCGACGATTCCGGCCTGGCCAAGCGGCTGCCCTTTGGGGAGTCCCTGCGCACGCGGGTGTCGTCGCAGTGCCTGAAGCGGCACTGGCGGCTCGCGGATGATCCGCACGGGCTGCACAGGATCGACGGCGCCGATGCGGCGTTCCGCTCACGCGAGGTGATCGATCGCAAGGTGTTCGGCGACTGGTCGGCAGGCGTGGACCCCGATGTGATCAAGGCCATCCGGGAGGTGCTGCTAAAGGCCGTCTACGGCGACAAGGGGGTGGACAAGAAATCGCGCCAGACCCTGCTGCTGGGTCAGGTCGAGGTGGATTTCCTGATCGAAACCGCGCGCCAGTTGGTGGCCGAAGCGGCGGGCGATCCAAAGGCTGCAAAGGCCGCGGCAGAGGCCTGGACCAGGGCAGGCAAGGCCAACCTGAAGGCGATGAGCGATGGCGCGGCGCTGCCCGGCGGTCTGACCGGTGCATTGTTCGGTCGCATGGTGACATCTGACCCCAAGGCCAACATCGAGGCGCCCGTGCATGTCGCCCACGCCTTCACCGTGCACGCCGAAGAGGCCGAGAGCGATTACTTCATCGCCGCCGACGACCTTGCCCGCGACGAGGATACCGGCGCCGACACCATCCAGGAAACCGAACTGACCTCGGGCCTGTTCTACGGCTATGTCGTGGTGGATCTGCCCGGCCTGCTGCGCAATCTGGGTGGCGATGAAAGGCTGGCGGGCGACGTGTTGCACAACCTTCTGTATCTGATCGCCGAGGTGTCGCCGGGGGCAAAGCTGGGGTCGACCGCGCCCTATTCGCGTGCCTCCTTCCTGCTGGTCGAGGCGGGCGACCGCCAGCCGCGGTCGCTGGCCGAGGCGTTCCGCACGCCCTGCGCGGCCAATACCGCTGTGGCAGTGGGCAAGCTGGCCGATCATCTGGCGGCGCTGGATGCGGCCTATGCGACCGGCGAGGCACGGCGCGTGCTGTCTTTGGCCAATGCCGATGTTCCCGGTGCCGAACGCGGAACGATGGCAGACCTTGCCGCCTTTGCCCGCAGCCTGCCCTCGCAGCTTTCTGGGTCTGCGGCATGACCCAGCGCTGGCTTCACCTGCGGCTGACGGCACCGTTGATGGCCTTTGGCGGTGTGGCGATTGATCAGGTCGGCCCGACGCGCGATTTCCCCTCGGCCTCGGCGCTGATCGGGCTCCTTGCCAACGCACTTGGCTGGCGGCGTCAGGACGGTGCCGCGCATCAGGCCTTGCAGGACCGGTTGGAGTTTGGTGCGCTGATCGCCCGCGAAGGGCGACTGCTGACCGACAGCCAGAATGCCAAACTCGCGGCGAACGACCGCGGCTGGACGACTTGGGGCCGCCCGGACGAGCGGGCGGGGGCCACCTATGACAGCCCACACCGCCGCCGCCGCGCGTATCTGGCCGACCACGATTGCCGCGTGGTGCTGCGGCTTGCCCCCGGCGAGGGTCCGGACCTCGACGCCCTTGCCGCCGCGCTGGACCGCCCGGCGCGGCCATTGTTTATTGGCCGCAAACCATGCCTGCCTTCGGCCCCGATGTTCGCCGGATGGGTTGAAGGTGCCGACGCACGCGCCGCTCTCGCCGCGCTGGCTCTGCCGGGGCGGGCCATGTGGCCGATGACCGATGGCGAACCGGGCCATGACCTGCCCGACCTGCGCAACTGGGTCAGCGGGCTGCACGGCGGCAGTCGCCTTGTGTGCGAAGGGGTGCTGCCATGACCCTGCATCTGGTGGAACTGCCGATATCGTTGCGAGCGCTGAACCTCTGGGCAGGTGGAAGGGGGCTGGGGACCGACGAAGGCACCGCCTTGCATCACCTTCTCGGTGAAACCTTTGGACCCGCCGCCCTGCAGCCCTTTCGCCTGATGGTCGCACCGCGGGCGAAGTCGGGAACGCTTTACGCCTATGCTGCGGTCGATTCCGACTCCCTGCTCAAGCAGGCAAAGGTCAGCCTTACCCCGGCCCATGCCGATGTCGTGGACTTGGACAGGCTGCGCAGCCTGCCGCGGCCCGCCACGGCGTGGGCGGCAGGCCAGCGGCTTGGCTTTGACCTGCGCCTGCGCCCGGTGGTGCGCCTGGCCTCTGCTCTGACCGGGGCGGATGACAGCGGCACGCCGGTGTCCTTTCGCAAAGGGGCCGAGGTCGACGCCTTTCTGGCCGCCGTCCTGCGCGGCCAGCCCACGACGCGTGAGGATGCCTATCTCGCCTGGCTCGCAGCCCGGCTTGCGCCTGCCGCCGAGCTTGACCTTGCCGCCTCGCATCTTGCCAGCTTCCAGCGCACCCGCGTGACACGCAACGGCCGCCGGATCGAGGGGCCGGATGCCGTGGTCCACGGCACCCTGACCGTCACCGACCCCGCCGCTTTTGCCGACCTGCTGGGCCGGGGTGTCGGTCGTCATCGCAGCTATGGATACGGGATGCTGCTGCTGCGCCCGCCGCAACGGGGGCGTTGATGCTCAAGGGACGGCTGGGGCTCGACAGCGCAAAGGTGCCCTATGCCGACCGGGCCGGGTGCCTTTACCTGGCGCGCGGTGCGCTGACGGCCCGCGACGGCACGCTGGCTTTCCTGCAAGGCGAGACTTCCCCGGCTGACGCGCTGGACTCGGGTGATTACGCGATCCCCCTGCAAGGCGTGTCGATCATCCTGCTCGGCCCGGGCTCCACGGTCAGCCACGATGCGCTGCGCCTGCTGGCTCATGCCCGCACCGCGCTTGCCGCCGTGGGCGAGGATGGTGTGCGCCTCTACACCGCGCCGCCGATGATCCCCGACCGTTCCGGCCTTGCCCGCCTTCAGGCGCGCATCTGGGCCGACGACGACCTGCGAATCATGACGGCGCGCCGCATGTATGCCCTTCGTCTGGGCGAGGTTCTGCCCCATGCCGATCTGAACGTGCTGCGCGGCATCGAAGGTGCCCGGATGAAGGAAACCTATGCCCTGCACGCGCAACGCATCGGCATACGCTGGCAGGGGCGCCGCTATGACCGGGCCGATCCCATGTCGGCCGATCTGCCCAACCAGGCGCTGAACCATGCCGCGAGCGCCGTCGAGGCAGCGGCAGCCATCGCCGTCTGCGCCACCGCGACGATCCCGCAACTGGGCTTCATCCACGAGGACCCCGGGCAAAGCTTCGTACTGGATGTGGCCGACCTCTACCGCGACACCGTGACAATTCCTTGCGCCTTCAAGGCGGCGAAACTCGCGTCCGAGCGCCCATCCGAAACCATCGAACGCGTCACCCGTCGCTTGACCGGCACGGCCATCGCCCGTCAAAGCATCATTCCCGACATGATCGAACGCATCAAGGCGCTGATCGAGGGCCGCAGCTGATGGCCCTGACCATGATCGTCACCCGCGATGTCGAAATGCGCTACCGAGGCTTCCTGACCTCTGTCATGCTCGAGGTCTCGCCAGGCGTCTATGTCGCCCCCGACATGTCCGCCGCCGTG
>ERZ761602.7938-NODE-7938-length-10947-cov-17.689313_pt1 | contig 10947 bp, 7 predicted proteins | sample MGYA00512165_ERZ761602 | MGnify/ENA primary metagenome ERZ761602 (study PRJEB28899, sample SAMN02445085) | bioreactor sludge metagenome | biome: EBPR sludge; isolation source: Thorneside wastewater treatment plant | place: Australia: Brisbane, Thorneside... | reverse complement strand
TGGACAGCTTCGACGTGCTGCTGGTCGACCTGCAGGACCTCGGCTGCCGCATCTATACCTTCATCACCACCCTGCGCTACGTGCTGGAAGAGGCGGCGAAGCATGGCAAGTCGGTGTGGGTGCTCGACCGCCCCAACCCGGCCGGACGGCCGGTCGAAGGCACGACGCTACAGCCTGGATGGGAGAGCTTCGTCGGCGCCGGTGCCTTGCCGATGCGTCACGGCCTGACCATGGGCGAACTCGCCAACTGGTTCGTGGCCACCCTGGGCCTCGACGTCGACTGCCGCGTGATTCCGATGCAGGGCTGGCAGCCCGAGGCAGCGCCCGGCTACGGCTGGCCGCTGGGCGAACGCAGCTGGATCAACCCCAGCCCGAACGCGCCCAACCTGTCGATGGCGCGCTGCTATGCCGGTACCGTGATGCTCGAAGGCACGACCCTGTCCGAAGGTCGCGGCACGACACGCCCGCTGGAGATCTTCGGCGCCCCCGATCTCGACGCACGCGCACTGATCGCCGAGATGCGTACCCTCGCACCCGAGTGGCTGCGCGGCTGTGTGCTGCGAGACTGCTGGTTCGAGCCTACCTTCCACAAGCATGCGGGCCGCCTGTGCAACGGCGTGCAGATCCATGTCGAGGCGCCTGAACACTACGCGCACCATGCCTTCCGCCCGTGGCGGCTACAGGCGCTGGCCTTCAAGGCCATTCGCCGGCTTCAGCCCGACTATGCGCTGTGGCGCGACTTCGGCTACGAATACGAGTTCGACCGCCTCGCCATCGACCTCATCAACGGTTCGCCGGTATTGCGCGAGTGGGTGGACGACCCCGCCGCACGCCCACAGGACCTCGACGCCCTTGCCTGCGCCGACGAGGCGGCCTGGCTCGAGACGCGCGCGCCCTTCATGCTCTACCCGGGCTAGGCAGCGGGGGCGACCAGCGCACGTGCCTCGCCTAGCGCCGCGGCAAGGTCGTGACGCAACAGGGCCGCGGGGAGGTTTGGCGCGTGCAGGCGCAACAGCTGGGCATGAATCGCCGGCGGCACGACGACGAGCACGGCGATCGACTGCGCCTTCAGGCGATCGACCATCTCCTCGAGTGCGAACTGCGCCGACAGGTCCATGAAGGGCACCCGGCTGCAATCGAACACCGCGACCCGGGTGCCGATCACCTGGTCCACACGGTCGAGCAGCTGGCTGGTGGAGCCGAAGAAGAAAGGACCGCCGACCTCGATGACGCGCACGCCGCTTTCCATGTCGGCGTCACGACCTCCCTCGCCCTCGCCGGCCTCGCGCGGCACCGGCCAGATGCGCAGGCTCGCCTGTGTGACCAGCTGGTGGATGATGAGCCCCATCGACAGCATGACACCGGCGGCCACGGCGACGATCAGATCCACCAGCACAGTCAGCAGGAATACCGCCGCCATCACCGCGACGTCGGCGCGCGGCGCACTGCGCAGCAGCTTGAGCAAGCGGTAGTCGAGGATGTCCACCCCGACCTTGATCAGGATCCCGGCCAGTACCGCGAGCGGGATCTCGCTCGCGAGCGGACCGGCCCCGAGCAGCAGGGCGAGCAGGAACAGCGCGTGCACGACCCCCGACAGCCGTCCCCGCCCGCCCGACTTGATGTTCACCACGGTACGCATGGTCGCGCCCGCGCCGGGCAGGCCGCCGGCAAACGCGCACAGCATGTTGCCGACGCCCTGGCCGATGAGCTCGCGGTTGGAGTGGTGGCGGGTGCGTGTCACCGAATCGGCGACCAGCGAGGTCAGCAGGCTGTCGATGGAACCGAGCATGCCGAGCGTGATGCCAAGCACCAGGATGGTCGTCCACGTCTCCAGGCTGAAGCTGGGCAGCGCAAGCTCGGGAAGACCGACCGGGATCTCGCCGATCACCGCGACCTCGAAGCCGGCGAGGGCGGACAGCGCGGTCATCGCCAGCAGCGCCACCAGCGGCGCTGGCACGATGCGGCTGATCGACATCGGTGTCCGGAACACGATGACGAGGGTCATGAGGCCGAGCAGCAGCGCCTCCCCGTTGAAAGCGCCGAGCACGCCGGGCAGGCCGAGGATCGCCCCCAGTGGCGAGGACGACGGCGGCGCGCCGAGCAAGGGCGCCAGCTGGAGCGCGATGATGATGACGCCGATGCCGCTCATGAAACCGGACACGACCGGGTAGGGAATGAAGCGCACGAGCGCCCCGGCACGCACCAGGCCGAGGCCGATCTGCACGATCCCACCCACCAGCACGGCCGCCATCGCCATGCCGAGATCGCCACCTACAGCGACGAGTGCCGATGCGAACACCACGGTCATCGGCCCCGTCGGCCCGGAGATCTGCATCCGCGTGCCACCGAGCAGGGCCGCGACGAGACCGAGCACGATCGCGCCGTAAAGGCCGGCCGCGGCACCCGCGCCGGAGGCGACACCGAACGCCAGCGCGAGCGGCAGCGCGACCACGCCAGCCGTCAGTCCCCCGAAGAAATCCCCCCTCAGCCGCGCCAGCGCGGAAGCCCCCTGCTCCATCGATTCACCCATGCCCGATCGACAGCCTGGCGGGTGCGGCCGATTGCTCGGTTGCTGTCTCCCCCCGCCTCGTTCTTTTCGCCACGATGTGGCAAAAGAAGCGCCGATGCAAGCCTGCAGGGGCGTCTTGTCGTAGCATTGCGGAGGACACCGCCCCAACGCGAACGCCACCCCGCCCACTACACCAAGACGCGCGGCCACGCCCGGACCGACGCGACCGGAGAATCGCCACGATGATCAAGCACGGACTCCAGATTTTTGCCTGCAGCGCCAGCCGCGACCTCGCCTGCGACATCAGCCAGCGCCTGGGCATGCGGCTCGGGCAACTGGACATCTCGCGCTTCTCCAACGACAACCTGCGGGTGCAGATCCAGGACAACGTGCGCGAGCGCGACGTGTTCGTGTTCCAGTCCTTCACCGAACCGGTGAGCGAACACATCATGGAGTTGCTGATCACACTCGACGCGCTGCGCAGCGCCTCGGCCCAGCGCATCACCGCCGTGATCCCCTACTACTCGTACGCACGCTCGGACAAGAAGGACGCGCCACGCATCTCGATCACCGGCCGTCTCATTGCCGACCTGCTGCACACTGCCGGCGCCGATCGCGTGCTCACCATGGACCTGCATGCCGACCAGGTGCACGGCTTTTTCAGCGTGCCGGTTGACCACCTGACCGCGGTGACGCTCATCGTCGAGCACTTCCGCAACCGCTATGACCTGTCCAACATGGTCGCGGTCGCCACCGACGCGGGCGGCGCCAAGCGGGCCGGGCGTTTTTCGGAGAAGCTGGGCATCCCGATGGCGATCATCGACAAGCGTCGGGTATCGGACACCACGGTCAAGCAGGGCTATGTGGTGGGCGAGGTCGCCGGCCGCGACGTGGTGATCTTCGAGGACGAGATCGCCACCGGCGGCACACTGGTGTCCTCGGTCGACACGCTCAAGGCGGCAGGCGCGAAGAGCGTGCATGCGGCAGCCACCCACGGCGTGCTGTGTGGCCCAGCCATCGAACGCTTGCGCAACGCCGCGCTCGACAGCATCGTCGTCACCAACACCGTCAACCTGCCGGCGGAAAAACGCCTCGACAAGCTCACCGTGCTCAATGTTGCACCGCTCTTTGCTGCCGCCATCGAGCGCATCCACAGCGGCCAGAGCGTAGGGGCCCTGTTCGAGTGAGCGTACGCGCCCGGCCGCTTACTTGTCGGGCCGCAGCGACACCATCCAGTAGGTCACGCCCAGCGCCAGCACGATGACGCCGATGGCGAACAGGTACATCGGCTCGAGCGTACTGAGGTCGAGCACGATCACCTTGCGCGCGATCGCCATCAGCGCGGTCGCGATCACCAGCTTGACGTGGATGACATCGTCGCGCAGGTAGAGCGTGATGTTGACGAAGATCTCGATCGCGATCAGGACGGCGAGAAAGGCCGCAAAGACGACGAAGATGTCGTTTAGATCGAGCAGCAGGAATGGCGGCGAGGACAGCTTCTCGTAGAGCACGAGCACGACGTCGGCTACCGTCCACAGGATCACTGCGACCATCAGCACCGCGAGCACGCGGATCGCCTGGCGGATGACCCAATGCAGGCGGTCGATCAGGGGGTCGTCGACGCGCTCGCCGAGGTGGTTGTCGTGCTCGGAGGCGCGCATGTTCCTGTTGTCCGACATGATGATCTCTCCATGCCTGCCGCCCGCGCCCGGCCTGCCCCCTGTTGGACCTGCAGGCCGGACGTGCGGCGCTCAGTTGAGTTTTCCAGGGGATGTCTTCATTCCCCACTTCTCCAGTGCGCGCCCGAGAACCTCGACCTCGGCGAGCGTCTCGACGCCATCGGCGCTGACGATGTCCTGCATCGCGCGCAGCAAGGCTTGCTGCAGGGCGGGTTCGGAGATGTCTTCCAGAACCAGATCGAGAACCTCGTCGGCCAGCCTGAGCCGCATGCCATCCATGTAGTGCGCACCCAGCATGAGGTCGTCGCAATACTCGCGCAGGATGCGTTCGAATTCGAGCTGACCGATCCCCAGGCGGCGGGCGAGATCCGTCCGCATTGCGGCATCGATCTCATCACGATCCAGGCCGCCGTCGGCCAGTACGGTCAGGGCGAGGATGCGGGCGGCGGCGGGCGTGCTGTCGGCTTCGTAGTGGCGCATGGCGATGTCTCCTGTGGTGTCGGAAGCACTGCAACCGCCTGACATTCCCGGTCGGAATGCACTGCGTGTTGCAGGTGAGTCAGACCTTAACGGAGAACAGTTCTCATAAAAAGTCGATTACCATTAGGCCAGAAATCGATTTTTTGGATGGAACCTCATGGCGAACGCAAATATCGATCTCAACTTCAAGCACCTGCGCTACTTCTGGATGGTGGCCCGTGTGGGCTCGATCGCAGGTGCGGCGCGGATGCTGAACCTGGCACCGCATTCGATCAGCGCCCAACTCGCGACCTTCGAGGCTACGCTCGGCGTGACCCTGTTCCGGCGTGCCGGTCGCCGGCTCGAACTCACCGAAGCGGGCGAGCGCATCCTCGGCCACGCCGAAGAAATCTTCGCGCTGGGCGAGCAGGTGGTGGAGATCGTGCGCGACGACGGGCTGCGCCGCGACTTACCGTTCCGGATCGGCATCCCGGACAGCATGCCCAAGTCGGTGGCCCACCGCCTGATCGAGCCGGCGCTGCGCGTCGACCGGCCGGGGCGGTTGGTGTGCCGCGAGGCGCCACTGAGCGAGCTGCTGGGCGAGCTCGCGCTGCGCCGGCTCGACCTGATCATCGCCGATCGCGCGATGCCTGCCGAGGTCGGCGTGCGCGGCCACAGCACCCTGCTCGCCGAAAGCGGGCTCACGGTATTCGCAGCGCCAAAGTTGGTGCCCACCCTGCAGGGGACCTTCCCCGCGATGCTGGACGGCGCCCCCTTCCTGCTACCGGGGCAGGACGTCGCCCACCGCGCAGCCATGCTGCGCTGGTTCGAGGAGCGCCAGTTGCAGCCCGACGTGATCGCCGAGTTCGACGACAGCGCACTGCTGAAAGCCTTCGGCCAGGGTGGCGCCGGACTGTTCGCAGCACCGACCATGATCGAACCCTACGTGCGCGCACAGTATGGTGTGATGCGCCTCGGTGAGATGGCGGCGGTACGCACGCGGGTGTACGCGATCACCACCGAACGCAGGCTGTCGCACCGGGCCATGAAAGCCATCCTCGACAACGCATCGCCCGACGACGATGCGGCCGGCGGCGCAGGTCAGCCCTGAGCCTGGCCTGCCTGCTGGGCTGCGATCTCGGCGCGCACCTGCTCCATGTCGAGGCCGCGCACGCCCTGGATGACCTGTTCGAGCGCGCTCGCCGGCAGGGCACCGGACTCGCGGAACACCATGACACCCTCGCGGATCACGGCGATGGTGGGGATGGAGCGGATCTGGAATGCGGCGGCAAGATCCTGCTGCGCCTCGGTGTCGATCTTGCCAAAGACGATATCCTGATTGGCCTCGGCCGCAGCCTCATACACGGGTGCAAAGTTGCGACAGGGGCCGCACCAAGCGGCCCAGAAGTCGAGGAACACGATTGCGTTCTGTTCGACCGTGTCGTTGAAGTTGTCGGCGGTGATCTCGAGCGTGGACATGACAGCCATTCCAGGAAAGTCAAACCCGCATGATACACGCGAGCCCGTCCGCTCCCTCGCTCACCCACCGCGATGGGTCTTCGCAGGAGCGGCGCCAGCCACGCGCCACGGGTCGATCGGTTCGTTTGCCCCAGATGCACTGCCGGGCACGCAAGCAGCATGACGTTCCGTGCGACAGCGCCCATAATGGGGACAAGAAACACTGAATCCGCATATTCATCCGGCAATCCGCATGTCCCGCCCCGCCACGCTCCGCGACGTCATCTTCAAACGCCTGCTGCTGCTCGTCACGGGCGGCCTGCTGGCGGTCATGGCTGCCGTGGTCGGGCTCATCGTGCTGCCACTGCACGAACGCCTGACTGCCAGCGAGTTCACCCGCGTCGCCGACCTGGTCGAAAACACGCTGCGCGAGACGGTCGAACTGCCCAGCCAGATCCTGCCCTCGGCAGCCGAGTGGCTTGCAGGACAGAAAGCACCCTTCGATGACACGCAGGCCGCCGAACGCTACTTCAAGCCTCTGCTGAGCCATGTCCGCAACATCAGCTCGATCGTGATCGGCAACGAGGAGGGCCGCGGCTGGATGCTGCTGCGCCTGCCTGACGGACGGTGGCGCAGTCGCAGCACCGACCTTCCAGGCACGGGCAGCGAACACCTCATCGTCGAGGAGGACGTTGCCGGCAATCGTAGCGAGCACTGGCAGACGCTCGACTACGACGCCCGCTCGCGGCCTTGGTACGAGGGCGCCGTCCGCCCAGGCACCATGCGCTACTGGACGCCCCCATACACCTTCTACACCACCGGCCAGCCGGGCATCACGGTTTCCCAGGCCGTCAGCTTGAGCGATGGCAGCCAGGGGGCGATCGGTCTCGACATCCTGCTTGCCGAACTGTCGACGCGCACGCGAGAGGCACGCATCGGTGCAAGCGGCAGCACGCTCGTGCTCACCGAGGGAGAGCTGGTGCTGGCGCTGCCACGCCGCCCCGACCACATCGCCGAGAGCGACTGGCTGGGCACACTGATGCTCCCCGCCAGTGCGCTAGGCCAGCCCAGCATCAACGACGCGCTGTCGCTGTGGCGCCAGGCTGGCCGTACGCGCTTCTCGGCGAGCCGCTTCAACTCGGAAGGGGAGGACTGGATTGCGGCAATGACACCGTACGAGGTGGGCGAGCAGCGCCTGTGGGTACTCACTCTCGCCCCCGCCCGCGAGTTCGAGCCGGCATGGTCGCTCATCGGGCTCACCATCGCCGCGACACTCGGCATTCTGATCGGCGTCGCCGCCGTCATCGCGCAGCGGCAGGCACGCACGATCGCTGCACCTCTCGAGATGCTCGCAGTGCAGGGCAAGCGCATCGGAGCGCTCGACTTTTCCCGGCCGCCCCCACTGCGCACGCGAATCGCCGAGCTCGCCCAACTGAGCACCACGCTCGACGAGATGCGAACCCTGCTCGGCCGCAACCAGACGGCGCTGGCCACCCAGGCCGGTCAGCTGCAACTGCAGGTGGAGGAGTTGCAGACGGCCGAGCATCGCATCCACGCCCTCGCCTACTTCGACCCCCTCACCCAGCTACCCAACCGGCGGCTGCTGATGGACCGTCTCGCCCATGTCCTCGAGGCCGGCAGGCGCCGCACCAGCCACTGCGCGCTGCTGCTGCTCGATCTCGACAACTTCAAGGTGCTCAACGACACCCTCGGCCACGACCATGGCGACGAACTGTTGCGCGAGGTCGCCCGGCGGCTCTCGCAGGCGGTTCGCAGCGGCGACACCGTCGCCCGCCTGGGCGGCGATGAGTTCGTCGTGATCCTGGAGGACTTGAGCGAAGACCCCGACGAAGCCCGGCAGCAGGTGGGCGAGATCGGGCGCAAGATCCTGCAGGTGATCGAGCACTCGTACCAGGTACACAAGTTCAACGCCGATATCTCCGCCAGCATCGGCGCCGTGCTGTTCGGCCAGGAAGCAGGGACTGCCGAAACCGCGCTCAAGCATGCGGACATGGCGATGTACCAGAGCAAGGCGCTGGGCCGCAACTGCCTGAGCTTCTTCGGCCCCGAGCTTGCGGTGAAGCTGAGCGCGCGCGCCGGCCTCGAAGCCGATCTGCGCCACGCCCTGGAAGCGGGCCAGATCCATCTCCACTACCAGGCCGTGGTCGATGTCGGCGGCAGGCTGGTCGGCGCAGAGGCGCTGATGCGCTGGAGTCACCCCGAGCGTGGGCAGGTACCACCGGCAGAGTTCATCCCCGTGGCCGAGGAAAGCGGATTGATCATTGCCCTCGGAACATGGGCGATCGAGTCCGCCTGCGATCAACTGCTGGCGTGGTCGGCGACCTATCCGCAGCACGCGCTCCAGATCGCCATCAACGTCAGCGCGCGCCAGTTTCACCATGCCGATTTCGTCGCGACGGTGACGGACATACTCGGCGCCCGCAACATTCCAGGCGCCTGGATCAAGTTCGAGCTCACCGAGAGCATGCTGCTCGAGGACACCGAAACGGTGGTCGAGCGCATGCAGCAGTTGCGGGCGCTCGGCATCGGCTTTGCCCTCGACGACTTCGGCACCGGCTACTCGTCGCTGAGCTACCTGAAACGGCTGCCACTGACCGCACTCAAGATCGACCGCTCCTTCGTCCGCGATGTGTTGACGGACCCCAACGACGCGGCGATCGCGCGCACCATCATCGCCCTCGCCCATACCATGGAGTTGCGCGTGATCGCCGAGGGGGTCGAACTGCAGGCGCAGTTCGACATGCTGGCGGCCGCAGGCTGCGACCGCTTCCAGGGCTACCTGATCGGCCGCCCCGAACCCAGCACAGTCTTCGGCACCCGCCTGGAGCCCCGCCCGCCCGCCGCCTGACACGGCGTCGGGCCTCTCAGCGCATCAAAGCAAGGGCGCCAGCCAGCGCGCCGCCTCCTCCACATCCATGCCGGTGCGGCGCGCCCAGTCCTCGAGCTGGTCGCGGCCGATCTTCGGGATGGCGAAGTAGTGGCTCTCGGGGTGGGCGAAGTAGAAGCCGCTCACCGCCGCTGCCGGCGTCATCGCATAGCTTTCGGTGAGATCCATGCCGATGCGCGCGCGCGCGCCGAGCAGCTCGAACAGCGGGCCCTTCACAGTATGGTCGGGGCAGGCCGGATAGCCCGGCGCCGGGCGGATGCCGCGGTACTGTTCGGCGATCAGCGCCTCGTTGTCGAGCGTCTCATCGGCCGCGTAGCCCCAGCATTCCCGGCGCACGCGCTCATGCAGCCATTCGGCGCAGGCTTCGGCCAGGCGGTCGGCCAGGCTCTTGAGCATGATGGCGTGGTAGTCGTCGTGCGCCGCCTCGAACTCGGCGAGCTTGGCCTCGATGCCCAGGCCAGCAGTCACCGCGAAGGCGCCGATCCAGTCCGGCACGCCCGACTCCTTGGGTGCGACGAAGTCCGTCAGGCACCAGTGCGGTTTGCCCGCCGGGCGTTCGTGCTGCTGACGCAGGCCGTGCCACACCATGGCAAGGTGCTTGCGGTCCTCGCCGGTGTAGATCTCGATGTCGTCACCGACCGCGTTGGCCGGGAACAGACCGAACACCGCCTTGGCCTGCAGCCAGTTCTCGGCGACGATCTTGTCCAGCATGGCCTTGCCATCCGCGAACACGTTGCGCGCGGTCTCGCCCACCACCGCGTCATCGAGAATGGCGGGGAAGCGGCCGGCGAGGTCCCAGGTCTGGAAGAAAGGGCCCCAGTCGATATAGCTCGCCAGCTCGCCGAGCTCGACGTCGATCGCCTGCACGCCGAGCATGTTGGGTCGCGGGGGCTGGTAGGGCGTGAATCCGGCCTGGTGGGCAGTGCTGCACGCGGCCACGCGCTCGGCCGTCCAATCGGTACGGAAAGCGTTGGCACGCGCTGCCTCAAGGCCGACCAGCTGCATGCCCTTCTTGCCGGCGTGCAGGACGCGGATCTTCTCGTAGTCGGCAGCGACCTCGGCCTTGAAGGCCTCGCTCTGGCCCTCGGACAGCAGTGCGGTGACCACGCCGACCGCGCGCGAGGCGTCGGGCACGTACACGACAGGCTGGTCGTAGTGCGGCGCGATCTTGATCGCGGTGTGGTTGCGGCTGGTGGTGGCGCCGCCGATCAGCAGCGGCACGGAAAAGCCCTGGCGCTTCATCTCGGCGGCGACGTGGCTCATCTCCTCCAGCGAGGGCGTGATCAGGCCCGACAGGCCGATCGCCTGCGCGCCGTGCTCCTTGGCGGCCTCGAGGATCTTCGCTGCCGGCACCATCACGCCGAGGTCGATCACCTCGTAGCCGTTGCAGCCGAGCACCACGCCGACGATGTTCTTGCCGATGTCGTGCACGTCGCCCTTGACCGTGGCCATGATGATGCGGCCCTTGCTGCTGGCGCCGGTGCGCAGCTTCTCGGCCTCGATGTAGGGGATCAGGTGGGCGACCGCCTGCTTCATGACGCGCGCCGACTTCACCACCTGGGGCAGGAACATCTTGCCCGCGCCGAAGAGGTCGCCGACCACGCTCATGCCCGCCATCAGCGGGCCCTCGATGACCGCCAGCGGGGGCTTGCCCTCGGCCTCGAGCTTGGCGCGCACCTCCTCGGTGTCGGCAACGACGAACTCGGTGATGCCCTTGACCAGCGCGTGGCTCAAGCGCGCCTCCACCGACCACGCGCGCCAGGCGAGGTCCTGCGTGGACTCCTTGGCCTGGCCCTTCACCGTCTGCGCCAGCTCGACCAGCGCCTCGCCCGCCCCTGCACGGCGGTTCATCACCACGTCCTCGACCTTGTCGCGCAGCACCGGGTCGAGCTCGTCATACACGCCGAGCTGGCCGGCGTTGACGATGCCCATCG
>ERZ761602.7937-NODE-7937-length-10948-cov-6.624713_pt1 | contig 10948 bp, 10 predicted proteins | sample MGYA00512165_ERZ761602 | MGnify/ENA primary metagenome ERZ761602 (study PRJEB28899, sample SAMN02445085) | bioreactor sludge metagenome | biome: EBPR sludge; isolation source: Thorneside wastewater treatment plant | place: Australia: Brisbane, Thorneside... | reverse complement strand
GCTCCATGTATTCGCTCATGTCGAAGCGGACCAGCTCGATGCCCAGTTGCAGGGCGAGCTGCTTGGTCACCTCGGTCTTGCCCACGCCGGTGGGGCCGGCGAACAGGAAGTTGCCGATCGGCTTGTCCGGGTTGCCCAGGCCGCTGCGCGCCAGCTTGATCGCCGAGGCCAGCGTCTCGATGGCCGGGTCCTGGCCGAAGATCACCATCTTCAGGTTGCGCTCCAGGTGCTGCAGCACGTCCTTGTCCGACGAGGACACCTGCTTGGCCGGGATGCGCGCCATCTTGGCGACGATGGTCTCGATCTCCTCGACGTCGATCAGTTCCTTGCGCGTCTCCAGCGGTAGCAGGCGCTGGCGCGCGCCGGCCTCGTCGATCACGTCGATGGCCTTGTCCGGCAGCAGGCGGTCGCCGATGTGCTTGACCGACAGGTCCACCGCCGCCTGCAAGGCGTCGTCGGCGTAGGTCACGCCGTGGTGCGCTTCGTACTTGGGCTTGAGCCCTTGCAGGATCTCGTAGGTCTCGCCGACCGTGGGCTCGACGATGTCGATCTTCTGGAAGCGCCGCGCCAGCGCCCGGTCCTTCTCGAAGATGCCGCGGTATTCCTGGAACGTGGTGGAACCGATGCAGCGCAACTCGCCCGAGGCCAATGCCGGCTTGATCAGATTGCTGGCGTCCATGGTGCCGCCGCTGGCCGAGCCGGCGCCGATGATGGTATGGATCTCGTCGACGAACAGGATGGCGCCCGGGATCTTCTTGATCGCCGCCAGCACGCCCTTCAGGCGCTTCTCGAAATCGCCGCGGTACTTGGTGCCGGCGACCAGCGCGCCCAGGTCCAGCGAATAGATCACCGCGTCCAGCAGCACGTCGGGCACTTCGCCGTCGACGATGCGCTTGGCCAGGCCCTCGGCCAGCGCGGTCTTGCCCACGCCGGCCTCGCCCACGTACAACGGATTGTTCTTGCGCCGGCGGCACAGCACCTGGATGGTCCGCTCGATCTCGTCGCCGCGGCCGACCAGCGGGTCGATCCGGCCCTGCCGGGCCAGGTCGTTCAGGTTGCTGGCGAACTCGGTCAGGGCGTCGCCCTTGCCGTCGCCCTCGGCCCCGTCGGCCTTGCCCTCGCCCTCGGGCTGGCCGGCCGATTCGTTCTCCTCGCCCTGCTTGGCGATGCCGTGCGACAGGTAGTTGACGATGTCCAGCCGGGTCACGTCCTGCTGGTTGAGGAAATAGACCGCGTGCGAATCCTTCTCGCCGAAGATCGCCACCAGCACGTTGGCGCCGGTGACCTCCTTCTTGCCCGAGGACTGCACGTGGTAGACCGCGCGCTGCAGCACGCGCTGGAAGCCCAGGGTGGGCTGGGTGTCGCGGCCGTCGTCCTCGGCCAGGCGCGAGACCGAAGCCTCGATGGCCTGTTCCAGGTCGTCGCGCAGGCGGTTGGAATCCGCGCCGGTGGCCTTCAGGACGGCCTGGGCGGACGGGTTCTCCAGCAGGGCGAGCAGCAGGTGCTCGACGGTCATGAACTCGTGGCGGGCCTCGCGGGCGCGCTTGTAGCACTGGCCGATGGTTTGCTCGAGGTCTTTGCTGAACATGGTTGCCTCCGGGGCCGATGCCGACAATATGCGGCCTGGCGGGTGGTTTTCCATCACCCTACCGGATTTCAGTGTTCAGGAATCGTTGCCTTGTCAGGCGCCACGGTGCCCCCACACCGGAACCGGAGGGCGCGGGCACTGGTGCCGCCGGGCGCCGCTCAGTTTTTTTCCATCGTGCACAGCAATGGATGCTGGTTGATACGGGAAAACTCGTTGACCTGGGCCACCTTGGACTCGGCCACCTCGCGGGTATACACGCCACACACGCCCCGGCCGCGGGTATGCACGTGCAGCATGACCTGGGTGGCCTTCTCCAGGTCCATGGCGAAGAACTGCTGCAGCACCACGACCACGAAGTCCATCGGGGTGTAATCGTCGTTCAGCAACAGCACCTGGTACAGCGGCGGCGGCGCCACCTCGGGCTTGCCTGTCTCCACCAGCACGCCGTGGTCGCGTTCGTTTTCGTTCTTGCGGGCCATGGCGCGGATTATACCGTCGCCCCGGTGGCGGTTCCGCGGCCGTGGACGCCATCGGCGGTGGCGGCCACAATGTGAACCCATCCTTCCCCACATCCAGACACCTGCCCATGAAGCGCGCCATCGCCTGCCTGCCCGCCCTGCTCCTGTCCGCCGCGGCCCTGCCGGCGCTGGCCGCCGACGCCTCGGTGGAGGCCCGGCTGGACGCGCGCGGAATCCGCTACGAGGTGGACGGCGACGGCGACTACAAGGTCACCTACTCCTACGAGAAGGAGAAGCGCACCCAGTTGGTGTTCGTGTCCGGCAGCATCGAGCAGATCAACGGCCTGAACGTGCGCGAAGTGTTCTCTCCGGCCGCGCGCGTGTCGGCCGACGGCATCGACGGTGCCAAGGCGCTGGAACTGCTCGCCGACAGCCGGCAGAAGAAGATCGGCGCCTGGGAGATCGCCGGCGACGTGCTGTACTTCGTGATCAAGCTGCCCGACAGCGCGGATGCGTCGGTGCTGGAGACCGCCATGGACATCGCCGCCGAGACCGCCGACAACGCCGAGATCGGGTTCTCCGGCGAGAAGGACGAACTGTAATGAGCTACCGCGAGGGCCGCTTCTGGCAGCCGGACGTGACCGTGGCCACCATTGTCGTGCGCGATGGCAAGCTGCTGATGGTCGAGGAGCGCGCGCAGGGCCGGCTGGTGTTCAACCAGCCCGCCGGCCACCTGGAGCCCGATGAGAGCCTGCTGGAAGCCGCCCGCCGGGAAACGCTGGAGGAGACCGGCTGGGACGTGGAGCCCACCGCCTTCGTCGGCGCCTACCAGTGGAAGGCCGAGACCGGCCGCCACTACCTGCGCTTCGCGTTCGCCGCCGAACCGCTGCGCCACCACCCGGAGCGGACGCTGGACGAAGGCATCGTGCAGGCGGTGTGGATGAGCCCGGCCGAATTGCAGCGCGAATCTGCCCGCCACCGCAGCCCGCTGGTCTGGCAGGTCGTACAGGATTTCCTGGCGGGCCGGCGCTCGCCGCTGGACATGCTGCAGCAGGTGGCATGACGCCGTTCCCGCCCTTGCTGCGCACCAGTACGGCCCTGCCCGCGAACGCACGCGGCGCGGCCGTGCCGTGCGACCTGCATGGCCCAAAGGGAGCGAGGGTGCCATGAGCGCCGCGCCGCGCATCGTCGTGGGCATGTCGGGCGGCGTGGATTCGTCGGTCGCCGCCCTGCGCCTGGTGCAGCAGGGCGAAGCGGTCGCCGGACTGTTCATGCAGAACTGGGCCGACGATGCCCAGGCGCAGGACGGCACCGGCGGCGAATGCCGCGCCGAGGAGGACCGGCGGGATGCGGTCGCGGTCTGCGGCCGGCTGGGCATTCCCTTCCATTTCCGCGACTTCTCCGCCGAGTACTGGCGGGGTGTGTTCGAGCACTTCCTGGCCGAATACGCCGCCGGACGCACGCCCAACCCGGATGTGCTGTGCAACCGCGAGGTCAAGTTCAAGCACTTCCTGGATGCGGCGCGCGAGCTGGGAGCCGAGAAGATCGCCACCGGCCACTACGCGCGCGTGGACCGGTCCGGCGGGCGCTGGCGCCTGCTGCGCGGCATGGACCGCGGCAAGGACCAGAGCTACTTCCTGCACCAGTTGGGCCAGGCGCAGTTGGCCGCCACCCTGTTCCCGGTCGGCGAACTGCAGAAGGCCGACCTGCGCCGCATCGCGCGCGAGGCCGGCCTGCCCACGCACGACAAGAAGGATTCCACCGGCATCTGCTTCATCGGTGAGCGCGACTTCCGCGAATTCCTCGGCCGCTACCTGCCGGCCAAGCGCGGCGAGATGCGCGACCCGCAGGGGCAGAAGATCGGCGAGCACCCGGGCGTGTTCTATTTCACCCTCGGCCAGCGCGAGGGCCTGAACATCGGCGGCGTGCGCGGCCGTCCGCAGGCGCCGTGGTACGTGGTGGGCAAGGACGTGGCGCGCAACGTGCTGTACGTGGACCAGGACACGCACAGCCCCTACCTGCAATCGACCCGGCTGTGGACCGAAGCGGCGCACTGGATCGCCGGCGCCCCACCGGCGCGGCGGTTCGAATGCACGGCGCAGACGCGCTACCGCCAGGCCGACGAAGCCTGCACGGTGGACGTGCAGGACGACGGCAGCGTGGCGGTGCGGTTCGCGCGCGGCCAGCGCGCCGTCACCCCCGGCCAGTCACTGGTGCTCTACGATGGCGACGAATGCCTGGGTGGCGCGGTGATCGCGCGCACCGACGCACCCCTGGAAGTGAAACTCGCGGAGCAGGCAGCTTGAGCAACCGATATTCCGACCGCGTGCTGGCCCTGGCGGGGCTGGCGCAGGCCCTCCACCAGGTGCGCCGCATCGCCGAAACCGGCCAGTCCGACGCCTCGGCCGTGCGCGCATCGCTGGACAGCGTATTCCGCATCGACGCCGATTCGCCGCAGGCCGTCTACGGCCGGATCGGCGATCTCGGCACCGGCCTGCGCGTGCTGCGCGGCTTCCTGACGCGCGAAACCCGCGACGACGCCCTGCCCCGCCTGGCGATGTCCGTGCTGAACCTGGAGCGCCGCTTCGTCCGCGACGAGGACACCGTGCACGCCGTCAGCCGCGGCCTGCACGACATCGCGGCCCGCGCCGAAGAACTCGGCAGCACCCATCCCGACGTACTGTCCGCGCTGGGCGGCCTGTACGCCGACACCATCAGCCACCTGCGCCCGCGCGTGATGGTGCAGGGCAATCCGCACTACCTGGGGCAGCCCGGCGTGGTGGCGGAGATCCGCGCCATCCTGCTGGCCGCCGTCCGCTCGGCGGTGCTGTGGCGGCAGCTCGGCGGCAGCGTCTGGGATCTGGTCTTCAGCCGCAAGCCGATGCTGCAGGCGGTGGACGAGTGGCTGGACTGAGCGGCGGCGCGCACGGCACGACGTTGAAGAACAGGCACGCTCCTACACTTGAGGTCCGTCCGCGCCGGCCGCATTCGCCATGCAGGGCCGGCCGGCACGCGGCGCGCGGCATCCGCAAGACGGCACCGATGACCTGCCACGGGCTGCCGTTCGCCGTGGCCGAGCAGGCTCCCTGCCCCGCCCGGTGTTCCGGATGAGCGTACCGATGACCGACCAGGACCACGCAGCCTTGCAGGCCGCGAAGGACTTGCTGGAAAACCCGGGCCTCGCGATCAAGATCGCTTCCGCGCTGGGCACGCCCATCGAGAAGCTGATGGACTGGCTGCCCCGCGGCATCGAAGGCATGATCGGCAACGTCACCCGCACCGCCCTGGGCAAGGCCGCCGATGGTGCGATCTACACCCTGGGGAATTCGCCAGGCGGGAAAGCCTCGAACCGGTGGCACAAGTTCGCCGTGGCGGCCAGCGGCGCCGGCGGCGGATTCTTCGGCATGGCGGGGCTGCCGGTCGAACTGCCGCTCTCGACCACGATCATGCTGCGCTCCATCGCCGATATCGCCCGCAGCGAGGGTTTCGACCTGGACGACATGGAAACGCGGCGGCAGTGCATCGCCGTCCTCGGGCTGGGAGGCCGGAGCACGCGCGACGACGCGGCCGATGCCGGCTACCTGGCCGCGCGGGCGGGACTGGCCCGTGCGATCAGCGAAGGCGGCAGCAAGCTGATCGCCTCGGTCGCCGCCCGCTTCAGCGTCCAGGTCACCGAGAAAGTGGCGGGACAGGCGGTGCCCGTGCTGGGCGCGGCCGCCGGCGCCGTCATCAATACGCTGTTCATCGACCACTTCCAGGACATGGCGCGTGGCCACTTCGCCTACCTGCGGCTGGCGAACAAGTACGGCGAAGACGTGGTTGCTCTGGCCTACGAGCAACTCCGGTAACCGGAAGCCGGAAATCGATGGCTGCAACGGTGCGGTCCGTGCAGGATCGCCGCGAATGCGTCCGCACAGAAAGGGTCAGGTATTGCTGGGCTTTTGCTGTCCTGCGCGCGCGACCCAAAGGAAAGGCCCGGCATGGCCGGGCCTTTCTTGTCGCGCATGCGCCGGAGCGGAGATCAGGCCGCCACGGTGTCCGCCACGTCCTTGTAGTCCTGGATCTGATCGAAGTTCATGTAGCGGTAGATCTCCGCGCCCTTCTCGTTGATCACGCCGATGTCGGCCATGTACTCGGCCTTGGTCGGGATCTTGCCCAGGCGCGAGCAGATCGCGGCCAGTTCCGCCGAACCCAGGAACACGTTGGAGTTGCGGCCCAGGCGGTTGGGGAAGTTGCGGGTGGAGGTGGAGAACACCGTCGCGCCCTCGCGCACCTGCGCCTGGTTGCCCATGCACAGCGAGCAGCCCGGCATCTCCATGCGCGCGCCGGCGGTGCCGAAGGTGCCGTAGTGGCCTTCCTTGGTCAGTTCGCTGGCGTCCATCTTGGTCGGCGGGGCGACCCACAGGCGCGTGGGAATGTCGCGCTTGCCTTCCAGCAGCTTGGCGGCGGCGCGGAAATGGCCGATGTTGGTCATGCACGAGCCGATGAACACTTCATCGATCGCGGTACCGGCCACGTCGGACAGCGTCTTGATGTCGTCCGGGTCGTTCGGGCAGGCCAGCAACGGCTCGTGCACCTCGGCCAGGTCGATCTCGATGACGGCGGCGTACTCGGCGTCGGCGTCCGGCTCCAGCAACTGCGGGTCGGCCAGCCACTCCTCCATCTTCTTGATGCGGCGGGCCAGCGAGCGCGCGTCCTGGTAGCCCTCGGCGATCATCCACTTCAGCAGCGTGATGTTGCTGGTGAGGTATTCGATGATCGGTTCCTTGTTCAGGCGCACGGTGCAGCCGGCGGCCGAGCGCTCGGCCGAGGCATCGGACAGTTCGAACGCCTGCTCCACCTTCAGGTCCGGCAGTCCCTCGATCTCGAGGATGCGGCCGGAGAAGATGTTCTTCTTGCCCTGCTTGGCGACGGTGAGCAGCCCCGACTTGATCGCGTAGTACGGGATGGCGTTGACCAGGTCGCGCAGGGTCACGCCGGGCTGCATCTGGCCCTTGAAGCGCACCAGCACCGATTCCGGCATGTCCAGCGGCATCACGCCGGTGGCCGCGGCGAACGCGACCAAGCCCGAGCCGGCCGGGAACGAGATGCCCACCGGGAAACGCGTGTGCGAGTCGCCGCCGGTGCCGACGGTGTCGGGCAGCAGCATGCGGTTGAGCCAGCTATGGATCACGCCATCGCCCGGGCGCAGCGAGATGCCGCCGCGGGTGGAGATGAATTCCGGCAGCGTGTGATGGGTCTTCACGTCCACCGGCTTGGGATAGGCCGCCGTGTGGCAGAACGACTGCATCACCAGGTCGGCAGAGAAGCCCAGGCAGGCCAGGTCCTTCAGTTCGTCGCGGGTCATCGGGCCGGTGGTGTCCTGCGAACCCACCGAGGTCATCTTCGGCTCGCAGTAGGTGCCCGGGCGTACGCCTTGGCCTTCCGGCAGGCCGCAGGCGCGGCCGACCATCTTCTGCGCCAACGAGAAGCCCTTGCCGCTGTCGGCCGGCTGCTGCGGCTGGCGGAACAGGTCGGTCGCCGGCAGCTTCAGCGCTTCGCGCGCCTTGGCGGTCAGGCCGCGGCCGATGATCAGCGGGATGCGGCCGCCGGCGCGCACTTCGTCGAACAGCACGTCGGACTTGACCTGGAACTCGGCGATCACTTCGCCGTTCTTGATCGCCTTGCCCTCGTAGGGGCGCAGTTCCACGACGTCGCCGTGGTTCATCTGCGACACGTCCAGCTCGATCGGCAGGGCGCCTGCGTCTTCCATCGTGTTGTAGAAGATCGGCGCGATCTTCGAGCCCAGGCACACGCCGCCGAAGCGCTTGTTGGGGATGAACGGGATGTCCTCGCCGGTCCACCACAGCACGCTGTTGGTCGCCGACTTGCGGCTGGAACCGGTGCCGACCACGTCGCCGACGTAGGCGACCAGGTGGCCCTTGTCCTTGAGCGACAGGATGTCCTGGATCGGGCCGCGCTTGCCGTCCTCCTCGGGCACGAACGGCGCGTCGGGGCGCTTGTTCTTCAGCATCGCCAGCGCGTGCAGCGGGATGTCCGGGCGCGTGGTGGCGTCGGGTGCCGGCGACAGGTCGTCGGTGTTGGTCTCGCCCGGCACCTTGAACACGGTGACGGTCAGGCTCTGCGGCACTTCCGGCTTGCTGGTGAACCACTCGGCCTCGGCCCAGCTCTTCAGCACGGCCTGCGCATGGGCGTTGCCCTTCTCGGCCTTCTCCTGCACGTCGTGGAAGGCGTCGAACACCAGCAGCGTGTGCTTCAGGCCCTCGGCCGCGACCGGGCCGAGTTCGGCATGGTCCAGCAACTCGATCAGCGGATGGATGTTGTAGCCGCCCAGCATGGTGCCCAGCAGTTCGGTGGCGCGCTGCGGGCTGAGCAGCGGGGTCTGCTCGGTGCCGAAGGCGACGGCGGCCAGGTAGGACGCCTTGACCTTGGCGGCGTCGTCCACGCCCGCGGGCACGCGGTGGGTGATCAGGTCGACCAGGAAGGCTTCCTCGCCGGCCGGCGGGTTCTTCAGCAGTTCGATGACCCCGGCGGTCTGCTGCGCGCTCAGCGGCAGCGGCGGGATGCCCAGCGCGGCGCGCTCGGCTACGTGGTGGCGATAGGCTTCCAACATGGGTGGCTCCGGTCGTTCGGGGGTGCGGTGGAGGGGCGGGTTCGGGGCTATTCGTGCGCGGGCACGATCAGCTTGAGGCCCTTGAAGTAGTCGCGGTGGAAAGCGGTGTCGAAGGTCACGAGGCCGTCGCATTGCAGCAGCGCGTGCGCGCCGACCAGGAAATCGGCGATCGGCCGCGGCGCACCGCCGGCGCGCTGGCGATGGCGGCGCTGCATCTCGCCGGCGCGCAGGGCGGACTTGGCCTCGACGGCGCTGAAGTGCACGCCCATCTCCTCCAGCGCGGCCAGCGCGTCGGCGCCGTTGCGCAGCGATGCGCACAGTTGCGCCAGCGCGGCGTCGCACACCACCACCCGGCCGCTGCCCAGGCACTGGCGCAGCCCCGCTTCCACGGCGTCCGCGCGCGGGCCGTCGGTCAGCAGCTCGACCAGCACCGGGGCGTCGACGGCGATCATCCGGCGGCGCCGTCCTTGCCGTCGCCGGCGTCCGCATCCAGGGCGAACTTGCCGCGCACCCGCGAGATGGCGTCGTCCACGCTCTTGCGCAGCACGATCCGGCTGCCGTCCAGTTCGACCTTCAGCACGCTGCCCTTGGTCAGGCCCAGCGCATCGCGCACGGCCTTGGGCAAGGTGATCTGTCCGCGTTCGGCGACGGTGGCTTCCATCCCGGGGCCCTCTTGAGTATGCACGAATTATACATACTTGATGATGCATACTCCAACCGGTCCCCGGGCCGGGCCCCCGCGCCTGTCCGTGGCCGCCCCGCCCTGCGGCTTTGGTCGCAGCGCGGCGGTCACACCGATTGGCGGATAATCGGCCCGAGCTACCGACAAGACGCACAGGAACCGCGCCGCACGCCGCTCCCGTGCCCCACTCCCCAGCCACAGGAGCCTCCGCGATGAGTGATTCCTTCGCCACCCGCCGTTCGCTGGACGTCAACGGCACGTCGTACGCCTATTACAGCCTGCCCGCACTGGCGCAGCGGCTGGACCCGACCGACGGCTTCGCCCGCCTGCCCTACTCGATGAAGATCCTGCTGGAGAACCTGCTGCGCTGCGAGGACGGCGTCACCGTGCTGCCCGAGCACATCCAGGCGGTCGCCGGCTGGGACGCGAAGAAGGAGCCGGATACCGAGATCGCCTTCATGCCGGCGCGGGTGGTGCTGCAGGACTTCACCGGCGTGCCCTGCGTGGTGGACCTGGCGGCGATGCGCGATGCGGTGGTCAAGCTGGGCGGCAGCCCGGACCAGATCAACCCGCTGATCCCCTCGGAACTGGTGATCGACCACTCGGTGCAGGTGGACGTGTTCGGCAAGCCGGACGCGCTGGACATCAACGGGCGCATAGAATTCGAGCGCAACCGGGAGCGCTACGGCTTCCTGCGCTGGGGCCAGAAGGCGTTCCACAACTTCAAGGTGGTGCCGCCGAACACCGGCATCGTCCACCAGGTGAACCTGGAGAACCTGGCCCGGGTGGTGATGACCGCGCAGAAGGATGGCCAGTGGATCGCCTATCCCGACACCGTGTTCGGCACCGACAGCCACACCACCATGATCAACGGCATCGGCGTGCTGGGCTGGGGCGTAGGCGGCATCGAGGCCGAGGCCGCCATGCTCGGCCAGCCCTCGTCGATGCTGATCCCGCAGGTGGTCGGCTTCAAGCTGACCGGCCGGCTGCCGGAAGGCGCCACCGCGACCGACCTGGTGCTGACCGTCACCGAGATGCTGCGCAAGCTGGGCGTGGTGGGCAAGTTCGTGGAGTTCTACGGCGACGGCCTGCAGTACCTGCCGCTGGCCGACCGTGCCACCATCGGCAACATGGCGCCGGAGTACGGCGCCACCTGCGGCATCTTCCCCATCGATGCCGAATCGCTGAACTACCTGCGCCTGTCCGGCCGCAGCGAAGCGCAGATCGCGCTGGTCGAGGCCTATGCCAAGGCACAGGGCCTGTGGCACGCGCCCGACAGCCCGCACGCCGAATACAGCGCCACCCTGCACCTGGACATGGGCGACGTGAAGCCCTCGCTGGCCGGCCCCAAGCGCCCGCAGGACCGGGTGCTGCTGCAGGGCGTGAAGCAGAACTTCCGCGACAACCTGAAGCCCTTCGCCGAGTTGCGCGACAGGCGCAGCCCGGAAGTGGCCGATTTCGTCGCCGAGGGCGGCGGCTCGGCCGTGGGCAACGAGGCGCTGAGCCGCGGCTACGCCGACATCGAGATCGACGGCCAGAAAGTGCGGCTGAAGGACGGCGCGGTGGTGATCGCGGCGATCACCTCCTGCACCAACACCTCCAACCCG
>ERZ761602.7935-NODE-7935-length-10950-cov-4.992657_pt1 | contig 10950 bp, 8 predicted proteins | sample MGYA00512165_ERZ761602 | MGnify/ENA primary metagenome ERZ761602 (study PRJEB28899, sample SAMN02445085) | bioreactor sludge metagenome | biome: EBPR sludge; isolation source: Thorneside wastewater treatment plant | place: Australia: Brisbane, Thorneside... | reverse complement strand
TATAGCGCACGCCGCCGTTCGCGCCCAGCGGCACAGGATAGCCCGGGCAGACGAGCGTATCCGGCCAGGCATCCGCCGTCACGTAGATGAGGTCCACGAAGGCGCTGTCGGTAAGTGTGCCGCAGGCATTCACCAAGGTGACGATGTAGAGCGTGGGCACGGTGGGCGTCACCGTCGGTGATTGGACATCCAGGGATGTGATGCCATTGGCCGGTTGCCAGGCGTAGGCATCGGCCGGTGTTGCCACGAGCTGAGCGCTGGTGCCGAAGCAGATGGTGGTGTCCTGCAGCTGGGGCAACGGAGGGGCATCGTACACGTTCACCGTCACGCTGTCCGTCACCACGCAGCCTTCCGGCGTGGTCAGGACCACGGTGTAGGTGGTGGGCGCCACGGGCGTGGCCGTAGGCGCTGCAGCCGATGGGTCGCTGAGCGTGGCAGCCGGGCTCCACAGATAATCCACGCCACCCGAGGCCGTGAGCACCACGCTGCCCCCCAAACAGGTGGAGGTATCCGGCGAGAGCCCATAGGCCGGAACGATGATGGTGACGGTGACGGGCTCACTGTCATTGCCGCAGGCATCGGTGGCGGTGACCGTGTACGTGGTGGTCTGTACCGGCGAGGCCCACGGGTCGGCCGCACCCGGATCGCTCAGCCCTGCTGCCGGCGACCAGAGGTAGGAAGCACCGCCGCTGGCTGAGAGCTGAACGCTGTCCCCCGGGCAGACCGGCGCCACGGCGTCCACCGCGACCACGGGTGGCGGCAGCACAGTGACCGTGAGCGTAGCGGTGTCGGAAGTGACGCAGCCTGCGCTGTTGCTCAGCACCATCGTTACCGTGTACTCCCCGGCGGAAGCGAACGCATGAGCCGGCGCCTGCACGGTGCTGGTGGGGCTCCCGTCGCCGAAGTCCCACAGGTAATCGGTGCCCCCGACGCTGCTGTTGGTGAACTGCGCCGTGGCACCCGCGCAGATCGACGATGGCCCGTTGATGCCGATGATCGCCTGAGCCGGGGAGAGGTCGAACTTGAACACCCCGAGGTTGCAGTTGAAGCTGCCATTGGTGGTACTCCAGGCGCCTGGCGTGGTGGGGAAGTCATCCTGGCTGCCGCAGCCCGCGCATACCGCGTGGTATACCGTGCCGTTCTTGTCGAAACGGCTGGTGCCGCCATCTACATGCTCGGAGCTCGTTGCGCCGCCGAAGTAGGTGGCATAGGCCAGCGCCACCGCCTCGGGCTCCAGCACCATCAGGTGCACATCGCTGCCGTTGGTGGTGGCCTGGAAGGCATCCGGCGTGAGCGGGGAACCCGTGGTGGAGCTGCTGCCGTTGCCGGCATTGCCGTTGGTGATGCCGGCCCAGCCGCTCAGGTAGATCTGGCCGCAATCGCTCACGAGGAAGGCCGTTGGCGAGAGGTCCTGCCCCGGATTGCCATTGCCCAGGCGGGTGCTCCAGAGCGAAGCGGAGAGGTCGTTGCTGAGCTTGTGCACGAACTGCGTGCTGCCCGGGTTGGAATACTTGCCCGGAGTCACGGGATAGGCGCCGCGCGTCTGCCCGACGGCGAACACCTCATCCGCCGTGTTGAGCTGCACGAAATAGGCCTGGTCGTAAGCCCCGGTGCCTAAGTAGGTGGCGGAAAGGAGCGCCGTGCCGGCGGCATTGTAGCGGGCGAGATAGCCGTCGGCATCCCCGTTGTGGCTGTTGTCGGCCGGCGTTCCTGCCATGGGCAGGTCGGCGCTGGTGGTGCCGCCGCTGATGAAGATGCGCCCGTTCCCGTCCAGCTGAACGCCCAGCCCGTTCTCATCGCCGCTGCCGCCATAGTAGGTGCCCCAAAGCAGCGTGGTCAGCCCTGGGTTGAGGCGGAAGAGGTAGGCGTCCTGCCCGCCGCCCGATGCGGGCTGAGGCGCACCGGCCGATGTCGGCATATCCGGGCTGCGCGTGGTGGTGGCTACCAGGCAATTGCCGGCGGCATCCAGCACGATCTCCCCGCGGAAATGATCGCCGTAGTTGTGGGTGAGCACACCGGAGTTGTTGAGCCCATCGTGCCCCGAGCCGCCTATGTAGGTGCATCCGGCAAGGGCTGTGGCACCGACGTTGAAATGCGCCACGAAGATGTCGGTGCCGTTGTTGTGGAAGAAGCCGTACCCGCCGCTGACGTTGGTCCAGGTGACGGAACCGCCCCCGGGATTGAAGGTGGCGTCATAGGCCCCTGGGGTGGTGGGGAAGTCCGCTGAGCCCGTGGCGCCCATCACGAAGAGCTCGTCCTGGTCGTTCACCACCAGGCTGTGCGGGCTCTCACTGCCGCTGCCGCCGAGATAGGTGCTCCAGACCAAGGTGCTGCCATCGGGGCTCCATTTGCTGATGCCCACGTCCATATTGCCGCCTGCGAAGAAGCCCTGCAGCGCCCCCACCGTGAGCGGATAGCCGGTGTTGAACACGATGCCCCCGCCGTAGAGGTGGCCGCTGCCATCATAGGTGGCCGTGAAGCCGAAGTTGTCCGCCGAGCTGCCGCTGTAGCTTCCGAAGGTGAGCACCGGATCGATCACGAGCCCCAGGCCGGTGGCACCCTCCACCGCGAAGCTGAGCACATCGCCTTCCAGCCGGTAGGCCGATGGTACCGCTCGCTGTGCGGACCGGCTCGACGCTGACGCCGGGATGAAGGAGACCGGCTGCTGCTCCACCACGGTGCCGGTGGAGAGCACCACGTGCAGCGCACCCTGCTTCAGTTCCAGTCCATCCTGCCCCTCATAGCGGAGCCGGATCAGGCCGGGATCGGCGCCGGGCGCCACGAGCAGGTCGTACTTCAGCCCCTCCTTGCCGCTCAAGCGCAGGTCGATGCCCGGCCAGACTTGGCGCAGCAGCACCTCGCCGTAGACGGCACAACCAGCGCCCCAGCCCATGGGGTCGTTGCCCACGAAGTGGTTCTCGTAGTGCGGCTGCCGGTGGGCACCCTCCCAGCCTTGGGCCCGGCCGCCCGTAAAATGGACCCGATAGGCATGGGCCTTGCCTTCATCAGCAGGGCCTTGACCCGGGTGCGCATGGCCGTGGCGCCGCAGCGGGCTCTCGCTGAACTGCACGTAGGTAAGGGCCTCCCGCTCCACGAAGAGCGCGCCGCCGGGGACCAGGGCACGGTAAAGCACATGGTCGGGCCATTGTCCCCTGTTCTCGGTGAAGAGGGCCCCTTGCGCGCCAGCAAGCGCACCCATGGCCGAGGCCAGGAACGATATGAGGAGCAGGGCCCGCACGGTGCCGGAGCGTATGCGCCAAGGTACAGGGTGTAGACAGCCCTTGCACCGCCGAAGTTGCTTGGCCGGGCCCGGCAGACGCCGAAACGGCCCCTCCCGGCGGATGGGTACCTTTGCGCGCCCCCCGGGGCATCCCCCATGAGCGACGCCATCAAGCACGAGTGCGGCATCGCGCTCATCCGCCTCCGCAAGCCCCTCTCCTACTACCAGGAGCGCTACGGCTCACCCCTCTACGGCCTCAAGCGGCTGTACCTGCTGATGGAGAAGCAGCACAACCGCGGGCAGGATGGTGCCGGCATCGCCTCCATCAAGCTCGACCCGGCCCCCGGCCTCAACTACATCGACCGGGAGCGAAGCACCGACAAGCAGGCCATCCAGCGGATCTTCGGCAAGGTGGACCGGGGCTACGCCGAGGCCTTGGCCCAGGATCCGGCCGCGGCAGGCAACCCGCATCTGCTCAAGCAGCTCATGCCCTTCGCCGGCGAAGTGCTGCTCGGGCACCTGCGCTACGCCACATTCGGTCGCGATAGCCTGGAGAATTGCCACCCGCGCCGGCGCCTCAACAACTGGATGACGCGCAATCTGGTGGTCGCCGGCAACTTCAACATGACCAATGTGGACGAGCTGTTCGACCTGCTCGTCTCCATCGGCCAGCACCCCAAGGAGCGCAGCGACACCATGACGGTGCTCGAGAAGATCGGCCACTTCCTCGATGTGGAGAACGAGCGCCTGGCCACCATTCACCGGCAGCTGGGCTACACCGAGCGGCAGATCACCCAGGTGATCGCCGAAAAGCTCGATGTGCGCCAGATCCTGGTGAACAGCGCGCTGGACTTCGACGGCGGGTATGCCCTGGCCGGCATGATGGGCCATGGCGATGCCTTCGTGCTGCGCGATCCCGCCGGCATCCGGCCGGCCTATTGGTACGCCGACGACGAGGTGGTGGTGGTGGCCAGCGAGCGCCCCGCCATCCAGACGGCCTTCAACGTGCGCACCGAGCAGGTGCAGGAGCTCACGCCGGGCCACGCCCTCATCATCCGCAAGGACGGCTCCTTCGCCGAGCAACTGGTGCGGGAGCCGATGGAGAAGCGCGCGTGCAGCTTCGAGCGCATCTATTTCAGCCGCGGCAGCGACCGCGATGTCTACCAGGAGCGGATCGCGCTGGGCCGTTCGGTCTGCCCCGCCATCCTGGAGACCGTGGATCACGACCTGGAGAACACCGTCTTCAGCTTCATCCCCAACACCGCCGAGGTGGCCTGCTACGGCATGCTCAAGGAGATGGAGGACCGCTTGAATGCGCTGAAGGAGCGGCGCATCCTGGAGCTCGGGCCCTCGCCGGATGCTGCGAAGCTGCGCGCCATCCTCGCCCTCCGGCCGCGCCTGGAGAAAGTGGCGATCAAGGATGCCAAGCTGCGCACCTTCATCACCGCCGATGACGCCCGCGACGACCTGGTGGCGCACGTGTACGACATCACTTACGGCACCGTGAGGCCCGGCATCGACAGCCTGGTGGTGATCGACGACAGCATCGTGCGCGGCACCACGCTCAAGCAGAGCATCCTGCGCATGCTCGATCGCCTCGGACCGAAGCGCATCGTGGTGGTGAGCAGCGCCCCGCAGATCCGCTACCCCGACTGCTACGGCATCGACATGGCCAAGCTCGGCGACCTGGTGGCCTTCCGCGCCGCCATCTCGTTGCTGAAGGAGACCAAGCAGGCCAACGTCATCGATGACGTGTACGACCGGGCCCAGGCCATGGTGGGTCTGCCGCTGTCCGAGCAGGCGAACGTGGTGAAGGACATCTACGCGCCGTTCACCGCACAGCAGATCAGCGACCGCATCGCCGAGCTCCTCACACCCGAGGACATCGGGGCCGAGGTGCGCCTCGTGTACCAGAGCATCGAGGGCCTGCATGCCGCCTGCCCCGGCCACCGCGGCGACTGGTATTTCACCGGCGACTACCCAACACCGGGCGGCAACCGCGTGGTGAACCGCGCCTTCATCAACTACATGGAGGGGAAGAACGTGCGGGCCTACTGAGCCGTCACGAGCCGGCCCTGCTTCCGGAGCTTGCGGAGCGCGCGCGGCCTGGCCTTCGCCTCGGCCGAGCCATGCAGCACGATGCGGGAATCGCGCTCCACCGTGAGGCGCGCCTTGCGGTGCAGCTCCAGCCGCGCTCCGGGCAGCACATGCAGCTCACTGCCGTTCCGAAGGGTGAGCGCGCTTCTCGCCGCGCCCGTCACATGGGCGCCGGGGCTAATCACGAGACGGGTGGGCGATGCGTACCAGGTGCGCCCCCCTGCACGTTCCGGCCGATCGAGCCGCGTGGGCGTGCCCGAGCGGTCCAGGATGAGCTCCGACCCCTTCTCAAGCACCAGCGCCGGGCGGCCCTGATGCGGCGGATGATGCAGCACGATGCTATCCGCGCACCAGCGCAGTGTATTACTGAGTCGCCGGTCGTCATTCGTGATGCGCACCACCAGATCGCCACCCTCGCGCTGCTCCAGGACCTCAGCGGCAATGCCGTTCAAGTGCACCACGCGGTTGTCCGGCGGAGCAGCCCGGTTGACCGCATTCCCGCCCTGATTGAGCAGGGTGACCATGTTCGCCGTGGACGGGTTGGTGCACATGCCCAGCTTGCGGTTCCCCTGCGGGGTGAAGACCTGCCGGGAATGCCCGAAGAAGTGGCCCTGGTCGATCCGCTGGCCATCACGCATCTCGATACGGGGCACATAGTGCTTGCCGCGATCCAATCGGCCCTGAGAGCTCGGGGTCAGCGGCAGCTCCAGGTCCTGCTGGCCGGTGAGCGGGTTGGCCGAGGCCCGGCCCACCTTGTAGGGCGTGGTCGGCTTGGGCCACAGGCACTCGAAGGGCACGGTGTCTCCGCGCAGCTCGTAATCGTGGTGCCCGCTGGCGCACAGTGCGCGCAGGTAATCGGAGTGCTGACCGTAGACATCGCGTCCGTACCGGTTGTCGCGGTCCACCTGCACATAGGCGAAGAGGCCCGGCACCAGCGGGGCGGTGCACTCGGCCACGCTCTCGTAGTGGAACTGGTCGCTCAGCACGCCATTCCGCTTGTGGCCCTGGTGGTTCTCGAGCCAGATCCATTGAGGGTATTCATCATCGCCGAGGAAGGGCAGCCGAATCCGCAGCGCATCGCCCGTGGTCATGAAATCGCGCAGCACGAAGACGCCGGTGTCGCCGTTGTACGGATCGATATCGCCATTGACCTCCCAACCGTCGGCGCCCCGTGCCCTGATCCGGTGTGCGGCACCTTCTGGTGCCCAGCCGAGCCGGTCACGGTCCCAGGCATTCCCGGTGAGCAGGGCGCTGTTGCTGCCGCCCATCATGCTCCAACCGCCCTGCAGCCAAGGGAAATAGCTGGCGAACTGCGAAGCATTGCCGCCGCCCGCGTGAAAGTTGTTGCCTCCGAAGAGCAAATGGTTGAACTCGTGCTGAAGGATCTCATACGGCAACGCGTACATGCCTCCGAACCGGCTCTGCGAATCGCTCTCGAAGCCGAACAGCTTGCCCGGACTCCCGGGGTCCGTGCTGCCCTGGTTGTGCGTGAGTCCGCTGTTGCGGGCAATCACCATCACATGATCGTAGCTGTGCGGGCTGTCCGGTCCCGGCCGCTTCGGCAGCCCCGGCTTCCCGCCCCGCTGCCAGAGGTCGAAATCAGCGATGGCCAGGCGGTGCCGTGTGCGCAGCGCACCGAGCTCGTTGGCCTCCTTCACGGCAAGGGCGCCGATTCCGTGCGCATTGCCCAGCCCGGGATGCTCGCTCTCGCGAATGGTGAGGATCGTATCGATGTAATCCCCCAGAACGGTATACCGCCCCAAGGACATGTCATGGTAATAGCGTGTGATCTGGCCGAGGTACGCCGCTGCGGGTTGCGGGTCGAAAAGCTCATCCCTCCAATTGGGGAGCTGTCCCTTCCGCCAATGCGATGCGCCATCCGGCTGTGGGTCTCGTGCTGGGTTCTTGTCGTATTCCAACTCGCAGAATAGGACCAGCACGCGAATGGTGCCATGCGGCGAGAGGTACCACCCGTTCGTGCTATTGGGCACGTTCACGGTGTCCGGTTGGGCGGCAGTAGTCAACGCCACCAGCAGTGCAATGGTCAGGGACACCCAACGCATGCCCCGAAGGTAGCGCTACGGCTTCGGTGCCTTGTACAGCGGCACCGTGCTGCACGGTTCCCCGAACATCAGGCTCTTCACCACAGGCAGCAGCTTCGCGCTCAGCTCCACGTAGGCGTTCAGCGGCACGGGCAGCTTGCTGCAGCCCTTCACTACCACGCGGGCATTGCGGTAGGGCTCCACATCCAGCTGCTGCACGAAACGGGTGAACACGGCGCGTTCCAATTGGTCCGCATCGCCCTGCGTGACGAAGGCCGCGTGCGGCTGCAGGTGGGTGGCCACCAGCATGAAGGCCCAGGTGGGCACGATGGCATCGGTGCTGCAATGCACGCTCACGAGCTTGCCTGCATACTGCGACCAGTCGTGTTCCTTGCAGAAGGCGCGCAGGTCATCCTCCTTCAGCGCGATCTCCTGCCACAACAGCGGCTTCAGGTCGAAGACCACGCGCTCACCGGCCGGGTACAGCTCTTCCAGGTCGAGGGTGATGATCCCGCTCGAAGCGACCTTGTTGATGATGGGGCTTTCGTCGCTCATGGCTTGGTCTGGGTCGGAGTATGGGTCGCCATCCATGTGCGATCCATGGCTTTCATCGTATAGTTCCAAAGTAACTCGCGATCAGTCTGGGAAACCAGCAGCCGCTCACCTTCCATCTTCCAGTCTTCGTTGTAGTACGAGAGCACCAGCACGACGTTGGCACGAAGCGAATCGCTCATGAGCTCGGGACGGTCGATCAACTCATCACCCACCCTGAGGACCGGGATGAACTCGCTGAAGGATGTGCATGACCACAGACCGATCAACAGGATAGCGATGCCAGTTCGCGGGATCATCGCTACAGGATCACATGAACCCCAGCTCCAGCTGCGCCGCCTCGCTCATCATCGTCCTGTCCCAGGGCGGCTCGAAGGTGATCTCCACCTTGGCGCCGCTCACGCCAGGCACACTGGCCACTTTCTGTTCCACCTCGTTGGGTAGGCTCTCGGCCACGGGGCATGCGGGGCTGGTCAAGGTCATCTTGATGCCCACGTGGGCCTCGTCGCTGATGTTCACCTCGTAGATGAGCCCGAGCTCGTAGATGTCCACGGGGATCTCCGGGTCATAGACGGTCTTGAGCATGTCGATGACGCGCTCCTCGAGGTACTTCTTCTCTTCGGGGGTCATAGCGCGCGAAGTGAGTTGAACCGCAAAGACGCCAAGCACGCCAAGGATTGCGCCAAGCTGGATCGGCTTTGCGCTCTTTGCGTCATTGCGGTGAGTTGGGCTTTCACGACTTGGAAGAGTAGGCGAGGGCGTAGCGTTTCATCTGGTCGATCATCGCGCTGAGCCCGTTCGCGCGGTTGGGGCTCAGGTGCGCACGCAGGCCGATCTGGTCGATGAACTCTGTGGATGCGCTGAGGATCTCCTGCGGTGTGCGGTCGTTGAACACACGCACCAGCAGCGCCACGATGCCCTTGGTGATCATGGCATCGCTGTCGGCGGTGAAGTGGATGAGGCCGTTCTGCGGAGCAGCATGCAGCCATACCCGCGATTGACAACCCCGCACGAGGTTGTCGTCGGTCTTGTGCTCTGGCGCGATCAGGGGCAGGTCCTTGCCCAGCTCGATCAGGTGCTCATAACGGTCCTGCCAGTCACTGAACAGCGCGAACTCGTCGATGAGCTCTTGCTGGGTTTGGGGAAGACTTGCAGTGGACATTGTCGTGCTCTCTTGCTAGTGGATACGATCCGTGTCCTTGTACGGGCAGAACCAAAACCGTTGGGGTATGCCGACCAGCGTTCCCAGGAAATGCTCGGCGATGAACGCATGGTTGGTGGACATGAACGCGTGCAACTCCGCGTGCGCGGACTGGTCGGCTTGAGGCAGGCTCGCGATCCGTTCCAGTCTTAGCATGTCCATGTGCAGCACATAAGCCAGGCTATCGTCGTAGATGTGTATGTTACATGAATCGCCGCACAAAGCGGCCTGCTGGTTGATCGCAGGAGGTTCGAGCGTCTCCTTGGTGTATTCGCCTTCGGGAACGAGCAGGTTGACGTTCCTCATGGTACCGAATGTATCGGTCGCGAGCACGCGGAATGCAATGTCCATGGTCGCTTCCGATGGTCGAGGTGGCGGCGTGCAGTTCCAACAGAGCAGGGTCATCGCCAGAATGGTCCAAACGGTCTTCATCGTAGCATCTTCAAACCCTTCTTTACACCGCTGATCATCACGTCCACCTCTTCCATCGTATTGAAGCACGCGAAGCTGGCCCGCGTGGTGCCGCTCACGCCGAAGCGGTTCATCAGCGGCTGGGTGCAGTGGTGGCCCGTGCGCACGGCGATGCCCTGCTGGTCGAGCAGGGTGCCGAGGTCGTAGTGGTGAACGCCGTCAATGACGAAGCTGATCACTCCCACCTTCTCCTTCGCCGTGCCGAAGATGCGCAGGCCATCGATCGCCAGCAGCTCCTTGGTCGCGTGCTCGAGCAGCGCGTGCTCGTGCTTCGCCATCGCCGCTTTATCGTAGTCCTCCATCCAGCGGAAGGCCTCGCCCAGTCCGATGATGCCGGCGATGTGCGGCGTGCCGGCCTCGAACTTGAAGGGAAGCTTAGCGAAAGTGGTCTTCTCGAAGGTGACCACGTCGATCATCTCGCCGCCGCCCTGCCAGGGGGGCATGCGCTCCAGCAGTTCCTCACGGCCGTAGAGCACGCCGGTGCCGGTGGGCCCGTAGGCCTTGTGCCCGCTGAAAGCGTAGAGGTCGCAGCCAAGGTCCTGCACGTCCACATCGAGGTGCGCGATGGCCTGCGCTCCGTCGATGACGGTAATGATGCCGCGCTTCTTCGCCTCGGCGATCAGCTCCTTCACGGGATTGATCGTCCCCAGCGTGTTGCTCACGTGGGAGATCGCGAGAACCTTGGTCCGTTCGGTGAATTGTCTAATCATCTGATCATCTGATCCTCCGATTTCCAATTCGCCGCTGTCCGTGATCGGGATCACCTTCAGCTTCGCCCCATGCCGCTCGCACGCCAGCTGCCAGGGGACGATGTTCGCGTGGTGCTCCATCCCGGAGATCAGCACTTCATCGCCCTTCTTCAGCAGGAGTTGCCCCAGGCTGAACGCCGCCAGGTTCAGGCTTGCTGTGGTGCCACTGGTGAAGATCACCTCGTGCGCGTGCTTCGCGTTGATGTGCCGGCGGATGATCTCCCGCGCGGCCTCCTGCGCTTCGGTGGCCTTGGTGCTCAGGGTGTGCACGCCCCGGTGCACGTTGGCGTTGATCGTGGCATAGTAGGCGCTCTCGGCCTTGATCGCGCGGCGCGGTTTCTGGCTGGTCGCGGCATTGTCGAAGTACACCAGCGGCTTGCCGTGCACCAGCTCCTTCAAGATGGGGAACTGGGCGCGGATCTCCTCCACGTCGAAGGCTGGTTTCACAACTGCGGACTTCATCAATGCTGGAGGTTATCACCGCAAAGACGCAAAGAGCGCGAAGTTGCCTTTGCGCACTTGGCGTCTTGGCGGTGAGTATTCATAGCGTTGCCAGTTTTGCGTCGATCAACGCCGTCAACACCGCCTTCCACTCCTCGTTCTGCACCCGCTCCACCA
>ERZ761602.7933-NODE-7933-length-10958-cov-7.326516_pt1 | contig 10958 bp, 9 predicted proteins | sample MGYA00512165_ERZ761602 | MGnify/ENA primary metagenome ERZ761602 (study PRJEB28899, sample SAMN02445085) | bioreactor sludge metagenome | biome: EBPR sludge; isolation source: Thorneside wastewater treatment plant | place: Australia: Brisbane, Thorneside... | reverse complement strand
ATGCCCTGAACGCGGGCCTGGCGGGCCGGGCCGAACTGACCGGGATCGACTGGCGCGCGCCCATGGCCGAACTGGCACGGTTCGACCTCGCCTATCTCGGCACGCCCTGGGACTATACCGAGGCCAAGGACGAATTCCTGGCCCGGCTGGAGGCGCTGGAGGCAGCCGGAGTGACGGTGTGCAACCCGGTCGAGGTGATCCGCTGGAATGCCGACAAGCTCTATCTGAAAGACCTTGCCGCGCGCGGGGCGGTGACAATCCCGACACTGTGGCCCGAAAGCGCCGGGCCCGGGGACGTGGCGCATGCCTTTGACCATTTCGGCTGCGACCGGGTGGTGGTGAAGCGCCGGGTCGGCGCGGGCGCAGTGGGGCAGGACAGCTTTACCCGCGCTGCCCCGCCCCCGGCCGGCTGGCGGATCGACCAGCCGGCCATGATCCAGCCGTTCCTTGCCGCAATCCAGCAGGAGGGCGAGCTGAGCTTCATCTTTGTCGGCGGCGCGTTCAGCCACGCCCTGGTCAAGCAGGCGGCCGCGGGGGACTACCGCATCCAGTCGCTCTACGGCGGGCGCGAAGTTCCGCTCGACCCTTCCCCCACCGACCGCGCCGCGGCCGAAGCGGTGATGGCCATGCTGCCGTTCGCTGAGCCGCCGCTCTATGCCCGGATCGACATGGTCCGGCTGGACGATGGGGCGCTGGCGGTGATCGAGGCGGAACTGATCGAACCCTATCTCTATCCAGAGCAGGGACCGAAGTTCGGCGGGCTGCTGGCCGATGCGATGCTGGCGCGGCGGGGGTAGGCGTCATCCCGCTTTCCTACACCCCGCGGCCCGTGCGATGATCCGCGCATGATGACCGCCCGCCACGCCCGACCTGATCTCCGCAGCAAGGTGACACGGGGTGACGCAGATTGTTTTTCTTGTCCTGAACCCTGTGAACTTTGTCAGGTTCGGTTGCCAAGGCAGCCCACAGCAGGCACGATGATTCCATGACCGACACCGCAGACCTTGCCGCTTTCCGCGCCGAAGTGCGCGCCTTCCTGGCCGAGAGCCTGACGCCCGAACTGGCGCGGGCGGGACGGCGGGCGACTTCCGTCTTTGCCCATCCGGATCACTCGATTGCCTGGCAGAAGATCCTGACCGCCAAGGGCTGGGGCGCGATCGACTGGCCGGTGGAATATGGCGGGACCGGCTGGAGCCCGATGCAGAAGTACATCTTCTCGGCCGAATGCGCCCGCGCCGGTGCGCCCAACCTGCTGCCGCAGGGCCTCAAGATGGTTGCCCCGGTGCTGATGCATTATGGCTCTGACGAGCAGAAGGCGTTCTTCCTGCCCCGGATCCTCTCGGGCGAGCATTACTGGTGCCAGGGCTTTTCCGAGCCGGGTTCGGGATCGGACCTCGCCTCATTGAAACTGAAGGCCGAGCGCGACGGGGACCATTATGTCCTCAACGGATCGAAGATCTGGACCACCCACGCCCACTTCGCCAACTGGATGTTCGCGCTGGTCCGCACCAGCAACGAAGGCAAACCGCAGGCCGGGATCAGCTTCGTGCTGATCGACATGGCCACGCCGGGGCTGAAAGTCGATCCGATCATTTCGCTGGCGGGCGAGCACGAGCTAAACCAGGTGTTCTTCGACAATGTCCGCGTGCCGGTGGCCAACCGGCTGGGCGAGGAGAACGACGGTTGGTCGGTCGCCAAGTACCTCCTGACTTTCGAGCGCGGCGGGCGCTATGCCCCCGGCCTGTTCGGCCAGCTGGCCAAACTGGCAGAGGAAGCGCCCGAGGACCCGGTGCTGCGCGAACGGTTGCGGCGCGAGGCGGTGACACTGGAAGCGCTGGAAGCACTGGAGCTGAAATCGATCGGCGCAAGCGGGGCCAAGGCGGCGCTCTATGCCTCGGTGCTGAAAGTCCAGGGGACCGAAGCGGCGCAGCGGATCGACACCCTGGCCTGCGAGATTGCCGGCCTGGCCGGCTGGGCAATTGCCGACGGGCAGAGCCCGGACCTCCTCGCCACGGCCCTGCCGCGCTACCTCAACGGCCGCGCGGCGACGATCTATGCCGGATCGAACGAGATCCAGCGCGACCTGATCTCGCGGGCGGTGCTGGGTTAGGGGAAGCGGGCCGGTGTTGCCCTGTTTCAGCCGCGCTGAAACAGACTAGGCCGCGTGACGGGCCAGATGCACGCTCTTTGAACCCAGCGTGGCGGCAATCGCCAGGCCGCGCTTGAACTGGCCGCCCAGGCTCAGCTCCTCGGTCACGCCCATGCCGCCGTGGAGCTGGACCGCGCCTTCGCCGACGGTCCGCACCGCGTCGATCGTCTCGACCACGGCGGCGCTGACCGCGTGGCCCCAGCCGTCCGTGCCTTCGGCCAGGATCGCGCGCTCGGTCAGGCCCTCGGCCTTGAGCAGGGCCATCTGCATATCGGCGAGACGGTGGCGCAGGACCTGGAAGGTGGCAATCGGCACGCCGAACTGCTTGCGCTGCTGCAGGTAGGCGGCGGTATCGCGGACCATCCGGTCCATCAGCCCGGCCGCTTCGGCACAGAGCGCGGCATTGCGGGCATCGAGCGCCCAGCCGCGCGCGGCGGCGGCATCGGCGCCTTCGGCCAGCACGGCATCGGCCTCCAGCCCCGCGCCGATGCTGAGGTCTGCCGTCACGCTGCCGTCCATCATCGCCCGCTGGCGCCGGGACAGGCCCGGAGCCGAGGCCGCGACCAGCAGGGTGCACGTCTCTCCGGCCAGCACCAGCCAATCGGCATCGGCTGCACCGGCGACCAGCGGCACCTCGCCGGCATCGCCCATGGCCAGCGCAATCCGTGCCTCACCCATGGCCAGCGCGCCGAGCAGGCCGTGATCCGGCGCAAGCCGGGCGAGCAGGGCGGTGGCAAGGTGATGCGCCAGCCAGTCCGACGCGGCCAGCGCCGGGCCGAGCTCGGCCATGATCGCCGCCCGCTCGATCGCGCCGCCGCCCACGCCGCCCGCTTCCTCGGGCACGCCGACGGCCATCAGGCCCAGCTCGGCAAGGCCGGCAAAGCCGGGCTTTGGGTGATCGGCAAGGTAGCGCTGCACGCTCTGCTGCAGCAGGGTCGCGGTGTCGGTCAGGGGAAGTTCGAGAGCCATGGGAACCACCTTGCCGCGATCAGGGCCGCCAGTCCACTCCCCCGCGCCCCTGCGCTTCCAGAAAGGCATTGGCCTGGCTGAAGTGGCGGCAGCCCAGGAACCCCGAATGGGCCGAGAGCGGGCTGGGATGCGGTGCGGTAAGGACGAGGTGGTGGCTGTTCACCAAACCCGGCACGCTGAGCGCCTTCTTGCGGGCATGGCTGCCCCACAGCAGGAACACGCAGGGCTCCGCCTTGGCGGCGACGGCGGCGACCACCGCGTCGGTGATCTCCTCCCAGCCCCGCCCCTGGTGCGAGGCCGGCTGGCCCTGCTCCACCGTCAGCGCGGCATTGAGCAGCAGCACGCCTTGCCGCGCCCAGTTCGTCAGGTTGCCGTGCGCCGGGCGCGGCAGGCCCAGGTCGGCTTCCAGTTCCTTGTAGATGTTGACCAGGCTGGGCGGCACCCTGACCCCGTCCTGCACCGAGAACGACAGGCCGTGCGCCTGCCCCGGCCCGTGATAGGGATCCTGGCCCAGGATCACGACCTTGACCGCATCGAGCGGGCACAGCTCCAGCGCCGCCAGCCGGGTTCCGCGCGGCGGGTAGATCGCCTTGCCGGCAGCCTCCTCGGCGGTCAGGAACCCGCCCAGCGCCCGCGACCTGGGCGTCTGCAGCACCGGTTCCAGCACCGCGCGCCAGCTTTCGGGAACCGCATCGGATCGGGTCACTTGCATCTCTCCGGCATTGCGGGGCTTTCCTACCCGCTCGGATCAGCCTAAGCACCTTGACCCATGGCAGTCTATCTCCACGAAGAAGATCTCCCCGCCGGGGTCCTCGCGCCCGGCCCGGTGGCGGTCGATACCGAAACCATGGGGCTTCACACCCACCGCGACCGGCTGTGCCTGGTCCAGATTTCCGACGGCCAAGGCGATGAGCATCTGGTCCGCTTCGGCCCGGGCTCAAGCTTTGACGCGCCGAATTTGAAAGCCGTGCTGGCCGATCCGGCGCGGGTGAAGCTGTATCACTTCGCCCGGTTCGATCTGGCCGCGATCGAACATTACCTTGGCGTTGTTGCCGCACCGGTGTTCTGCACCAAGATCGCCAGCAAGCTGGTGCGCACCTATACCGACCGGCACGGCCTGAAGGATCTGGTCCGCGAACTGCTGGGCAAGGAACTGTCCAAGCAGCAGCAGTCGAGCGACTGGGGCGGCGCGGATCTGAGCGAGGCGCAGCGCGAGTACGCCGCATCGGACGTGCGCTATCTCCACGCCATGCAGGTGATCCTGGCTGAGCGGCTGGAACGCGAACACCGCGCCGAAGTGGCCCAGGCCGCGTTCGATTTCCTGCCCTATCGTGCCCGGCTGGACCTTATGGGCTGGCCGGACAAGGACATCTTCAGCCACGAAGCCTGAGTGATGATGGATCACCGGCCCGCTCCCCCTGTCCAAGCGGAAACCCCATGACCGAAGCCGCCGACATCATCCGCGACAAGCGCCGCCACTGGGCCGCTCCCGGGGGATCGCACGATCGCAAGGTGCGGATCCTGGCGCGCTGGCTGCCGGGCCTGGTCGGCGTGGTGGCGGCGGCGATGATCGTCGGCCCGCTGTTCACCGAAGGCGAACTGTCGTTCCTGCTCGATCGCAACAAGGTGGCGATGACCGAGGAACGCCTGCGCGTGACCAACGCGATGTACCGGGGCGAGGACGGCCAGGGCCGGCCCTTCACCGTCACTGCCGGCAGCGCCGTGCAGGTTTCCGCGCGCGAGCCGGTGGTGAGGATGGAAAACATCGCCGCGCGGATCCGGCTGAGCGACGGCCCGGCCGAGCTGACGGCGGCGCGCGGGGCCTATGACTATTCCGCCCAGACCGTCCAGGCCGACGGTCCGGTGCAATTCACCGCCGCCGATGGCTACCGCCTGTCGACCGTCAATGTCCTGATCGATCTGCGCCAGCGCAAGGTATGGGGCAGCGGCGGGGTCAGCGGCGCGGTTCCGGCTGGCACTTTCAGCGCCGACCGGGTAAGTGCCGACCTTGATAGCCGCGTCCTGATGCTTGACGGCAATGTCAGGCTGCGGATCGACCAGACCAGCTTCAGGATTCCCCGATGACCAAGGCCCCGCAACCCGTCCGCAGTGTGAAGGCGATCGCGCTGCGTTCGCTGCTGGGCGGCTTTGCCCTGGGCACGGCGGCGCTGCTGGCGCTGGCCCCGTCGAATGCGCAGGTGTTCGAAGGCCACAACAGCGACGCCCCGGTCAATGTCGCGGCCGATCACGGCGAGCTGCAGGGCAAGGCCAACCGCGCGATCCTGGCCGGCAACGTTGTGATCAGCCAGGGTGACCTGACCCTGCGCGCCGGGCGCACCACGCTGGCCTTCTCCACCGAGGGCGGCGGGTTCAAGATCCACCGGCTCGACGCGGTCGGCGCGGTCCGCATCCAGCGCGGCAACCAGAGCGCGGCAGGCGATGTCGCGATCTATGATTTCGACCGGCGGCTGATCACCCTGTCGGGCAATGTCACCCTGCAACGCGGGACCGACCGGCTGAGCGGCGGGCGGCTGACGATCGATCTCGATTCGGGCCTGTCGACGCTCGATGGCCGGGTCGGTGGCGGATCGCCGGCGCTGGGCGGTGACAGCGGGGCAACCCCGCGCGGCGGGCGGATCACCGGGACCTTCTCGGTTCCCAAGCGCGGCAATTGAGCCCGGCCATGGACCTGCCGGAACTGCGGCGCGTCCTGCTTGACCTGACCGGCCCGGATGCCCCGGTGCCGGACCTGACAGCCGCCGACTGGGCCGAACTGGACCGGATCGCCGCGCAGCACCGCCTGCAACCGCTGCTGCACAGCCTGCATCGCGGCAAGGCCGGAGTGCCAGCCGAAATAGCTGAAGCCTGGCAGGCCGCGCACCGTTTCCATGCCATGCAGGCCATGGTCCAGCGTGCCGAACTGGTGGAAACCTGCGCGATCCTGGCCCGCGAGGGGATCGCGGCCGTGGCCCTTAAAGGGGCCTGGCTGGCAGCGCGGGCCTATCCCGATCCGGCCTTGCGGCCGATGCGCGATATCGATCTGCTGGTGCCGCAGACCGATGTCATCCGCGCCTTCGAAGCGCTGCAGGCGGCCGGCTATTGCCAGGCCGAGGCAAGCGAACTGACGCTGGACGCGATTGTCCGGATCGACAAGCACATGCCTCCGCTGACCGCGCCGCGCGGGACCATGATCGAATTGCACCACCGCCTGTGGGAACGCGATGGCCGGCTTGACCACGCCAGCCCGACCGCCAGCGAGGCGGACGTGCTGGCCCGTGCGATCCACGGGGAAGACGGGATCGGCTATCCGGCGGCGGAAGACCTGCTGGGCCACGTGATTGTCCATGCGGTCTATTCGCACCGGCTCGATGTCGGGCCGCTGGTACTCAGCGATGTCGAGCATCTGCTGCGCGCCGCGCCGGTTGACTGGGCCCGGTTCTGGGCCGCAGCCGATGCCAACCACTGGCGCGACGGGGCGCGGCTGATCCTCGAACTGGTTGGCCGCTACCGACCCGGCGTGTGGATCGATTTCAGCGCCGATGCCGGACCGCCTGCACCGCCGGAACTGCTGGAAGCCGCGCCCGATCTGCTGCTGCAGGACCTGGCTACCCGGGGCCAGCGCGGGGCTAGCCGCCAAGACGATCAAGCAGGGTCCGTCGGGCCTTGCCGAGCGCATCACCGGACGCCGCAAGGTGGCGGGTGAGGCCGTGGTCACCCGTGCCGCGACCGGCCCCGGCGGCATGCTGGGCTGGGCCGGATCACGCACCCTGCGGTCCTTGCGCGAACTGGCCCGTGCCGACGTGCGCCGCCAGTCGCGCCAGCTGGCCGCGCTCAGCCAGTGGCTTGACCGGTGAAGGGCCGCCGCGTCCTGATCGTCGGGCTCAACTATGCGCCCGAACCGGTGGGGATCGGTCCCTACAGCCAGGGCTTTGCCGAAGCCCTCGCCGCGCGCGGCGCGCGGGTCACGGTGGTGGCAGGCAAGCCCTATTATCCCAAGTGGCGGGTCGATCCGGCATTTGCCGGAGGGGGCTGGCGACATTCGGTCGAAGGCGGAGTCTCGATCACGCGTTGTCCGCACTATGTGCCGGCCGAACCCAGCGGGCTGAAGCGAATCGTGCACCTGGCCAGTTTCGCCCTGTCGGCGCTGGGCCCGGCGCTGCGCGCGGCGCTGCGGCCGAAGGCGGAGCGGCCGGAGATCGTCTTCACCGTCGCTCCGGCGCTGCTCGGCGTGATCACCGCCTGGCTGGCGGCCAAGGTCGCCGGGGCGCGGCTGTGGATCCATGTCCAGGACTTCGAGGTGGAAGCGGCGCTGGCCACCGGGCTGATGGACGATTCCCGCCTGTCCGCACGGCTGGCCCGCTGGGTCGAGGCGACGTTCCTGAAACTGGGCGACCACGTTTCCACGATCAGCCCGCAGATGTGCGCCAAGCTGGTCGACAAGGGCGTTGCCCCGGCCCGGGTGTTCGAAATGCGCAACTGGTCCGATGCGCGGTTTGCCCCCGATCCGGAGGGAGCCGCGGCGGTGCGCGCCGAATGGGGCCTGACCGGCAAGGTCGTGGCGCTTTATTCCGGCAACATCGCCCGCAAGCAGGGGATCGAGATCCTGGTCGAGGCGGCCCGGTTGCTGCAGGACCGGGACGACATCGCTTTCGTGATCTGCGGCGAAGGGCCGAACCGCCAGCCGCTCGAGGCGCTCGCCGCCGGCCTGGCCAACGTCCAGCTGCACGATCTGCAACCGGCGGAGAAGATGGGTGCCATGCTGACCATGGCCGATCTGCACCTGCTGCCCCAGATTGCCGGGGCGGCCGATCTGGTGCTGCCATCCAAACTCACCAACATGCTGGCCTCTGGCCGCCCGGTGGTGGCGACGACCGAGCCGGGCACCGGGCTCTATGCCGAAGTCGATGGCTGCGGCACGATCACTCCGCCCGGTGATGCCCCGGCGCTGGCGGCGGCCATTGCCGCGCTGGCCGACGATCCCGCGCGCCGCGCGATGCTGGGCGAAGCGGCCAGCGCGCGGGCCACGCAGCGCTGGCGCAAGGATCCGATCATCGACCGCGCGGTTGCAGCGGTCGGGCTCGATCAGGCCTCTCGCTTGAGCTCGTAAAGCAGGTCCAGCGCCTCACGCGGGGTCAGGGCGTCGACATCGAGCGCGGCGAGCCGCTCACGCAGGGTGTCGACCACCTCCTCGGGCGCGGCGACAGCGGCAGCGAACAGCGGCAGATCGCCAAGGCCTGCCGCCAGCCCGCCGGTTTCGGCCCGCCCCTTCTCCAGCCGCTCCAGCACGGCCCGCGCCCGCGCCACCACCGGGGCCGGCACCCCGGCTAGCTTGGCCACGGCGAGGCCATAGGACCGGTCGGCCGGCCCTTCGGCCAGTTCGTGCAGCAGCACCAGATCGCCCTGCCACTCGCGCGCGCGGACGTGGTGAAGCGACAGCGCCTCGCAGGTCTCCGCCAGCCGCGACAGTTCGTGGTAATGGGTCGCGAACAGGCAGCGGCTGCGGTTGACCGCATGGACCGCCTCGGCCACGGCCCAGGCCAGGGCGAGGCCATCATAGGTGGAGGTTCCACGCCCGACCTCGTCCAGGATCACGAAGCTGCGCGGCCCGGCCTGAGAGAGGATCGCGGCAGTCTCGACCATCTCGACCATGAAGGTCGAGCGCCCGCGCGCCAGATTGTCCGATGCGCCGACCCGGCTGAACAAGCGGTCGGTCAGCCCGACCACGGCCCGCGCCGCCGGAACGAAGCCCCCCGCCTGGGCCAGCAGCACGATCAGCGCGTTCTGGCGCAGGAAGGTGCTCTTGCCGCCCATGTTCGGCCCGCCGACCAGCCACAGCCGGTCCGTTTCGGCCAGACGGCAATCGTTGGCGACAAACCGCTCGCCCTTGGCCGCCAGTGCGGCCTCGACCACCGGATGGCGGCCGCCCTCCACATCCAGCACCGGGGCATCGACCACCTGCGGACGGCACCAGCCGCCCTCGGCGGCGCGCTCGGCCTGGCTGCAGGAAACGTCGATCCGGGCCAGCGCTTCGGCCGTCGCGGCGATGGCTTGGGCGGACTTGACCGCTTCGCCCACCAGTTCCTCGAAATGGGCTTCCTCGGCAGCCAGGGCATGGCCGCCGGCCTCGGCGATCCGGCTTGCCTCCTCATGCAGGGCCAGCGCATTGAAGCGCACCGCCCCGGCCATGGTCTGGCGATGGGTAAAGCCGCTGTCCGGGGCCATCAGCACATCGCCGTGGCGGGCCGGCACCTCGACGAAGTAGCCCAGCACGCCGTTGTGGCGGATCTTCAGCGCGGCGATCCCGGTCTGGTCGCGGTACTTCGCCTCCAGCGCGGCAATCGCGCGGCGGGCATCGCCGGACACGCGGCGCAGCTCGTCAAGGCCGTGGTCATAGCCCTCGGCAATGAAGCCGCCCTGGCTGCGCTCGGTCGGCGGGCTGGCCACCAGCGCGCGGGAGTAGAGATCGGTCAGCGCACCGTGGCCGGTCAGGCGCGGCAGCAGCGCATCGAGCAGGGCCGGACGGTCGGCCCTTGCCGCAAGGTGGTCGTGGATCCGCCGCGCCTCGGCAAGGCCGTCGCGCAGCTGGCCCAGATCGCGCGGGCTGCCGCGCCCGGCGACCACCCGGCCCAATGCACGGCCCAGATCGGGCAGGGCGCGCAGCACGGCGCGCAGATCCCCGCGCAGCAGCGGATCATCGTGCAGCCACTGCACCAGTGCCAGCCGCGCCTCGATCTCGTCCACGCCGGTCAACGGGGCGGAGAGATCCTCGGCCAGCAGCCGCGCCCCGGCGCCGGTGACGCAGCGGTCGACCGCCTCGACCAGGCTGCCCCTGCGGGTGCCCTGGCTGGATACCAGGATCTCGAGGCTCGCCCGGGTCGCCTCGTCCATCGCCAGATGGGCTTCGCCCGCGCGGGCCACCGGGGGCAACAGCAGCGGCAGCTTGCCGCGCCCGGCATGGTCGAGATAGGCGACCAACCCGCCGGCGGCCGCCAGCATCGCCCGGCTGAACCGCCCGAATCCGTCCAATGTGGCGACACCATGCACCGCCCTCAGTCGCGCCTCGCCGCCATCGCTGGCAAAGTCCCGCGCCGGCCGGGGAATCGCGCCGTCGGGCGCCGCTTCCCAGCCTTCCGGGGCTACCACCTCGCTCGCCCCCAGCCTGGCCAGCGCGGCGCCAAGCTGATCGGGCCCGCATTCCTCCAGCTCCATCCGCCCGGTCGAAATGTCGCAGGCGGCGATCCCGCAGGTCCCGCGCACATCGCAAACCGCGGCCAGCACATTGGCGCGGCGCGGCTCCAGCAGGGCTTCCTCGGTCAGGGTACCGGCAGTGACGAAGCGGACGATGTCGCGCGCCACCAGCGCTTTCGATCCGCCGCGCTTCTTGGCCTGCTCGGGCGTTTCGACCTGTTCGGCAATCGCCACCCGGCAGCCGGCCTTGATCAGCCGCGCGAGATAGCCTTCGGCCGAATGGACCGGAACCCCGCACATCGGGATCGGCACGCCGAGATGTTCGCCGCGGCTGGTCAGGGCAATGTCCAGCACCTGCGCCGCAGTGCGGGCATCATCGAAGAACAGTTCGAAGAAGTCGCCCATCCGGTAGAACAGCAGGCAATCCCCGGCCTCGGCCTTGAGCGCCAGATACTGGGCCATCATCGGCGTGGTGCCGGAAGGGACGGAAGCGGCGTGCATCGCGCGGGATTAGCGACAAAATCGCCGATTCGGGAGGCTTGGCAGGCAATCTATCCCCTATCGCGCCGCGCCGGCATCCGTTAGGGCGAAGGTGATCTGCAGATTTGCCGGCGGGCCCGCTCCCCCGGCCCAGCCACCCACAGGGTATCCT
>ERZ761602.7932-NODE-7932-length-10958-cov-10.291663_pt1 | contig 10958 bp, 7 predicted proteins | sample MGYA00512165_ERZ761602 | MGnify/ENA primary metagenome ERZ761602 (study PRJEB28899, sample SAMN02445085) | bioreactor sludge metagenome | biome: EBPR sludge; isolation source: Thorneside wastewater treatment plant | place: Australia: Brisbane, Thorneside... | reverse complement strand
CCCCTCCCCCCAGCCCGGTGGGCGCCGCCCCGCCCAGCGGGGCCGACGGCGACCTCCTCACCCTGCCCACGGCCTCCAGCGGCGCCCCAGCGAGCCCCCAGGACACCAGCGCGCCGGCCTCCAAGACCAGCGAGAAGTCCGTGGTGGCCTCCAAGAAGGGCGCTGCCCCCGAGACGCCCTACTACGCCGGGTGGGAGCAGGGCGAGGCCAGCGCCGATGCCTCCATGGGGATCGCCAACACCGGCGCCGACGAGTTCAACACCGGGATCGCCCTGGAAGGGCCCCGCTCCTATCGGATCAGCCTGGCGGACTCCGAGGTCCTCTACCGCCTGTCCGCCGTGGCCGAGAAGACCGGCGGCCGCCTGCTCGACGCCAGCGGCAAGGCCATGACCGTGCGCAGCCTGGGAACGGACGACGCCTGGGTGCGCGTGCAGCTCGTCGTGCCGCGAGGGAACGCCTCGGCCGTCGAGGGCCACATCGGCGGGCTGGGCGGCGTGCCGGTGCCTCCGCCGGCCAACGCCCAGCTCTACGGCACCGACCACACGGTCTTCGTGATCGAGGTCGCGGCCCGCCCCTGAGGGGGCGACCCTGACGAACGGCGGGTGCCGGAGTCCCGTCGATCCGGCGGCCCCTTGGGCGACATCGGGCCGGCAAGTGTGCGCAACCACGTCGGGCACGAGCCTTGCGATGGGCGGCGGCGGATCGCCTGGAGCGGTCTCCCCTTCCCGGCCCAAGGACCCCTCATGCTCGCACGTGAACACTACGCCACCCACGGCCCCGACCAGGCCTCGGACGAGGCCCTGCTCTCCCTCGCCATCGGCACGGGGGTCAGCGGTCGCCCCAGCGCCCTCATCGCCCGCGACCTGCTCGACCGCTTCGGCGGGCTCGAGGCCGTCTCCCGCGCCTCGGTCCACTCCCTCACCCTGGTCCAAGGCCTGGGCATGGCCCGAGCCGTGCGCCTGCACGCCTCGCTCTCGCTGGCCCGCCGCTCTGCCCGCCGCGACGGGCCGCCCCCCCCGACGGTGCTCAGCCCCAACGACGCCTGGCGCCACTTCGCGCCCCTGCTGGCCGACCGCGCCGAAGAAGAGCTGCACGGCCTCTACCTGGGCGCCCGCGGCCGGGTGCTGATGCACCGCTGCCTCACCCGGGGCAGCGACCGCCACACCGTGGTCGACCCGCGCCAGGTCTACCGGCCGGCGATCGAGCTCGGGGCGGTCTCGGTCATCGTGGCGCACAACCACCCCTCGGGCGACTTCAGCCCCTCGCAGCCCGACCGCGAGGTCACCCGCCGCCTGGCCAACGCCGGGCGCGTCCTGGGGGTCGCCCTGCTCGACCACATCGTGCTCAGCAGCGAGGGCTTCACCTCGCTGGCCGAGTCCGGCGAGCTGCCCTCCTGGACCAGCGAGCCCCGGGGCTGGACCGACTGAGCTCAGTGGTCCTCGGAGACCTCGTTGCGCTTCCAGGAGGGAAGCTCCACCTCGACATCCTCGCTGCCATCGGGCACAAACTGGCAGGCCAGGCGGCTGTCCGGCTGCACCGCCGGCGCGAAGTCGAGCTGGTCCTCCTCCTCTTCGATCGGCGGGGGAGAGGTCTTCTTGCCGCTCCGGATGTAGACGTGGCAGGTCGAGCAGGCGCAGACCCCGCCGCAGGAGTGGTCCAGATCCACGCCCGCCCGCAGCAGCAGGCTCAGGACCGAGCCCGGCAGGCCGTCGTAGTGCTCGGGCAGGTCGGCCGGATCGACCTCGATCACCTGCCCGGTGTTCTTGACCCGCAGGCGATACGCCCGGGTGGGAAGGGGGGGAGCCTCGGACTTGATGTAGGGGTTGGTACCCATCGCTTGACCTCGCGGCGGCGTCCTACCCCGATGGTCCCTCGGGGCGAGCGAAGGGCAGAACGAAATAAGGCGAGGCAGGAAACTCCTGCCTCGCCGAGTTCTGGCACGGGCGCGAGGACTCGAACCTCGGACCTGCGGATTTGGAATCCGCTGCTCTACCGACTGAGCTACACCCGTCCAGGTGGCGGAGGAATAAGCGCTCTCCTGGCGGCAGTCAAGGCAGCCCTGGATCGGCCGAGGCCCCTCAGGGGCGCTTGCTCTCCAGGAAGGCGATCAGGTTGTCCAGATCGGCGTCGCTGAGCTGCGTGAAGGGCATCATCGGCGTGCCCGGGCGACCGGCGCGGATCGAGGTGCGGATGGACGCCGCGTCTCGGGTGGCCCAGAAGGTCTCCGAGGTGAAGTCGCTGGGCGGCGGCTGCAAGGAGATGGCGGCCGGGCCCTTGCCGTCGGCGTTCATGCCGTGGCAGGCCATGCAGTTGGCCAAGTAGACCCGCTGACCGGCCGCGGGATCCTTGGCCTGCGCGGAAGAGGCCGCGAGGAGGAGGAGGCTGAGGGCGGCGATGGACATGGGGACGACCCTCCGTGGCGTGGCTGCTCTGAGCATAGCGCGCGCTGCCGCAATCGGCGCCCGGCTCGGGGAGGTCGGACAACGAGAAACGCCCACCTCCGAACGGGTCGAAGGTGGGCGTTTATGGTGGCGGGACGGACGGGACTCGAACCCGCGGCCTCCGGCGTGACAGGCCGGCGTTCTAACCGACTGAACTACCGTCCCAGATTGTTGAGAGCGTGTCGGGTGGGCGGAACAGGGTTCGAACCTGCGACCCGCAGCTTGTAAGGCTGCTGCTCTCCCGACTGAGCTATCCGCCCCGGATGATGGAGGGTTTCCCCCCCGGCGAGAGCGTCGTCTCAACCGAAGCGCCCTCGCTTTAATGAGTCCCCTCACCCCCGTCAAGGCCGTGAATCAAGGTCGCGGTGGAAAGCGACTCGCTCCGGTTCCGGGCCTCGGTGGCAAGGGAGCGCCCCGCCGGCCAGCGGAGGGCCAGGTCGAGCACCTGGTCCATATGCTCGACCGGGTGGATCTCGAGCGCCTCACGCACCACCGAGGGGATGTCGGGCAGGTCTTTCAGGTTCTGGCTGGGAATGAGCACCATCCGCACGCCCACCCGGTGAGCGGCGAGGGTCTTCTCCTTCAAGCCGCCGATCGGCAGGACCCGGCCACGCAGGCTGATCTCGCCGGTCATGGCGACGTCGCTGCGCACCGGGATGCCGGTCAGCGCGCTGACCATGGCCGTTGCCATGGCGATGCCCGCGCTGGGTCCGTCGGCCTTCACCGCGTTGCCCGGGTAGTGCACATGGAAGTCGTTCTTCTCGTAGAAGTCCGAGTCAAGGCCCAGCTGCTCGGAGCGCGCCCGGATGTAGCTGAAGCCCGCCGAGGCGCTCTCCTTCAGCCAGTCGCCCAGCAGGCCGGTCAGGGTCAGCTTGCCCTTGCCCGGCACTACGGAGACCTCGATCTCCAGCACCTCGCCCCCGTAGCTGGTGACCGCCAGGCCCTTGACCATCCCGAGCTGGTCGACCACCTCGGAGGAGGGCTCGGGAAATCGCGGCACCCCCAGCAGCAGGTGCAGGTTCAGGCTCGTCACCTGGACCCGGGTCTGCTCTCCCTGCTCGACGACGAGGCGGGCGACCTTCCGGCAGACCTTGGCGATCTCCCGCTCCAGGTTCCGCACCCCCGACTCGCGGGTGTACTGCCGGATGATGCGCTCGACCGCTTGCCGGGTGAAGGCGACCTGCTCGGACTTCAGCCCGTTGGCCTCGCGCTGGCGGGCGATCAGGTAGCGCTGGGAGATCGCCAGCTTCTCGGCCTCGGTGTAGCCGGGGAGCCGGATGATCTCGAGCCGGTCCTGCAGCGGCACCGGGATGCCCTCCAGGGAATTGGCCGTGCAGACGAACATGACCTTGGACAGGTCGTAGTCCAGGTCCAGGTAGTGGTCGTTGAAGGCGTGGTTCTGCTCGGGGTCGAGCACCTCCAGCAAGGCGCTGGCCGGATCACCGCGGAAGTCGGCCGACATCTTGTCGATCTCATCGAGCAGGAAGAGCGGGTTGTTCGAGCCCGCCTTCTTCATCGAGTGCAGGATCTTGCCCGGCAGGGCCCCGATGTAGGTCCGCCGGTGCCCGCGGATCTCGGCCTCGTCCCGCACCCCGCCCAGCGCCTGCCGCACGAAGTCCCGCCCGGTCGCCCGCGCGATGGACCGCGCCAGCGAGGTCTTGCCGACCCCGGGGGGCCCGACCAGGCAGAGCACCGGTCCCTGCATCTGCTCGACCAGGCTGGCCACCGCGAGGTGCTCCAGGATGCGCTCCTTGACCTTCTCCAGCCCGAAGTGATCCTCGTCCAGCACCGAGGCGGCGTGGCCGATGTCCAGGTTCTCGTCGGCGTAGCGGTTCCAGGGCAGCGACAGGACCTGGTCGATGTAGGTCCGGACGACCGTCGCTTCGGCGCTCATCGGGCTCATCATCTTGAGCTTGCGCAGCTCTCGCTGGCAACGATCACGAGCCTCGTCCGTCAGCGGCGCCGACTGGACTTGGCTCTCGAGCTCCATCAGCTCGGCCTTGAACTCGTCCTTCTCGCCGAGCTCCTTCTGGATCGCCTGCATCTGCTCGTTCAGGTAGTACTCGCGCTGCGTGCGCTCCATCTGCTTCTTGACGCGGGTCTTGATCTTGCGCTCGACCTGCAAGATCTCCACCTCACCCTGCAGGTGCTGGTGGATGCGCTCCAGGCGCCGCAGGGGGTGCGGCTCTTCCAGCAACGCCTGCCGGTCCTCGACCTTCAGCCCGATGTGCGAGGCCAGCACATCCGAGAGCCGCGAGGCCTCTTCGATGGCGATGATCGAGGCCAGCATGTCGGGCGCGACGCCCTTGTTCAGCCGCGAGTACTGGTCGAAGGCGTCCTTGACCGAGCGGATCAGGGCCTCGGCTTCGACCGCCTCGACCTCGGCCTCGACGATGGGGTGGACCTCGGCCCGGAGATGATCACCGCTGTCGATCAGCCGGGCCACCCGCACCCGGGAGACCCCCTCGACCAGGACCTTGAGGTTGTCGTCCGGCAGGCGCAGCATCTGCACGATGGTGGCCACGGTGCCCACCTCGCAAAGGTCCTCCGAGCCCGGGTCCGGGGTCCGAGCCTGCTTCTGGGTCAGCAAGAGGATGCGCTTGCCCGCCTTGAACGCCGCCTGCAGCGCCGCGCGGGAGCGCTCCCGCCCGACGATCAGCGGCACCGCCATCGTGGGGAAGACCACCAGGTCCCGAAGCGGCAGGAGCGGGAGGAGCTCACCGCTGCCTGGGTCAGCCTCGTGATCCTTGTCCTTGAAGAACATCGAGTCCCCCGGGCCTCAGGCCCACTCCGCCTCGTTGGCGTAGACCAGGATCGGATCCTTGGTCCGCTGGACCACCTCCTCGCTGATGATGCACTCCTTGATGTTCTCCTTGCTGGGCATGTCGTACATCACGTCGAGCATGATCTCTTCCAGGATGGCCCTCAGCCCCCGCGCGCCGGTCTTGCGGCGGATCGCCTCTTCCGCGATCGCCGTCAGGGCCGTGTCGGTGAACTTCAGCAGCACGCCCTCCATGTCGAAGAGGCGCTGGTACTGCTTGACCAGCGCGTTCTTCGGCTCGACCAGGATCCGCACCAGGGCAGACACGTCGAGCTCGTCCAGGCTGGCCAGGACCGGCAGGCGACCGACGAATTCGGGGATCATCCCGAAGCGCAGCAGATCCTCGGGCTCGATGATCGCCAGGAGCTCGCTCTTGGTGCGCACCCGCGTGTCCAGGTCCGAGGCCTTCATCCCGAAGCCGACGCCCGACTTGGTCACCCGCTGCTCGACGATCTTGTCCAGGCCGACGAAGGCCCCGCCACAGAGGAAGAGGATGTTGGTCGTGTCGATCTGCAGGAAGTCCTGCTGCGGGTGCTTGCGCCCGCCCTTGGGAGGCACGTTGGCGACCGTGCCCTCGATGATCTTCAGCAAGGCCTGCTGCACGCCCTCGCCCGAGACGTCCCGCGTGATCGAGGGGTTCTCGCCCTTGCGGGCGATCTTGTCGATCTCGTCGACGTAGATGATGCCCTTGGTGGTGCGCTCGACGTTGTAGTCCGCCGCCTGGAACAGGGAGAGGATGATGTTCTCGACGTCTTCGCCGACGTAGCCGGCCTCGGTCAGGCTGGTCGCGTCGCAGATGGTGAAGGGCACGTTGAGCAGGCGGGCCAGGGTCTGAGCCAGCAAGGTCTTTCCCGTGCCCGTCGGGCCGACGATCAGGATGTTGCTCTTCTGGAGATCCACGTCGTCGTGGGCGCCGCGGCTGTCGATGCGCTTGTAGTGGTTGTGCACCGCCACCGAGAGGATCTTCTTGGCCCGGTCCTGCCCGATCACGTACTGGTCGAGGTGGGCCATGATCTCCTTGGGCTTGGGGACCATCGCCCGCGAGGCGTAGTAGTCCTCGCGCTCGTACTCTTCGGTGATGATGTCGTTGCAGAGCTCGACACACTCGTCGCAGATGTAGACCGACGGGCCCGCGATGAGCTTGCGCACCTCGCGCTGGGACTTGCCGCAGAAGCTGCAGCTGAGGTTGCGGCCGGACTGTGCCTTCCGGCTCACTTGCTCTCCTTGACCGGCTTCTGGATCACCTCGTCGATGATGCCGTAGGTCTGAGCCTCGTACGCGTCCATGATGTAGTCGCGCTCGGTGTCCGACTTGATGCGCTCCAGCGACGTCCCGGTGTGGTGTGCCATGATGTCGTTGAGCTGGGCGCGCATGCGCAGGATCTCGCGGGCGTGGATCTCGATGTCCGTCGCCTGGCCCTGGGCCCCGCCCAAGGGCTGGTGGATCAACACCCGGGCGTGCGGCAGCGCCCGCCGCTTGCCCTTGGCGCCCGCGGCCAGCAACACCGCCCCCATGCTGGCCGCCTGGCCCATGCAGATGGTGGCCACGTCGGCGTTGACGTACTGCATGGTGTCGTAGATGGCCATGCCGGCGGTGATGACCCCGCCGGGGCTGTTGATGTAGAGGTAGATGTCCTTGTCGGGGTCCTGGCTGTCCAGGAAGAGCAGCTGCGCGATGATGGCATTGGCAACTGCGTCGTTGACCTGCGTCCCCAAGAAGATGATCCGGTCCTGAAGCAGCCGGGAGTAGATGTCGTAGGTCCGCTCGCCCCGATGGGTCTGCTCGACGACATAGGGGACGAGGTAGTTCGCCTGGAAGTCCGCGCTCATCTGCAAGCTCCACGGGTCGTGACTGGAAGGACGAGGCCCAGCCGGGGACCGGACCATCCAATCCACTAACCCGAGCCCCGCAGGAAGCGTGCGGCTTGACTGCTCACCGCGAAGCAGAAGACAAGCCGCAGCGGGTCCGCGCTCAGGCCTTTTCGAGGGCCTCGATGATCTGGGCCTTGGTCGCCTTGGCGTTGACCTCGATCCCCAGCTGCTGAGCGGCCTCGAGCAGCTCCTCCTTCTTCATGCTCTTGTTCCAGGCAACCGCGGCCGGGGCGGGAGCTTCGACCGAGGCGGGCGCCTCGGCGGGAGCGTCCTCGACCTTGGCGGCCTTGGCAGCCTTGGCGGCCTTCGGGGCCTTGGCGGCGGGAGCCGGCGCCTCGGCGGCGGCGGCCTCACCCTCGCTGGGGGCGACCGGGACGAGATCCGAGGCCTCGAGCAGCCAGGCCAGCGTCTTCTCTTCGAGGATGCGGGTCTTGAGCACGCCGAAGGCGTTCTCGCGCTGGAGGTAGGCGCGGATCGCCTGCACCTGCTGGCCCCGCATCTCGGCGATCTCGGCCACGCGGGCGTCGAGCTCGGCGTCGGAGACATCCAGGTTCTCCTGTCGCGCGATGGTCGCCAGGATCACGCTGGCCTTGGCGGCGAAGAGCGCGCGGTTGCTGAGGTCCTTGACCTCGGCGTCCGAGAAGCGGATCGAGCGCGGGTCCTGGCCGCCATAGGCGCGGCGGACCTTCAGCTCTTCCACCAGGGCGTTGAACTGCTCCTGCACCAGGGCCTGGGGCACCTCGAACTCGTTGGCGTCCACCAGGGTCTGCAGCAGCGAGACCCGGGCCTGGTTTCGGCCGGCCTCGTCGGCCTGCTCCTGCAGCCGCATGCGGATGGCGGCGCGCATCCCCTCGACGCCACCCTCGAACTTCTGCTCGGCGGCGAAGGCGTCGTCGAGCGCGGGCACCTGCAGGGCCTGCAGCGAGCTCACCGTGACCTCGGCCTGGACCGTGCGCCCGGCGAGGTGCTCGTACAGCGAGGAGGTCCCGATGGTGACCGTGCCGGTCCGGGTCTCGCCGCGGGAGGCGCCGATCAACAGCGACTCGATGCCGCTGTAGAAGCGCTCGCCGCTGGTCAGGATCATCGTCCCGGGCTCGTCCGCGACCACCTCGTCCCCATCGCGCAGGGTCAGGGCGGCCAGCACGCGGTCCCCCTCCTGCACCGGGCGGTCGTCGGTGACCTCGACGATGCGGGCCTGGCTCTGCAGGGTCCGGTTGACCTGGGCGTCCACGTCGGCGTCCCGCACCTCGGCCGTCGGGAACTCCACCCGCAGCCCGGTGTAGCCCTCGAGGCTGAGGCTGGGCTTGACGTCCACCCCGATCACGAAGGACAGGCCCGCGCCGGAGACGACCTCGCCCTGCTCTTCCAGCGCCGGCTGCCCGGCGAGGTCCAGACCCTCGGAGGCCTTGCGGAAGGCCTGCTCGATCAGCCGCGAGCTGACGTCGCTGTTGACCTGCCGGCCGAAGCGGGCCTCGAGCACGTTGCGCGGCGCCTTGCCGGGGCGGAAGCCCGGGATCTTGGCCTTGTTCTTCAGGCTCTTGTACGCGGTCTCCAGCTCGTCGCGAACGACGGCCGCGTCGACGGTGAAGCGCAGGCGGCGGCGGATCGGGGAGACATCTTCGATGGCGAGGTCGTACTGCATTCTGCACTCGGAAGAAGGGCGTAGGGAGGAGGGTGCGAGAAGGGGGAGTCGAACCCCCACGGGTTGCCCCACCGGATCCTAAGTCCGGCGCGTCTGCCAGTTCCGCCATTCTCGCGGGACGATTTCCCAGAAGAAACGGCCCACAGGGACGACAGGGTGCAGCCCATGGAGGCACGCCCTGGCCCTTGAACACGACAGCGCCCCGGCGGCAAGCGCGGGGACACGGATTGCGGGGGGGTGAAAAGAGGACGGGGCCGGGACATCAGCGACGTCCCGGCCCCGTTTGATTGGTGGGCCCACCAGGAATCGAACCTGGAACCTGCGGATTAAGAGTCCGTTGCTCTGCCAATTGAGCTATGAGCCCGCAATTCTGCGGAGATGGGGTGAGTAATGGGGTTTGAACCCACGACCTCCAGGGCCACAACCTGGCGCTCTAACCAGCTGAGCTATACCCACCGTGGCGTCAGGACTACCACCCGACCTTGACTCGAAGGATGAAGAAGAGCGCTGCCGTGACCGACAGGAACGCCGCGTAGCTAATCCTGTACGCCCGAGATGGCAAGGCCCCTCGCTCGCCAACCCGGAAGGGGCAGGCTCAGACCCGGCGGAAGCCAGGGCAGGTCGAGCTCCTGGGCGAGCAGGACGCGGCCGAGGGCCTCGGTCGACGGCTCCATCCCACCGGGCAGGCAGGCCAGGATCCAGGCCTGGGTGAGCCGATCCTCGTCCAGAGGGAGGGCCTCCAGCGACGGCCCCAGGGGAGGACGCATCCGGTCCAGGGAGGCCGGGAGGAAGCCCACCGACGACCCCTCCGCGGGGAGCTCCAGCCAGGCGCCTCCTTCGGGCTCCTCGAGCTGCCCCATCGCCACGAGGAGGCGGAGAGGATTGGCCCAGATCCCCTCCCCGCTCTGCCAGGCCTCCGGATCGACGGCCGAGGCGCTCCCCCGCGACCCCAGGCCCGCGTCCTCCCAGGGCCAGGGACGCAGCCCGTCCAGGCGGTCGCCCGAGACCGGATCCAGGGCCACGCCGGCGGGGACCTCGCCCCAGTCCGCCTCGGTCGGCACCAGGGTCGGCCCTCCGGCGAAGAGCTGGATGGAGGCGCCGGGGCCCATCAGGGCCATCCCCTCCTCGATCGGGTGCTCGGGGTAGCCGCGGAGATCCAGGCTGCGCAGGGCGAGCTCGCCGTCGGCCAGGATCTGCCACCAGGGGAGGCCGCGGGGGTCGCGGGTCTCGTCCCACCGTCGGCCGGTGGTCCCGGAGACGGCGCCCCCCAGTCCGGACCCGCCGGGCACCCACACGGTGGAGGCCCGCGGGCCGCTGGCCAACAGCGCCTGGGCTCCCCCATCCACCGCCGGCCCCCAGCGCAGGCGCTCCACCTCCAGGCCGTCCTGCTCGATCGAGGCGAGGCGGCCGCGGGCGTCGTAGCGGAGCGTCCAGCTCGAGCCGGGGTCCACCTGCACGCCGACCAGCCGGCCCAGCTCGTCATGCTCGATCCGGGCCGCGCTGAGCCCGTCGCCCACGGCGACCAGCGGCCCCGCCTCGCTCCAGCGGTAGCTCAGCTCCGAGGAGGCCATCCCCCACGGCAGGGCCCCCGGGCTCGCCCGCGCCGTCACCGGCCTGCCCGCGGCGTCCCGCTCGACCGCCCAGCCATCCGGCCCGCGGGCCCCCGACGCCCCCAGGGACCAGGCCGGACGCCCCCCGGACTCGACCGCGATCACGCGGCCGGCCCCATCCCGACGCCAGCTTCGCTGCCCCCACAGGGCGTCCTCATCCTGGCGCACCCTCCCGTGGCTGTCCAGCTCCGCCCGGCGCGTGGCCACCACCCGATCGGTCGCGTCGTGCACCGTCGCCCTCAGCCCGGCTCCTTCCCAGGCCAGCCGCACCACGCTCTGGAAGGGGTTGCGGATCAGCACCAGCCGGCCCTGCGCGTCCCGATCCAGCCCCAGGGAGAGGCCCGTCGGCCCCTGCACCCGGAGGAGCCGGCCCGCCGCGTCCCGCATGAAGCGCCAGCTCCGCGCACCCTCCTCCACCTTCTGGATCCGGCCCCCCAGCTCCCAGCTCAGGCTCAGCGCCTCCCGCTTCCCGACCGCCCCCTCGGGTGCCCCCGCTGCAGGCCCCTCCGTCGGCAGGCTCACCTCCTCCGAGGTGATCCGCCCGGCGAGGTTGCGCTTGACCCTGACCTCGCC
>ERZ761602.7931-NODE-7931-length-10959-cov-3.587583_pt1 | contig 10959 bp, 6 predicted proteins | sample MGYA00512165_ERZ761602 | MGnify/ENA primary metagenome ERZ761602 (study PRJEB28899, sample SAMN02445085) | bioreactor sludge metagenome | biome: EBPR sludge; isolation source: Thorneside wastewater treatment plant | place: Australia: Brisbane, Thorneside... | reverse complement strand
TGGTGAAGGTGATGGCGGCGATGCGCGCCGGCTCCCCCCCGGTGGCGATCAGCCGCGCGATCTTGTGCGTGATGACGCGCGTCTTGCCCGAGCCGGCGCCGGCCAGCACCAGGCAGGGCGAATGCAAATGGTTCACTGCCGCCATCTGGGCGGCGTTCAGGCCCGGCGCGCTCACGGCCTGCTGCTGTTGCCAGCGGGCAGCGGCACCGCCGGGGGCGGCGGCGCACGCAGGCCCAGGGCCAGGGCCAGCAGCAGGTAGTACAGAAAGGCGATGCGGGCGGCGTCCACCAGGCTGTCGAACAGGCCGACGATGGCAAAACCCAGCAACGCTCCGGCCAGCGCCGGCGCCAGCGGGTGCTCGCGTGCCGAGCCCAGGCTCAGGCGGCCCAGCGCCAGCAGCCAGAGCGAGCCGGCCAGCAAGGCCCCCACCACGCCCTGCTCGAACAGCACATGCAGGGGCAGGCTCTTCATGTGATAGGGCATGTGGTGGCGGTCGCTGCTGGGGAACCAATGCGCCAGCTCGCGGCTGAAGTCGCCATTGCGCAGCAGCTCCACGCCGTCGGCGCCGCGCAGGGACAGCCGGCGCAGCTCCACCTTCTGGCCGCGCGTTTCCAGGGCCAGGGCAAAAACCAAGTCACGCGCCGGCCAGCCGCGCTGCGCCAGTTCGCCGGCGCCGCCCAGATCCAATTCGTGGCGCTGCCAGCTCCAGTCGGCCGTTTCCAGCTTGAGCTGGGCGGTGCGGCAGGCGGCGTCGTACAGCAGGTGCTTCTGGCACAGCTCGGCATGCAGTTGCAGCGGCTGGATGCTGCGCGCCTCCAGCACCAGCTTGAGGCCGGGCGGGGCATCGGGCACGCGCTGGCTCAGGCGCAACAGTTCGCCGAAACCCAGTTGGTGCGTGCCCGAGGCCAGCACCAGGCGCGGGCCTTCGGCGCCCCCCACCCAGCGGTAATCGCCCACCCGGTCTTCGGCGGCCGCGTTGTTCTGGAACTGGGCCACAAAGCGCCCCGCGCCCACGCCAAACCACCAGGCGTCACGGGCCTGCACGATGGCCAGCGCCCGCTCCCAATGCGTCAGCCGGCCGTGCATGTCTTCGGCGCCGGTGCTGAAGCGGGTGGCCAGGTAGCTGCCCCCGCCCAGCGCGGCCACCACGGCCCCCATGGCCAGCAGGATGCCGGCGGCCCCCACCCGGGCGCGCCAACTCAGCGTGGCCAGCAGGCTGCCCAGGCTGCCGCCCTGGGTCATGGGCCACAGCAAGGCCAGCAGCAGCAGCGGCAGCCAGGCCGCCTGCAGGGCGGCATCGCCCCCCCAGTTCCAGGCCACCAGGCCGGTCATGGCCAGGGTCCAGAACCAGGCCGCCGCGCGCAGTGCATCCACCAGGGCGTGGCGCCACAGGCCGGGCGCCCGCCACACCAGTTGCGCCAGCAGCACGCTGCTCAGCCAGGCCAGCGCATAGGCCAGATAGGCCGCCTTGTTCACCGCCAGGGCCAGCAGCACGCTCAGGCCGATGGGCACCAGGGCCAGCACCAGGCCCAGGCCGGCCACCACGGCGCGCTGGCCGGTGGCGGCCTTGTGCAGAGTGGGCGGCTGGAACAGCAGGGCCAGCATGGCCCCGCACACCCCCAGCAGGCCGCGGTAGCCGCTGCTGGGGAAGAGTTGCCAGCTCACCCAGGCCGCCAGCAGCACCATGGCGCCCGCCCCCAGGCGGCCGGGCCAGGGATCGGCCGGCAGGTCGGCATCGCTCATCACCTTGCCGGTCAGCCAGCTCGAAGCGGGGTCTCCCGCGCCGCGCCGCTGACGCTGGCGCTGCTGCCAGGCCAGCCAGGCCGTCAGGCCCAGGCCCAGCAGAGCGCCCACATACAGCCCGCGCGAAAACGTGGTCAGCCACACATAGAGCGCAAAGCCCAGCAGGGCCATGGCCAGGCTGAAGCGCTTGACCCCCTGCTGGCGCAGGGCCAGCACCAGTGCGAAGGGCAGGCTGAGCGCCAGGGCGCCGTCCAGGGCCGCGCCGCCCACATGCATTTCCCAGAAGCTGCTGGTGGTGCGGTAGTCGGCGCTGAAGTTCACCAGACCGGTATAGGCCAGGCGCTCGGCAAAAGCCCCCCAGCTCACGCCCAGCAGCAGCAGGGCCATGCCGATCAGCAGGCTGGGCGTGAGCGCCTGGGGCGCGCGCCGCGCGGCGCGCAGCCACAGGGGCAGCAGCAGCAGCAAGGCCAGCAAGGTCTTGGCCGGGCGCAGGCTGAAGCCGGCTTCCATGTAGCCGTCAAACCAGCCCGGCGCGGCGCCGGCGTCCTGCACGCCCACCAAGGTCGCCACCCCTACCGAGGCGACCCAGGCCAGCAGCGCCAGCTTCACCGGGCCGCTCCACGCCAGTTCGTGTCGCCACGGCGGCTGGGGCGGTGGCGGGCGCTGGCGGTTCGGCCCGCTCCAGGCCAGGTAGCCACCGGCGGCGCTGGCCAGCACCAGCAGGTCCAGCTCTTCCAGCCACAGCCAGCCGCTCCAGGGCGCCAGGCCGATCAGGGGCAGCAGGGCCAGCATCCAGCCCGGCCAGGTGGCCCAGAAGTAGCGCGCCAGCAAGGCGGCCAGCAGCACGCCGGTGGCGGCTGGCCAGACACCCAGCGGGTACTGGCTGGCCAGGCCCAGGGCCAGCAGCAGGCAGAGCAGGCCCAGCAGACCCAGCAGCACGCGCAGGCTCATGGGCGTGCGCCGCAAATGCGCGGGCAGGTGATGGCTGGCGTGGGCGGTGTCGCCCAGATCCTGCGCCAGCGGCCGGGCCGTGCGCCGCCGCCGGCGCGAAGCTTGCGCCTGCATCAGCGCAGCCAGAGCAGCAGCACCAGGGCAACCCCGGCCACCGCAGCCCCCACCCAGATCAGCGGCCCCAGGCCACTGGCATCGGGCATCGGCTCGGGCACCGGCTCGGGTGCTGGCGCTGCCGGCAGGGTCTTGGGCGGCTTGGGCAGGGTGCGGGGCTTGAGGCTGGCCGGCCTGGTGATGGAGACCGGCGGGGGGGGGCGCTGGGTGTTGTGTTGGGTAGTGGGCTGGGCGCTCGCCTCCGCCAGCGGCATGCGCAGCGTGGGCGCTTCGGCGCGCTGCTGGCGCTGGGCGGCGTCCAGCGCGGCGGCCTCGGTACCGGCCATGCCGGCGCTCGCGTCCAGCCACTCTTCGACCGCCTCGGCCAGCTCGGCCAGATCGGCCGGCCGGGCCTTCGGGTCGGCGGCGGTGGCGCGGTGCAACAGCTCGTCCAGGGCGGCTCGCGCCTCAGGCTTCAGGGCCAACCACTGGCTCAGGGCCTGCACCGGTGCAGCGGCCGGCTCGGCCTGCTGGGGCAGGCGGCCGTTGACCAGCAGGCACAGCACCATGCCCACGGCATATACCTGGGCTGCGGCATCGCCGGCCACACCGGGCGCCCGGGCCTGGCCTTCCGGGCAGGCCAGGGCCTGGGCAGCGTGGCAGAGCTGGCCCTGCAGGCTGCCCATGCGCTGCGCCTTGGCATCGCTGCGCACCAGCGCCAGGGCCATCAGGCGCTGCTGCTGCTGCGGCCCCACCCAGAGCAGGCTGGGGTCCAGCTCGATCAGACCGAAACCGGCGGTCTCGGCCATCAGCAGCAGCTCACACAGCTGCACCACCCATTCCAGGCGCCGGCGCAGCGAAGCCTGGCGCACCGCCAGCAGCAGGGGCTCGCCTTCGGACAGCGGGAACACCACATAGGGCCGCCCCTCGCCGGTCAGGCCGGAATCCAGCGGCCAGCTGATGTCGGGGTGCTGCCAGGGCTGGCCCTCGGTCTGTGCAATGCGCAGCAGCACGGCCGCCGCGTCTTCGGCGCGGGCATAGACGAGCACCCAGGCACCCTGCTGGCTCAGGCTGTGCTGGGCCAGCCACCAGCGCCCTGAGGGCACCTCGGCCAGGGCCTGCTCAAGCCGCCAAACGCCGAGCTTGTCGCCCGCCTTGGCACCTTCGGCATGGGGATCGAAATCGACGGTGGGCTTGGTCATGAACTGCGCTGCAAGGGGGCAAGCTGCGATGTTAGGCGCGCGGCCCGTTCTGCGCGCGGCCCGTTCTGCGCGCGGCCCATACTGCGCGCCGTGCTCACCATCCTTGGTCACAGCCTGCCCTTTTTCCTGCTGGTGTTCGGCGGCTACGTGGCCGCGCGGCGACGCTGGCTGGGGCTGGATGCCCTGCCGGGCCTGAACACCTTCGTGCTGTTCTTCGCCCTGCCCGCCTTGCTGTTCCGCCTGGGGCGCGAACTGGCGCAGCAGGCCCAGGTGGCCCAGGTGGCGGCCTTGCTGCTGGTTTACGGCTTGGCCAGCCTGGGCCTGTGCGCGCTGGCCTGGCGCTGGTTGCGCCGCCACGGCCGCAGCCGGCTGGACAGCGGCATGGCCACCTTGGCGGCCGCCTTTCCGAACAGCGGCTTCTTGGGCGTGCCCCTGATCGCCTCGCTGCTCGGGCCGGCCGCCGCCGCGCCGGTGGTGGCCACCATTGCGGTCGACCTGCTGTTCACCAGCACGCTATGCCTGGCCCTGGCCGGCTCGGCCCCCGGCGGAGCGGACGGCCAGGCCCCCGGGCCGGCCTGGCTGCAGGCGCTGCGGCCGGCCCTGCGCAACCCGCTGGCCTGGAGCATTGCCCTGGGCCTGCTGGCCGGTGCGCTGCAACTGCAAGGCCCGGCTGCGGTGGAGCACAGCGTGGCGCTGCTGGCCCAGGCGGCCTCGCCTACCGCCTTGTTCGCCCTGGGTCTGGCGCTGCGCCGCACCGAGCTGGCCGCGCAGGGGCAGACCCATGGCGAACGCCGCCAGGCGCGCCGCGAGGCCCTGGGCCTGGCGGGGCTGAAGCTGCTGGTGCACCCGCTGCTGGTGGGCGCGCTGGCAGCCCTGGCCCTGCGGCAGGGCCTGCTAGGGCCCGAAGCCCTGGCCGTGCTGGTGCTGGTGGCCGCCCTGCCTTGCGCGGCCAATGTGGCCCTGCTCACCGAGCGCGTGGGTGCGGACAATGCGCTGGTGTCACGCGCCATCCTTCTTTCCACCCTGCTGGCCCTGGGCAGCCTGCCGCTGCTGGCCTGGTGGCTGCGCGCATGAGGGCGCTGCGCCTGCTGGTTCTGGCGCTGCTGGCGCTGGGCGCCCCCCTGCTGCCGCCGGCCGCCGCCGAGGGCTACCGCCAGCCCCAGCCCGCCACCCGCGCCGCCCTGGACGCGCCGCTGCCGGCGCGCGTCAGCATCTCGCCCGACCGCCGCTGGCTGGCCCAGATCGAGCCGCGCCGCTACACCCCGCTGGCCGAACTGAATCAACCCCTGCTGCGCCTGGCCGGCGTGCGCTTTGCGGCTGGCAACCTGTCCGCGCCGCCGGGCAGCAGCGCGCTGCAGGGCCTGCGTCTGCGCGCACTGCAGCCGGCCCAGGCGCCCGAGCGCCGCGTCGCCCTGCCCCCGGGCGGGGCCTGGCACAGCTTCCACTGGTCGCCCGGCGGCCACCACTTCCTGCTGCAGCGCCGCACCGCCCAGGCCAACGAGCTGTGGTGGGGCCACAGCACCGGCGGCGCGCTGCAGCGCGCCGAGGGCCTGCGCCTGAACACCGTGCTCTGGGATGGCGAGCCGGTCTGGCTCTCGGCCCACGAAGCCCTGGTGCTGGTGGCGGCCCCCAAGGGCGCCGCGCCCGGCGCCCCACTGCCCGGCCCGCAGATCCAGGAACACCAGGGCCGCGCCAGCCCTGAGCGCCCGCTGCCCGACCTGCTGCGCACCCCGCATGACGAAGCCCTGTTCGAGCACCATGCGCGCGCCCAGATCGTGGCCCTGAACCTGCGCACCGGCAGCTGGCGCCGCCTGGGCGAACCCGGCCTGTTCCACACCCTGGGCGTGGCTGGCCTGGGCCAGAGCATCCTGGCCGAACGCCTGGTGCGCCCCTTCAGCCGTTCGCTGGCCTGGGACGACTTCCCGCAGGTGGTGGAATTGCTGGACCGCCAGGGCCGGCGCCTGCGCGAGCTGGCGCGCGTGCCCTCGCGCCAAGGCATTGCCATCGACGGCGTGCTGCCCGGTCCCCGCGTGTTCTACGCCAGCCCCACGGCCGACGCCGCCATCTATTGGGTTGAAGCGCTGGACGGCGGCCACACCAGCCAGCGCGCGCCCTACCGCGACCGCGTGATGCGCCTGGACCCGCCCTACAGCGGCGAGGCCCAGGAAGTGCAGCGCATGCCCTACCGCTTTTCGCGCCTGCGCTTCCTGGAAAACGGCCGCCACGCCCTGCTGAGCGAGACCGACCGCAGCCGCGCCATCACCCGCAGCTACCTGCTGCCCCTGGACGGCAGCCAGAGCCGGCTGCTGTTCGAGCACCCGCTGCGCGAGCGCTTCCGCCACCCCGGCGGCCCGCTGATGCGCACGCTGCCGCATGGGGGCTGGGTGGTCAGCGGCAGCGCCGACGGCGACTCCTTCTTTTTCGTGGGCAGCGGCGCCAGTCCCAAGGGCGAGCGACCGTTTCTGGACCGCTACAGCGTCAAGGATCTGCCGGTGCAGCGCGTCTTCCAGGCCGCCGAGGGCGCCCTGGAAATGCCGCTGGGCTGGCTGGGCGAGCGCCAGTTGCTGACCCAGCTGGACCGCCCGCTGGAAGCACCCCAGCCCGGCGTGCGCGAAGGCCCGCAATGGCGCCCGCTGCTGCCGCCGCGCGACCTCTCCAGCGCCTGGCGCAGCGTCAAGCGCCGCCACCTGAGCTTCAAGCGCGACGACGGCGTCGAGATGTCCGCCTGGCTGCTGCTGCCGCCCGAGCACCAGGAGGGCCAGAAGCGCCCCACCCTGATCTGGGCCTACCCGCGCGAGTTCACCGACACCGAGCAGGCCTCGCAGGCCGCCGCCTACAGCGAGATCAACAGCCTGCCGCCGGCCGCCAGCCCGGCCTGGCTGGCCCTGGAGGGCTACGCCGTGGTAGTGGAAGCCACCATGCCCGTGGTGGGTGATCTGCGCACCGTCAACGACGGTTTCGTCGAGCAACTGCAGATGAACGCCAAGGCCCTGGTGGACCAGTTGCGCGACAGCGGCAGTGTGGACATCAGCCGCCTGGCCATCGGCGGCCAGAGCTATGGCGCCTACATGGCGGCCAATCTGCTGGCGCACACCAATCTGTTCAAGGCCGGCATTGCGCGCGGCGGCGCCTACAACCGCACCCTCACCCCCTTCGGCTTCCAAAGCGAGCGCCGCAACCTCTGGGAAGCGCGCGAGACCTACATGAAGGTCTCGCCCTTCCTGCACGCCGAACGCATCCGGGAGCCACTGCTGCTGATCCACGGCGAGCAAGACCCCACCCCGGGCACCCCGGCCCTGCAAAGCGAACGCCTGTACCAGGCCCTGGCCGGCCTGGGCCTGAGCACCCGGCTGGTGCTGCTGCCGCTGGAAGGCCATGGCCTGCTGAGCCGCGAGGCGGTGGGCCAGGTGCAGTGGGAAATGCACAACTGGCTGCGCAAGCACCTGGGGCCGGCGCCACGCTGAGTCCGGCTGAGTCCGGCTGAGTGCGGCTGAGTGCGGCTGAGTGCGGCTGAGGGCCGGAGCCGCCCATCGGCATAGGGGGCCAGCAGTTTCGGAGGCACCTCTGCCACACCACCCGGCATGTGCGTCCGCACAGGCTGGCTCGAGCGGGTGAGGTCAGAACAGCCGGGGCGCGCCCGGCCTGTCGAAGCACATGACGGTCAGCAAGCCGGTCGCTGTTGTGCCACCAGCGGCGCCTGGCGAATGTCCGGCCAGCTCGTTTGCAGGCAGCAAGCGCCCTTCGCTTGGTCTGCTCGATAGCGATCCCGTCCACCCCGGCTGTGCCCTTGTCCTCGGCCACCCAATCTCGTTCGGCCCTTCGTCCTCGCCTTGCGGCTTCAGCAGGCTCGGTTCGAACGACCACGACCTCTGCTGACCTCTCGCCCCGGCATGGCCGTCGCCCTTTGGCTTCGCCGCTGCTTCGCAGAGCAGGTGCGAGGCGAGATCTCCCCGAGCAAGAACAAGCCCTTCACTGCACAACACCGCATCAACGTCGCCGCGCCTTGGCCACAAGAGCCTCGTAGCTTCATGCTGGCTCGCCCTGCTCGGCAACGCCTTCAATGCGGTGCTTGGAGTGCGCCCGTGCCTGGCGCACATGAAGAAGGGGTGAGGCCCTTTCGGGCATCACCCCTTCAAGCACGCGCATGAGGCTTCAGTGGCGGCGGCGCCGTGCAAGTCCAAAGCCCAGCATCGAGAAGCCCACCAAGGCCAGGGTGCCCGGTTCAGGGATGCTGGCTTCACGGGTGGAAATGGTGAATGAGAACGGCACGATGGTGGCGTGACTCTCTTCCGTGGTGAAGCCGATACAACCAGCCGCCTGGCCCACGGCTGCGCAGGCGGCCGCGCTCAGCGGCTGGAAGGAACCTGCGTTGGTGGGGAAGATGTTCAGGAAGTAGTCATTCCCGTCATAGCTGAAGTTCTGGTTCGGCAGGCCCGAAAGCACCACAAAGATGTCGTCGCAGGGCGTGCCATTGGTGGCCACCGCACAGTTCCCCGCCGTGTTGGGGGTTTCCAGGAACTTGATGACCACATCCATCGAGGGCAGCGCGCCCGGGTTCGGGGCGTTGGCCGGGTCGATGAGGGTCAGGTTGGCCGTCAAGGTCGCACCCGTGAAGGTGCTGTTGGTGATGATGTTGTTGTTGTGGGTCACCGTGACGCCGGGCGACCAGAAGGCCGGAGGAATCAGGCCACCACCGACGTAGGTCGTCAGGCTGCCGTTGGCCGGCGGGTCCGTGATGACCAAGGAACTGAGCGCGCCACCCTGGAAGCTAGTGCCCCAGCTTAAGGTTTGGCTGCCCACGCCACTTGCGCCTGTGGCAGCGCTCCAGGTGGCATTGAGCGAGTAAGTCCAGGTCGGCACGACGGGGCCGGCGCTTGCGGCGGTGGCCAGTACCAAGCCGCTGCAAAGTGCGAAAAGACGCTTGAGCATGGAAGCCTCCACAAAGTGTGTATTTGTGTTACGCATATGCCGTGCCAGCCTCGAAACTTTTGAAAAATGTGTTAAGCGAGAACGATTTGCTGGAATTCCCTGACGGAGCGAACTGAGGGGTTGTCAAAAGGCCCGACAGTTGGAGTGGCTGTTCTGCCCTGAGGTCGACACGCTTTCTGGCGGGGCTGATGCGTTCGTGGCCCGTACCGGTGGGGTCGGTGAACCCGACCACGTTCCTTGCGAGTTGCCCCTGCGGGCCCGCTGGCGAAGCGCAGTTGGTGCCTACGATGTTGCCGGTGCGGACTGAGGGCCCATGGTGCCAACTGCGCGGGCTGCGATCAGGGCAACTAAGCCCCCTCTGCTGATTTCTCGCTCCTGCATGGCCCTCGCCCTTTGGCTTCGCCGCTGCTTCGCAGAGCAGACACGAGGCGAGATCTCACCGGGGTGAGAACGAACCCTTCACTGCATCGCCACCGCATCTACGTCGCCGCGCCTTAGTCATGAGGGCTTCGCGGTGTCATGCCTGCTCGCCCTGGTCGGCAACCCTTTCTATGTGGTGCTTGTTCAGCGGCTGGCAGCTTCGCTCCACGCGTCCTCCCCACACTCGGTCGCCCCCATGCAGTTGCGCTTCGCTTCGTTCGTCGTGAGCAACTGACGGCGGGACTTGCATCCGCAAGAGTTCGCCCATGCCGGGCGCATGAAAAAGGGGCGCCCAATGGGCGCCCTTTTGCCAGCCAAAGCCAACCGACGACTGTTTGATTACAGGCGCTGGGCCTTGAAACGGCAGCCGTACAGAGCCAGCAAGCCCATGCCGACCAGCAGCAGGGTGCCGGGAACCGGCACTTCACCGCCGGTGATCGGGTCACGCGCCCAAATGCTGATGTGCGAGATCGCATGGCCACCGAAGTCGTCAGTGTTCCAGTCGCCCGAGAGGCGATAGGGCTGGCTCAGATCAAAGCCGGCCAGCAGATTGAAGTTGAAGTCATAGACGGCCCAGCCGCCACCGCTCTTCTCATTGCCCGACTTGATGACAAAGGCCAAGTGGTCAAAGCTGCTGCGGTTGAAGATGCCGGCGGCTTCCAGCACATCCTTCACATTGGGCGCCACATCCAGGCGCCAGCTTCCGCCGGAGCCGTCGGTCGAGCTCATCGTGAACTTGATGACGTCCGCCATGTTCAAGGTGTTGCCACCGTTGAAGGACTGGGCGTAGTCCAGTTCGCCGTTGAAGCCTTGCATCCCACCCAGGAAGACCCAGCCCGGGTCATCGGCCTGGCCGTCACCGTCCAGGTCCTGCGGCACGTCGCCCCCCACCATGGTGAGGAACTGATAAGGCGGTACGTACTGGCTGCCCTTGAAGCTGCCGCCGTTCAGCAGTCCATCTTCCAGATAGCCCAGATTGGGGTCGGCACTTTCCAGCGGCCCGTCGTTGCCCGACATCACCCCGTAGCAACTGGTGGCGCTGAGGGCCCCCGGGAGCGCAACGGGGTTGGGCGCCAGATTGCTGGGCGCAGCGGCCGTGATGCGCACCGAGTCCAGGGTGCAGGGAGAGACCCATTCGGGAACGGTCGGCCCCCCGCCACCACCGCCATTGCCGCCGCCGTTTCCGCCCGGTGCGGCTGCGAGCCCGAGGCTGAAACCCGCGATGGCCAGCGCCACCGCTCCCCGTGCAAAGTGATTGAACTGCATGATCGACCTCCGGGTTGGGACAACCGGATAGACGCATATCACGCGCCAGTTACAACAAGTTGTTACGAAGCCAGATGTTTCTGTTGTGGCGCAGGCCCGGGGAAGCGCCAACTGTCAAAAAGGCCGACAAGCCGGCACGCCCGACCCGGCCGGCGCCGCCCGGCCCCCTTCAAATCGCCAGCGGATCCACATCGATGGCCCAGCGCGTCAGCCCCTTGTGCTGGCGCTTGAGCCCATGCAGCGCCGGGATCCAGGCCGCCAGCGCGCGCTGCAGCGGGGCGCGCTGCGGGCTTTCCACCAGCATCTGCCAGCGCCACTGGTTGGCCACCTTGGGCACCGGGTGGGGCACGGGGGG
>ERZ761602.7929-NODE-7929-length-10962-cov-3.267626_pt1 | contig 10962 bp, 11 predicted proteins | sample MGYA00512165_ERZ761602 | MGnify/ENA primary metagenome ERZ761602 (study PRJEB28899, sample SAMN02445085) | bioreactor sludge metagenome | biome: EBPR sludge; isolation source: Thorneside wastewater treatment plant | place: Australia: Brisbane, Thorneside... | reverse complement strand
CCCCTACCCCTTCCTCGACCCACGCGAGGAGCACGGCCCCGCGGGGGTTGCCGTCGCCGTCGCAGGGATCACGGTGTTCTTCCTGCTGCTGTTCGCCCTGGCTCGGTACGTCGACCGGCAGGCCCGGCCCACACCTCGGAGGTAGCGTCACGCCATGACCTCCGGCATCGACCCCACCGTCCCTCCCAGCGGCACCGGCTGCGTCGACTGCGACGCCGCGGGCGGCTGGTGGGTGCACCTGCGACGCTGCGCCCAGTGCGGGCACGTGGGCTGCTGCGACTCCTCCCCGGCCCAGCACGCCACCGCCCACTTCCGGGCCTCCGGGCACGCGGTGGTGCAGAGCTTCGAGCCGGGCGAGGACTGGTTCTGGGACTACTCGACCGAGGAGGGTCTCGCCGGCCCCGAGCTGGCACCACCGACCGCACGGCCGAGCGACCAGTCGGTGCCCGGCCCGGCCGGCCGAGTGCCCGCCGACTGGCGCCAGCACGTGCACTGAGCCAGCTGTAACTGAGTGTTCGGACATCTGGTTGGGTGCTTGAGCGCCCAACCAGATGTCCGAACACTCAGTTACAGCAACGGGTGTGGCGGGTGGGATCAGCCGATGGTCTGGGTCACCTGCCTCAGCCTGTCAGCCCCGCCAGGACGTCGCGAACCGATTCGAGGCCCGACCGCACCTCGGCGTACGACGTGGAGAGCGGGGAGAGCCCGATCCGCAACCCGTACGGGTCGCGATAGTCGGGGATCACGTCGCGCTCCCACAGCGCCGCCGTCGCCTCCCGCATCAACGGGTGGTTGAGCGTCACATGTCCGCCCCGGAGCTCGGCGACGCGAGGCGAGGCGACCTCCACCCCGACCGGGACCAGCAGCTCGTCGGCGATCTCGAGGACGTGGTCCGTCAGCCCGACCGACTTGTCCCGGATCGCGTCGATCCCCGCCTCGGCGACCAGCTCGACCATGTCGGCCAGCGCGAGCATCCCGACGATCGCGGGCGTCCCGGACAGGAATCGACGGATGCCGGCGGCGGGCACGTACGACGGCCCCATGAGGAACGGATCCTCGGCACCCATCCAGCCCTGGATCGGCTGGGTCAGCGTGCCCAGGTGGCGCTCGGCGACGTAGAGGAACGCCGGCGAGCCGGGGCCGCCGTTGAGGTACTTGTAAGTGCAGCCGACCGCGAGGTCGACGTTCCATGCGTCGAGCTGGACCGGGACCGAGCCGGCCGAGTGGCACAGGTCCCACAGCACCAGCGCGCCGGCCTCGTGGGCGATCCGGGTGAGCTCGGGCGCATCGGCCAGCCAAGCGGACCGGTAGGCCACGTGGTTGAGGACCACCAGCGCGGTCCGCGGCCCGACCACCTCGGCCAACTGGTCGGCGGAGACGCCGGCCGTGGTGTCGACCTCGATCCAGCGCAGGGTCAACCCCGCCTCGCGGGCGACGCCGTCGGCGACGTACCGATCCGTCGGGAACTGGTCACGATCGAGCACGATCTCGGTGCGTCCCGTCCCTGCCTGCTGTTGGGCGGCCACCGCCGCCCGCATCAGCTTGTAGAGCAGGACCGTGGTCGAGTCGCCGATGGCGACCTGGCCCGGTCCGGCCCCCAGACACACCTCGCCCAACCGGTCGCCCAGGGTGCGCGGCAGGTCGAACCACCGCTCGTCCCAGCCACGGATCAGCCGGCCGCCCCACTCGTGGTCGACGAACTCCGCGAGCCGCCGACCGGTCACCCTCAGGGGCCGCCCCAGGGAGTTGCCGTCGAAGTAGACCAACGGCGTCTCGGCGCCGACGAACCGGTCGCGGTAGGTCGCCAGCGGGTCGGCGGCATCGAGCTCAGCGGAGTCGGGCACGCGGCGACCTTAGACGACCGACGCCGGGCTCGGTCTCCGGAAGGTCACTGGAAGCTGACGAACCGCACCCGAGGGTTGATCCGGCGTACGTCGGCAGCCGACATGCGCCGGATGTCCTCGTCGTAGAAGAGCTTGAACCCCATGAAGAACTGCGCCGGGCGCGCGACGGCGTGATAGGTGTCGAGCTTCTGCCCCGGAGTGCCGAAGCCGTCGACGTGCTGGACCATCACCAGACCGCGGCGCTGCTTGATCTGCCCGATGTGGTCGATCATGTCGGTGCGGAACTGGTGCAGCACGAACAGCTTCTGGGGCAGCGCGTGGCGCTCGGTCAGGTCGCGCAACCACGCCGAGACGCGGTTGACCTCCGAGGCATCGACGGAGCCGATGCGGGTGCCGGGCACGCCGTGCTTGCCCATCCGCCACTCCGGGTCGAGGGCGAGCCCGACATAGGGATCCTTGAGCGCCCACGCCCAGCGCTTGGCCGCGGTGAGGAAGTCTGCGCGCCCCGGCTGGATGTCGAGGAGCAGGAGCGCATCGTGACGGTGCGCGGCGTCGATGTACTTCTGCACCTCGGCGCGCGGGATGTCGTGGGAGTAGTCGCCGCCCTTGCCGGCGTAGCGGTCGGCGATGGAGACGATCAGCTCGAAGACGATCTGGGTCGGCTGGTTGGCGCGTGCGAATGGCTTGGCCGCACGCTCCACCCGCCGGGCCATCTTGGTCGGGGAGGTCTCGCCGAGGACGCCGAGCGCGCCGGTCTGGGCGGTGCCGTAGTAGGCGACCAGGAACTTCCCGCCTCCGAAGATGCTGGTCGCACCGCCGGGCAGGGTGGCCGGCGGAGTGCTGGCAGGCGGGGTCTTCGCGGGTGGGGTGGCCGGAGTGCTGGCCGGCGGGGTGGCCGGCGGGGTGGCCGGCGGAGTGGCTCCGTCGGTCGAGGCGTGGGCCGTCTCCGAGAGCGCGGACGTCGACGAGACGCTGGTGCCGTTCTCGCGCATGGCGTCCCAGGCCGGCAACGCCGTCGCATCGGGCACGACGGCGGCCGTCCCGATCAGGGCGACGAGGGCCACGAGGACGCCGATGAGGGCGGCGCGTTCTGTCTTCTGCATCGCCAGCGAGAGTACGGGCCCAGACCAGCGATCGCCGAGTCCCGCGGGTTCTGGCCCACCCGGGCGGGGTCAGACCTCGCGGTCCGCCAACAGCGCGTCGAGGCGCGCATAGCCGTCGTTCACGCCGACCTCCATCCCCGAGGAAAGCATCCCGTCGCGGGCCTCGAAGCTCTCGAACAGCGAGACGGCGTGCAGCCGGGTGCGCCCGTCGCCGAGCTCCTCGAAGGTCAGCGTCTCGAGGGCGACCGCGTCGGGCAGCCCTTCCCAGGTGAAGGTCTGGACGAGCCGGTCGGCGCGAACGGTGTGGAAGCAGCCGCGGAAGCCGTGCTCCTGGCCCTGGAACACCGCGAGGTAGCGCCAACTGCCGCCGGAGCGCGCGTCCCAATGGTCGACCGTGATCTGGCTGCCTGCGGGTCCGGTCCAGCGCGCGAACACCTCCGCGTCGGTGTGTGCTCGGACCAGCTGCGCCGGCGTCGCGGCGAAGTCGCGGGTCATCCGGATCACGGGCAGGTCGGACGGCGCCGCGATCGTGGTGGTGCCGTCTGCGGTGGTCGTGGTGGTGGTGGTGGTCATGCGGTCTCTCCTCGTCGGGACGCGTGGGTGTCCTGGGTGTCGTGGGTGCCGTGGTTGTCGTGGGACTCGTCAAGCTGCGCCAAGACGTCGTCGAGCCTCTGGTAGCGGGCCTCGGCCTCGCGGCGGTAGCGCTCGATCCACTTGGTCATCAGGTCGAACACCTCCGCCTCGAGATGCACCGGCCGGCGCTGGGCGTCGCGGCCGCGGGTCACCAGTCCGGCGCCCTCGAGCACCTTCAGGTGCTTCGAGACCGCCTGCATGCTGACGTCGTACGGCGCCGCCAGCTCGCCCACCGTGGCGTCACCCGCACACAGGCGGGCGACCATGTCACGCCGGGTCGGATCGGCCAGGGCCGCGAAGACGTAGGACAGCTGGTCGGTCATCGGTTCCTCTCGTACTCAACCGAAGGGTTGAATACGAGGACGGTGTCATGCCAGCTCTGCTTTGTCAACCACTTGGTTGAGGACAGCGGCGGATGGGTCCCCGGACCAATCCGGCAACCGAACTCAGCCGGTGACGGCTCCATCCGCAGCGGAGGAGACCAGCTTGCGGTACTTCGCGAGCACGCCGGTGGTGTACTTCGGCGGGAGTGGCGACCAGCCGTCACGGCGCGACTCCCAGTCCTCCCCCATCTCGACCTCGAGCGAGCGGTTGAGTACGTCGAGGGTGATCTGGTCGCCGTCGCGCAGGAAGGCGATCGGGCCGCCGTCCACGGCCTCGGGGGCGATGTGGCCGACGCAGAGGCCGGTCGTGCCGCCCGAGAACCGGCCGTCGGTGATGAGCAGGACGTCCTTGCCGAGGCCGGCGCCCTTGATGGCGCCGGTGATCGCCAGCATCTCGCGCATGCCGGGACCGCCCTTGGGGCCCTCGTAGCGGATGACCACGACGTCGCCCGCGGTGATCGTCCCGGCCTCGAGGGCATCCATCGCCGCCCGTTCGCCGTCGAAGACCCGCGCCGTACCGGTGAAGACGGACTCGTCGAACCCCGCCGACTTCACCACCGCGCCCTCGGGGGCCAGCGATCCCTTGAGGATCGTCAGGCCACCGGTGGCGTGGATCGGCCGGTCCAGCGAACGCAGCACGTCGTCGTCCAGCGGCGGCGGCGCCAGCGAGGCGAGGTTCTCGGCCATCGTCTGACCGGTCACGGTGAGGACGTCGCCGTGCATCAGCCCCGCGTCGAGCAGCGCCTTCATCACCACGGGGATCCCACCGACCTTGTCGACGTCGTTCATCACGTAGCGACCGAACGGCTTGAGGTCGCCGAGGTGAGGCACCTTGTCGCCGACCCGGTTGAAGTCGTCGATGGTCAACTCGACCTCTGCCTCGCGGGCCATGGCCAGCAGGTGGAGCACGGCGTTGGTCGACCCGCCCAGCGCCATGACGACGGTGATGGCGTTCTCGAACGCCTCGCGGGTCATGATCTGGCGCGCGGTGATGCCCTGGCGGAGCAGCCCGACCACGGCCTCCCCCGAGCGGTGCGCGAAGCCGTCGCGGCGGCGGTCGACGGCCGGCGGCGCGGCCGAGCCGGGCAGCGACATGCCGATCGCCTCGGCGACGGCGGCCATCGTGTTGGCGGTGTACATCCCGCCGCAGGCGCCCTCGCCGGGACAGATCGCCCGCTCGACCCGGTCGACCTCCTCGCGGGAGATCTTGCCGGCCAGGCACGCACCGACCGCCTCGAAGGCGTCGATGATCGTGACGTCCCGGCCGTCCACCTGGCCGGGCATGATCGAGCCGGCGTAGAGGAAGACGCTGGCGAGGTCGAGGCGCGCCGCGGCCATCAACATGCCCGGCAGCGACTTGTCGCAGCCGGCGAGCAGCACCGAGCCGTCCATCCGCTCGGCGCTCATCACGGTCTCGACCGAGTCGGCGATGATCTCGCGGCTGACCAGCGAGAAGTGCATGCCCTCGTGGCCCATCGAGATCCCGTCGGAGACCGAGATCGTGCCGAACTCCATCGGGAAGCCCCCGGCCGCGTGCACGCCGTGCTTCACGGCCTGCGCGAGCCGCTGCAGCGACAGGTTGCACGGGGTGATCTCGTTCCACGACGACGCGACCCCGATCTGCGGCTTGGCGAAGTCGTCGTCGCCCATGCCTACCGCCCGCAGCATCCCGCGGGCGGCGGCCCGCTCGAGGCCATCGGTGACGTCGCGGGAGCGGGGCTTGATGTCGGGCGTGCCCTCGGTCTGCTGAGCCATGAGCCGAGCGTACGGCGCACCGCGGGTCGCGCTGCCAGCAGCGTCACGATGTGACCAGGCGGCCGCGGAAGCTCCGGGCTACCGGGGTATCGACGCCGCCCGCACCACCAGGACGTCGGGCAGGTTGGCAACCACCTGACGCCAGCTCTCGCCGGAGTCGGCAGAGGCCCAGACCGAGCCGTTGCGCGCACCGACGTACAGGCCAGCAGCGTCGTGGTCGTCGGCGCACATCGCGTCGCGCATCACGCCGACCCAGAACCCGTCGGGCAGTCCGTCGCCGAGCTCGGCCCAGCTCTCGCCGGCGTCCTGCGAGCGCCAGACCCGCGCGCGGCCCTCGGGCGGGTAGCGCCGGTCGCCGCCGTTGATCGGGAAGAGGAAGACCGTGTCGGGCTCGTGCGGGTGGACGACCACCGGGAACCCGAAGTCGGCGGGCAGGCCGTCGCCGATGTAGGTCCACGAGCCGGCGTGATCATCGGAGCGATAGACGCCGCCGTGGTTCTGCAGGTAGAGCCGGTCGGGCCGCGACGGATGGCGGGTCACCTTGTGCACACACTGGCCGAACGGCGGGTACTGCTGGCCCTCGGGCAGGAACTCCGCCCGGATGCCCTCGTTGCGCGGCTCCCACGAGTCGCCGCCGTCGGAGGTCTGGTAGACGCCGCCGGTGGAGATCGCCACCGTCACCGAGTGGGGGTCGTCGGGGTGCGGCAGGATCGTGTGGAACGCCTGGCCGCCGAAGCCGGCGTCCCACTCCAGCCGGTGCGGGTGGTCCCAGAGCTTCTGCTCGAGGGCGAAGGTCTCTCCGGCGTCCGTCGAACGCCACACGGCACCGGGCTCGGTTCCCGCCCAGATCGTGTCGCGCTCGTACCCGGGTGCCAACTGCCAGATCCGCTCGACGCTCGCGCCGGCGCCCTCCGGGAAACGGATCCCGCCGTCGGTCCCCTCCCGCCAGGTCTCACCCAGGTCGTCGGAGCGTCGCACCCGCGGCCCCAGCCAACTCGAGGACGCGCCGGCGAACAGCCGGGTGGCGTCGTGCCGGGTGTCGACCAGGCAGCTGTAGACCTCCTCCATATCGAAGTGCGGGCCGGTGAAGGTCCACTCCTCCCGCGCCTCGTCGGAGTGTCCGACCCAGAGACCCTTGCGGGTCCCGACCATGAGTACGGTTGCGGTCCGGGTGCGCGTAGTGGCCATGGTGGGCATCCTCGTCTCGTCGTCGGCGGCCGTCGATAGGTTGACCCGGTGGCGGATCGGGACTCATCGGTGCCGCTCTCCCCGATCTGGCTGGTGCTGCTCGGCATCCTCTCCGTCCAGTTCGGTGCCGCCGTGGCCAAGACGCTGTTCGACGAGGTGTCGCCGACCACGATCGTGTGGCTGCGGCTGGTCACCAGCGCGGTGGTGCTGGTGGCCATCGCCCGCCCGGCGCTGCGTGGTCGGACCCGCATCGACTGGCAGGTGATGCTGGCGTTCGGCCTGGCCCTCGGCCTGATGAACTGGTCCTTCTATCAGGCCATGGCGCGGATCCCGATCGGGCTGGCGGTGACCATCGAGTTCATCGGGCCACTCACCCTGGCCGTGTTCGGGTCGCGGCGGGCGCGCGACCTGATCTGGGTGGCGCTGGCCGGTCTGGGTGTCGTCCTGCTCGGCGTCCAGCCCGGTGCGCTCAACTGGGCCGGAGTCGGCTTCGCACTGCTCGCCGCGGCCACGTGGGCGGCGTACATCCTGCTCAGCGCACAGACCGGCCGCCGCTGGCAGGGGGTCGACGGCCTCGCGCTCGCGAGCGTCGTGGCCACCCTGCTGCTCAGCCCGCTCACCTTCGGCCAGTACGCCGACCAGTTGGTCGACGCGCGGATCCTGCTGCTGGGCGCGCTGGTCGGCCTCCTCAGTTCGGTGATCCCCTACACCTGCGAACTCGTCGCTCTGCGGTCGCTGCGGCCGGCGGTGTTCAGCATCCTGATGAGCCTTGAACCGGCCGTGGCCGCGCTGGCCGCGTTCGTGGTGGTCGGCGAGGTGCTGGAGCCGCTCCAGCTGGTCGCCATGGCGTGCGTCGTGGTCGCCAGTGTCGGCGCGACCCGGTCGGGCGCCACGATCTCCGAGCCCGTTCCGGACTAGAGCACTCTCAGGTGATTCAGCAAGATCTCAGCTTTATTCACGTTCTCTTCACGTCCAGGAGATGACGTGCGCCCCCGAGATGGCTAGCGTCGTACCCACTCCTCTTCGCCCCCATGTCAGGAGTGCCTCCCATGGCCCCGCTCAACCCCGTGTCACTCGTGCTCGAGCGCGTGCACACCTGGTCCGTCGAGTCCCAGCTGGGTGCCCGCCGCAACGCGATGGTTGCGAGCACCGCCCTGGCCGCTCGACGTGCTGAACGCGAGGACGTGGCGCGCTACCTGGACGCCTTGGAGCCCCGCGACCAGGTGCTCCGGGTGGCGGTCGGCGCGCGCCGCTGACCGGACGCCCAACCCGAGACTCGTCGGCACGTCCTTCAGGCCGCTGACCGACGCTCCGGCACAATCGAGGGCATGCCGACCTCTGCGGCCCGAATCGCTCCCGCCCCGACCATCGCCTACCGCGACGTCCTCTCCGACGACGGCACCCGGCTGAGGGCGTGGACCAACGACCCGGACGGGACCATCGACGGGCCGACCGTGCTGCTCTGCAACGGGCTCGGGACCGGACCGTGGTGCTGGCCGGCGCTCCTGCGTCCCGACTGCCAGGTGCGGGTCGTCTCCTGGAACCACCGCGGCACCGGCGGCTCGGCTCGGCCGGCCGACCCGGCGCACTGCGGGATCGAGGCGTTCGTCGAGGACGCACTCTCCGTGATGGACCACTTCGGGATCGACCAGGCCCCCGTCATGGGGTGGTCGATGGGCGTCAACACCATGTTCGAGTTGGTGTTCCGCCACCCCGAGCGGGTCACCGGCCTGTTCGCCGTGGCCGGCGTCCCCGGTGACACCTTCGCCACCATGCTGGCGCCGTTCCGACTGCCCCGCGCGATCGCCCGCGGGCTGACCGTCAGCTTCGCCCGCACTCTCGAGGTCGCCGGCCGGGTCATCACTCCGGTGACCACTCGACTGCCCGTAGGCCCCAAGGCCATCGCGGTGCTCACCCACAGCGGCTTCATGTTCCCCGTCCCGGACTCCGAGGGCGCGGCGCACGCCGTACGCGAGTTCCTCACCACCCCGGTCGACTGGTTCATGCACCTGGCCATCGCCACCTCCGAGCACGGCCGGGTGTCGCTGAGCAAGGTCGGAGTTCCGGTCGCGTTCGTCGCGGCGCGCTGGGATGTGCTCTCCGGCTCGCGCGACATGCGGTCGGCGGCGGCGCGGATCGACGCGGCGACGTACGTCGAGCTCAACGGCAGCCACTTCGTCCAGATGGAGCAGCCGGACCAGGTGCACGCCCTGCTGCTGGAGTTCCTGGACCGGGTCAGCACCTGATGCGTCGGGCCCTGGTGACCGTGGCCGCGCTCGCGCTCGCGGCCGGCTGCTCGCAGGGCGGCGACGACAGTACGACGGACGGTGACGGCTCGGCGCCGACCGAGACGGCCACGGCGGGCACGTCGGGGCCCGCGCCGGAGGTGATCGGCACCGTCGCCACCGGGCTTGAGGTCCCGTGGGGCGTGGCGTTCCTGCCCGACGGCGACGCCGTCGTGACCGAGCGCGACTCCGCCCGGGTGCTCACCATCTCCGGCCCGGACCACACGGTCACCGAGGTCGGCACGATCGGGGAGGCGGCACCGCAAGGCGAGGGCGGACTGCTGGGCGTCGCCGTCTCGCCGTCGTACGACGAGGACCACACGCTCTACTTCTACGTCAGCAGTGACTCCGACAACCGCATCGTCACCGCGGTCCTCGAGGACGGCCGGCTCGGTCCGACCACGCCGATCCTCACCGGCATCCCGCTCGGCGGCATCCACGACGGCGGCCGGCTGGCGTTCGGGCCCGACGGAATGCTGTACGCCTCCACCGGCGAGACCGGCGACGGTGAGATCGCCCAGGATCGCGACAGCCTCGGAGGCAAGATCCTGCGGCTCACCCCCGAGGGAGAGCCGGCGCCGGGCAACCCGTTCGACTCCGAGGTCTGGTCGCTCGGACACCGCAACGTCCAGGGGCTCGCCTTCGCCGACGATCAGCTGTGGGCCTCCGAGTTCGGTCAGAACACCTTCGACGAACTCAACCGCATCGACGCCGGCGCCAACTACGGCTGGCCGACATACGAAGGCACCGGCGGCACCGCCGACGGCTACACCGACCCACTCGCGACCTGGAGCACCGACGTCGCCTCGCCCTCCGGACTCGCCTATCTCGACGAGGCGCTCTGGATGGCCGCGCTCCGAGGCAACCGGCTCTGGAAGATTCCGGTGAATGCCGACCAGTCGGCGGGCCAACCCGAGGCCTACTTCGTCGGCGAGTACGGCCGGATGCGCACCGTCGTCGCTGCCCCCGACGGCAACCTGTGGGTCACCACCAGCAACCGGGACGGCCGCGGCGATCCCGCCGACGACGATGACCAGATCCTGCTGGTGAGTCCGGGGGCTTAGACGGTCGTGCCCACCACGGTCGCGCGCTTGGCGGCTCGCCGCAGCGTGGTCAGCACGGCGGGTCCGACGATCACGATCGCGAGCGCATTGGTGATGGCCCGGCCGGTGTCGAAGGAGCCGGTCGAGGTGATCAGCGTGTACGCCGCGAACCGCTGCAGGTTCTCGGCCAGGGCGGCGGACGGGTCGAAGGAGAGTGGCGTCTGCTCGTGGCCGGGGACCACGATGCCGAGCAGGAAGGGCCACCCGGACAGGTTCATCAGCAGGCCGTAGGCGTAGGCCGCGAAGACGCCGTACGTCGCCAGCATGACGATCTCGGCGCGCCCGGTGACCCGGCGAGGCAGCAGGCCGGCGCCCATGCCGACCCAGGCCGAGACGAGCATCTGGAACGGCAGCCAGGGGCCGACGCCCGCGGTGAGCAGTGCGGAGGCGAAGAGTGAGGTGACCCCGAGCACGAAGCCGAACCCCGGCCCGAAGACCCGCCCGGCGAGGATCAGCAGGAAGAACACCAGTTCGACACCGCCGGTCCCGGCCGAGAGCCCCCGCAGGATCGCGATCACCGCCGAGAGCACCCCGAGGACCGCGAGCACCCGGGTGTCGAGGCCACCCTGGGACAACTCGGCCAGCATCACCGCGATGACGACCGGCAACAGGGCCAGGAACAGGAACGGCGGGTCGACCCGCTCGGCCGGCTGGACCCGCAGCAGCAG
>ERZ761602.7928-NODE-7928-length-10962-cov-3.574493_pt1 | contig 10962 bp, 13 predicted proteins | sample MGYA00512165_ERZ761602 | MGnify/ENA primary metagenome ERZ761602 (study PRJEB28899, sample SAMN02445085) | bioreactor sludge metagenome | biome: EBPR sludge; isolation source: Thorneside wastewater treatment plant | place: Australia: Brisbane, Thorneside... | reverse complement strand
ACGGTGGCGCCGTCATTCGGACACCGAATCGTCTCGTCCTTGGGCTGCACCACGACGAACTCTGCCGGGACGACGTCGAGATACTCGCAGCCGTCCGAGAAGCAGACGGTCTGCATCTCCGCGCCGCAGAGCGGGCACTCGCGCTTCTCCGCGGGGAGCTCGTTCTTGCGCTCCACACGGCGCGGTTTGGACCGCTTCACGATGCCCGAGTCATAGCTTGCAGAAGGGTCTTGCAGCCCACCTCAAACTCTTCCGGGAGCTCGGGATAGCGCGGGTCGCGACTGCCGTACCTGCAAGTCATGACGTAGACAAGCTGCTCGACTCGCATTATGCGATAGTGCGTTACGAATATGTATCCGGGTTCTTCCGAAGCGATCCGTACCCGGGCTTCGTCGTCATATCGTGCGGTTTGCGCCCTTTGGGCACCATAGGACAATGCCGTTTCGCGGATGAGCGCAGCAACCTCCTCTATCGTGCGGTCCGCGATGGGGCGCCGGACGGAGAGGGTCAAGTAGTGTACATCAGGGTGAATTGGCGCGCTCCAAGTCGACTCGTCTGGTTCCTTGTGCCAGGACCTCGGGACGAGGAACTGGATCTCGTTCTCGCGTACTACGAGAAATTCGTCAGGGGCAGGCGGCAAGGTCGGCGAGCGGAATTCCTGTTCGGTAGGCGTAAGGAAGCGCGCCGCTGACCGGGTATCTTCGAAGTTAGCTGATGGCCCACACGCGAGCGCGCTGGTTCCCAGCACGAGCGCGGAAAGTATCTGGGCTCCCGGGGCTCTCAGCAGAATGCTCATGCACGCGAGTATGCCACGTTGTCGGTGTCGCGGGGACCAGCAAGCCCGAGTTCCGCCGTGAGGGCGGAGTTCGGCCGTGAACGCCGTGGTACTGGAGTGGGCCCCCCAGGGTTGACTTAGGGACGTGGCCGTAGAGCGAGTGAGGCACCGACGCAACCCGTTGCTGGCGCTTCCCCGAAGACGGGGCGCGGCGTGAGCCTGAGCGCCGGGGCTTGTTGCGCAGAGGAGACGGCGCTACAATTCTCCAGGTGCGCGGGGAAACGTTGACGCTGCTGTTTCTTCTCGGATGTTCCAGAGTCGAGACCAACCTCCCATGCGCGCCGGGTGAGCAGCGTTCGTGCAGCTGTCCCGACGGCTTTGGGGCCGTGCAAGTCTGCGACGCTGAGGGCACGGCCTTCGGCGCGTGCGCTTGTGGCACGGGGACGGCGAACTCGGCGACGTCCTCGAACACGGGCTCAGGCGCAGACGGAGGCGGCGGATCCGGCCCATGTACTCCCGGCGAGGTCGTCGCCTGTTACACCGGCCCGTCGGGGACGCAGGACGTGGGTATTTGCCAAGCGGGCACCGCGACCTGTCAGCCGGACGGAACGCCCGGTACCTGCGACGGCGAAGTAGTCCCGGGGTCGGAGGATTGTCAGACCCCCGAAGACGAGAACTGCGATGGTGCAACACCTGCCTGCGAGCCGCCGTGGAGCCTGTCGTTCACGACGAACGCCGACTACGCGCCCGGGTTCCTCGCGACCGACAGTGCGGGAAACGTGTACCTGGCAGGGACGTTCACGGGCTCGCTCGACTTTGGCGGTGGGCCACTCAACGCGGTAGGCACCGCGGACATCTTCGTGGCCAAGTTCACCGGGGCGGGGGCTCCCGTCTGGAGCAAGGCGTTCGGTGAACCGCTCGACCCGCTCTTCTTAACCGGGATGGATGTCGACATCAACGGCAACATTGCGCTTGCGGGCATCTTCTACGAGCAGCTGGACCTGGGCGGAGGCATGCTCAGCACCGACACCAGCGCGGCCTTCGTGGCCATGCTCGATACAGATGGCGATCACGTCTGGAGCGCCGCGGCCGAGGGCAACGTGTCGTGGGCTCTGCCGATCGCTTTCGACGTTCAGGGGAACGTGACGTACGGCGCACTCTTCAGCGGTTCGATCTTCTTTGGCGGCGCGGACGTGCACATGGGGTCGGGAACTGCTTTTGCGCGGTTCTCGAACACGGGGACATTCCTCGCGTCTGAGGGCTACGCCGATTGCTCGCCCAACTCCACGCCTGTTGGCCTTGACGTCGCACCGAACGGCGACATCCGGTTCATGGTGCGCGCTCCGTACAACGGCGGTTGTGACTGGGGTGGTGGTCCGGTCCCGCCCGGCCCGGGGATCGGCGTAGCAGGGCTTGGTTCCGACTTCTCGGCCAGCTACAGCGACGTCTTCTCCGGGGTGAACATCGACGCACCCTACAGTGTCGCGTCGGGGCCGAACGGCGAGGTTGCGCTCACGGTTACTTCGGGTGGGCCCGTAAACTTCGCTGGCACCGTGGTCGACTCCGGCTCGACTGCGCAAACCGGACTGCTCGCGGTGCTCGAGCCTACCGGTGAGCTCCGCTATGGGAAGTACTTCGAAGGCGTCGCCAACTCGGCCGGCACTCGCCTCGCGCGCCCGCAGTTTACTGCAGCGACCGGCGAGGTCGCCGTCCACGGCAGCATGTTCGCTGCCTCGGTCATCGGGGGCAGCACGCTCACGCCGATCGGCACGCGAGACTCTCTGCTGATCCAGCTGAGTCCGACTGGCGCAGTGACCGGCTCGAACCAGTATGGTGCGCCGGGCGTTGAGACCGAAGGCTGGACGATGGCCATGGCGTCCGGTGGATTGATCCTGGCCGGCCGATACTCGGGCGGCCCGGGCGGTCCTGACTTCGGTCAGGGGCCGCTACCCGGCGCGGGCGAGTTCCGGGGGTTCCTTGCACTGGTCCAGCTGTAGCGTCGCCGCAACTCGTTCGAGTTCTCCGAGCCCGACTCCAGGACCTTTGGCGCGAAGATGCTCACGCGCGAAGTCCGCGACACACAGCTTGGCAGTAGCACGCGCGCTCCGTTCGCACGCGGAAGGATGAAAAAAAGCAACCCTGATCCGCTACGCCAGATTCTCGTAGTCGTCTTCAGCCGTTCCCCCCTCGCCTCTTCCCGCTACGAGTGACCCTGCCCGAGCAGGCCCCTATGGGAGCCGTGTTGCGGCGGATGGGGTCTAGGTCTGCTCTCCCGTGCGTTGACTCAGCAGCGTCGTCGCTCAGCCAGTAGGCGGCCAAATCACACCATAGTTTCGCGGGATCGGCGACCACATCGGGGCTGCCTATTTGCCCAACCGCGGTCGTCGGCCAGACCCTTCGTTGCACACACCGAAAAGTACCGGAGGATCCGCCGTCATGCCTGACAGTCTCGACAGGTTGGTTCGGGAGGGTCAGGCCGCCCGAGCCGGTCTTGGAGCCTTCGCAAGCGGCGGTAGAAGCGATCAGCGCCTGCGTGATCACGAGCAAGCCAATCCATCGCATGGGGCCTCCTTGGTCGTCCGGTCGGCCGGCCGGCCGAATTTTTCGATGCAAGGACGGGTCCGCACACCGCTGCCGCTGACAGCGGAAATGATCCGGAAAACAATTAGATATTTGGTGTTGGTCGGACCGCGCGCTGGATCACTTCACCTGAGTGACGCGGGATCCATTCGCGCGCAACACGACCCGCAGGCCGAAATGGTCGGAGGCGAACGTGCGACGCCCGTCGAGGGGGCGATCGAGGACGATCTGGCACGCGTCGGCGGTCACGTGCTGCGCTCGGGGCGCGTGTAGCGGCTTCTGCCCTCGTGTCTGGGGACTCCGCATGCTCGACGCGTTGGTGCACTTGGTTGAGAAGCCGATCCTCGCGTGCTCGCGCCCGCAAGCCCGGGGGCGTCCTCGCGGTCGCGTCGGCGTAGCTTCTAAGGCGCGCGACCCGCCGTCGGAGCAGTTCGGCGGTCGAGGATCAGGCCGCCCCGGCGCCACGACGGGATGACCTCCGACGCTTGCGGACCGGGCGCAGAAGGGGCTGAGCGAACAAGCCATACCCCTTGCTCCGTTGCGTGCGGAGCATCCAACGCACCGACCCCAACTTTCGGCGAAGCGCTCGCACCAGGGAGTCCAGACAGTTCTCCTCGGGCACCTCGCCCAACCAAATGGAATCAAACAAAACTTGTCTCGCGATGTAGCTGTTCGGACTCCTCACCAACTCTTGGAACAAGAGCGCCTGCTGCGTGGAAAGGTCCGTCGTCCCCTCTGGACGCCGCAGAGTCAGCCGATCCCGGTCGAAAGCTACGGGACCGAAGGTGACGCGATGCGACTGACGGCGACGAAGCACCGCGTTTAGCTGAGCTACGAGCTCCCGGGGGCCCAGGGGCTTTTTCAGGTAGAGCCACGCACCGCCGTCCAGCGTCTCGACGATGTGATCTTCCGACGCCGCAGTGGACGCGACGACGAAGGGGGTCGACTCGGCCGGGCTGGCTGCCTGAAGAAGCTGCAAGCCATCGCCGTCCGGCAGACGTCGATCGAGCAAGATCACGTCGAACGGCTGCTCGGCCAACGCCTCCTCCGCCTGGCGAAGGAATTCGCAGACGACCACGGTATAGCCGGCGCGGCTTAGGGAAGGTAGGCAAGACACGCGCAGTTGCCGATCATGCTCAACCCAGAGAAGCCGCATCACGCCTCCCGCAGAGTGTGACTCTAAGGCGCACCCGGGAAACACGCAACGGCTCACCCGCCGCGTGAACTCTGATCGACCCGACAGTTTGCCCTTAGCACCAATCTGTCCGGCCCGACAGACTGCGCCGGGGCGTTCACGACTTCGCGACGCATAACAACCGCCGAAACAGTAGATCGAGCGTCGGCGGTGGATTTCTGTCCAATACGTCAGGCATTCCGCACGAAGCTGTCTCAGAATGGCTCGCGCTCGGGGGGTTACCCGATGCAACGGAACACCGAGCTACCACGTGGCGTACACCCACCTTCTGCAGGACTGGACGCGGATCAAGAGCGCATCGACCTCTACGATGGTCCAGTCCGCCGACCGTTGGGTCGACGTAAGCCGCTACCGCGACCTCACGGCTTTCGTGTCCGTGGCAGGACACACCGGAGACCCCGACCTGGCGATCCAGACCGCACCGGGGCCCGACGCCGGGCTCTTCCGGACGCTGGGTCCGGCGATCAAGCTGGCCAGTCCCGAGCAAATCGAGCCGCGCCCGTTCGAGACGACGAGCGTTCCCCTCGCCAAGTACCTACGGTGGGCGATCATTCCGGCGGGTGTTGGCTTCGACGTCACGTTCCGAGTCTATCTCTCGTACACCCTGCAGTACGGCGAACCGGTCCCGATCACGACCGCGAGCTCGATCTCGCCCATCTACCGGCGCGTCATGCAGGAGCTCACTCACGTCCGAGGCCTGGCCCGAGCGACCACCATCCAGTCCGAGACGGACTGGCTTGATCTGGAGCCCTACGAAGACCTCAAGGTGTCCGTCTGGTGCACCCAGGCGACAACAACCGACGCTGGTACGACTCTGACGATCAGCACGGCACCAGCGCCACAACAGAACCTCTTTCAGTCCATGGGTGCCGTGACGCTGGTCCCGAACAGCCTGAGCACGCTGACCTTCAAGTACGCTACCGCCGCGGTGCCGCTCTCTCGTTTCATCCGCTGGAGCGTGGTTCACGCGACACAAAGCTATACAGCGCAGTTCTACGTTGTCATCGCCGCATCCAAACGCGGCGCCATCCTCCCGCGGCAGTACTCTCTCCTGAACCCTCAGGAGTCGTGCTAATGGCCTACTTCCATTTGTTTCAGGACTGGACGGCCATCCAGGCTGCAGCGAGTCAAGTTGTCACCCAGGCCGGCATCTACTGGTTCGACGCAGGCGGATACCGCGACCTCGACTTTCACATACGAACCGCCGCCGTGAGCGGCAGCCCGTTCTTCACGCTAGAGGCGAGCCCCTCGCTGAACGATGAGCTGTTCAAGACCCTCACTACCCAGGCCGTCGCCGCAAACACAACTTATCGCAAGCTGATTCCGTACGACACAGCCAGCGTCCCAAACGCCCGTTACGTGCGTTGGAAGCTCGAGAGCGCCACAGGTGCCGCATTCAGCGCCACTTTTCAGCTGTTCTTGGGCGGAACCCTGCAATACGGCTCGCCATTCGGCCCCGCCCCTGACGCACCGATCGTCATGCAGGATTGGACGACGCTCCGGATAGCGGCGTCGACAACCGCCACCCAGTCAGAGCCAGAGTGGATGGACCTGCAACACTTCCAAGGTGTGGAGTTCTACGTCCAGGCGGGCAACATCACTGGCACGCCCAGCATAAGCTTCCAGACGGCACCCGCGCCTGACGACGCGCTGTTCAAGCATTTAATCGGAACGGCACCGACTTCCAACTCCGTACAGCGCGTCCTCGTCAACGATGCTACTTACAACCCCCCCTTCGTGGGCGCGCTGTCGCGCTATGCTAGGTGGACTGCGACAGCCGGCGGATCACCAGCAATCTTGACGTTCAAAATCTTGACGTGCCCCAAGACACGGGGCGCGATACTGCAACCACAATCGCGACTACCATTGGAGAAAAAATGGCATACGTAACCTTGATGCAGGACTGGATCACAATTCAGACCTCCGGCGCCTCCACTGTCATTCAGAATGAGGAGCAGTGGCTCGATATGGCCGACTTCCTGGACCTTTCCATCCAGATCTCGACCCAAAACATTTCAGGAACGAGCCCGGTTCTTTCCTTCAAGACATCCCCATCAAAGGATGAGGCACTCTTTCAGACTATGAGCAGCGCAACCTTCGCTTTGACCTCCAGCTCAAACCCTGCGCCGGTCGTCGTCAAGTACGCGTCCGCCGCGGTGCCACTTGCCAGGTACGTTCGCTGGGAGCTGAGCGGAACCGGAGTCACTGCGACGTTTCGAATCTACGTGGCTGGGACAACCCAGGGCGCGATTCTTCGATAGGTCGGGGCGGCGACTAGCGGTTCAAAGCCACGAAGGAGAAGGGCACGCGCCTTGACTCGCGCAGAAACGAGGTGAGGGATCATGTCAGTCGAAGCTCGCCCATTCAATGTTGCCTGCAATCTGAGCTGCACCTACTGCTACCAAGAGCCACAAAGACAAGCCGGCAACGTGGTCACGGCGTACAACTTTCGCGCGATGAAGCGAAGACTTCTGGAGATCGGACAACCCTTTGCACTCTTCGGTGGCGAAGCAACACTGCTTCCAATCGCAGAACTGGAGCGTTTCCTCTCGCTTTCTCACCGCCGATTTCGCACCAGCAGCATCCAGACAAACGGCACAGCACTGTCGAGCGAACACATTGCGCTCTTCAAGAAGTACAACACCAGTGTGGGAATTTCTCTCGACGGACCAGGAGAACTCAATGATCCGAGATGGGCAGGGACACTCGAACGCACCAGGGCTCTCACCGAGGCAAGCAACACAATCCTGAGGAGAATGCTCGAGGAGGGGCTGAGCAGTGGCCTGATTTTCACACTGCACAGAGCCAATGCAAGCCCGGCGAGACTGCCCCGGTTAGTCGACTGGCTTCGCGAACTCCGAGAGTGCGGACTAAAGTTTGCGCGTGCACACCTCTTGGAGGTGGAATCCGACGAAATGCGGAGGGAGCTGGCGTTGACGACCGACGAGAACGTCAGTGCGCTGCGGGCACTGGCAGAGCTTCGCGAAACGGGGCTCGACTTGGACTTGTTCTCGGACATGCGCCAGCTTCTACTTGGGCGAGACCAGCGCGTGGCATGCACCTGGAGTTCATGCGATCCGTACTCCACAGCCGCAGTGATGGGTGTCGAAGCGGAGGGCGAGCTCAGCAACTGCGGCAGAGCGAGCAAGAATGGCATCGACTATCTCAAGTCGCGCGTCGCGGGATACGAGCGCCAGCTTGCGCTGTACGCCACGCCGCAGTCCGCTGGCGGGTGCGCCGAGTGTCGCTTCTTTCTCATGTGTAAGGGTCAGTGCCCCGGCACTGCGATTAACGGCGACTGGCGCAACCGATCCGAGCACTGCGAAGTCTATAAGGTGATCTTCGAGGATCTCGAGGTAGAGCTTGTCCAGAATGGCGACGAGCCTATATCGCTGAACGTCCAAGTGCGCCAATTTTTGGAAGAGCAAATGCTGCGGCTCTGGTCGCAGGGAAGAAACACCTCCCTACAAGCACTAATCGAGCGGACGCTCCAGTCAACACTCGCGGAGGCAGACGATGAATGAGCTGTCTCCTGACCGTGCCATCCTTCCTTTTCGGCTTCCCGACGTGGTTCGTCACTCGTGGTCTAGTCTCATGGCAGAGGAGGTCTGGAGCTTTCGCTTCAAGCGTGCGGCCTTCGCTTTTCGTCGCGCTGAGATCCAAAGTGTACGAGAGCTGCTGCGACCGTGCGCGCTTGTGTATGTACGAACGAGCGAAGTCGCAGCGCTAATGCAGAGGGTTGCGAAGGGGCTGGAGGTCACCCCGCTCGCCGGGACCGATGACGGTCAGATTCGAGTCGTCGTCAGCAGGTCATCGGCGTGCGCCCAGCGGTTCGCCGAAGCATGGTACGGCAACGACCATTCTGTAGTCGGCCGGATGCTTGGGTATCCCGAGTGCTGCATTGGACGCTTCGTCGAATTGTGGTGCAACCGTGAACAAATTGATACGATTTGGGAGATGGCAGTGGCGACGAACGGGGCCTCTCTGGAAGGGAGGACGATCGACCTCCAACAGAATCGAATAACTAATCCGATGCTGCGACTGCTCGGTCCGCGCTACTGTCCCCACCTGCCGTGCTCCTTCACCTGCCCGGACTCCATCGCAAGCGGAAGTCAGTTTCGCGAGCTTCTGCGCCTCCTCGGCTTTGTTGACGAGGTTGGCTCAATAGACGAGGCCTTGTCCTGGCCCTGCGAATGGTCGGGCCTGCACGGAATTGCTGAGGTTCGGTTTCCCGTGGGGCGGCTGGTTATGCGCACTGATCCCACTGCTGAGGAGTTCAAGGTGCGGCTGGCGAGCGATGTTCTCCCTGATCTAGCATCTCGGGGGCTTACGTTCCCCAATAACCAGGTAGCATCACGTCGCGCTCACCGCGACCGTCTCGTGGAGCTGAGGAGAATCGATGACGAGCAACCTTCAATTCACGAGCTGAACGGATTCGCTACTGCGCGAACCATGGAGATTAATCACTTTGCCGTGGAGCGTGCCGTCCGAGCGGCAATTGGCGGGAGGCGTAACGCTAAGCTTCTCGATGTGGGCTGCGGCGAAGGAGCACTTCTCCGGCGACTCGCGAGGGGCTACGACCAGGTGGCCACCGTAGGAGTTGAGCGCCAGCCTCGTTTGGTTCAACTGGCGCGGCAGCGGGGTGGTGCCAACCAACGATTCCTTGTAGGGGAAGCCCATGAACTTCAGAGCTGGCTCGAGCCCTCAGACATGTTCGATGTCGGGATCGTTATGATTGGGCGATTGCTTGAACTGCAAGACTCAGGTCTGCTCGACGTTCTTGTCAACCATACACTAAGCCTTGTGCTGTATGCGTACCCGGGCTGGTCCAGATCGGGCATGCAGTTGGAGGAGGCATTGGAGACTGTTGGGCTTGTCCCGATAGCAGTGCACTCAGGCATTGCTGCGCTGGTTAACTCTGCAGCGGTGCGCACGTCGGGGGCAGCGTGATAGCTGCACACGGCGTCCGAGATCGTAGAGAAGGATGAATTCAATGCGCGGAAAGTCACACCCTCGTGCGTTCAGAGACTTCTCGAGTGTCCAACGCACCCGCGAGGCCTTCACGCCGCGGGACGTTGAGTTTCACCAGGATAGTGGTCATGATGACATCACGAGCGGGCATCAGGATCACACGAATCATATCGATACCCACAAGGACCACAGCGATGATACGGCGAATCCGATGGGCAGCGTCGTGAATCCGCAGCCGGGTGGGGTTGGCCTCACCTCCTTTTCAGTGAGGGAGCTCGCGCGCGTACTTGACCGGGCGAGTCGAAAGCGGCGCGGATAAACGACAACTCATCACCGTGAGGAACTGAAATGAGACGAGGTAAGCGGAATCAACCATCTCTAGCACGGTTTCGGAACTTCGAGGAGACCGCGCTGTCCAGGTTTGCGCCGCAGCCTGACATTGGACAGGTGCACACCGACTTTGGTCATTCCGATACAGAGCACGTGGATGAGCCTCCTGGGTTCGGCAATGACACTCACGCTGACGACGGCTCCGGCCACAAGGACCACACAGACTTTACTGCCTTCGATCCTGGGGACGCGCATGTCTATCCAGGATCTGAGACCGCGTCTATCAGGGAGCTGGCGCGTCGGCTGGATGCGATCATGCGGAGGCGGCGGTAAGAATGTCGTCGTCCGGGTCCAGACGAAGCGCCTGCGTTTCGCTTGAGTGGCGTCGACTAGCCGAGCCGCAGCTCGATGGATATGACACGGGCGCAGTCATGGCGATTCGCGGAATGCGAAAGCTTGCCGGGCGTAGGCCTCTGCCACGATTCTGCTATTGCTACGGCACCGTGTCGGGCTTCAGCAACGCTTCATTGGACCATCCGTCGATTGGCGTGGCTCTGCGCATTTTGCGGGCTTGGCCTGAGGGTTGGCGGCAGTTTCGTGTACTGATGAACTCGGTACACCCGGTGCTGGCTCGGAAGGGTTCGGCTGCTTCCTTCTCGAATTCGGACCTCACTCGGTTCGGCACGATGTGGAGCTCGGTGGACGACCCAATCGCGCTCGCTGAGAATGTTGTGCACGAGATGGCGCACCACAAGCTCAAGACGTATGGGGTTCCGATTGTGGGTAGTAGCGAGCTTCTGCTCAATTCGGAGCGGTCGCTGTTCCTGTCGCCGGTTATCTTCCACAGCCTTCGTCCGCTTTCGGCTGTCCTTCATGCCGAGTACTCACGGAGCTGAATATTCGAGTTTTGGAGACTCTCAAGGGTTCCGCGAAGAAGTGCGCCGGGCCGGTGCCGAGCAGACTCGCTCAGAACCTGAGGCGAGTCAGCGAAGGAGCCACCACGTTGCGCCGATTCGCGAGGCCGCATGGCCACGGCGTAGAGTTCATGCATGGTCTCTTGTCGTGGCTCGAGTCCCAGTTGGGGCGCGGAATCACCCAGCTTCGGCGCTTT